>Ga0099848_1000076_pt1 | contig 37080 bp, 29 predicted proteins | sample CB_VirMetaG_3_FD_78179 | JGI IMG/M metagenome (GOLD analysis project Ga0099848, IMG submission 78179) | Freshwater to marine saline gradient viral communities from Chesapeake Bay - CB_1508_1S Viral MetaG | ecosystem: Environmental > Aquatic > Marine > Coastal | place: USA: Chesapeake Bay...
ATTACGAAAAAAAGCCGCCACTCTGGTAAACGGTGGACGGATGCGCAGAAACAGCAGCTGCGACTGCTGTACTATAATGCAGACATGTCTTTCGAAGCCATAGCCATCGAGCTGGGCCGTAGTATTGCCAGTGTCCGTAGCCAACTGCGGCGGTTGGACAAGTTGGACAATCAAGCACCGCCGCGTGTGTCGGACGATCCAGTACCACCACCCAAGCGCCCTACCCTAATTTCCCCGAAGGAAGTTTATGGTACACCCACCCGGATGTTCGCGACCTGGGCTACCGGCGCGACGTTCGTGCTTCTGATAGCCATATTGGTTTTCCTGCTAACGCTGTAGATGCCGACGCGTTTACAGAAGAGTGGGCGGGAAGCCGTTAATCCAACCAAAAAATTAACCATGAAAGGAAGTATCTTATGAAAGTCGTCGTAAACGAAGTACAGAACGAAGGTATCGAAACGCTGTTGGGTCAGAATGTTACCTTTTGGTGTGGTGTCTACATCTACACAGGAAAGCTGGTAGGTGTTAGTGACACCTGTGTTAAACTGGAGGATGCAAAGGTTGTCTATGAGACAGGTGCCTTCAGTATTAAGCAATGGGGTGATGCTCAATCTTTGTCGGCGGCTTGGTATATCCAGACCGCGGCCATTGAATCCTTCGGTGTGATGCATAAGGAGTAGCCCGCCGCACAGGAGTACGCGCCATGAACACTAAACGTAAGACATACAAATCTAGATTTAGGTCTTGGTCGGGGTCTGGGTCTAGGTCTGGGTCTAAATCTGGGTCTAGGTCTGGGTCTGGGTCTAGGTCTTGGTCGGGGTCTTGGTCTTGGTCTGGGTCTAGGTCTGGGTCTAGGTCTGGGTCTAGGTCTTGGTCTAGGCCTGGGTCGTGGCCTTGGTCTAAGTCTGGTTCTGGGTCTAGGTCTTGGTCTAGGTCTGGGTCTGGGTCTTGGTCTGGGGAAAATAGGGACTGTTAACATGCACGAAGAAGTAAAGCTGGTTGGCTACAGCCGCAGGATCGGCTCCCAACCTGATGAGACGCTTGGCGACCAGATCGCCTACTATGCCCGCGTGAGTAATCCGACATCGGCGGAAATGGGCAAAGGCAACGACAGGTTGATTAGCTATCTGATCCGGCACAAGCACTGGAGCCCGTTTGAGATGGTGTCAGCGACCTTGAAGATCACAAGCACGCGGGATATCCTTCGGCAAATCTTGCGGCATTCGTCCTTTTCGTTCCAGGAATTTTCTCAGCGGTACAGCGCAACCGAGACGACCGGAGCCGTGCGAGAAACGCGGCTACAGGACCGCACCAACCGGCAGAACAGCTTGCCCAACGCCGACCCGGAACTTGCTGACTGGTGGGTCGAGAAGCAGCGCGCGGTCATGGGCAGCACTTTCGAGCTTTATGACCAAGCGTTGAAGCGCGGCATCGCCAAAGAACAGGCGCGCGCCATCCTGCCAGAGGGCCTGACCCGCAGCACCATATTTATGTCCGGCTCAATCCGGTCATGGATACACTACTGCGAGTTGCGAACTGGACCAGAGACCCAGAAAGAGCATCGCGAGATCGCTGCTGCGTGCGCAGTCCAGCTCGCCCGAGTGTTCCCTCAGATCGTCGGAGTGCTCGAACATGACTGACAGGCTGGAACTTCTGGACGGCTTTCGCCAGCGCCTGCAGCGAGCCATGGATGTCCGTGGCTACTCACAGCTCGACACCGCCCGCGCGGCGCATCTATCGAGGCAGGCTATTTCGCATATGGTGGCGCCGGAAACGCGCCCGCGAGCCCGTAAGATGGGCCCCCAGCTTTTTCAGCTGAAGAAGCTGGCCGACGCTCTACATGTAGAGCCCGGCTGGCTCGCGTTTGGCTCAGGCAATCCACCGGAGACAAACACCGCCAAGGAAAACGATAGGAGATTAGAATGGCCGTAAAAATCAAAGACGCGCTGTGGCGACCTGAGCCAAAACCAAAGCGCCGCAACAAGCCCCACCCACTTCACCACCAAAAGAAGTTAAACAAACACAGCAAATGGAGGAAACGATGAATCAGCACGACCACGCGTCCACGTCTAGGTGGAACGCATATTTTATCAAGATCGCGCACGACACCATGATGATGTCGAAAGACCCGTCGACACAGGTAGGTGCGGTCGCAGTGCGCGACGGCCACATAATATCAACAGGCTACAACGGCTTCCCCCGCGGTGTTCACGATACCGCCCAGCGCCTGTTGGATCGTACCGAGAAGTTACTACGAACCGTACACGCCGAAGAGAACGTGATTGCTGACTGCGCACGGCGTGGCGTGTCGCTAGACGGTGCTACAGTGTACGTCACTGCACCACCCTGCAACCGCTGCGTGGCGTTGCTGATCCAGGCAGGGGTCGACAAGATTAAATACTTACCTGGTAGTGACGACTTTATGAGACGCTGGCTCATAGAAACAAAATTGGCACGCGAGATGTGCTGCGAGGCCGGCGTATTTATGATGGAGTTAGGTTAATGGATTGGAACGAACAAAATGTGAAACGGCTGTGTGACTTGTACGACCAAGGGTTATCTGGTTCTATGATAGCGCGACAGCTGGGGGTAAGTAAGGGCACCGTTGTCGGCAAGATACGCCGGCTCCGACGTCGTGGACTATGCGGCGCGCGGGATGCCGTCTCCATGACTAAGTCAGAACTGCTAAGGTATAATAAAGAGCGCAGGCGGCGTCGGTTTGCACCTCCCCCACCGTTGCCCGACGCACCACCCAGATCGCAGTGCCAGTACATAACCGGAGACCCAGGTTTTCGTGCGGACATCTCCTACTGTGGGGAGGACGTGGTTGCTCCAGGCAGTCCCTACTGCAAGGCGCATCATGCGAAATGCACCAGTCTCGTAAACCCGTTTAAGTTTTAGGTACACGATGAGTATGACCCCCGAAGCTAAAGTTAAAAAGAAAGTATCCGATTTGCTGAAGGGCATCGGTGCGTACTACTTCTATACAGTGACCGGCGGTTATGGACGCAGCGGTGTCCCGGACATCGTCGGCTGCTATCGTGGCGAGTTTTTCGCGATAGAGTGTAAGGCAGGGAAGAACAAACCTACGCCGCTCCAGGAGAAGAACATGAAGGAGATACGCGGGGCCGGTGGGCTGACGTTAATTATCAACGAGGGCAACACGGATGATGTGCTGCGGTTCATTGGCGGCATCATACACGATCCTCGGCAGCTGGAGTTACCACTATGAGTTGGGCGGACAATCCAGCCGAGGTCGGCCACTATCCCGATAACAACCCGAAAACGATTTACGGCGTCCAAAAGCCATCGCTTGGCCTGATCCCGCTTGCCGCCCTGGAAGCTGCTGCCGGCGCGCATCAGCTAGGGGCCGATAAATACGGCCCCTGGAACTGGCGGGAAAAGCAGGTGGCGGCGAGTGTCTATATCCACGCTATGCTTCGCCACATCAAAGCGTGGCAAGAGATCGAGGACCTTGACCCAGAGAGCGGTGTATCGCATCTCGGCCACGTCATGGCCTGCTGCGGTATACTCCTCGACGCCCAGCGTCATGGTAACTTAATTGATGATCGGGTAGTGACGGACAATGGCACTGATAACTCTTGACTTTGAAACGTATTACAGCCGTCGATACTCGTTAACCAAGTATACTACAGAGGAGTATATACGAGACTACAGGTTCGAGGTCATTGGTGTCAGCGTTAAGGTCAACGATGACCCGGTTCGCTGGTTTAGCGGTACCCACGAACAGATCGCCACGTTCTTCAGGCAGTTCCCCTGGGCTTCGTCCGGCGTACTGGCGCATAACGCTATGTTCGATGGGGCCATATTGAGTTGGGTATTTGGCATTAGACCGAAAGCACTATTCGATACGATGTGTATGGGTCGCGCCATCCACGGTGTTGAAACCAGTGCCAGCCTAAAGGCTCTGGCCGAACGCCATGGACTAGGTGTCAAGGGCGACGCTGTGCTGCGAGCCCTGGGCAAGCACCGGGACGAGTTTACCCCCGAGGAGTTGGCGGAATACGGCGAGTACTGCAAGAACGACGTAACGCTGACCTACAAGTTATTCCAGGACATGGTGTGGAAGTACCAATTCCCAGACGAGGAGTTGAAGCTGATCGACCTGACGTTGCGGATGTTCACGGAGCCAGTGCTAGAACTAGACCTAGGCCTGCTGCAAGAACACTTAAACACGTTACAGCAGCAAAAGACGCAGTTGTTAGAGCAAGGAGGCGTCACCCGTGAGGACCTGTTGAGTAATCCTAAATTTGCGGATGTACTTCGTAACTTAGGTGTGGAGCCTCCCACTAAAACAAGTCCACGGACTGGTAAGACGACGTATGCGTTTGCGAAAACCGATGAGGCCATGCGCGCTTTGCTGGAGCACGACTACCCTCAAGTGCAAACGGTAGTGGCGGCGAGGCTGGGCGTCAAAAGTACGTTGGAGGAGACTAGAACACAGCGGTTCTTGGAGATTGCCTCCCGCGGTCTGCTACCGGGGCCGATCCGTTATTACGCTGCGCACACAGGCCGGTGGGGCGGTGCGGACAAAATCAATCTACAGAACCTGCCGAGTCGTGGCGATAATGCTGGGGTGCTAAAACGATCTATTGTAGCGCCCCCTGGCCACCTGCTAGTGGAGTCCGACTCGTCACAGATCGAGGCCCGCGTGCTGGCATGGTTGGCTGAAGAGGAAGAGCTGGTACACGCGTTCACCGTAGGTGATGACGTGTACAAACAGATGGCCGGGTCGATCTACGGCAAAGATCCAGCGGAAGTCAGTGGGTCCGAACGGTTCGTAGGTAAGACAACTATCCTGGGTGCCGGCTACGGCATGGGGTACGTTAAATTTTTGGCTCAGTTAAAGAACTTTGGTGTGGACGACATTGACGAGCATGAAGCACGACGTATCATTCAGGTATACAGGTCTACATATAGTGAGATCGCTCAGCTATGGGCCAACGCGAACCACTCTGTACGTTCGATGGTGAACGATGCGCCAGTGCAGTTCGGCAGGGCCGGGGTGCTCCGCGTACGGGCAGCGGACAACGCAATAGAGCTACCCAACGGACTGTCCCTACGCTACTCAAACCTACGGACACAAGGTGATTGTGATAACCGGCCCGAGCTAGTCTACGACACGCGCCTTGGTCCCACCCGGCTGTACGGTGGGAAAGTTATCGAGAACGTGTGTCAGGCATTGGCGCGGTGCATCATCGGTTGGCAGATGCAGCAGATCGCGAAGAAATATAGAGTCGTGCTAACTGTACACGACTCAGTAGTATGCTGCGTACCCGAAGATGAGATCGCCCAAGCCAAGGATTATGTAGAGCGGTGTATGCGATTAGTTCCTTTATGGGCGACCGGTTTACCTGTAAACTGTGAGGCTAAAACCGGTAAGTCATACGGAGATTGTAAATGAGCGTGACGCCCTGGTCATATAGCCGGATGAAATTGTTTGAGCAGTGCCCCAAGAAATACTACCACCTCAATATAGCGAGAGACTATAAAGAACCCCAGTCCGACGCTATGCGTTATGGTAACGAGTTTCACACAGCGTGTGAGGTTTACATCCGCGACGGTGTAGACTTGCCACCCGCTTTCGAATTTGCACGGGCTACGCTTGACGCGTTAGCAGCCAAGGACGGCGACAAGCACTGCGAATACCGGATGGGGTTAACACATGACCTGGAGCCATGTGGGTTTAGCGACAAAAACGTCTGGTACAGAGGTATTGCGGACCTCATAATCCTTAACGGTGAAGATGCCATGGTCGTCGACTATAAGACTGGCAAGTCCGATAAGTACGCCGACCCCGACCAGCTTGAGTTGATGGCGCTGTCCGTATTTAAGCATTTCCCACAGATCAAACGGGTGCGCGTGGGTCTCGTGTTTTTCGTACCTAACACCCTAATACGGAACGTGTTCCTGATCTCTGACGCTGACAGACTATGGGAACGGTGGTTCAATAATGTGAGTAGGATGGAGCAGGCATTTTCAAACAACGTGTGGAATGCGAACCCAAGTGGTCTATGCCGACGCCACTGTGTCGTGGAATCTTGTGTACACAACGGAAGGAATCAGTGATGCCGTACGTGAATAAACCAAGACCGTACAAGAAAGAATACCAGCAGCAGAAGAGCCGTGGCGAACACGCGGATCGGATGGAGCGCCAGCGAGCGCGACGCGCTATTGACAAAACGGGCGCGGATAATAACCATAATGGTAAGGCTGATCGGCGCGAAGGCAAAGATGTAAGCCACAATAAGCTGTTAAGTAGAGGCGGTAGCAACGCAGACGGTTACCGAATAGAGAGCAGTAGCAAGAATAGAAGCCGTAACGGACATAGCCCCAAAAAGAAATAATGTGACCGTTACCAGCTTGATAATATAGTGAGGACAACATGCAGATAGTTGACAACGATACCATCCGACTAAAATTACGTGACCCTGGACGGGTCATGTCTGCGATACCCTGGTGCACTAAACTAGCAGACGATTCGGTCTTGGTGCCTTGGCAATTAGACGAGCTAAGGGAGCTAAGTGCACTAGATATAAACGTGCCATCACCCATAACGCAGCGGTACGATTGGCCAGGGGAACATGCACCATACGACCACCAACGTGCGACCGCGGGGTTTCTAACGCTGAACCGCCGCGCTTTCTGCTTCAACGAGCAGGGCACAGGTAAAACTGCATCGGCAATATGGGCTGCAGACTTCCTATTGCGGGAAGGGGAGATAAATCGCGTACTGGTTATATGCCCGCTGTCGATCATGGAGAGCGCGTGGCGTGCAGACCTATTTAAGTTTGCGATGCACCGGACCGTAGACGTAGCTTACGGCACTAGGGAGAAACGTAAACGTATTATCAACAGCGGTGTTGAGTTCGTAATTATAAACTACGACGGCGTTATGCCGGTCCGAGACGATATCATCGCTGGCGGTTTTGACCTCATAATCGTGGACGAGGCTAGCCATTATAAGAACGCGCAAACACTAAGATGGAAAAATCTGCATAAGCTATGTACCCCCGACACATGGCTGTGGATGATGACGGGTACTCCCGCTGCACAATCCCCGCTGGACGCATACGGCCTTGCCAAGCTAGTAAACCCTGAAGCGGTACCGAGGGCTTTCGGTGCGTTCAAGGACATGGTCATGTTCCAGGTCACCCGTTGGAACTGGATGCCCAAGTCAACCGCGATTGATACAGTACATCGCGTGTTGCAGCCCGCGATCCGCTACACGAAGGAACAGTGTCTGGACCTACCAGACATGGTCTACACCAACCGGACTGTAGAACTAACACCGCAGCAAAAGAAGTTCTACGAACAGTTACGTAAGAAGTTAGTAGTAGAGGTTGCTGACGGTGACGTAACCGCGATCAATGCTGCGGTATGCGCCAACAAACTCCTGCAAGTAGCGTGCGGCGCGGTCTACACCGACGAACGCGATGTATTAGAGTTTGACGTTAGCCATCGCTACAAGGTGCTTCGCGAAGTCATAGACGAGTCTTCTAAAAAGACGTTAGTGTTTGTCCCATTCCGGCATGCCATCGATATCATCCTGGAGAAGCTGCGAGCCGATGGTATTACCGCCGAGGCCATACACGGCGGCGTTAAAGCCCGTGTACGAACCGATATATTCCGTAGGTTTGAAACGACTGACGCACCGCAGGTGTTAGTGATTCAGCCCCAAGCTGCTGCACACGGGGTTACATTGGTAGCCGCGAACACCGTCGTGTGGTGGGGGCCGGTCAGTTCTTTAGAGACCTATGCCCAGGCAAATGCGCGGGTTCATCGTGCTGGGCAGGACCAGAAGTGTACGGTAGTACACCTACAAGGTGCACCCATCGAACAACGTATTTACAGTATGTTAGGCAAAAAGATCGACATCCATTCCCGCATCGTGGAATTATACAAAGACCTGCTTGCGTAGCAGCTTTAGCTATAATATACGGTATAACCGTAAACCACGGAGGACAATATGGATTTAGATCGACTAACCCGCGTTTTCATAAAGATACGCGATGCTAAGGCTGAATTAGCCAATGCATATAAGATCAAAGACGCAGAGCTTACCGCGCAGATGGATACTATAAAAGCTGCGCTATTAGAGTACTGCGACGAAAATAGTGTGGAGTCCGTCCGCACGAACGAAGGTACGTTTTACAGACAAGTACGTACACGGTTCTGGACTTCCGACTGGGAGTCCCTGCACAAGTTTGTGCTTGAGCACAATGTACCTGAGTTGCTGGAGAAGCGTTTACATCAAGGCAACGTAAAGCAGTTTCTGGATGAGAACCCGGACTTACTACCTCCGGGTATGAATGCGGATTCTGAGTATGTGTTAACAATCCGAAAGAACCGATGATGACTGATGATAAGTTTATATCAACGCACGAGTTCGCCAAAAGGTTGAGCGTAAGTCCGCTGACCATAAGCAAGTGGCTCAAGGGTGGCGCGATCCCTGCTGGTTCGTACATCCGCGTTGGTAAAGTTACCCGCATCAACGAACGGCTCGCTATGGCCGCGCTGATTAACCACGAAGATACAAACACCATGGAGGATACGAACGATGAGTGACCTGACCCTATTTGAGAATATGCCCGCGCTCCCTGCCGATGTACTGGAGCGGTTCAGTACGGTCGATCAACGTGTAGGCGGCGAGGATAGCGTGAATACGCGGCGTCGCATTAGCATCAACGGCGGGCGCTTCCGGGAGATCGTAAACGGTAAACAAGTTGCGGTAAGCAAAGAAGATTGGCTGGACGTAGTGATCGTCGATGGTAGTGCCATCATGCGTAACTACTACTCTGGGCAGTTCGATCCTAACAACCCCACACCACCGGATTGCTGGTCGCTGGACTGCAATACACCAGCTCCTGAAGTACGTGCACCAAAAGCTACGCGCTGTACGGGATGTCAGTTTGACGTAGCTGGTAGTGGGTTTGGTTCAAGCCGCGCGTGCCGGCGTTTTCAACGTCTGGCTGTAGTGCTGGATGGTAAGCTGGATACCATCTACCAATTGCAAATTCCGGCGATGTCTATTTTTGGACAGCCAAACGGACAGAACCTACCACTCCGGGCGTACATGAACTTCCTGCGTTCGCACGGCAGGCCATCCGGTACGTTGGTGACGCGTATCTACTTCGACACCAACTCCAGTACTCCCAAGCTGTTCTTCAAACCGCAGCGCGTGCTCGCTCGGGATGAAGTTGACACGGTGTTTGGTCTGATTGATCTTCCGGAGACTAAACAAGCTATCGAGATGTCGGTGGCTAACATGGACGGTGTTGCAACTAACCAGCAGTCGCGACCGGCAGCGAACGCATCGCCGATGGGGTCGGTAGAGGATGATGTAGAGGAGGACGCGCCTCAGCCTAAGAAGCGGGCTACTGCAGCCAAACCACAACCGGTGGAGCCCAACAAGGATTTGGCGTCACTTGTCGACGAGTGGGATGACTGAGCGCTGTAACCGGTGTTCCGTAGCGGCTGGGGTAAAACCCAGCCGTATTCTTCTCTCGTTGGTAATACCTGATGGACTCACAAACACTCATATCAAGGGCGTTACCAGAACCCGGTTGGTACTGCCTTTTTACGACTATGCCTAGCGCTAACCAGCGCGCGCAGAGATTCTTCCAATCACACGAACAGCTTTTGGTCGCAGCAGAGGAGTACAATGCTCAGGGTTACGACACATTCTTCGGCCTAGCCACGTTCCAGGAACAGGGGAACCGCAGGCAGGACAATGTCGCGTCGCTAAGTGCATTGTTCCTCGACTTGGATTGCGGCACCGGTAAGGGCTATGCGGACCAACAAGCAGCACTGTTGGCACTGCGTGGGTTCTGTAAGGCCCTGGCGCTACCGAAACCTACCATCGTTAGTTCTGGTGGTGGCTTGCACATATACTGGTTCCTGAGTAATCCCCTACCTTGGCGCGAGTGGAAGCGACTAGCTGAGGCGCTGAAGCGTGCCTGTGTGGAGAATAAGCTACATGCAGATCCCGCTGTAACAGGAGATGCCGCCCGCGTGCTGCGTATACCGGGCACCAATAACTATAAGGGCGATGCGCCACGTCCGGTAACCGTGCTGGTCTATAACGAGCAGTGCATCGATGCCGAGGATGTAGCTGCAAAGCTACACGTCGCGGCACCGGCGGCACCGGCTTTAGCGCCGTACGAGGGTCCTGCCGCACCAAATGAAGATAAGCTGCATGCGGTCTATAAAGATAACAGGCAAAGCAGATTCCGTAAGCTGTTTGACCTTACAGTCGCCGGTAAGGGCTGTGCGCAAATCGCCAACATCATAGCGAACCGGGCGACACTAGAAGAACCGCTGTGGCGGGCCGGGTTATCCATAGCTACGCACTGTGTGGATGCGGATAAGGCCATCCATATAATAAGTAAGGGGCACCCCGATTATAATCGTGGGCAGGTGGAGGAGAAGGCTGCCAGGGTGAAAGGGCCGTATACGTGTGCTACGTTCGACTCCCTGCGCCCCAACGTATGTCAGGACTGTCCGCACTGGAACAATATACGTTCCCCCATTACGCTAGCACGAGAGGTCAAAGAAGCGGAAGCTGTCGACGGTATATATGTCGACGTAGAACCAGCTACCGACGTACTTGATGCGGTCGCACCTACTCAAGACCCCGTAGAGCAGTACCATATACCTGTCTATCCGAAACCGTACATCCGTGGAGCCAAGGGCGGCGTATATGTACGCATAGCGAGGGGCGATGAGGTAGAAGAGCGTTGTGTCTACCACAATGACTTCTACATAGTTAAACGCATTCGAGATCCGGAATTAGGGGATGTACTACTCGCACGCCTGCACCTACCTGTGGATGGCGTACGGGAGATAGTTATACCTATGACGGCTGCTACGTCGCGTGACGGCTTGCGGTTAGCATTATCGCATGAGGGTATGACCGTCCTGAAGGTAGACGAGTTAGCCGCTTACGTAATGGCCTGGGTACGGCATCTGGAATTTACCGCAGTAGAGGTAGCACACAATATGTTTGGTTGGACCGACGATACAATGCAGGAGTTTGTGCTTGGGGCAGCGTGCATCTCGGCAAAGGGGCGCACCAAAAACCCCCGCACTAAACAAACCGAGCAGCATTTCTCCGCATTCTCCGCAAAAGGTGACCTAGCCAAGTGGAAGGAGACTGTGGAGTTATGGAACGAACCACGGTTCGTGCTACAGCAATACGTTCTGGGCTGCGGTTTCGGCAGTGTGCTGGTGCCGTTGACGAACGTAAACGCTATGCTCTTCCATATGCACAGCAAGGAAAGCGGCGTTGGCAAAACAACTACGCTGCTCGCCGCCCTGGGCATCTGGGGTGATCCGGACCTAGTACGGTTGAAGGTGGCTGACACCTATAACTTTAAGATGAACCGGGCGGAGGTGTATCACAACATCCCTTGGGGTATTGACGAGGTGACTAATTCTCCGGCCACAGAATACAGCAACCTCTTGTACGATATCACCCAAGGCAGGCAGAAGGGGCGCATGTCCGGAAGCGCTAATACAGAGCGCTTCCAGGGTGAGCCGTGGCAACTGATAGCGCTGACCACGGGCAACGTCAGCGTTGTAGAGCGCCTGCAGGCGGTTAAAGGGTCGCCCCAGGCCGAAGCGCAGCGGGCGCTGGAATACTATGTCCCTAGGTTGTTTCTGGGCGCGCAGAGTAAAACCATCACCGATGAATTTGAGCATAGCATAAAGACTAACTTCGGGTTAGCCGGCCCCGTCTTCGTCCAATACCTGATAGATAACATGGAAGAGGTTAGGGAAGACTTCAAAGCTATACAGATGCGTGTGGACGAGCAGGCAGCTTTATCGGCAGAGAATAGGTTTTGGTCAGCACAAGCAGCCTGCGCCATAGGGGGCCTAGTATTTGCCAAGCGCGCAGGTCTTGTTAACTTCGATGTCAAACCCGTGCTAAGCTGGGTAGTTAACGACCTATTGGTTAAGAACCGCCGCGCTACTGAGGAGATGGTACGCCTACCAGAGGATATTATGGCGGACTTCTTTTCAGAGCACATTAGCAACATACTGCAAATCAAGAGTTCTACCGATAGCCGTAGCACGGACAATCGTATGGACCTGGATGAGACACTAATAATACCGGAACAGGTCGCCCGCGGTAAGCTGGTCGCGCGTTATGAGACCGATACCAAGAAGTTCTTTGTGAAGACTAATGAACTACGGGCGTGGTGCGCAGACATGCAATATAACTACGGTCAACTTGTGATTGGGCTAAAACAGTATCACGAAGGTGTCTACAAAAAGGTGCGGCTTATGAAAGGTACTAATATGTCTATGCCCGCAACGGACGTTGTGGTCATGCGGTTTACCGGCAATCCAACGGTGGCGCAGGGTGAGTCAGAGCATGGAACGCAGGATACCTGAATACGTAACCATCTACCCGGACGGGGTACCTATAGAGATTAGACTACGAAATATGTCTGTGGGGGCCTCAGTGTTTGTACCCTGTCTGAACATACCCCGCGCTACCACTTTAATACGTACTACCTTAGCGAATTTAGGATGGTCCGCTAGTGTGCATCCATCCACACAAGACAACATTTTAGGGGTTCGCTTCTGGCGTACAATGTGATATACAGCCTATGGTTCATCCGAACCTTCATGTTTGTCCTCCCCACGTTTGGTTACCAACTTACCCCCGGCCTCAAAACCGGGGGTATTTTCTAATCCGCCTGCAAGTACCTACCAGCCAATATCGAATGCGCGTGTGTACGCATTCATGTGGTCCCTTACGTCGCCCCATAGATATTTAGGTATCTCCACACCGTTGACTGTACGGGCCGTGGTTTGATAGTTCGCTTTTAACGACCGCCGGACACTATCTACCGTTATCGCCTGCGATGGATACCTGCGATTGAACTCGCGGGCCTCCTGTATACCTTCTCTGTATGCGGCTGTATCTCCGCGCGCATGCGCTAGGTATAGCTTACGGTAGATACGACTACGCTTTTGTGAGGGCACGTTCTTCATGTCCACCTTACGGACATTGTCCTCCAGGATGCGGGTGTACTCGGATGGCGTGAAACCAAACAACTGCCCGAACAGCTCACCCCCACTGAGGTCTCCGTAGATAACGTCGTCCCGTTTGGTCCGTATACCGCCCTCTGCGTAATACCGATGGGTCTTGAGCACATTGGCAAGCGCTGCAGGTAAGAACTTCTCTATGCCGCGCTCGATATTACCTTCCTGCAGATCTCTGTAGCCCCGCATAGCACGTTCGCCCAGGCTGATCGCGGGTCCACCCAGATACAGCCCGAACAGCTCCGAGATGGTAGGATCGTCCACGTATTTGTTTTCTTGGAGTAGCAACCCGCTTAACCGCGTACGGCTTGATATATCTACGTCCAACAGTGCCGTGAGCGGGCCCTTGAAAAGACCTTCACCAGTGTACTTCCGCACCATGGTGTTGAAGTCGTCTTCGTCTTCGCCCTGGAACAGGGTGTCGTAGAGCAGTTGTACAGCACCATACAGCGGCAAACCATACATGCCGGAGAAGAACAACGAAGTACCGGTCAGGCCGAACAGCTGCCGCGCGGCTATTCTCCGGAGTTCCCTACTCTTTGCATCTGTGCCGGGGAACGCGTTGTCTATAAGCGTCTTGGCGGTACGGAACATAGTGGTATACATGTTTATACCATAGCTCTTATACATGAGCGCTACACGACCTATGCCCTGTTGCGCTATACGAGGCCCGGTCTCAGAGAACATAGCGCCGTTGAGTTCCCGCACCGCACGCAGCGCGGTTTGGGTTGCAGTATCCACGTCCTCCCCTGCCGCTCGGGCTAGTTTATAAGCGGTTATCAGAGAGACCTGCCTGTTGAACTGCTCCGACCGGTTAAACATGACCGCGCTAATCGCTGTTACCTTATCCAGCGGGGACTGCTCTGCTCTTTTAGCAGTTACACCCAACGCGTCTGACAGGATATCGTTGGTCATAACGCCGTGGCCGATAGCTGCAGCCACGACCGGTTTAATGTCTTCCAGCTCTTGCTTCTGACGCTGGTCCAAGCCCAGATCGCTGCGTACCGTCAGCTCACCCTTGTCGTTAGCCGTATAGTACAGATCTAGACCGTCTGTTAGGCGTACACGGGAAGCTGCACCGAGTCTACCTCCAGACGGTCCACGCCTAGCGCCTACAGTAGACCCGTTAACAATACGGATCGCATCAAAGATAGCGCTTGTAGTCTCTCCCCAACCATACTTGCCGCTCAGCATTGGGTACAAGAACATCGGGACCTGAGACATCTGCACGACGGCGGAGGACACGTTTCCTCCCAACGTCCATAGAAAAGCACCTTGCGTAACCCTACGCACGATAGCTTCCGAGTCCTTATTTTTAGCCCCGGAGCGTATATACTCCAGGCGCTTCTTGAGCTCAGAAGCTACAATCTCCGGTGCCTTTGCGTTGAACAGCGCGGCTTCCATGGCACGCCCCGCTTGGGACTTTGCCGCGCCTCCAGTAGGTACATTCTTCGGCGCTGCTTCAAGGTATTTAGGCAGCTCAGCCTCTAGTGCGTGTATATCCACCGAGGATCGGAGCTTCGCGATATCGGCAGCAAGACCATACGCTTTTTTACGGAACGCGTGCATGACATCTGTCTCGTGCCCCGCGTAGTCTTTCCGACGCTGCAAGGAACGAGCAAAAGACGATTCAGGCATTAGGTTTACGAAGTTCTTTAGCAGTTCTTCTACCTGAGCGTTACGCTGCTGCCTCCACGCAGATAGCGCGGCAGGGTCCGCGGCGATATCCGCTGGTGGCTTGGCGCGTTCCAATAGCTCTACGGTCTGTTTAATTACGGGGATAGCGCTTTTCCCTCCGCTCAAGGAGGCCAAGCTGAACTCTTTGTTCTCCACGCGTATAGAATTACGATCTATTCCAGGGTTAGCCCTAGCGAGCTTTTCCGCACGCTCCCAGGCCCCGCGAGACTCAAACATCTGCACGACGTAGGCATCTTGTTTCGACAGGGCTGGGTCCGTCAAAATATATTCCAGGCGGTACTTACCTTCCCGGTTTAGCGGGAAGTACTCTTTACGCTGCCCATGGAAGAGCCGCTCAATAAGCTCATTCTTGACGGTGGGGGTCATGTCCGTGCCTTCGGCCAGATCGTCAAGCCGTGCTATGAACACAGCGCGAAGCTCTGCGTATTGCCGCGCGTACTCATCCCGTAGGAGTTTATAGAGCTTCGGACCGTTGGCCCCTGTGGCCCGCAGTACGGACTGCTGCGCGTTCCATACCGCTAGCTTAGCCGAGTCGTTCCTATACGCTCGGGCAGCCTCCGCGGCGGTGAGCGTGGGGTCTACCTGGAAAATGGTAGCGCCGTACTCACGGCTATAGACGAGATCGTCGAGCGCAGCCTGCTGCGCATATGTCATACGTTTGTGGAGGCCTTCTGCTTTCTTAGCAACAACGTCGACGCGCTTCCTTGCTATTGCAGTGGCTGCACGCGCATTCTCCGCCGCCTTTAACACCCGGTGCCCAATATCTCTAAGCCCCACCGCCTCTGCCATGTCCGCAATAGTGTGCAGGGGTGCTGCGGCTGAATAGAAAACCTTGGCTTTCTCCGCAAAATTCCCGAACAGGAAGCTGCGCATGTCATCAAGGCGATCTTGCTTAGGTAGTGTTGGGATACTTTTTACGGCTTTACCCATACCGCCCATGACCCCTGCAACAGTAGAACGGTTTCCGTCTATCGGAGTTGCAGGCATAGCGTACGGGTCGATACCCGGCACAGGGGACGCTGGGAACAACACGGCATCAAGCAATTGGTCCGCACGGCGTAACATATCCGCACCGCGTGGGGGTGGAGCTATCCCAAGCAGGAGTTTTTTTACCAGATCAAAGAAGCGGGTTAGGACGCCAGGGTTGTGTGCTTGCAAGTGCTGCCGGAAGCTAGCATTACCCATAACTTCCGAGGCAAACTCGAATACGTCTCCCAGCGCGTTAATGTCACCGAAGCTACGTTTTAGGTCGCCCTTTGCATCGTTGAACAATTTAATCAGCGCCTTAGCTGCAGGAGTGCTACCTCCGTTAGCCAGTGCTCGCACGGTGGCCGCATGGGCCATCTCATGGAGTAATACAAACGGGTTTATACCCCGCTCGGCCTCCAAGTATATCGTGTTCGTTGCCGGGGTATAGATCCCCACTACCTGCCTACCATTCAAGAATAACGTGGGCTCCACGAAGACGTCTACAGACCCCACATACTCTGCTAGCTTGGTCGCTAGATTTCTTACAAACGGGTCTGGGTGAAACCGGGCTAGGATCTCCACCGCACCGCGCAGGTTGTTGTTCTCTACAGCGTGTTTGAAACCTTTGGGTACGATAAACATGCTCGTAGGAAGCATACTATCTGCGCCGGGGTAAGCGCGGCCTACGAAATCCCCAGTCCGCGCCATATCCTTGGCGTGCCTCTGAAGGTCCCTAAATACGCGCAGATCAGACGAGCTTAATAGGCTTACTAGTCGTTTAACCACTTCATCAAGAAGCGTTGCATCTGCAGGGTTCTTAGGTACCGCCACATCAGTAGCAACCTGCGCTAGTGTGTTTTTTAAGTCGCCGTTGGTAATGGGTTTTATGGACGCTAGATACGTGTTCGCATCATCAGAGAGGTCCTTACTCTTGCCTTCGATGACGTCGTTTAATTCTCTATTTTCTGTTTCCGCAGATAGTTCTGCCTTGGAACTCAGGGCAGTGGGGACCTTGACTAGCAGTTTAGGCAGCTGTCTCCTCGACCGCTCAAGTTTCCTTATGTCGGGCGTACTAGGTTCAGGTTTGGGGGCTGCTCCCTTGGGGGCTGTTCCCTTGGGGGCTGTTCCCTTGGGGGCTGTTCCCTTGGGGGCTGTTCCCTTGGGGGCTGATTTAGTGGCTACTGGAGGCTGCTTTGCCTTTTCTCCATCTGAAGATCGTCCAGGAACTCCTTTACCGCGTCCCACTCTTCTGGGTGTAGTCTCTCCAGCTCCGGGGGTATTGGCAGGTTGTGGTGAAGTACCAGTAGCGCCAGTTCCATCTCCTCCTGATCTAGGTGAAGGTCGCTTTCGTGCCTCAGGCTTGCTACCTGTTTTACCAGCACCCGGAGCAGACGATTGGTCTCGTTCTGTGCTTCCAAAATCTTGGCCTGTAGAAGCAGCGGAAGGCTCTCCTTCAGTTCCCGCATTAGGCGTACCTTTCTCTAGATCTAGTTTAAGCTGTTCGGGTTCCGCAACCGCTGCCTCTGAGTCGCGCCTATTTCGTCTCGCATACATACTCTTAGCGGCGCGGTCTAAGGAGTCGCGCGTTATGCCTACTTCCCGCAGGACATCAGCTACAGATGCCTTGCGACTCTTAGCTATGCTAGTTAGCGCCTTATCGACAGCCGCTTCCGGGAACAACTTACCTTTAGTGATGCTTGTTTCGATATTATCTAGGATTCCGGACAGTACCGTAGCCGTTGGTGCAGGCGGTCCAGCCGTACCCAGTGATTCTAAGTCCGGGAATAGCTCATACGTCTCATCGGTACCCGCAGTCCTCCGCTGCTTTTGCAGCGCGGCGTACTCTGCCTCCCCTACAACGCTTTTTTCCGGCGTCGGCTTTTGGGGTCTCGGAGATAAACGTAGCTGCCTAGGGTCCGGTGTCGTTGCCTCTTGGGCGAGTTGCGCCTCATCTGGTCTTGGGGTTGCGCCGAGAAGACCGCTACCTTTTTTACCAACGGCGAGTAGCCTCCTAGCAGCATCGTTTAAGTATCCGTAAGTTACGCCTGCATCCCGCATAACAGCAGCTGTGGATGTCTTACGGCTTCTAGCCATGCTAGTTAGCGCCCTATCAATAGCATCTTTTGGCGCTAATTTATTTCTAGTAAGACCCGTGTTAATTTTCTCCATGATCCCGGATAGTACCGTAGCTGCTGGTGTAGGCGGTCCAGCCGTACCCAGTGATTCTAAGTCCGGGAACAGCTCATACGTCTCACTAGTACCCGCAGTCTTCCGCTGCTTTTGCAGTGCGGCGTACTCTGCCTCCCTCGCAGCGCGTTCGTCCAGTGCCGTTACTTCCGGGAGCACAAGCTGTTCTGGTTCCGTAACCGCTGCCTTCGGTTCCGTAGCCACTGCCTCTGGTGTCGGAGCTTTTGGCGCAGTGCCCAGTGATTCTAGGTCTGGGAACAGCTCATACGTCTCACCAGGGCGCGCAGTCCTCCGTTGCCTTTGCAGCGCGGCGTAGTCCGCCTCTCTCGCAGCGCGTTCCTCCGCAGCGCGTTTCTCTTGCGCTAAGAGTTCCGGGAATACAGGCTGCTCAGAGCCTGGGATCGCCGCCTCTCGGGCGCGTTGTCCCTCTACTTCCTCCGGGGTGATCTCGCCGTCCCTAGGTACAAACAATCCGCCCCGTTCCGGAGCTGCGCCGACGAAACTCCTACCCTCCCCATCACCTTTGTATAGTTTCCTAGCAGCGGTATCTAAGTAGTCGCGAGATACGCCCACTTCCTGCAGGATAGCGTCTATAGATGTTTTACGTTCCTTGGCTACATCAGTAAGAACTTTATCGACAGCCGCTTCTGGGAACGCCCCAGCTTTGGTAACTTCCGATTCAACTCTATTTATGATCCTGGACAGTGCCGTAGCCGTTGGCGCAGGCGGTCCCTCCGCACCCAATGCTTTTAAGTCCGGGAATAGCTCATACGTCTCACTAGTACCCGCAGCTCTCCGCTGCTCTCGCAGTGCGGCGTACTCTGCCTCCCGCGCAGCGCGTTCCTCCGCAGCGCGTTCCTCCGCAGCGCGTTTCTCCGCAGCGCTATCTTCCGGCGTACCGGTGGTTGACGCACCACGTCCACCCCGCAGCAACAACCCGAGCACTGCGCCGGCGATACCGCCAACCGCGCCTTCTTTTAACAGGCCCGCGTCCACAAGTTCGCGCTCCGGGTTGTAGCCTCGCTCGATCATGTTTTGGAGGAAGCCCTGCACGACCTCTTGTCCAGCTTCAACCCCACCCGAGGCGAGGGCGTCTATCGCACGATCACGGAACCCTTCAATTGTGTCTTTACCCAGCTTGTCTACAAGATCCGATACGCCCGGAATACGTAGGGCTTTGACAAATCTACCATATGGCACGACGTCTATCAGACCAAGCGGAGCACCCTGGCGTGTGGCTAGGTTACGCTCCTCCAACGTGGCACCCGCCGCGCGTGCGCGTTCGCTAGCCTCGCCAGCAGACGCACCGACTCCGAGCAGCCCGGCTAGTCCCAGACCACCAAGTAGGGCGGGGGCCCCGGCGGTACCTGCAACTGCAGCGCCCGCCAGACCCGTACCTAGCCCAGCCAGTACGGAACCGATACCGCCACCGATATCGGCGGCAAAACTATCCTTTTCGGTTTCTGGTTTTATAGACTTCGCAAAACTCTGGATAGCATCGCGGACTTCGCTTTCGTCCTTTTCTTCTAAAGTAGTGGCCGCGCCTAACGCTGCGCTCTCAAAAGTATCAACGGCACCGCGACCGATACCTCGGATGAAGTTGCCTATCAGGCTGTAGTCCTGCTCCGCGACCGTCGGGGGCGCGACTCTGCGGGGCACGTCCCCAAAGCTAGGAGCAAACTGCCCTGCGGCACGCCTGCGCTCAGCAAACTGCCTGTACGCGGTGTACCGTACCTGCTCTAACGCATTTACAGCACTCATATCGTTAGCGGCCCGCGCTTGCGCTATGGCGCGATCTAACTGCTCAATAGTTACAGTATCTGCACCATTACCAGCGTCAGCCATGGGATATACCCCCTGCTCTATTTCGGCTGTTGTTTCTGAAAGTATTTCCCAAGGTTAGGGTTTTCTTTCAGCAAATCTGCTATATCTACATTACCTAAGTTAGCGGCGTTAAAGCTCATGGCTTTTCCACCTAGCGATACTATTATTTGCTGCATAGCATCTATTGCTTTTATCAAATCAGAGTCATTTATCGACATCACCGCAAGTGCGTTTGCCTTTTGTGGGGATATAGGGTCAACTTGTTCGCCAAGCCCAATTGCTTCTTTGTTCAACCTCAAGATGTCGGCGGTCCGCTTGGTTACTTCAGAAACCGCCAGCGATATCATAGAACCGGTCTGGCCGTATAGCTTCACTATATTGTCTCTGTTGCTCCGAGCATCCGCTCTATTCTGCTGAAACTCGGCTAGCGTCCTGTTTGCATCAATTGTAGCCTGCTGTATTGCCTCATTGCTCGTTATGCGTCGCATATCAACACCTGCTTGCAACAACGCTCTTTGCCAATCCACAGCTATCCTTCTGTCGTTTGTGATAGCGTTTACTGTCAGCTCTTTGATCTTGAGATAGTTTTCCATATCTTTGATAGCGCTTTCAGTGGCGGCTTTCGCCAGATCGGTGTCTCGTGCACGACCTTCCTTATACAGCCCGTACACCTGCATAAGATCTTGGCGATCTCGCAGGCTCTCTCGGTCTAGGCCGCCTATGTAAGCCCGCGCAAAATTACCGTAGCCACCAGAATTACCCTTAGTAGCTTCACCGGCGAAGCGTATAAACTTGTTAAAGAAGGCGCTATCTTGTGCCTTCCGTTTATCCTGTAGAGCAGTAAGTCGTTTCTCAAAGTCAGCGTACCGAGCAGCCTCGTCGGCACGTCCGAAACGCTGGTCATACTCTGCTTGCCGTTGCGCCTGATCCACCGGTGTTTGTTTATCCAGACCTGCTAGTCCGTATTGCTGAAGAGTGTTGGTGCCGTCGCCGTATGGGGCCCCCTTCATAAGTTGGCTTATACCGCTCAGGTCGGTCGGTGGTATCATCGTGCGCGGGAGATTGATGTTAGGATCGCTGACAGAGGCGGCGGCAAGGGCAGGGGCAGGGGCAGGGGCAGAATCGTCGGCAGGGGCGGTGGTGCGGTTGTCAGTGGCAGGGGCGGCGGCAGAGGCGCCACCAGAACCAGGAACATCTGGGGGGGCGATGTAGGGGAAATCGCCCGGATAGTCTTGTCGCCGCGCGTCGATAAACCCGTTTAGCTCGTCCAACCTCTGCGACAGTTTCTGTACGAGCCTGTCCACGTTTTCTTTCGCGGTAGCGCGCCCGCCAGGGCGGTGAAATTCAGGGTTGTAGGAAGGATCCTTCGGTATCCATTGACCATATTCATCTGGCTGAGCTATATTTGATAGCTTATCGACTATTTTAGCGCGCTCTTTCTTGTACGCTTCTTCCGATTTATCTCTTAGGTACATCCCAGGGACGTCACCGCCGCTGGCGAGGCTCACAATACCACCACCGGCCATACGTGCGGTGGGCTGCGTAGGCTGTGGGGTGCGGGGCGCGTTAGGGGGCGTGAGAGATTCAAGACCTTGGGGCTGGCCGCCACCAGCCGCGACACGTTGCAGGTTCTTTTGTTGCTGCGTCTGGATAGTCTTACCAATACCACCCAACTGCTGTGCCATCTCGTCCTTGGTCATACCAAGGGCTTCTTGCTCCAGCTGCTGCTTGATCGTGCGCGGGTTCTGCTGCATTGCTGCCTGCAGTTCCTGCTGCGCTTTTTTCTTCTCCGAAGTCAGCTTCTGTAGGGCCAGTAGGTCTAGCAGCTCTTGATTGGACTGATAGCGTTTCTGCAACGCACCGGGATTCGCCCGGTATGCGTCCATACGGCTAGATACTTCCTCGTTAAGATTTATAGCCATTACTGGACCCCCTATATGCCCTGTAGATCTTCTGGTAATAGATCCAACCCACCGCTGCTTGCACTGCCCGTACCGCCGAACAAGCTCTGAAGGAGATCCCCTATACCCCCTTGCGAAAGGAGTGATGTTATATCTGCCCCACCGCCGAGCAATTGGGTGAGGTAGCTAGGCTCCGCGTAATTAGTATTGGACGCTGCGATAGGGAGCCCCTGCAGTAGAGACTGCATATACTGGACTTGTTTATAGGGGAAATCCCGTTCCTCCAGGAATTGTTGCATATCAGCAGTTACGCCCGCCTGTTCGATATCGCGCTGAACCTGCCCCGCATTCTCTTGTCGCTGTAATACGTTTAGACCATATTCGTTGATAGCAGCCTGCGCAGCACGCTGCCTGTCCTGTTCAGTATTAAACTGTCCGAGCCCTTGGGTGTACGCCTGTTGGTAACCCTGCCCGGTGATGTCTGCCAGATTGCGAAGGAGATTGCGGTCTAGTTCAGATTCCATAACCGCTTGACGCCCACCACCGAATGCGCCGGCCTGGGTAAGCCTAGCTGCGTTCTGCACGCGCTGAACCTGCGCCTGCCGCCGCGCTTCCGCAAGCTGAGGCTCCAACGCCGCTTGCAAATATGGACTCATATATTGCTGGGCGACACCAGGATCAGTGAAGACTTGCGGGGTATAAGTACCCATACGCTCAGTGGGCACCGCAAGGTTAGCCAGACCGGAGAACGCCTGCTGTTGCATGGCGGACTCACCGGCAGTAAGCGGTCCAGAGTAGGCTTGGTAGGGCTCGTAGGACTGGGCCCAACCTTTGGATAGCATGTCAGTTACGTATGGGCCTACCCACGTTGAGAGCGAGGACTCTTTACCAGTCGCGGACCCATCGGTCGTCCCAGTCGTCCCAGTCGTCCCAGTCGTCCCAGTTGTATCATCAGGCATAATTCACCTCACACAGGCATTACGGATTTAGGATTGACTTGCGGCGCTTGCTTCCTGCGCCCTGTCCGCTGCTCTCTAATACGCGCCATCATCTCATCCAGACGCCTCGCCCCGGCATTGGAGTTCCCGTTACCTAAATGACTCACTACGTCGGCAGGTATTACAAACTCGCCATCGCTAAGGGCGGCTTCCTGGGTACCGTTTATATTAGCAGGTACCTCGTCGGCCATACCGTCAGTATTGCCAGCTAAGTATTTACCACGCCGCAGGCCCATTATACCACCGTTAGCAGCAGTCTGCACGGCCATGGGTGGTCGTACTACTGCGGGGCGTAACTGCCGCGCCGGGTTCTGTAGGTTATAGCGGGCTAGGGGTTCCCGTTGCGCTACGTCCGCTGCCTGGGCCTCTGCCAACGCCTCGGCGTTACCCTGTGGTACGTACTGTTGGTCGGTGAAATACCTACGCCCACTACTGCCCGGACGCCGGTTAGGGTCATACGTATACTGCAAGGGCGGCGCACCACGCGGTGCGGATGCCATATCTGCGCCGAGTGGTGGAGCAGGTGGTAGGATCGCGCCGGGGACTTGGCTACGGACCATATCCCTGCGGGGGATACCCCCTTGGTACCCGACCCTTGTTACTTGCGGCCCCGTTAGCCCCGCTTCGTTGGCTAGGTACCCAAGACCCAGCGTCCCTGCCGTTTGAAGCAAACTACCGCCAACAGTGTTAGAGCCAAATAAACTACCGAGGCCCCCCAATATATCGCTACTACCAAAACCAAATGGTTCTGCGACCACATCTACAATATCGCTAAGCCAACTCATCACGTATCTCCCAGGATGCGCAGCAATCTATCAGTATCACTATCGATTTGTCCACCGGATACATAACCCCCACTAGCTCCAAACAAACCCCTAGCGGATGGATTGATTGTCTGCGCCTGTGGTTGCGGTCTTGGTGTCCCGTATACCAAATCTCTGAGGCCGCCACCCGCCCCTGAATAAGGAGAAGGGAACAAGCGTTCTTGTTGCGGAGTAGCAAAGATACTACTCCAGTCATACACATAGTTCAGATTTACCGGGGACGGTGCCTGCGCCGCTGCGCCGCTAGTCCCTACAGCCCCACCACCCGTTGGTTGGGTTAGCAAGGTTGTAAGCAGTTGCTGTTGAGCGAGCTTGTTCTGCTGCGCTAGTTGCGCCGCTGCAATCTGCTGCTGTTGGAGCGCCAGCTCGTTAAATAACCCATATATACCGGTACCAGCGAAGCGGGACGGGTCAGGGATATCGAAAGCAAGCCCCGTTTGCATACTTGTGAGAGTATCGAGGTCTGTCTGGTCTACGACACCGTCAGCGTTGGTATCGTAATCTAGTACCTGTTGCTCATTTGCAACAGCGTTGCCCGCAATAACGTCTACAACGAAGTCAATATCAGTTTGGGTTACTTGGGCTGCGGGCTTCCCGATATAGTCCGCAATAAGCTGTACCTGATCGGATAGGTCGGTAACCTGCCCACCGACATCAGAAATCTGACTGGCAAGCGCGTCCCTAGTAGTCCCCAGCTCCGCAAGTAAGGTCTCTTCAGTGGTACCTAGAGTAGCGGCAAGGTCTGCAATTGCTGCATTAGTAGCAGCATCGGCAGTAGCACCAGCGGCACGGTATTGTTCGATAAGATCAGTAAGGGCGGTAAGTTGGCTCCCAACACCCGTAAGACCCTCACTTATATCACTAGCGAGGTCCGTTCTTAAGGTGTTAACGATATCTTGCGCACCCTCTAGGAGGGTTTGACCCTCGGGGATACCTAATAGCGTACGAACCGCATCGGTATTTAAGCTCTCAGGGAGCGTTATATTAGAAACTATATCCGCAGCCAGCGTGTTCCTCATATAGCTGACTAGATTGGTATCATCGTCTATGCCGAGTAAAGTCTGTACAGCTCCGCTTATATCCAGATCAGTCAACACGCTGGTCAGGGCGGTTTCTAAATCTGCAGTAGTGAGTACCGTAGGCAACTTCGCAGCAATACCGTCAACAATATCGGTGCGCAGTGTGGCTAGATATCCGCTAAGTACGGTGGTTAGATCCTCGTCTTCCGCAATCCCGAGAAGCCCCCGCGCTGCCGTAGCGTCTATACCCGCTAAAGTACCGGCATCCTCTATGGCAGTAGTTACTGCGGCAGCTATGTCGCCAGTTGTCCACGAACTGAAATCAGCGGGGAGGTAGCCCGCAACAGACTCCAAGAAGTTATCTTTAATAGTGGTAACCGTATCAGTGAGATATGTGGCTATATCCTGTGGTTCACCATTTTCGTCGTTAGGGATATTAAGTATGTTACGCACATCTTCGGAAGTCAGGAAAGACCCTACACCCAACGTATCCAGCGTGTCGGCTATAGCTGTCCGTACAGCATCAATTGTAAGGTTATTAGATGCAGCGTCATCAGTCGGGTCTACCGTATCCCCTACCGTATTAATGGCTGTCCCGACACTATTTAACAGCTCTAGGCTCAGTTGGGATTGGAAGTAGTCAAACAGGTTTTCATCGGTATCCTCCGCGATGCCCAACGTGCTATACACCACGCTAGCGTCTGCACCTGTATCTGCAGCATATTGTGCTACGGCGGCGCGCAGGGCACTAGCGATATCAGCGCTACCAGGAGCAACAGCGCTAAGATTATCTAGGACGCCGGTACGGGTATCCTCCGTAGTAATACGCCCCATAATAGACGATACGTAACCATCCAGAGCATTGCCTAGAGATGCACGCTCTTCATCCGTGATGGATGCCCCCTGGGAGTCCAGAGCGTAAAGCACATCTACGATCTCAGCTCGTTCGGCAGCGGTCAGCCGATCTACTGGAAGATCGCTGTACCCCAGGGTGTCATTGATAAGGGATCCCAAATTATCATCAATGGCTTGCCGTACAGCTGTCTCATCTACCGTCGTCTCATCTACCGTCGTCTCATCTACCGTCGTCTCATCTACCGGCGTCTCATCTACCGGCGTCTCATCTACCGGCGTCTCATCTACCGGCGTCTCATCTACCGGCGTCTCATCTACCGGCGTCTCATCTACCGGCGTTTCTGGCAGTGGGTGGTTCTCTGCATAGGTCACCACCACGTCCGCAACTAGTGCAGGGGGCTGTCCAACTAAACTATCTATGAGGCCCGGATCAGTCTCCGCAACGTCATTTGCGCTATACCCAGCCTCTGCAAATGCATATATCGCTTCAGAGGTAGAAGTTAGGTTTGGATCAGCGGTGTAGATAGTGCTTAACACCGCAGCCGTAAGCGCTGCTCCAGTAAGGCCAGCGCCGGATAATACCTCCGTGATAGTAGTCTCATCCGGTGTACCGGAATCAACAGCACTGGAATACATATCGTGTACGTCGGGATTGGTCCGTATAAGGGCATCGACGATAGCATTACCCGTAGACTTCAGTATTTTACCTGAAGCACTAATACCGATTGCGCTCCCCGATATAGATCCACCTACAACAGCCCCCAAGAATGTGGCGCCAGCTACGTTACTAGCCACGTCTATGCTTGGATCAATCAGAGATAAAGTACCAGAAAGATATGCTTCCGTAATACCTTCTTCGACGCCTTCGGTGGCAGCTCCGAGCGCTACAGAAGTAATATAGTTGCCGACCGTGCCGCTGACAGACTTATCCCCAAACACGGCCTTTCCTAAGGCTAGACCACCGACCCCCATTGAGGCTAGCGTTGCATACGCACTGACTAAGCCAGTGTTACGCGCTACGTCTAACGCATACGCGTGGACCTCGTCGGCTGACGCCCCTGGGTTTATCTTTAAGTACGTATTTGACGCGCGCTCGTAGGCTTCGTTGGCCGAACCACCAAATGATTCTGCTATGTTTGACACCGCAACGGCTGTAAGGGCCGCCGTGTTGCCCATACGATTAACTATAGCCGCGGCTGCATCGTCGCCTACCTTTCGCATTGCTGCTAGACGCTGAGCGTAGGACATCGCTTTTGTGATGAATTTGGCAGCGCTACCTATAAGTAGCGGACCCAGCTCTTGGATACCCTCTTTTACAACTATCTCCCCAAAAAACTCTACTGGGTGCGCGTAGCCAGCTTCTACTACGTTTCCTATTGTTGCCGCTGCCCGCTCATACCAAGGGAGTGTCGGGTCTATAGACTGCCCCAAAGCATCCTGCATCGCTTCGATGCGTTGCGTGCGGTCGGACGGGGTAAGCGCGCCACCTATCGCTAAAACCTCGGTAGCAAACCTGCCAAGAGCCGTATCTGCGCCTACCGTATTGACGGCATGAGCCGCACCCGCATAGTTATAAAGACTCTCACCTCCGGCCCTTATAATTAACGACGCCGCGTACGCTATGTTTGGATCTCCGGTAGCTTTTGCTGCATCGCTTATCGCGTTAAGCGAGCTCAGCATGGTACTTACGATACCGTCGCCAAAGGCATCTACCTGCGCTCCAATGTCAACCCCAATAAGATTAGAGACAGCGTCAATAACCGCTTGGTCGGTTTGTCGTATAGACTCAATCGATTCTGGATCGTAGGTTTGTAGAACAGCATAAGGAAAGATTGCGGCGAGGGCTAGGCCCTCGCTTATTGAAGCGGATATTTGGTTGAGGGTATCCGCAATGACGGAGAGGCTGTCAAGGGCCGTCGAGGGCGCATCACTATTTTTAATAGTCTGAAATGTGACGGGCCCGTCACCCAATATCTGCCCCAGGACAGAGTCTGGTAAGCTACTAGCTGAAGCTTCAAACTCCGCTACCTTAGATCCAAATACAGAGGGGAGAATGAGGGAACCTTCGTTCAGTATCCACTGACCGTTTTCGTCTTGCGTAGCTATCTGCGATAGCTCAGCGTAGAGCGTTTTATAGGTATTTACAACATCGCCATCCACTACTACTTCAGTAGTCGTAGGAGTAGCAGTGCCGTCAGGCGTTTCTGGCGATGTTGTGGTAAATTTGTACGTAAGCATACCTGGGTTTTCCAGATCAGGCGCTTCCGTTACCGTAACTTCATTACCATTCAAATCGTAAAAAGTAGTCTGGGTAAAATAGTCAACACCAGCACCTAGGCTGGGGTCCACCGCAATTGAGATCCTGCCCCTTACCGGGTCATAGTACTCTTGGCTTTGCCGGAGCTGCCACTGTTTATTACCATTCGCTAAGGTCACTAACTGCGCACGGCCCGTAAGAACGTGGACAAGGCTTACACCGTCTGCATAAGTGGTCGTGTCGTTGGGTGTGTAGTAGTTAGCCGCCGTGGATAATAGTGTAGATACCCGCTGCGGGTTAGCTTCTAGATTAGCAAGAAACAGATCCTTTTCTTGCTGGGTCAACACCCGATTAGGCTCGGTAGAACTTATCTGCAGTAGGTCACGGACGTAGGGGGTATCTAAAGTAGCATTAACAGCCACGTTGCGAATTACTATCCCAGCCGACTCTTTAGCGAGGTAGCCCAACATGCCATATTCGGGGTTATTAACCGCGTCTAGGACGTTAACAAACGGGGCGTTTGGTGGATTTTGGCCGTCATATACGGCGCGGACTACCCCCGATACAACATTACCACCGACCCGTATCGTGTTCTCGTTGACTACGGAATTAACGACGGACATGATACTCTCACGCATACCCGGAGAGAGGATCTGTTCGGAAAAATTGTAGTCCGCGTTTAGGCGGTCGATTACCTCATTATATACCTGCGTCTGCGCTGTACGTAGAGTTGTGTCACGGTCTGATCGCGAGGTGAACAACCCTGCGGCGAGACCAGTTTCTAGGTAATGGGTGTACGCCTCGTCTGTGGTTATATTATAGCCCCAAGTCCCCGACCCATAGTCAAACGCTGCGTTACCAATCGACTGACGGTAAAAATCAGGGTCAAAATTGGGGCTAGCGGACAGGGCAAGGGCCCGAGTCACGGTAGGTACAAAAGTTGTCTCATAGTAGTCTTCAAACCCGGGCACAGAATTAAATACCGCACCCTGCGCTTCCAATAGGGGGGCCTGCAGCGATACCAATGCCGCTGATGCTTCGTCAAAAGACGTCTTTAATCCGTATATATAATTGCTAAACCCTATGGTGAAGTTATCTGTGTATCCGAGATCGGTAGATCCAGCCTCAAGCGCGGTGTTTCCTGTACTTAATATGATATTTAAGGCGTCAGTCCCACCGGCTGCCACCGCAGTCTTATAGTCTGCTAGAGCTTGTTTAGCGGCGGCAGCGGACGCTGCTGCTCCAGAATTAAGCACTGTCTCCGTAAACGTCTTCCTCTGTGGGTAAGGGTCCCCTTCAGGTCCGGGGTCTACCATCACAGTTTCGGTACGCGTGACAGTGTGGTAGTGAGAATCGATTTCGGCCTGTAAGTACGATCTATTGCCCGCATCTACTGCGTTAAGGGCATCTCCGATACCGCTGAGTAGTAGAGTATTCGTCGCCTCTAGCTCCAAGCGCTGAGGTTCAAGCTCATTATAAAGCGAATTGCCAACCAATCCGTATGCTGGCGTAGCCCCCCTGACGTCGTAGTAGGTACTGTAAACGAAGTACTCGCCTTCGCCGTCGCCGGCTATAGTCCTTACCGGTGTCGTTGGTAGGCCGCCCAGCGACTGTACGATTTCGGTTCCGTAATAGCCGTAACCGTCCCCTTCGCCACCGTCGTATCCATAAACGTCGACACTATAACCAACAAATTCCTCTTGGCTATTAGCAGCTTGGGTAGTCTCAATGTCTCTTAACGTATTTAGGTTTGATACGTACTGATCTAACTCAAGATTTAGTTGTAGATAAGTATCGTCTTGGTCTATAAATGTACGTAAAGCTGCTAAGTCCCTCGGGTCAACGGTATCGAAATCAGCAAAGTCTATATAGTCGCCTTCAGGGTTAAGCGCTATTATCGTCTCCCTCGCAGAGTTTAGGACTGCCAGCGCAGCGGCGGCCTCGGCAGGAGTAGCAGCATTAAGATAGGCCGTAAGTGCAGCGTTATAGTCTAACTTGGCTTGCCTAGCGGCTACAAGCTCGCCTTGGATAATATCTGCGGTGAATGCGTTTTGCTGGGCTAGTAACAGTTGCTGTTTATACTCTGCCGCGGTACCAAAGTAGTCGTCCAGGACCCCTCCAAGCACGGAATCCTCTAGCGCACTATTGATAAGGTCATTAATCTCCTCAGCTAAAACATTACCGCCACCGCCATAGATCAAGAAGTTGCCGTAGCTGGATAACGCCTGCGCCCCTACCGTTTCAGGGGGCAACCCATTTATAGCGCCTTTAGTGGTAGCGCTGATAAATTCGGTTATCAGCCGTACTTTAGTCTCATTCGCTACCTCCTGCGCTCGCCGCGCAGCAGGATCTGCGATACTGGCGGGGTCTTTTAGGTCCAGGACTTCTTTGCCTATGATATTATTTATAGTTTTCCCTAGTATGACTCCCGACGTTATAGTAGCGGGATCAAACTCAACGCTACCAGTTGCGGCAAGGCTAGACAGCCCGCTCACCAAAGTACTAGAAACAACATCTAACCCTAAGTTCTTGGCATAATTTGCAACGTCCGACAGCTCAGTGTCTATATCATACAGCCCAGACTCTTCTAGGACGCTAGCTACTCCAGTACTGACCGCCCCATAGGCACCTCCAGATAGCGCGCCTTGCACCGGGTCCATACCAAACACAGTGGAGGACACCGCACCCTTAGTAGCGCCGACCAGGGTGTTCGCTAATATCTTAGCAGTGATGGGGGCTAGACCTTCGTATGCCAATGTTTCCGTTAGGGCCGTCGTCAGCCCGCGGTCTAAGGCTACCTCGAAGAAACTTGGAGAAGCCGCGCCAACGGCCTCGCCCCCTATATCTATAGCGCCGGAGCCGGCGACCTCCTCAAGTCCAGGTATTGAGGATAGTCCAGCCGAGGCTAACGTAGTGGCGGTGGATATCGCTACAGACGTAATAATATCTCCAAAATCGCCGCCTTTTATGGCGGTCTCGACCCCGGATATAATAGGAACAAGCCATACCTGCCCGGTTACCGCAGCGGCGACTTTGGCTATTGTGGCTACGAGCGTTATAGGGTTAGCAAATCCTTCTAGAAAATCGCCTATATCGTCAGATAAGTCGTCAAAAAACTCCCCGATGCCGCCTAAAGCATCGCCAATAAAATCAAAGAAGCCGCCGAACAACCCCATTATTGCGCCCTCGGCTCAGCTGATTTGGGTACTAATGGGAACCGTACGCGTTTCCCGACACGCACAAACACCTGGGCCTTAGTGGCATCCCGCCTGTCTATCCCAACCCACAACCGACTATCGCTAGCGGTCTTTAGGAAGTCTTGCAGCCGCACGAAAGAGCTTACCATATCTCGACCAACTGGCGCTGTGTAATGCGTGCATCCAACACGCTGCAGGTAACCGATGTACCTAACGAAATTGGTTTCGAAATTGGGTGTAGTGTCTATATTGTATACCTCACCAAGGTATTTCATGTCCTTACTCTTGGTCTTTTTCCCGCGAAACGACAAGAACACCGTATTACGTACCTGTTGTATATCTGCGCTGGGGGCGGATATACGCTGCGCCACTGCCGCCATAGCATAACCAGCATTGGGGAAATTTGTATTTGGGTAAGATTCGCTAGCCACTAGCCGGGTTATAATTTCCGGGCCGGGTACTAGCTTCTCGTTGCTATCTATGGTTTCCATCGCACATCTACCTATAAATTACTAACAAAAGATACAGCAGCCACGGCGGATGGTAAACCTGGATGCGGGGCTGTAGGAACCTCCGTATGCAGCTGTAACGCCGTGTCTGAAGTAGCCCAGTACATCTCTATGTATTGCCCGGCTAACAGGGCTATGGAGAAGTTCCAATATACTACCGCGTCATTGTTTCCGGATACAGAGAACTTCTTACCTCCATAACTAACGTCGGTACCGTCTTTGTTAATCCAGACATACAAGGTAGTAGTGCTAGCGTTGGTGTGCTCTGTCTGCAGCGTCACCTGGAAATTATATACCCCATCGTAGGACACGGTTATCCTAGTATTATCCACCCCCGCTACAGTAACACCATTGCCTATGTACGTACTTTCAAACTCTACGGGGTACCCGGTGTTCGCTAAAGCAGCGGGTTGGTCGACCGTACTATAAAACGAACCACGGGGCATATAAAGATATTTGCCGCCGTCCTCTGTACTAAGCAGATCATTCACCACCCCGGTAAGTCTACGAAAGAACAGGCGCAGGACATTGTTCGTCTGCTCCGCACCATCCCGACGGTATTCATTATTCGCTTGAGGTAATGCGGGCGGCTGTACTTTATCTAACGTATTCGGCATGCTACCGCCTACCGTCAGGTCTCAGGTCAATTCTGGGAGCCCCAAGCTGCCACGTAACTCCGAGGTCGTTAGATTCCAATTGCATGACAAGCTGGCGTCCCCGGATACGGACATTGAGCTGTTGAGTGAACGCCTCAACAGGAACAGTCGTGCTTCGAGCAACTGTGCCAGAATTAACTCCACCGACAGATGCTGGGTTGTTGTAACCAGAACCGGTATTACTCATAGGTGTTAGCGTCATCAGCGCAGATGGACTAGCCGCAGTAGAGCCCGTAAAGGTGATATCCGGAAGGATACGCCAGACAAACGAGAAATGGTCGCCGTCGTCGATATCGAACTCGGTAGACGTCACGTACGCATTTATCGGTTCTGGTGTGCCGGTTATGTTGCCGTCCACGCCGTACTCGTGGTTGACTAAATTGTTCTCGTACGTAGCTGCAATCGGATAGTCCTGGATACCCACATCTAACCATGCCGTGCGGGAGAGCGTGCCGTAATACCAAATCTCTTCCCGGTGATTAAACACCACGTATCGGTCGACAATGGTAGACCCAGCCGTACAATAGAACCACCAAATTTCGTGGTAAGATTCATTAGTGCCTGCAAACACCTGACTGTACTGCAGGGTGTTAAAATCTTCGAACACGAAGCGGCGAACATCACAAGGTAGCGTCTGCGTGGTCCCCGCGTAGGAGTAAAACTTATCGCGTCCCATCCAGTAAGCTACGCCATTGGCGTATGCTACTGCATTCTGTGATGCGATAGAGATGTTATCACCTACTAGCTGTGCCCCCCAGGCTTCTGTACCACCTAGGTACTGCAGCGAGTATACCGAAGCATCGGTCCATACTAGGATTTCCTGACGTGCCTGTGCGGCGGTAACGATACCAGTACCACGGGATAGCCGTAGGCTACCCGACTGGTTAGTAGCCGAGGGGGTCCACTCAGCCGCGTTTTCCTGGTCAGACCAACGAATCAACATGGGGTCCTGTGTGGACCCACCAATGTCGTTACATCCGAAACAGAAAACAAAACGACTGACGTCAGAAACAAGTATATAGTTTTGCACTGTTGGCACACCAGACGCACCGACAAGTGTGGTCAGGTTGACCCCACGAGTACTTGTACCGGCGCTAGAATCCCAATAGTAGATACCACCTCCACGGGGACCAAAGATTAAGTCTTCACCGAAGTTGGACTGGCTCCAGAGACGCAGGCCATTCTCTGTAGATACACCGACACCCCAACCTCCGGACCCCCAACCACCTGCGCTCCACCCGCTAAGGGGGATGGCGTATGAGGCACCCACATTAAGCTGGTACGCACCCACTACTGAAGCTCCACCATTCCCCGTATCAGACGCGTTAGCTAGAACCTCTGCCCCGGTAGTAGCATCTTTAGCCGTAAAGGTATACGTGCTGGACGACGGTACGGATACGATCTGGTACTCTTGGTTAAGCACATCCGCGGTGATATCGCCGCCTAGTGATACCGCCCCGCTAAATGTTACAAAGTCCCCGACTACAGCCCCATGGGAGGAATCAGTTGCTGTGATGGTGGCACTACCATCTACCGCAGCAAAAGTTACATCCCCTGCAGCTGTTGTCTCCCGGATAGGCGTAATGTCGTAGTACTGCGCGCCGTTTTCTACGTAGAATTTAAGATTGGTGCCTAGCCCGATATAGTTAGCGGCACCCAAGGTAAGCCAGCGAAATAGCGAACGGCATATACCTAGGAAGCTAGAGGTAGAGATGGGACTCCAACCACCTATCTTTTCTGGGTAGCCCTGCCGAAAACGGATTTTGTCTCCATCATACCAACCCCCCTCGTTAGCGTAGCTAGTACGCTCACGATTTAACCCAGGCTTCAGTACGATCTTCTGTAGGGGCATAGCATCTCAACCGACTAGTGATAGCGCCTGTTCGCGCGTTTCCTTATTACGTCGGCTCCACCCTCGGCCAAAATGTGTGAAGGTAGGAAGTCCTTCGTAATACACCTTACGGAGTTTGTACAGCTCTTCGATCACATGCTCCGGAGTATTTTCACTAACAGCAGCTAACGTCTTCGGCCCGAGTAGTCCGTCTGCTTCGACACCTACTATACGCTGTAGACGTTTTACCGCCGTACCGACACCGGCATTAACAGCAAAATCAAAAATTGCGTGATCGACACCTGCGGGGAGGGTATCTCCTGATACTTTATCCCAATACATCTTCTTATATATCGGGGTTACGTCGGTAACCGTGAGATCTCGCATCTCCTGCTCAGTCACATCCCGCCATAGAAACATAGCTAAGGTGCGCTGTGTTACACCAAGATTGGTACGGCCACCTGGATCTTTAGGGTCGTCGACGTAACCCCCTTCGTGATCTAGAACCCAATGTAGACTTAAATCGAAATTACCAATCACGGCTTCATGGTCCTTGCGATCTTCTCCCCGGACCTGCCGACTACATAACCGCCCACACCGATCATCAGCAGATTCCAAAGCTCGTCCGGTAACGGAATACTCAAGACCACTTGTTGTCCTAGCGCGTAGTTGGCTACCACCGCTGCAATGGGTGCCAGCAAATAGTTCCAGCCAACGATAGCCGTAATCGTTAACATCAGAATTGGACGCCACGTCGCTGTGATCGTATGTTCCGACTTAGCCTCTGCCATAACGACCTGTGCCGCTGCTTGCTCAATAGCATGGCCGTTGGTCACAAGCGCCATATTAAGCTCGCGTTCGATCTCAGCGCGCTTATTCTGATCCTCCGGCAAAATTCGGCCTAATACGTCACCGATAAGTGGAGCTAGGATTGGGAGTAGTGCACCAATCATTTCATCACCTCGCGTTTTAGCTGATCGACCTCAACACGCAGGCGCTCGACCTCTCGATGGCGGCGTTCCATCGTGTCTGGTGACGACATGCCGGCCAGGATGCCGATCCGGTGCTGCGTTGTGTCGACGACGTTTTCCAATTTGTCCACCCGCTGATCCAGCTTGCGCAAGCGGATCTCGATGTCGTGCGCCTGATCCGCCAGCAGCTTTATCTCGCGTTTTGCTATAGCCGCTGCACTGACGACGCTCACCAGCATCCCGGCGAGCGTCAGCATCAGCTTGATATCAATCGCCCCGTCCATCGGCGGTTACTTCTCCTCGCTTCTCACGCGACCCAGCAGGCGCTGGACGGTATCTGTCTCGTAAATCCGGAGCGACAACCAGATGACCGACAAAAGAGCGCTGATCGCAGGCAGGAACTCGAAGAGTGTACCAATCGCTATGGTAACTGCTGTCCAGTCAACGAAGTCTTTCTCGCTGTGCATCTCTCGATCCTAACCATTGACTGCTTCCGTGGTCTGAGCATTACAAACCCAACGGATCGTGGTAGCGCTTGCCCCAGTGACCCGGATCGCGAACCCGCCGTTCGTTATATCAGCCTCTACCACCACAGCCCACCCCGATGCACCAGCGTCGGCGGCTAATTCCGTGACAGTCGCAGAACCAAGCAAAGCTGTGTCCGATGCGTTTGCGCCGCGCTTCATAGCCGCCTTGATCTCCCAGACTTTAGCATCAGCGACAGATACGTTTGTGTCTTTCGCTACTACAAAACCATGCAGGAGGAAGAGCGATTGGCTCGGCATATTGATTGTGTTGTACGCATCTGCCGTACCTGTACCATCAGCGGTAACACGCGTTTGGGTATCCGACGTAGTCTCTACACGGAGTACATGCCGTGATATCTGCGCTGTACCGGATGTGCTAGAGAAAGCTCCAGAAGCAATTGCCTCCTGCCCATACCTCGTAGCATCGGCTTGGTACCCTCCAACGACTGTGGCATAGGCGCTATTAGCACCGATAGTATTTCCCCTACCACCACCTATAACGGCGTACGTAGCGGAATTAGCGTTATCCTTACCTCCAGAGACCACACCGGACGTAGCCGTAGACGCCAACGTGTTAGTGTCCCCGCCTACAACCACACCTGTCACTGCATTATTGGTGTTGTTGTTACCACCGCTAACCACGGCGCTCGTAGCGGACGTGCCCACGGTATTGTTAACACCGCCCGTGAGGACAGAGTTGTTCCCACCGGCCACTTCAGTGGCAGTAGAACGGTTCGTCTGTAAATCGACGGCATTCGTACCGCGCTTATTGCCACCAGCGGAAGCACTATTCGGAATAGCCGCCAGGATTGAACCGGTACCTTTTGGCACGATAGCGGTATCTATATTACTCTCCGCCCCCGTGGCGGAAAACGCCTCTACAGGGACGGTTGCGTTGGGGCTTGCGCTATTTTTAGACTCATCGAAATAGAACAGCCCAGGAGCCACGGAGAGGACATCAACGCCGTCAGCGTATAAAATGAGGGTCTCGCCATTGAGCACAGTGGTAGCTACCCCACCACTGATCGCTACGGAGAGAGACTGGTCACCCGTAGTAGCGTTCTTTACCACATACATCTTCTGTACCGCGGGAACATATAAAGTCCGCGTAGCGGTAAGAGACACTGAAGATGTCACATTGAAGTATAAAGCGCGAAATACCTGACTACCGTTACTGTCCGTATAAGTTAAGGTCTTATCGGTATCCGTAGCAAAGTCTACATCTTCGTAGCCACCTACGGCTTGTTCCACTGCCTCCCAATTATTATTGGTCGTAGCGCCCCAAGTGTTGGTCTGCTCACCGGTGCCGATCAGTTCCAACTTTAGGTTAGAATATGTACTCAATGTAGGAACTCCTAAGCCGCTATCAGCGTCCAGAATGGATTCTGGTCAGGTACAATATCCTCCCAGATGTTCACGTTACCTATTGCGCCGATACCAACCACACCAGTAGGTATGACCGTAACATTGATCGGGACCTCTACATCACCTATGGCCCCAACAGCCGACACACCGGTCACCCCAAAACCGAAAACAAAAGTCAGATCTTGACCGGATAGTGTGAAACTGCCTTGCCCTGCAGTGATAGACCTAGTCGATGTAAGAGTGCTATCCAGGCCAGTAAGCGTAAAGCTGCCAGCACCAGCCGGTAAACCATAGCCTATGCTAAGGGTACTACTATACCCGGTTAGGGTAAAGTTACCATAAGCTGCGGCTATTAGATAGTCCGCGTCAAGATTTATATCCTGTCCGGTTAGGGTAAACGCACCAACACCGCCTG
>Ga0099848_1000078_pt1 | contig 36278 bp, 46 predicted proteins | sample CB_VirMetaG_3_FD_78179 | JGI IMG/M metagenome (GOLD analysis project Ga0099848, IMG submission 78179) | Freshwater to marine saline gradient viral communities from Chesapeake Bay - CB_1508_1S Viral MetaG | ecosystem: Environmental > Aquatic > Marine > Coastal | place: USA: Chesapeake Bay...
CAACAATAAGAACATTCCTTTTAGTTTACGGTGTGAAACAACAAAGAACGGTGAGGCAATTACACCTCCAGATTATAAGACTACTGTTATGTATGTCCCTGCAACGGGGGCGTATGAAACAACCGATGTAATTTACTCAATAAGGGTTGAGGATGCTTTTAAGCACTTAGTAGGGTGTATGACTGATAACTTGGTCGATTGTGAAGCTCCTGCCTTTGCATCAGGTACGTTTGAGTTTACAGCGGTTACTAATGGCAGGCAGATTTATACGCCATTAACAGAGGTTGAAACGGTGGTAACTTTTGAGCAGTTATTCTTAGCACTTCAAAGGAAGCTCAATATAAGCCTTTCGGCAAGTTTGCAGTCCAATGGCAGACCTTTACTTACTATTGACTTTGCAGATAACATAAACAACCTATCTATCAATGCAGACCTTATTAATGTTGGAGGTGTAATAAGGAAGGAAGATACAGCACAGCTTTACTCGGTGGTAAACTTTGGCAATGCTGATGTCTTTGAGCAGTGGGAGTGTAACGGTGGCGAGAACCCTTGTACGTTTGCACAAACACCCTTCTTAGGTTATAGAGATGAGAAGTTTGGGCTTATAGGTAAATGTAACAAAGATACTACCCTTGACTTACTTGTAAATGAGGTAGTATTTGACACTAACATCATTGAAGATATTTATGTGTGGGGTAATCAAAGCTATGACAACAACCCTATTATTATTGACTGTGAGGAAGGATTGGCAGGGCGAATAGTAGCTAAGCAAGGAGACCCGTACAACATAGGGCAAACGGTGTACAATGCAGAGTTTAATAATGAGAGTACAGCAGGTTATTGGATAAACTCAGTACCCAATAGCTTACAAAGTTATATTGAGGGTTTTAATCCTTCGGATACAGGAATGATAGTAAAGTTTGATGGAAGTTCTGCAAATGAAACATTAAACGAAATTGAGATAATTCAAACATCCTATACAAGTGTATCACAGATATATGGCAGAAATTTAATATGGCTAGATACATCTTTAGACACTAACAACCTATATACCTTAGATAGTTATGTTTGCCCTTATGATGGTATTTATACATTCAATGCAGGAGTTATTCTTGATGAGTTAAGGAATGCTGTTGCTCCTTTTAATCCAGTAGGTACTGAGTTTGGTAGGGATGCTATACTTCACATTGAAAAAAGAAATGCTTTAGATGAATTTGTTACAAGGCAGTCATTTGCATTTAGCGGCACGTCGGCAAATTATATGTATGGAGAAATAAACAACGTACAGTTTGTTTTAGAACAAGGTAATAAGGTAAGTGTAAACATAGAGGTTAAGAAAGCTACAGGGGATGATACATTAATGCTTCAAAGGTTTTTAGATGCAGCCACAGTAAATGGAACACCAAGAGAATCTTTTTTTAACGCAATTGGCGAACCTTTCGAGCCGGGAGAATTACAACCTTACGACCCTTGTGATTTTAAAAAGTACCTATACGATTTTGAGCAGCCATTGACAATGGAGCAGATAGAGGATATACTTACGCTACCATCGGGCAGGATAAGGATGAGTAGAGAAGAATCACTACTTAATGGCATAACAGGAACAATTAACAACTTAACAGTAAACAGCGTTATAAGGCAAAAGGGGCAGTTTACCTTACGTTCAAACCAAGCATTATGAGCATAGTATCAATACCAAACCAACCGATATTATTTACCGAAACAGAGCAATGCATAGACTGTGGCAATAACGATTATGCACAGTTAGCAAACTTTGAGGATCAGATATTCTTTCAAGTAGGGCTTGATTGCGGAGGCGAGCAGATAACCAACCAAACAACAAGCAGGTCGGTGTGGACTTATAACGGGGTAACAATCTGCAACGATGGTACAAGTGGAGGCTTCTTTGCAGCTACCATACAGCCCGATGAGGTGTATTATCTCTTTGAGGTGATTGTCATTGTACCTGTGTTAAACTCAGGAACGCTTAACGTAAAGTTTCAAGGAGGCCAGAACTATAATATCACAACTGCAGGAGAGCATACATTGTATTTCAACACAGATATAATGGATAGCGACCCAACACCAACGATTACTTTCTCAGGTAATGACTTCGATGGTTGCTTTGTGGCAGGTACATTTCAACAAGCATTTGTTAGGGGCTTATGGTCAAGGCATCAGTTTTTTTTACTTGACTTAAACGACAATGTTGTTATTGGGCAGCCTGACTATATCCAAGCGGTTAGAAATAGCTTGACATTAGGCTTTGACTTAAACGAGCATGACCTTGATGCTGGCTGTTATCGTTTTGGGTATTCTGATGAGTGCGATAATGTGTGCGGTCAGTTTAGAATTGAGAAGGGAGAGTTCTTAACAACAGATGGTTGGACACTTACCAACGGTGCAAGTATTAACGATACTACAAGGGTGATGAACTTAGACCAAACAGGTATAGACAGCCCAACAGCGGTTAGTGATACTGCCTTGTGCGAGGATAAGGAATACTATGTAGAGATTAGCATAAGTAAGATTGATGACGGGCAGATATTTGCCTTTATTGGCAACTCAGCATCATTAGGAGGCTTTATACAAGCTACAACACCAGGAGTGCATAGTGCAACGATGACCTCAACAAGTGGAACATCTTTTGAAATGCAGCTAAACGCTAATGATAGCGACACCGCAGTTATTGACTATGTGATAGTAAGGTATTCTGATGACCAAGCACCTGAGATTACTCAAAGGTCAAATCAAATACAGATAGGCGATTTTTCCTCATGTGATTATGTGAAGCTTGAAGGGTGCAATGCTGATGATAACTTTAACTTTGTGTTTAATGGTTCTGGCTTTATACCCGGTATAAGAGTAAAACGCAGATTCTTTAGAGCCTTATACGAAACAGAAACCGAAAGGAGCAGAAGAAATAATGGAGATATTACTATCCCATTTGCCGACATACAAAAAGTAAAGACATTAAGGTTAGAGCAGCAGCCTGAGTATGTGTATGACTTCTTATCTATACTTGTTTGGTTTGATGCTTTCTACGTTAATGCTGCAAGGTATGTACCTCGCTCTGATGACTTCCCGGCTATCGAATGGAACGATGCAAACAACTTAGGCAATATAAACTTAGAGCTACAATCTGCCACAGGCAAAGTAAGAAAGGTTAATTGCACAGGTAACGACCCTTCATGCTTGCCGACAGTCTTTGGTGATGATGAGCCATTCTTATTATTAGAGAATGGAGATAGGATGCTAACAGAGGATAACGACAATTTGTTATTACAAGAATAAAATCTTGTATCTTTGTAAGGTCAATATGTCTTAGTAGGTATTTGCCAAGCAACCTAATTAATAGCGAGGCTAACATTTAATACATTTCTATTATGGCATGTGTAGATTATTGCGCAGAAGGCTTGTTAGACCATTCGCTAATTGAGTGCGATGAATATCTATTGGGAGGTATCTCTCAAGCTATTATCGGCTCTTGTGGCACAGAGCTAACAGACCCTTCAGATGCAGCAGAGATACAAGCATTACTTGATGCAGGCACAGCTAAACTTGTTCAGAACGTACGTATGTCGCTTCCAGCGGGTTCACCAGTTACGGTTGATTCACCTATTGGATGCGGAACAACATTACGTATTAACGAGGACAGAACAGCTACTGTATTTGATGCCAATGTTACTAACGCTAACGTGGAGCTTTATAACGACCTTAACAACCGTAAGATTGCATGGTTACTATTGTACCTATGTGATTCGGATAAGGTTGTTTATATCGACCCTCCACAAGCGATTACTACATCGGTATCATTGATTATCCCTGAGCAGAACAACGAGCTTCAAAGATTTGAGGGTACGTTTGCTTGGAGAGATAAGCAAGCACCATTACAGTATGATGCGCCAGCAGGTATCTTTGAGTAACTGTTGTATCAATTTTTTTAACAACCTCGACCCTAAAAAAGTCGGGGTTTTGTTTTTTAATTAACTTTAACACATGAAAAAGAATACCACAGGAATAGTGCTTTTTGCATTTGGCGATAGGGTGTACTACTATGCCATGTATAACATTGCCTTTAGCATTAAATACCACAGCCCAGACATTAAGATACATGCCTTTGTAGGCGATAAGGAACAGGTAGGGCGTTACTGCCCTGATGTGTTGTCTGTTTGCGATGTTGTTACAGAAATAGACAGCGAAGATTATTACACCAATAATAAGTTTGATCCTGGTAAACTAAAGGTCAATCTATACAAGTACCTACCCTTCGACAATAACCTCTACTTAGATGTTGATGCGGTTTGTATTAAGCCTATTGAGCCATTGATAGATGAGTTAGAACAGCTTGATAAATACTATGCATCACATACAGTAGGCTACCATAAGATTGAGCAAGGTCGAAAGATAGAAAGTATGCAATGGGCTTTCGCTGATGATATTTGGGAGCAATACAAGCTAACCGATAAGCATGTGTTACCAGCTATTAACAGCAGCCTGCAATGGATTGTAAAAAGTGCTAAGGCAAAGAAGCTTTACAATACCGCCAAAGACTTATACCTAAACAACCCAATCCCTGTAAATAAGCTTAGAATGAAATGGGGTGGTGGGCAACCCGATGAACTTTACATGAACATTGCTTTGTGTATGTTGGAGCATGACCCTGCATGTACTGAGGTAGGGCATGATGGTGCTGAGAAAGGACACATTCACTTTGCAATGGTTAGGGGCTTGGACTTAGATAAGGTTGTTAAGCAGTTTTACTTTCAGTCTTATTATGGTGGCAAGGGGTTTACTTCGAGGTTTTACACGGATTGGTTAGAGAGGATGCTAAGAAATATGCACAGAAGAAAGGGAGGGGCGCATCAATATAAGATTAATAACATTACTCAACGTAAGCACGCAGATAAGAAATAAATAGTTATTTTAGCCACTCATACATCCTAATTAAATTTAGTGAAGTTTGTTTATTGGGTTTTCAGCCTCGATTAATTTCGGGGCTGTTTTTTTTATTTTTATCGTATCTTTGAACTCATGGAAACGAAGAAAAAAACAGTTGGCAGACCTAAAAAAGCCAAAGCAGCACCGAAAGAACAAAGGCATGGGTGGAACTCAGAGCCAGAGGTAGGTGTATTCTTAGCATCATTGATAAGACTTACAGGCGCACAAACAGTCCTTGAAATAGGCGTGTTTGAGGGCTATACTGCAAAGGATATTATTGATGTTTTACCAAAGGGAGGTTTGTACATAGGAATTGATATTAAAGACTATGTGAAGCCTGAAAACAAGGCAGCATTCATAAAGGCATCAAAGGAGGGCAAAGTAATCGAGCAAGTTATCGAGAACAGCCTTACTTACTTACCTAAGCTTCCTAAGAATCACTTTGACATCGTGTTTATTGATTCTCAGCATACCTTTGACCATGTTATTAAAGAGTTCAAAATGTGCGAATCGCTAATCACCAAAAAAGGAATCATTGCCTTTCACGATTCAATCCATGTGGAAGATGTTAAGAAGGTAGTAGATTATGCAGCTCATTGGAACTATGAAACAATCAATATTAATACACCTGAGGGCAGAGGCATTGCTTTAGTTACTAAGAAATGATCCACGTAATAATTCTATCTCAACAGCATAGGTCAAGGCTTTTACAGCAGATTATTGATGCACTCAATAGTCAAACGGTAAAGCCTGATAAGATTACTGTTGTTTTTCAAGGCTATAAGAAAGCATTGAGTAGCGAGATAGACTTACGTACCATTTACTTAGAAAGGAATTTAGGCAGCATCATAAGGTTTAAGTATGCCATGCACAACGCAACAAACATCACCTTAGATGATGATATGATACCTGCACAAAATTACATTGAGTGCTTAAAAGGATTCATTGATAGAAAGCCTGATTCGATTGGCAGCTTATGGGGCTATAAGGTAAAAGGCAAAGGCTCATACAAAGATACATTTACTTCTATAACTTGCTGGGCTGAGTTAGAAGATGATAGTCGTGTGTTAATGGTTGGTGCTGGGCTTATGGTGTGGAATGAGGGCTATCATAATCTAAGGGCTGTAAGATTTGACTTAGCATTGTTTTGTGATATGCAGCTTGCCTTACATTGCGCTCATAACGATATTAAATTATTTGCAGCAGCACACAAAGGCAATGAGGTAACTCATATTGGAGATAACGACATCCAAGAGAATGCTATTTGGAAGCAGAGCATGGAGGATATTGAGTTTTTAGATGAATCAACATATTATTTACTTAAATCATTTGAGAAATGAGAACATTATTTAACAGCAAATCATGTAGAGGGTGTATCGTTGATAGACCTAAAACTAAAGGTATTTACTAATGGCACTCGATGAAACACAAGTAAGCCAAGCGGTTGCTGCTTACATTGAAAAGCGAAAGAACCACAGGCAAAAGGTTGATAGGTATGGTATGAACCATTACACCAAAGAGCCTAACGATGCACCTCGCTATCCTGAGTATTGGGAAGGTTACAATATATGCGCTGATATGTACGATGCTATCAGACCGCATGTTGACCCTAACTACTACCCTGTTAAGCTATTTGAGAAACGTGCTCCCAACGAAACGAAAGACCAAGCCGAGTTTATGAGGGCTAACTATCGCCCTGTTACAATTCCTGTCTTTGAGGATTTTAAGGCAACGATAACAAGGGCTTTTGCTGACCAAAATTGGAACATAACATACAAGCGTGAAACAGATGATAGGTTTGGTGATGATACCTTTGAGGAGTATGTAAATCATGGCATCAAGAACTTTGGCAGCTTAGAGCTATTTATGAAGTCTATGCTTCCAACGCTAAAGATTGCCGACCCTAATGGTATCATTGCAATCTACCCAGAAGATGTACCAACAACTGAGATTGATGGTGAGGAGGTTTTTTCTAATGACCTTGTTGAGCCACAGCCTTACTACTACTCATGTAAAAGGATAGTAGGCAAGACTGATGATTACTTTATGGTTGTTTCTCAATATACCTCATTGGTAAAAGAGGGTAAGAAAGTAACAAACGATGGCGAGGTATTACTGCTGTTTGATGATGAAAACATTTGGAAGATAGAGCAAACAGGAAAAAAGTCTGACTTTGTTTTTGGAGAGCCTCAAGTAATGTACAATCATGGCGAGGGAGAAATACCTTGTAAGGTACTCATGGGTACTCCTGTGCTTTACAATAACAACGTATTGTACCAATCGGTGTATATTACAGCTATCCCATTGCTGGACCAAGTGTTGTTGGATAACAGCTATTTAGGGCTTATAAAAGCGAGAAGCACTTTTCCTTTCATTGTGGCGGTTGGTGACATTTGCGAGTTTGAGCAAGATGGTAACAAGTGCAACGATGGGCAGATATACAATGTAAACACAGGTAATTATTCTACTTGCCCTTCATGTAATGGGGCAGGTATGAGGTCAAGGTTTAGCGCATCAGGCACTATGCTTATAAGACCTAAAACATCATTATCAGATGGTGACACAGGACTTAGCGGTGAATACCTAAAGTTTGTTTCTCCGCCATTAGATACCAATAAGTTTTTAAGGGAGGAGATAGACACAAACTTGTTAAAGTCAAGAGGTATATTACACATCAATAATTCAGACCAAGCGGTGCAAGGCAACGAGGCACAAACAGCAACGGGAAGCATGAATAAGATGCGCTCATTGTATGCTTTTATAAAGCCTCAATCAGACCAGATGTTCTACATCTTTGAGTGGATGAATAATACTATCGGCTATCAAAGATATGGAGAGTATTATGGTGGCGTTAATGTTGTTTACCCTACTACGTTTGACATTGTTACACCAAGCGATTACTTGAGCATGATTAAAGGCTTGACCGATGCAGGAGCACCGCCAAGTATTGTCTATGCAACGGTGATTAATTATTTACGAACCATTAACTACACCGACAAAGAAACAGACGCAATCTACAACCTTATCGGTATTGCTGATGACTTGCTTACTATGCCTTCGGGTGACATTGCTTTGCGTGTTGCTAATGGAACGATTGAGGCGTGGCGTGATGTTTTACACCATAGCGCACCTCAGCTTATCCAAGAGCTTATGCGTGAGTTTGTACCTACTGATGAGTATAATGAGTTCTTAGACTTGCCAATTAATGAGCAGGTTGATGCTTTAATTGAAAAGGCACAAAGTAGAACGATACAACAAGACGATGCTTTTACAAGGCTTGAGAATCAAATCATAAACTTCAATGCCAACAATAGAGGAGCTGGCACAGCGTAAAGTAAGGCTGCTTGAACAAGCACCCGAACAGCTTGCCACAGATGCAACAAGGATACAACGTGAGATGTGGGAGCGTATGACACCGCTTGTGCAGTCTTTAGAGGTTGATGCAGATGGTAGGATATTACAGAACAATGCAAACATAAACAGGATATCTACCATCATCGAAGCATTAAATGTATTGCTTACTGGAGAAGAATATCGCTTAGCTGTTACAGACTTTCTAAATTCAATAGATGATTCGATATTACTTACCGATGAGATTGCAAAAAACATTGAACGTGGCTTCCAGCCCTCAGAGGTTCAAAAGAGGCTTGTACAGCTTGTTAAGCAATCAGCATTAAATTCACTTGTTGGTGGCGGTTTAAGGTCCGCAGTATCACAGCCCTTTGCTCAACAATTACTTGCTAACGTATCAGCACGTACACCGCTTAGAGAGGCAACACAAGCACTTAGAAAAGTATTGGTAGGGGATGATAAAACAGATGGAAGGATAGCTGCTAATGTTAAGAATGTGGCAACAACAGCACAAGCGGTGGCAGACCGTTCTTATTCTACTGCGGTGTATGATGACTTAGGTATTGAGTTTTATAGGTACATTGGAGGGGAGATTGATACGACAAGGGAGTTCTGCGAGCATAGAGTGAAAAAGGTATTTCACAAAAAAGAGATTGAAGCTTGGGGTGAAGGTAAGAATGCAGGAGGTATAAACGATATTAAGAACGGTACTTGGGCAGGCAGGATAGCAGAAACAGATGGTAGCTCTATATTCACTAATCTTGGAGGTTGGAATTGTCGACATTCACTTGTGCCAGTAACGGGCAGAAGAGTCCCAAAAGATGTTAGAGAGCGTGCAGAAAAGGAGGGATATATTTAATTGTTATAAATTTTATATCTTTGAGATAGCGTTAAACTTATAGCCTAATGGCGTACAATTCACATTAAGATGGTAAAAGTAGTAGATGCAAAAGGAAAGGTAAGAAGCGTTACTCAAGCGGTAGCCGATTACATCGTTTCTAAAGGAGGTAAAATCCTCGATACAAATCAGAAAATTCAAAACAACGATAAAAATGAAAATCAAACAGGAAGAAGTGCCAGAGCTAATAAAGTTTCTGGGGCTGGAGGAAGTAGAAAGCCTCGAACAAGCAAAAGAAAAGTTTCAAAGTAACTACGTTACCTCTGAGGAACATGCCTCAAAGATTGGTAAGATAACAGGCAGCATTGCCAACGTATCGAGAAAGATTTTTGAGCCATTTGGCGTAACTGCTACTGATGAAGACTTTAAGGAGAAAAAGGTAGAAGATGCTTTAAGGGCTTTATCTGAAAAGGCAGCATCTACTTACACCTCACAGATTGAAGAGCTTAAAAAAAGGGCAGAAGGTACAGGTAGCGATGATCTGATTAAAGAATGGGAGAATAAGTACACGACTTTAGAGAAGAAATACAAAGAGGTCGATGGATTACGTACAGAGGCTATCAATCAGTTTGAGCAGTTTAAGACTGAGGTACAAACAAAGGAGAAGCAAGGAAAGATAATGAGTGAGTTTGAAAAGGCTTTGAACGAGGCAAAGATAGCTCCCGATGTTGACAAGTATAAGCTTAAAGGTTTTAAGGCTGAGTTCAATGATAAGTATCAGATTGACTTAGAAGATGACAATGTTGTTATCAAGGATAAGAAAACAGGGGAGAAACTTAAAAGCGATAAAAAGGCAGGTACTTTTATGAGTATCAATGATGTTGTGTTGAAAGAGGCAACCGAAGCTGGGATATTACAAAAATCACCAAAGGCAGGAAGCCCGACAACGAGAAAGCCCGGTCAACCTATTATCCCTGAAATGCCAAAAGCAAAATCGAATGTTAGCCCACGTTTTATGGGCGTATAGATAGTTTGTGTGTTTATTGTGGTGTAAGCCCTTGCATTAATTTGTGAGGGCTTTTTTTTATAATCTAACTGTGTTAAACTTAAAGCACTTGAAGATGAGTTTAAGTGAGGGAGTAAGGCGAGAGAAAAGATGTTAACCCCTTACCCCTTAAAAGAGATTAACATCCTCACCATTTTTAATTGACTTGAAGATTGAGAATCGGTCGGTCGTTTTTGGCCCTTAACATGGAAGATGTTATACAGACATTATTAAGATTTAAGAGGGAGTGCACTTTGCTTCTTTGTTCTCGGAACTGTAATTACCCTTGAGCAAGATTTTGTGCTTTGAGTAACGATAGCAATAACTCGACTATCTAAAAAAAACAAAACCCCCTTAAATGCGCTAACCAAGATTGGGGGTAATGTTCTTTATTAAAAAAGTCTTTATACTTGGTTAGCTTATCGCAAAAATAATACAAAATATTACAACTGCAACCTTATTTTAATTTTTTCGTATCTTTGTGGTGCATATTGACAAACAGTAGGCGCACATCATGCCTTAAACGATGTAATGTAGGCACAACCCGAAAGCCTGTTAGAACAGTAGGGAATAATTGAAAACATTACATTATGTCAATTTCAAGAATCCTCTCTGAGTGTCCAAACATTCAAAGACCACTCGGAGAATTATTTATTGAAGTAGGGCAAAGAGAACAGTTGCCTTTCTTAGAGTTTTTGAACTCTGAAATTAACAGCTCCATGATTAAGATGGAGGTATCACCGGGAGGTGGTAAGCTTAGAACAGTTGAAGCAAGATGGATACAAAGATTACCTGAGACGCAAGTTTCTGAGGGTGCTGATATTCTTACTTGTACTGCATCTGAGGTATATGGTGATTCTACTCAAACGTACACGCTTGAAACAACTGATACCTATCAGGTAAATCAGTTAATCGCTGCTGATGACATTGCTCGTCATTGTCAAGACAACAGCCGCTACGTATTAGAATCTATCATTCGCCTTATGGATGTATTGGATAGAAAAGTGGCTTCGGCTGCTGCTACACAGACCGCTGCTGCATTAGGAGCTTGGGGTACTGAGGTAGATGCTTTCTATACTGTTGCAGCTGACCAGCTTCAAATTGCTACACGCCAAACAGGAGGTCAAGCATTAAATGAGTTCGCTTTAGCAGACATTCAGCAAGCTGCTCGTATGGCTAATTATCCGGGTGCGATTGTAGGGTTTGGTGGTGCAGAAATGCAGCGTTATGCTAATGCTGTTGCAGCAGGTTGTTGCACTCAGTATGGTATTGACCTTGCAGCTATCAGCCAGCAAAACGGATTCGCTTTTGCTTATGACCAAAGACTTGCTACTGCTTTAGGCGGACAGTTGTTTAACTTAGTTACTACACCGGGAGCTATCCAGTGGTTAAGCTTTAACTTAGCACAATGGAACGCAGGCATTCAGCCAGTACCGGGAAGCAACTATTCTAAGACAACAGCTTTCACACCAGCAGGTATGGCAGTTGACTTAACGATGAAGGATGATTGCGGTAACTTATCAATCGTTATTACAGCGACAGGTAAGATTGTAACGCTTCCTGATGACATCTATGAGGCAGGTGATAAGTACTCAGGCGTAAATTACGTTAATGGTGTACAAATCGTAAACCCGTAAATATCGACATGAATCTACTCTTAGAAAACGGAGATGATTTATTGTTGCAGAACGGTGACACGATGTTGCTTTGAATTTTATAAAGCCCGATTTAATAGGTCGGGCTTTTTCTTTATCTTTGAACAAACGAAAAGGTTATGTGCGAACAATCACTTGTAGGCTTGGCAGGCTGCGATGTAACACCGCCCAAGACAGGCATATACATAGACCAAACAGGAATAACGGAAGGTTTTATATCTCAGCTTATCACAGGGCAGTATAACACCTCTTATGAGCTTTTTGCCGACAAGTTAAGCCTTGCATGGAAAAGGATTAAAACAGAATCTATAAGTGCCATGCAGCCTTTTATCAAGGCAGATACTATTACAGAGGGCAAGAGAGTTGGACAAGTTTTGACCAATGGCACAAATAGGACTGCTGCTTTAGGGGCTGGTACGTATGTAGGTGTAAGGCTTAAGATTGACAACTTAGAGTCTTTCATTAAGCTTCTTGTAACAGACTTACAGATTTACATTGATAGTGCTAATACTAATGTGCCTGTACTTGTGATTGACTTAATTACAAATGAGGTATTGGCAACACTAACCTATACTGAGGGCGGAGCTATTGACTACATAAGTCAAGAATATAGCGCAAACAGAAGAAAGTTAGATATTGCTATTGTTTATGAAAGTACTGTTGATGCTATAAAGACTGTGCCACGATCAGGAAGTTGTACGGACTGTGGAGGCAATATCAAGTATTTACATTTTTGCCCTTTTGTGGATGGTATCGGTGTAAAACTTGATTACGATGGCTCGAATATTTCAAACGTAACGAATATATCCAACACTGGAGGGGTAACTATTAATTATGGTGTTGAGTGCGACAGGGATGCTTATATGTGTTCTATTGGTGCTTTTATGGCTACCTCGTTGATGTATGCTACTGCTGTTGAGATTTACGACTATGCCTTAACGATGTCACCAACTGAAAGGGTAAATACAACAGTGACTTGGAGTGTTGATGAGATACGTGAGGCAAGAAATTTACTGGCTCGTAAATACCTTGATGAGTTAAATATAACTATGAAGGGCTTGAGGCTTCCTAATGATAGGTATTGCTTTAGGTGTAAAGATAATTACCGATTTGTAACGATGTTGCCATAATGCCAACGATACAAGAAATAAACGAAAGGACTAACCAACTTCTTGATAGTTGGGAAACGGAGTTTACACCACTTTTTATCTCAGTAAGTGAGATAAGAGGTGTTATGGCAGGGCGTATCTTTGGTGATGACGCATCCGAAAATGCAGCAGGGGCAACGCTGCCAACAACACCATATTCAACAAAAGAATTATACATAAGTACTGATGCTGCTCCTCGTGCTCCAAGATCATTCAAAGTAGGTAAAAGAGGTAAGCAAATAGATTCTCTATACTTCCCTCAAGGCTACTCGCAATTAAAGCAAGTATCAGACAGACCGCCATTGGAGTTAAGAGGCACACTAAAGAGTGCATTTATAAATACACCTATTGTCAATGAAGGTAGTTCGGTACAAATTGTTATACCTGATTCAGAAGGCGGCAAGGTTGATGGGCTACAAAAAAAATATGGTAGTATCTTTACCATGAGCGATGAGGAGAGTGAAGAATTTACACAGATACTTACTGACCTTATTATAGAGGCAATAAATAAAGCGATTGACTGATGGATTTATTAGGATACATAATAGACTACATGAATAATAAGGTGTCTGTGGCATCAAATCTATTCAGTAAGCAATACGGATTATCAGAGTTTAGAAAGAAAGAGGGCGATTATTACACCTATCTATCCAAAGGTCAAGGTAAGCCCGTTACAAACTACGATAAGGAAAGAGGTACGATGCTATGGGTTAAGCGTTCACAAGTTACCTTTGGCGATGCACCTCAGCTATTAAAAGATACAGGGTGTGCGGACTATTACACCATAACTTACCCATTAAGGGCGGTTTGTGTTGTAAAGAAAAAAGAGCTGCCTTGCGATAATGCTACTTCGGTGGATCAGGTGGCTCAAGAGTTACTTACCAAGCTATCGGGCAAAGACAAAGTATTGCGTTCTGCTGTTGGTGCTTCATTGGTTGATATTATACCAAGAGGCTACACAGTATTAGATAACATCACAAAGAACATGGAATATGCCTGTGTAGGTATTGACTACGATATACAGGTAAGTATTAAGAAAAGCTGTATCCCTGACTTATGCGAAGATGTGCCATTGCCAAGCTGTGAGTTTAGCGTAACACTACAAAATAGCGATGGTAAGACTATCTACACGATAACACAAGATACTGCCAATCCATTCCCATTAGGCAATCAGCCTATTGTTGATGGGCAAGGCAATACGATTAATGTGCCTTATGACCCTGATACACCTTATGTAACAACACCATGTACAATTGTTTGCGATGATGCAACCGCTGTATTGAAAGATACTGATGGCAATACGTTATCAAGTACAGATATTCCAAGTGGTGGCACTCAAGATATTGTTGCACCAGATGGCGATGTAACGGTTAATAGTGCTGCCTTTGATTCTGTATTAAGCGGTGGTACATTAGATGTTCCTGTTCAATATGAGAACGGTACACCAGTAGGAAGCATTGTTGGGGGCGTGGTAGAGATACCCAACCCTATTACTTGTGCTGATGCAACAGCGGTGTTGAAAAATACTGATGGAACTACGATAAGTTCAACGGATATACCAAGCGGAAGTAGTCAAGACATTACTGCTCCCGATGCTACTGCGGTGCTTAAAGATACCGATGGGAACATATTACTTACTGAGCCTATCCCAAGCAATGTAAGCGAGGATATTGTTGCCCCTGATGGAACGGTTACTGTAAACAGTTCGGCTTTTGATACGGTGCTTAGTGGTGGCAGTTTGAATATTCAGGTAAGGCAGCAATCGGGCAGCACTCAGGTAGGCAGTAAGCAAGGTCAGTATTGGCGTGTTGATGATTCTGATATAAGTATAAACGGAACTCCATTTGATAGTGTTGCTGCTGAGGATAGCATTGATTTAGATGTTCAGTATGCTAATGGCACACCAGTAGGCTCTGATGTTGGTGGTGTGTGGACTATTCCAGATCCTGTTCAAGACTTGGTTACTAAGGTAAACTTTGAAACAGGGGCAACATTAGACTTTGATATAACGATTGATTCAGATACAGCAGGAACTTATACAGCTAATACTTTTGGAGGCAGCACGACAAGCGCAACTTATGAAGTTAATAGTGTTGCTGCTACGTTACCATTTACGGTTGTTGCGACTGATGTATTAACGATATTTCCTGACGCTGATAATGGATTTGTAAGATTAACAGGAACGTATTAATGAGTAGAAAAGTAAATATCTTTAATGTACCATCAGCAGCCTTTGTTTGCCCAGATGCGGATGTAACTTCATTCTTTGCTAAAACTGAGTTATCCGAAGGCAATTTAGCTACTATGTGCGGTGATTTGGGGATTACCTACAATGAATTAAAAGAAGCTGTTTGCGATTTGATTACAGGTTTAAAAACTGCAACTTTATACACAAGGCTTGAGGCATTGTATTTCTATTTTGGCAATAGTGCTAATTCGATGAAATGGAATTTTATTAATCAAGCCGATTCTAATGCAGCGTTTAGGCTTACATTCTCAGGAGGCAATACTTACGATTCATTTGGTTGGATTCCTAATGGAACAAATGGGTATGCGAATACTCATATTGCACCAAATACATTAGCAGGGACTCCATCTAATTTTAACTTTGGGTGGTATTCAAGGACAAACGACTTTACAACGCCTGCTTTATATGGAGCTTATGAATTTTTAGGAGGAAATAGATTTGCTAGACATAGAACTGATACTGCTAGATGGGATTTAGGGTCTAATTTAGGAACTTCATATACTGCAGACCCATCAACAAGGCTGCAAAATATTATGAATACTTCTACTAATGCTCGTTTTTATCGAGATAAGGCATTTATAAACACCATGCCTCACACGGGCAATTTACCGAATACGTTTTTCTTTTTAGGTGCTTTTTCAGATAGTGTCAATAATCCTAATTTTTTCATGCCACATCAAAGGGCGTTAGACTTTGTGGCAACTGGAACTTGGACTATCGGAGAAATTAATACCTTTAATACGTTAATTGATGATTTTATAATTGCAATAAACCGAAATGTATAAATTAACTACACAACAAGCACAAAGTCTTTTTGGCGTTGAAATTCAATCGGGTTGGTATTTTAACCCAATTAAAGATATTAACGGTGATTGGTTTATTTCTGAGCAGGAAATTCAAGCGAGTTATATTGATTGGTTGAAACATTTGGAACAGGCAGAATTTATACCGCCTGAAATAACTGATATACCTATTTAGAAAAGATAAAATATAACATAAAAACATAGAAAACATGGCAGGAAGAAAGCTGACAGCATTAACATCATTAGGGGCGAAGCCTGAGTTAGATGATGAATTTTATTTGGTAGATACAAGCGATACCTCAGAAAGCCCACAAGGAACGAGCAAAAAGATAACTGGCGAAAACTTGGCTAAGTTGGGAGGCTTTCAGCCTGTAAACAACTTACAAGCTGTTGCAGCCCCGACAGTAACGGATGATTCAAGCGATGGTTATAGTGAAGGTTCTTTGTGGGGTGATGGTGATGATTTGTACAAATGTACTGATGCGAGTGTTGGTGCTGCTGTCTGGGTGCAATATTCTAAAACGACAACTAACACAACATTTACTCCAACGGTTTCAAATGAAACAGACGGATCTTTAAGTGTTTCGGACTTTATGATTGACAAGGTAGGGGATATTGTTAATTTTAGTTTTTTCGGACAATTTGTTTTAGATGGAGGTCAAACAAGTGGAAGTGCAAATATAGATTTACCTACTGCATTTGCCCCTGATAATAATTGGGGTTCGGGTACAGAAATTGTAGGTGTGATTTCAAGGACAAATTCTATATTTACAGGCGAATGTTTTATTAATGCCGATACAGGTGGTAATAAACTTGTAAATCTTGAATTTAATGACACATCAGCAGGGGCTACAATTCGCTTTACTGCGATATGTAGGTATAAGGTCAATAACTAAGTAACCTCCTTACCTTGTTTTCGTTTAAGGGGGTATGGAAACAAGTGAAAAAGGAATAGCCCTAATTAAGCGATTTGAAGGCTTGAAACTTAATGCTTATTTATGTAGTGCAGGAGTGCCAACAATAGGCTATGGTAACACGTATTACCCTAATGGAACTAAGGTTAAGTTAGGCGATACGATAAGTAAAGAACAAGCGGATGAACTGTTAAAAGACATCCTAAAAAAGTTTGAAGCAATTGTTAAGCGTAAGCTGAAAGTCAAAGTAAGCCAAAATCAATTCGATGCACTTGTTTCGCATACATACAACACAGGAGGCTCAGATACCTTGTTTAGATTGATTAACACAGGGGCAGATAAGCAAACTATCAAAGACTGGATAGAAACACGCTACATCACAGCTAATGGCGTTAAATTAAACGGACTTGTTAGGCGAAGGAAAGCCGAATCGGATTTGTTCTTTGGTTAAACGTATGTAATTCTCAAACAAAATCAGTAAAAACTATCATCATGCCTGCTCGTACAATTAGGCATGAGAACCATAATACTACTTTTACTGACACTAAGCGCAACCGCCCAATGCGAAACAAACAGGATTGGGCAAAGCTACTTAGCAATACCGGGATTCTTTAGCCTGTATTTTAATGGGCAATGTATCGAGCAAAACATGAGCGACACGACGATATGTATTAAGGTGCCACGATTAGATGTAGGGCAGATAGCATCGTTCAGCTATTCATCTCCTAATGGCGCACCAGCGTTTGTAGATAGCGTTATTCAGTACGATAATACTTGCACACCGATTGAGTACTCTCCTTTAATTGCACAGGGCAGCGATACTGTAACGGTGTGTTACAAGATCAGAACTGAGTTGATTGATAACTTTTGCCCTTATCTGATACAGGCAAGTGCATTGAGTGTTGATTGGGGCGGTATTTACGCTTATCATTCTGATGGGAGTATTTACTTACGATTTATGACCATGAGCAACGCTGGAACAAAGCAGTTTGAGGTTATCCATAGTAAGGATGCTCAGATGTGGCAGACCTTAGCTATTGTAAAGCCTTTTGCAGTAACATCGAGCAGGGAGCATGATTATAACTTGAACTTTCCATTTAATCAAGGAGGCGATAATTACTTCGGGGTAAGAGAGGTTGATTACAATGGCCATGTATCAGTAAGTGAAATTGTGTATGTAAGAATTGAGTACCCATCGAAAGAAATATCTAACTTTGATATTCTTGGTAGGAGGGTGGAGAGTGATAAATTTATGTACTACGTTAAACCTAATAAATGAAAGATGAATGTATTATCCCTATTTGATGGAATGAGTTGCGGACAGATTGCCCTGCAACGTGCAGGAATAAAAGTAAAAAATTACTTTGCAAGTGAAATAAAGCCTCACGCAATTAAAGTAACACAACATAACTTCCCTAATACAGTCCAATTGGGCAGTGTATTAGATGTGAAAGGAATTGATTTGCCTAAGATTGATTTATTGATAGGTGGAAGTCCATGCCAAGATTTCAGTTCAGCTAATAAAGAAAAATTGGGTTTACAAGGAGAAAAATCAGGTTTATTTTATGAGTATTTAAGATTATTGAAAGAGTGTAAGCCAAAGTATTTTTTACTTGAAAATGTAGCAATGGATAATTACAGCTACCAAGCAATAAGCGAAATGCTTGGAACATACCCAACAAACATAAATAGCGAGTTGGTTTCAGGTCAATTAAGGCAAAGAAGTTATTGGACTAATATAGGTCCAGAATATTTAGATTTATTTGGCAATAGATATTCAATGATACCACAACCAAAAAACAAAAACATTAAGTTTCAAGACATTTTAGAAGATGGTTATACTGATAGATTAAAAGCAAGATGCTTACTTGAAAGTGAAAGTAGAAATCCGGGTAGCACATTTTCATCATTAAGAAGATATATGATAATGGGTTTTATTAATGTTATTTTTAAGGACAAAGAAACCTACGAAAAGTATTCTAAAATGACAGAAGAAGAAATGAAAGTAAATTTTGTCGATGGCGATATTAGAAAACTAACTCAAACAGAAATGGAAAGATTACAAACAGTACCAAGTGGATATACAAGTATTATAAAAAGAAACGAAGCAGCTTGTTTGCTAGGTGATGGATGGACAATAGACATAATATCACATATCTTTTCATTTATAAAGTAGCAAATGAAAAAAATAGATTGGATGCAAGTGTTACGAATTGGAGTTAAGTATTTTCAGCCGACCATTGGAAGTGCTTTCATGCTTGTTTTGGCGTGGTTAGTGGCGTTCAATCAGATGTCAACAACAGTAGCTTTCGAGGTTGCCTTGTTACTTGCTATTGGAGGTTATGTAAGCAACAGTAAAATTGATTCAATCATTAAGTACTTAGAGATTAAGATAAAAGAAAAGAAAGGAGGGGATGATGCCGAATGATACTACTATAACAATATCAAGGAGGTTTATTCATAACGAGTATGTGATGGATAGCTTACCAAGATTGCCAGTAAAGAATATTGATGTTAGCCTTGAAAGTTGTAAATTGCAGCCTGTGGAAGCATTACCTAAACTTACCTTTGTGTTTGATACTTTAGAAAGTATTATGCCTATTGAGGCTGAGTTTACTTTCTCAAGGCAAGTTGAGGTCGTGGCTTACCCAATGGATAGCTTGACTGACTATTCAGTACCTTTCATGAGTTTTATAACTGTTTTGTACCTTGTATTCCAATGGGCAAAATGGACCAACATGATTAACGAATTAAAAGCTTGTTTTTCGTAACCTTAAAAATCAAACCACGTAAAAGAGATTAAATCAGGTGTGGTAGCTTGTTTTTCATTTCATTCATTAGGTTAGAGGGAAGCCCCGATCAGAAATGTTCGGGGTTTTTTGTTGTGAATATAGTTACTAACACTTATTTATTTTGATTATTTTTAACCCTCGTTATGGGGTCGTTAGATGAACTAAGTTTTAGCAAGAAGTTTCTGTACATTCAGGTTGATGTAAATGGCAGAATCATTGACTTTAACGAGCTATTCTCGCAGCACTACGAGATACTTATTGATGATTCTGTTTGCGATATTCTCCAAGTAAACGACATAAAAGAGGTTATAAGAATTACCAATTCTCTTAAAAGGAACAAAAACAACCCAGTAGTAATTCGTATCAACACCAACAGGAAAGACAAGATGCATCTATCCATGTGGAAGATAATATACATTAAGGGCTGTTTTGTGGCTTTAGGCAACGAATTTGAAGAAGAAATAATATTTGCCCTTAATCACAAGTTAAGAAGCAGCAGCGCAACGATAGAGGGCTTGATGCAGTTTAGGAATGAGTTAGACAATGAGGAAATATTAGATATGATAGATGAAAAGGTCAAAGAATTGAATAACGAGATAGCTAAATTAATGGCTATTTTGACTAAGAAATAGGGTATCATCTTCGGTAATAGACTGCTGAGTAAAAAGGTGTTGCCCTTGATTGAAAGGTGAGGTTGAGATACTTCACCTTTTTTTTATCCTATGTTTGGTAGTTTAATTAAATAAACTATATTTGTCGAACAATAACACAACAACCCATGACAAGAACAGACAAAGACAGCGCAAAAGTTTATGATAGCAATGGCTTCGAGTATAAGGTGTATTACGTTTACAAGCTAACCTATGCCACAAGGGAGCATCCAGAAGAACTCGAAGTTGAGTTTAAGGGCATCTACGATAGCGAGGGCAAGGATGTAACGAACACTCTCGATGAGGACTTGAAAATCGAATTAGAAAACAAAGCAATTAATACAATATAACATGACAGCAAATAACATTTACGGTAAGTTTCTAAAAGACTACCGAAAGAAGAATGGCTTAACGCAAAAGCAGGTAGCAACAGAATTAGGTGTTACCAATGTTTACATTTATCGCATTGAGCGAGGCGAGGCGGTGAGCCTTGAAAGGGTAAAAGCAATTACAAGCATTATCAACAAGCTATCACTAAAAAACGATTCGCTGGATAAACAAGCGGAAGAAATACTAAATTCAGAAAGTAATTAAAATATTGGCACGAAGCCAATCCGCTTGTAGCAAGTAGCAAATAGAATATTTTAAGTGAGCGAAAAAGCTGCAAGGGTTTATTTGAAACTAAACACCAAGAACTAAATGAAAGAATTAAATGATTTGTTATTAAGTGTAAATGAGTTATTATCAAAAGGTAGCTTGCATGAGAAAGTAAGCAACATAAACTCTTTGCGTGAGCAAATACACAATCTATCACCATTTAAAGAGGAACCTGTTGACTTTGTAAGATGGGTTTTTTCAGACGATGTTGTTGCGAATGATTACAACCCTAATAAAGTTGCCCCCCCTGAAATGGAACTTTTAGAGGTATCTATTATGAATGATGGGTACACTCAGCCAATAGTAACATGGAATAATCCAGATAAAGAAAAAGTTGAAGTTATTGATGGATTTCATAGAAACAGAGTAGGCAAGGAATCAAAAATTGTTCGCAGTAGGATTAAAGGCTATTTGCCAATTGTAGAAATTAGAAAAGAACAATCTGACAAAAACGATAGAATAGCATCTACTATAAGACATAACAGGGCAAGAGGAAAGCACCAAGTAGACGCAATGAGCGAAATTGTTATTAAGTTAAAAAACAGGAATTGGTCAAACAAAAGAATTTCAAAACAACTTGGTATGGATGAAGAAGAAGTCTTAAGACTTTGCCAAATTTCAGGACTTGAAAACCTATTTTCAGATAATGATTTTAGCAAAGCTTGGATTTCAGAAGAATCAAATGAGCAATACGAGATATTGACCGATGATTTAAATCAAGAAGAAGTCGAAATGTATAGAACAGCTAACACAAGTGATCCTGAAAGAATATTTCACACTTATGAAAAGTGGGAATGTCATAAAGCTGGATTTTATAAATCAGTACATGATAAATTATCTCATACAGAATGCGAAAATGAGTTTATTAGAATCTTGTCAGATACAGAATTGTTTGAAGATTTGCTAAAAAAGATAATAGTTGAATGGAAATATTCTTGCGAACATTATTTGACCAATAAGGCAATGAATAGAATTGCATGGCTTGGGCAAGCTGCTGTTTGTTATTATTCAGGAGTCCCTGCAAGATATTCATCAGCTTGGTTTGATATACCTGAGGAATTAAGAATTAAGGCAAATGAGGTAGCATTGAAATATCTTAACATTTGGTTAGAAAAAAATGGGTACAAGCAAGAAATATTTGAAGAAGCAGTAAGTGTTAACAGGCAAATAGAACTTTATTAATATGTCAAGAAAAAAGTATTTAGAGCAAAATGTACTTCAGGCATCAATGAATAGAATAAGCAAAACATTTGATGATTTTGAAAGTATTTATATTTCTTTTAGCGGAGGAAAAGACTCAACGGTTATGACACATCTTGTTTTAGATGAGGCAAAAAAAAGAAATAGAAAAGTAGGTTTGCTAATTATTGATTTAGAAGCGCAGTATTCCGAAACCATTAAACACATTGAAAAAATGTGTGATATATATAAAGATTATATAGACCTTCATTGGTTTTGCGGTGAGCTTCTTTTAAGAAATGCAGTTAGTGATTTTGAGCCAAAATGGGTTTGTTGGGATGAAGAAAAACAAAGCCTATGGGTTAGAGAAAAGCCAAAGCTTGCATCAGATTTAAGTCAATATGATTTCTATGTGCCTAAAATGGAGTTTGAGGAACTTATGGTTTTGTTTGGCAAATGGTATGCAAAAGATAAAATGTGTGCTGGATTTATTGGAATAAGGTCTGATGAATCTTTGCATAGATACAGGGCAATTACTTCTCAAAAAAATGGATTGATGCACAAAGATTATAAATGGACTACAAAATTATCTTCTAATTTATTTAATGTATATCCAATTTATGATTGGAGAACAGAAGATATTTGGTTGTTCCACTTCAAAAACAATCATCTTTGTTACAATAAAATATATGATCAAATGACAAAAGCAGGTGTTAAGTTTAGCAATCAAAGACTATGTCAGCCATTTGGTGATGACCAAAAAAAAGGTTTATGGCTTTACCATATTTTAGAACCAAATACATGGTATAAGCTTTTAAATAGAGTAAGTGGCGTAAATTCAGGGGCTTTATATATTGGTGAAAATGGGAATATGACAGGCTCGAATGATGTTTTTTTACCTAAAAACCATACTTGGGAATCATACACCAATTTTTTACTTAAATCATTGCCTAAAAAAATGCAAACACATTATAAGGGCCGATTTGTTAAATTTATTGCAGGGTGGAAGCAAAGAGGATATGATAAAATACCAGATGAAGCACCACATGAGTTAGAAATAAAATGCTGGGCACCATCATGGAAACGAATGGCAAGATGCATTTTAAGAAATGATTATTACTGCAAGGGGCTTGGTCAAACTCAGCCAAAATCAGAAGCCTATGAAAAGTTTAAAGCTATTAAATACAAAAGAGAAATTGAAAAATCAATTAACTAACCAATAAACCCACATAAACCATGAACACACTATTATTTACAACAAGCAATGCGATACCATTTATAATTGTTGTCGCTGTATTAGTGCTAATCTCTATTGCCATTGTGCATCACATGAAGCATATCGAGCAAGAGCCTGAGAAAGAACCAGCACCCGATTTGAGCGATGATCAAAGGGAGCAGCTACAAAAGTTGAATGAAATGATTGATGAATTAAGGGAGCGTTATAAGCGCAGGACTAATAGTTTATCTTCTGCTCAAACTATTATAGAGAACTTGCAATCCGAAAACACCAATCTAAAAGACAAAGTTGAACACCAAGCGCAAATCATCCAAAGCCAAGAGCGAAAGATATTAGCCCTTAACTTGCAGATTGAAGCGATTAAAGACCCACGAAAAGAGGTGCAGATAGACTTTACCATCAAGGTAGGGCAAACTATCACAGGGCGAATTATTCCCAACAGCAACAAGTATGTAAAGGGCAAAGTCGTTCACATTACAAAGCGAGGTAACTATCTTCTCGACAATGGCAAAACAGTATCTCACGTTGATGCTAAAAGGGTGTTTGAGGATTGATGGTAACGGCTTGTCTATGCACCGTTTTAATGGTGTATAGGTGTTGTTATCTACTGTTTGCCCGACTTGTCTTTTAAAATAGATTTGCATAATTAAAATAAAAGTATTATATTTGTATATACAAAATAAATATTATGGAAGCAATTGTAAAAATTAAAAAAGAATTAGTTAAAAACACTTACGAATGTGATAAGTGTAAAAAAGATGGTAATATTACTAATATGGTTATGATTATTGGTAAAGGTTTATTTCATGCTAAATGTTTAAAATCTAAAAAATAATATTTATGGCTAAAGAACCAATAAGCGCAAGGGTTGAAAAATCTATTTTAAAAGACTGTAAAGCAGTAGCCAAACTTGAAAACCGTAGCTTTAATAACTTGCTTGAAACTGCATTAATTGCTTACTGTAAGGGTAAATTGTAGATAACTCGTTTATTGCCGCAACTTAAATCTTATAAAAGCATGAAAAGGTATGTATTGGGAATATTAGTAGCGTTTCTGATTAGCGGATGCGCCACGATGAGGCAGAAAAGGATTGACAGGATTTGTCAAACTTGCCCTGAGAAGGTTAAGACTGATTCAGTTTATACTCGAATAGAGAAAGAAGTTATCCGGCACGACACGATAATCACTCCATCCGATTCAGCATTTTATTTTGCTTGGCTAAAGTGTAAAGATGGCAGCGTACCTAAGATTATCAAGGAGCGTATTAAAAAAGGCAATAGAACGACTGTAATAGCCTCGATTGATTCAACAGGTAAACTTGTATCTAAATGCAATACCGATTCATTAGAAAGCATTATAGAGATTAAAGACAAGCTAATTCAAGAGTTAATCTCGAAGGAAACAACAAAAACAATCGTAATCGACCTTAAATGGTGGCAAAAGGCACTCATGTACTTCGGAGGCTTTAGCCTTGTTTACTTAGTGCTGCGATTCTTATTCAGGCGATTTGAGGCTTATCAAAATAAATAATTGAAAGTATTTGGTAGTTTAATAAAATAAACTACATTTGTACTTTAACACTTTAATATTTTACACACATGACTAAATTATCATTAACAGTACGCTGGAAAAAATACGACAGCACAGAGTATTACAGCTACAACCCTGAGAACGGGTTATTGTACATCTTAGTAAACACAGAGAGCCAAAAAGGGTATCTTATACGCTCAGACATCAATGCAGGAGGTATAATGCGAAAATACCAGCGTGAGATACTTGAGGGCGTACCAACGGAGGATAGGCTATTCGCTGAATGCTCAAAATATGAGTATGGCGAGGTATGGCATGAGGTAGTAACCTTTACCAACGAATCCTTCCGCACAACATTACTTGAAACATTTTAATCAATTTAATCTATATTTTTATGACAACACCAACATTAACAGCCCCCGTAGGCGGTGGCGGTAACAGACAAATTTGCCCCGAAGGGATGCACATAGCACGATGCTATCAGATCATCGACTTAGGCACAACAGAGCAGGGAGGTAACTTTCCCGGCAAGAAACGTAAAGTACAGTTTCTCTTTGAAACACCATTAGAAACAGCGGTATTCAATGAGGAGTATGGCGAACAGCCTTATTATGTCAGGGCTATGTACACACTATCTATGCACGAAAAAGCAATTCTAAGGCGTGATGTAATGAGCTGGGTAGGAAGGTCCATGACCGATAAAGAGGCTCAAAGCTTTAACATCTTTAATCTACTTGGTAAGCCTTGTATGGTAAACGTGGTACACGCTACAAAGGGAGAGAACACCTATGCAAACATCAAGGCAATAACACCGCTGCCTAAAGGCATGAGTTGTCCTGATGCTATCAATGAGCAGCTTGTATTTACTGCTTCGATTCCTGACATGGAGGTATTTAAGAAGCTCCCTGAGTTCATCCAAGATAAAATCAAAGAATCGGATGAGTTTGTTATGTACATGGAAAGTAACATGGAGCAGCAAACAGCACCTACACCAAAGCCACAAGCTCAGGTAGAAACAGTGAAACAAGATGCAAATGATTTGCCTTGGGAGCTGACCGATGAAGAAGATCCATTTTAATAATTAATCATTAACTTTAAGGGGAGGGTAGTACCTCCCTTTTTTAACCTATAAACATTATGCAAAACCTAATAGAAAAGGCACTAAACGAGCCTACGGTAGTTAAAGCGATGAAATACGTTGATGGAGCTACCCAGCCAATCACAGATAAGCTTAGCTACGACCAAGTGGAGTATTCAGCTAAAGAGTTAAACAAAGCGGTCAAAGCTATCCAAGAGGCAAGGAAAGAATCTACCAAGCCACTTGATGACCTTAAAAAGGAGTTGATACAGAAAGAGAAAGAACATACCGAGCCTATGATAGCAGCTATAAGCGAGGCTAAGGCATCAATGAGTAAATACCTATCTGAGCTTGAAAGAAAGCAACAGGAGGTGCGACAGAAGCAAAACGAAGCACTTGAAAGGGCTTTACAATCGGACAACCCTGCACAAGCAATCCAGCAGGCATTAACTCCTGATATTACATTACCAACTCCAAAGAACGTAAGAACGATTAGAAAGGTGGTGGTAGAGAATGAGAATGATGTTGACTGGTTAGCTGTAATATACTGCCTTATACAAGCGGATAAGTTTGATTATAACATATTGCTAAAAGGCTTATTAGAGGCAATGGATAAGACAGATACAAGAGCCATTAAAGGCATATCAATTGTTGAGGAAAGGGTACAGGTGCTACGATGATAACAAGAGAAGAATACATCTACTATCCTGCTCTTTCAGCATCACGTATCAAGAGCCATTACAAGGGCGATAGTTACGTTTCACAGTATGCATTAGATAAGGGTAAATCCTTTCACGAAAGGCTACTTGAAGTGAACCCTATGTACATGGATGCAGAAGCGAAAGGAGCATACAAGAGCATCACAGATAATGGGGTGTGGTATTCTATATGGAAGAAAAGCCGCAAAGAGATACCATTTATAACCAACCTATCTGTTGAGGGGGAGGTAGTGCCAGCTAAGGCAATGTTTGACATTTACTCTCAAGAGTATAAACTTATGGCAGATGTTAAGATAACACAAGCCAAGAACATACACGACTTTGAGAGGGATATGATAGAGCATTACAACCATATCCAAGCGGTGTGGTTTAGCAAGGTGGTAGGCTTAGACCCTCGCTCATTTATTTTTATTGGCATGCCAAAAAGCACAAGACTGGGTATCTCAAGACCTCAAGATGTTATGTTTTTGTCTTTGGGCGATCATCACATCGAGCAGGCAGATAGTTTAATTAACCAATACATTAAGACAAAATGGAAACAGGACAAGCAATTTATAGAGCAAAGGTGGCAGATGAATCAGCAGCCGAGCCAAAGCATTTTATAAAACAATGGATAATAAAGGCTTTTGAGATTGCTTTACAAGTTTACCCTTATACTAATAACTTGGCATCAAGAGAAGAAGAAAATGTAAGGCTTAGAAACGCTGTTATGGTAATATCTTACTGGCGTTGGGGTAAGCATGCAGGCTCAGTATTTATTGGTGAGGTTATCGCTGACTGTGTAGGTAAAAAGATACCTTACTCCCATTGTACTGTATTACACTCGATAAGGCAGCATAAGAATAGGTTACAATTCCCAAATGCCAACGCTGAGTATGTGGCACAATACACTACCTTTAGGGAGCAGATAAAAGAAAGGGGATTGATATGAGTGAATCAGAAATATACAAAGCCTTTGCCCGGTACATGGCAATAGCACACCAAAGAGTTATTTACCGCTTCGATTATGGGGCAGGCACTTACTTAGGGTGGAAGCAGAAAAGCGAACAGAAGCTACTCAATCCACATAGGGGCTATCCTGACTTGTTTATTGCCAAGCCTGTTGGAAGGTTTAAGGGGTGCTTCTTTGAGATTAAGAAAGAAGGTAACAATCCTTATTTACAAAAAGGCAAGGATAGGGGTATGTTAAGGCAAGACCAGCATGTATTAGAACAGGCATCTATGCTTGACAGGCTTCGTAAGGCTGGTTATTATGCTGAATTTGCAGTAGGGTTAGACCAGCTTATTGAGCGAACAGAAAACTATTTGAAAGGTAAATTTGAATAGATTATTTCTTACCTTTACACCGTTAGAAAGTCGAACCTCTAACGCAGACAAAACATTTTGCCCTATAAGGGCTGCGAGGGTTTAAGAAATTATACCCGGTTCGACCGCAGCTTTTGTAGGGCTTTTTTAATTTTATGCCTATGAATAATGATAGACCTTCTTTTTTGATTTACAAAGATTCATTTGAGGTACTTCAAGAACTTTCTGATGAAGATTTAGGCAAAGTATTTAGGATGATTTTTGAGTACACAATTCATGGAATTATACCTGATAAAAAAGACAAAAACTACATTGCTTTTTCGTTTTTAAAGCTGAATTTAGACAGAGATAATAAAAAATATTTGGATATAATAGAACGAAATAAAATCAATGGTAGTAAGGGAGGCAGACCGAAAAAACCCAAAAAACCCAGTGGGTTAAATGGAAACCCAAGTAAACCCAAAAAAGCCGATATAGATATAGATACAGATATAGTTATAGAAAGAGATATAGATATAGATATTAAGACAAAACATTCGTTTTGTAAATCTCCTTACTTTGAGTTTAGTAAATTTGAAGAAGCATTTTTACAAACTAAATGTTACTCACGTTATCCGAACCTTTCCATCGAGGCAATACATGAAGAGCTTATGTTAGCATCTGATTCAAACTCTAAATACAAATACAATAACTGGATTTCCGTTGCCCAAAGTTGGGTAAATAGAAATCCTACTAAATACCAAAACACAATAAAAAAATCAATCGAGCAAGACCCAATATCACCACTAATGAACAAAGGCGATAAAATCAGAGCCGAGAATGATGCCCGGTTAGAAGCTCAACTAAAACTTACAGCACATGAAGACCCTTATTCCAAGTACCACTAATAACTTACCCATTGCAGTAACAAGCAGGGGAGCAGTAGAATTAGGCTTAGACAACCCTATACGCAATGTGATAAATACAGATAGGGTAGGAACAATAGCCAAGCTAGAGGCAATGATAAAAGAAATCTGGGAGCATTACTGCGGTGCTGACCCTTCCATGCTTACCACGCCCTTTGTAAAAGAGGCAAAAGTGCTTATCTTAGATAAGTTTGGAGGCATAGGGCTTAACGAGATAAGGGAGGCTTTTAGGTTAGCATCGGTAAATGTCATTGACTGTAATCTTACTGCCTATGGTGGCAAGATAAGCCTACAAACAATAGGCAAGTGCTTAGACAAGTACGTTGAGTATCGCAAGCCAATAGCATCAGAGGTAATAAAAAAACGAATGGAGCAAGAAAAAGAAAAGCAAACACAAGCAGACATCGAGAAAAAGGAAAAGTACGAGAAAGAGGTGATTGCATGGTTTATGTCAAACAAGAAAGCGACAAGGGAAGAGTGCCGATTTTACATGCTTGACACGCTTATGGATAAAAAGATTGTTGAGGTCGATGTAGATTTTCGCAAAGAATGTATCGCTCAGGCAGTCGAGGAGTTAAGGCAAGAGGCATTAAAGATAAAAGCAAACTCAAGTACCGTTCAAGATATTAGGGATGCACGAAAGATTATGGATGAGCTAATAGAAAACAAGGCGGTAAAAGAGGTAAACATCAGAGCAAAGGAAATAGCACTTTTTAAGATTAAAAACTCAAAATAACACATGAACAACCCAATAATGATTCCAGCCTACATAGCAGGAATACACACGCTAAAAGACAAGACGATTAAAGTATCTGTTGAAACACAAGAGATAAGCCCCGACATCATGGCACAGCTTTACACGCTCCACAAAGGAGGCACTTGCATAGCAGCATTCAAGGCAACAGAGTTTACAGACGAGCAGAAAAGAGCCTTAGAGGTAGTTGATTTGAACGCTGAGGAGCTAGGCAATAAAACACCAAGCCAAAGGCTAAGAGCAGCCCTTTACAGGCTATGGGAGAATAAGCCCGAAGGACACGATTCTTTTCCTATGTTCTACGAATACAAGATGAGCAAGCTTATCGAGTTTGTAAAACGTAACATTGATTAATTAAATATTTTATATCTTTGAACCTATGACTACACGAACAAGAGCAGGATTCTTTCAGCCTCATCCACAAGGGCTAACAGTTTGGGTATCTTATGCAGGAACGAACCAAGACATCAGCATGGTGTTTACTGCCGAGCAATTTGCCCAAGCACTTGACCTTTACAAAGAGCATCAGAAAAAGATTAAGACCTCTTATGGAATGGGAGTGCTTATGAACTTTGACGAGGGTAACAACCTGTGGAGCTTTGATGGTGTACATGAAGGAATGCTTATTACTCTTGCCTTTGAAGGGCAGCAGTTAGAAACGATAAAAGAGAATATCTATGCCACTCAAGAAGGGTAGTGATGAGGAAACAATACGAGAGAATATCCGTAAGCTTATTCTCGAAGGCTATGCACCAGCACAAGCAGAGGCAATAGCAAGAAACTACGCAAAGAGAAACCCAAAGAGATGATATCATGGCAAAGGTAGGCAGACCAAGTGAATATGATGAGAAGATGAACGAGCAAGTTTTTGAAATGGCTTTGCTTGGTTTAACCGATGTGCAGATGTCAAAAATACTTGGCGTTTCTGAGGTTACTTTCAACGATTACAAAAAGAAACACCAAGAATTTCTTAAGTCATTAACACGTGGAAAGGAAGAGGCAGACGCTAAAGTAGCCAAAGCAATGTACAAAAGAGCGTTAGGTTTAACGATAAAAGAAGACGCTTTAACAAGGGATGGTGAGATAGTAACACTCAACAAAGAACTTCCTCCAGACACAGCAGCAGCCAAGCATTGGTTAGCAAATAGGCAACGTTCATTATGGGCTAACAATGGAGAGCAAACAATCAAGACCGACAAGCCATTAGTGATAACACTTACCGAGAGTGAAGCTGACGAGCAAACAGACTAAGGCGTTTAAGGCTGCCACATCAGGAAACAACAGAGTAGTAATATTTGGTGGAGCGATTAGAGGAGGTAAGACTTACTGGCTACTAACAACATTCTGCTATTTATCACTCAAGTACGCCAAGTCAAGGTGGATAATCGTAAGGCGTTCTTTGCCCGATCTAAAAAGAAATACCTTCCCTTCCATGCAAACAATCTTAGAGGGTGGCTTTATCGAGTATGTGCAAGGCTGGAATAGAGATACTCAAGTCATAACATTTGTCAATGGCAGCGAAATTATGTTTATGGCTGAAAGCTTTGCAGAGGATAAAGACCTCAACAGGTTTAAGGGGCTTGAATGTAATGGCTTCGGCTTTGAGGAGGTAAACGAATGTCAGGAGGCAACCTTCAACAAGGCAATAGAGAGGTCAGGCACATGGCTTAATGCAAAAGACAATCCGCCAATCATTATCTTATCAACTTTGAACCCTGCTCAGAATTGGACAAAGAAACGATTCTACGAGCCATACATCAACAAACAGATGCCAAGTGGCTGGGTGTTTATTCAAAGCAAGATAACAGACAACCCACACATTCCAGAAACTTATTTAGAAAGCATTAAGGACATGAACCCTGTTGAATATGCAAGGTTTGTTGAAGGTGATTGGGATGCAGTAGAACAAGCTGAAAATCCTTTCTTATGGGCTTGGGATGATGCCAAGCATATCTCAGTTAATGCAGTACACAACCCAAACATACCTACTTACTTCTCAGTTGACTTTAACATCAATCCATTATGCGCTTTGGTGATTCAAGAGATACCACGAGGCTTTTATGTAGTGGATGAGATAAAGATAGAGAAGGGCAGCGTTGAGGCTTTATGCGATGCTATAAGAGCCTATGGAGTGCCTATGGGCATGATAAGGATTACAGGCGATGCAATGGGTAAGGGTGGAACGGTGCAGCAAAGGGATAACAGCAGCGCATACATCCTGATGAAGAAGATACTTGGATTAAACGACAAGCAGTTCTTAATACCTGCCAACCCAACGCATAAGAACAGCAGGGAAGATTGCAACCATGCTTTAACGAGGCTGAATGTATTTGTGCATCCTAAATGTCAAGGGATGATTTACGATGCAAAGCAAGTGCAATGTGATTTAGAGGGCAAGATAATCAAATCAAACAGAAAATTATTAGAGCAGCGAGCTGACTTCTTAGATGATTTTCGTTACTTTGTAAACGCAATAATGAAGAAATACTTATGAGCATTTGTACGAGCTGCTATGATAGCGGTGCATTTATAGACCTATGTGTTGAGAGCCTGATTATAACAGGCTTAGAGGTTGACACAGAATACTTAGTGTGTGTTCAAAGCCTATCAACAGGAAAGTTACAGACCTTTGAGGTGACAAGCGATGGCAGCGGTGATGTAACATTCACACCTTTGATTGCTTCTCGCACATCTTACGAGGTATGGATAACGCAAGGCACAGCGAACTCAGAAAGGGTTGTATTTTCTATTGATGGGCTTGATTACACTTGCCTTGAGTTTAGCGTAGTTACCACAGGGGATGAACCCGAAGAAATTTACTTAACGCCAGTAGAGTGAATAAGCTTAGAAACATCATAAAAGGGTGGTGGCTGTACCTGATGGACACAGAGCAAAGTGTAAAGCTAAGAAAGGATAGAAAGCCTATCTGTGATAAGTGTATACATAAGTCGAAAATAAACACCTGCAATTTATGTGGGTGCTTCTTACCTGCCAAGCAAAGGGTAGAGGATGAGGAGTGCCCGATGGGAGAATGGTAAAACCTAATAAACATGAAACTAAGAAACCTATTTAAGCGAAAGAAAGAAAACACCTACGAGGATGAAATGAGGCAGAAGCTTGTCTTTGCCTTTGAGTTTGGCGATCATAAATACTACAAGCTCGATAACAAAGTGAATCTTCCTTTCTCACGCTTTGCAATAGTGATGTCATTGCTAGAGCGTTTATCGTGTGGGCTTGATGGCAGCGATATGAGTAAGGCTTTAGATACGATTGAGAAGTATTTGAACAAAGGCATAGCACATCCAAACAGCGCAGCTAAGATTGGGGCGGTGGTAAGCATACTAAGGGAAAGGCAGCAGAATGTAATACATAAAGACTTAATGCTAAACATTATCAATGCTATGACGTTCCGGGATGATGAGAGCGTAACAGGTGAGATAAGCAGCACTATAACGAAAGAGAAGCTGGAAGTATTTGAGAGGCTATGTGATAATGAGGGAGCTTATAATTTTTTTTTGTCGACCAATATAGAGCGGCTCAATCCACTATTACAGATGTCACAAACAGACTTCAACGAATTGTGGAGAACGTCAGAGGCACGCACAAAGGCGTATCGAAAGCAGATGGACTTCCTCTTGAACGAAGCTCACACAGGGCTGCCAAAATCCTAAATGACCTTAAAGCACAGCTTATGCAGCTATGTGATGGTGATGTAGGTGAGTATAATTTACTATACAATGCTCCTATTGAAATTTATATTCGTAAATTTGAGCATCATATAAAGCAAAGCAATAATGGCAAAGGTACTACTTGAATATGACGCTAACATCGGTGAGCTAAAGGCGGTCTTAAAGCAGATAGAAGATGCTAACGTACAGATTACTGAAAGTGCAACACAGAGCGCAAAGAAGGTAACTGATGAATACGCTAAGACCTCACAGGCTGCCAAGAATGCTTTTGCTGGGCAAGAGGTAAAGAAAGCTGTTGACAACCAAGCACAATCTATTGACAAGCTAAGGCAAGAGTTAGAGGACTTATTCAATGAGCAGGTTAAGCTATTAAGGCAAGAGAAACAAAACACTCAGGCTTATAAGGATAATGCACAAGCTTTAGATGCAACAAGGAAAGAGTTTGACAAGCTAAATAAAAGCGCAAGTAGCTTTAATTCACAAGTACCAAAAACCACAGCAGAAGTATCTAAATTACAAGAACAGTTATTAAGACTTGCTCTCGAAGGGAGGCAGGGTAGTGAGGAGTTCAATGATTTAGCAAGAAAAATCGGACAATATAAAGCAGCGATTACAAGTGCAGACAGGGCGGTTGACCTATACGCTAAAAGCACCGATGCAGCGTCATCGAGAATTGGCGAGTTAGAGGATAAGCTTTTTGACTTGGCTATTGCAGGTCAAAGGAACACACAAGAGTTCAAAGATACTATTGCAGAGGTTGCAAAACTAAAGAGGGCGGTATCTGAGGTTGACAAGCAAGTGGACAGCTATGTTGAAAGGTCAAGAGGCTTAAATACTGTAGTTCAAAATGTTGAGTTGATTGCTAATGCTTTTCAGATAGCTCAAGGGGCAAGTGCCATCTTTGGGGATGAATCAAAGGAACTTGAAGAGGCTTTGATAAAGCTTAACGGTATCTTGGCAATTACTAATGGGCTTGCTCAGATAAGAACTATATTGCTTGAGCAAGACGCTAAAAAAACAGGTATTGCAACGATAGCACAACGAGCCTACGCTTTAGCAGTTGGAACATCAACGGGGGCAATGAAGGCATTTAGATTGGCATTAGCAGGTACAGGGGTAGGCTTACTGGTTATTGCTTTAGGGGAATTGATTTCTGCATTTGCCTCTACAAAAGAGGCAACAGAAGAGCAAATAGAATTAAATAAAAAATTACAAGAATCTAATAACGAATTAGAAAAAAGTACTTTAAGTGCAAGCCTAAGGCTTAAAAAAGCTCAAACTGACCAGCTTGTGCTTGAGGGCAAACTAACTGAATCTTTTGCAAAAAGAAACAACTTGCAAATTGAAGCTGCTAATGAAATTGCAAAAATAAATGAAGAAGCTGATAAAAAATCCCTAGAAAGGACTGAGATATTTCAGAAATCTACATTTAAAAGTAACGAGGAGCAAGCAAAAGCAAAGAGAAAATTAACACAAGATTTAAATACAATTGAAGAAGAGAGGGCAACTCTTGAGCGTGCTATTAGGCTTGAGTTAAGCAACGAGATTAAAAGGTTAAATAAAGAGAGAGTAAATTCGCAAAAAAGAACTCAATTTGAACTTACAGAACTTGAAACTAAAGGTGTAGAAAATAGATTATCAGTTATTCAAGCTGCTGCAAAAAAACAATTAGAATTACTTAATTTACCTGAGGATGCCCAACAAAAAGCAGTAGAGCAATTTGCATCTGCAAGCAGAGCAACAATAAGCATATTGCAAGGAGAGATAGCAGAACGAGAATCATTAAATCTTCAAACATTTGACCAAAGAAGAAAATTATTAATTCAGCAAAACATTCTTGATAGGTTTTCAGCTGAGCAAAATATTTCAAATGTAGAAGAACAAAACGCTGAGATATTTAGATTGAATCAGCAGTTAAATAAGGACTTAAATCAATTAGAAAAGGAAAGAAATGATGATTTAATTCAACAAGTATTTAACTATGCCTCTGCTATCAGCAATGCATTTAGCTCGATAGCCAAACTATCAGCACAGGTAACAGAAAACAGGATAGCAGACATTGAGCGTTTAAGGGATGCTGAGATAAAGGCTAACAACACAGCCGAGCAATCCTTTGCAAGTAGGAAGCGAAATGAAGAAGCGATTAACACAAGGTTTAATAGGCAAATAATAGAAGAAAAAAGAAAGCAGGCTCGGGTTGATAAGGCACTAGGAATATTTAATGCTGTAATCGACACCGCAGGAGCGGTAGTAGCATCTGTTAAAGAAAGTCCAGCAACATTTGGACTTCCTTTTTCAGCCTTTGCTGCATTAACAGGAGCTCTTCAAATAGCCAAAATATCCTCAGAGCCATTGCCTCAGTTTGGTAAGGGTGGATGGGTAGATGGTGAGCCACATACAAGGGGAGGTGTAAATATCAATGCAGAGGGCGGTGAGTTTATTACCAACAAGCAATCAGCAAGAACACACAAGGCAGAGCTTGAGGCGATGAATAAGGGGCGTGAGAGCTTTATGAAGCTTATACAAGATCGTTATGTTAGACCTCAGTTAGTTGAGGCAATGAGAGATAAAGACAGAGGCTTTAACGTGAATGTCGATGCAAGGCTTAACAGTACTACAATGGAAAAAGAATTGATTGAGCTAAGACGAGAAACAAAGCGCACAGGCAAGGCAATAAGCAAGGTATTAACAAGTAATCATTCATCAAGATATAGTTGGTAATGGCACAAGAGTTAAGGTTTAAGTTAGATAGCACAATTTATCAAGGCATAGCAAACCCAGAAGATTTTGGCTTTAGGGTAGCAGAGGAAACAACGCTTAACTATCGTTACGTTTCTTTC
>Ga0099848_1000079_pt1 | contig 36199 bp, 31 predicted proteins | sample CB_VirMetaG_3_FD_78179 | JGI IMG/M metagenome (GOLD analysis project Ga0099848, IMG submission 78179) | Freshwater to marine saline gradient viral communities from Chesapeake Bay - CB_1508_1S Viral MetaG | ecosystem: Environmental > Aquatic > Marine > Coastal | place: USA: Chesapeake Bay...
ACGATTCAGATACACTATTCCTCATGAACTGCGATCGGGATTATATAGATCGCGGAAGTTTTGATCTGGCAATTCAGAAAACAGGACCTGCGGAGCTTTTGCCTTACAGCCCCTTTAGTGAAACAGGTAATGTAGCAAACAGCATACTGTTTACACCCTATAACTGGTATAGCACACCGCATAGCACCGATTTCAATCTGGGTACAAACTTTACTGTTGATTTTTGGCTATTCCGTCCCAGTACTGCCACGGGTTCATTTGCAGTCATGGCCAAGCCTTATTCCATAGACATTTACTTTACAAATTATCAGGGCTATGTAAGTCTGGGTAATAATGGAACCACCTTCAATCTAAGACAAGGTTGGCCAGGCTGGCCTGAAACTTCACTGGATGAATGGACTCACTACATGATGAGTCGTGAAGGGAACATAGTAAGGTTCCTAAAATCAGGAACTATTGTCAATACAATTAGTCTGTCGAGCAGTGCGGCTCTGGCAACCAATACCAGCAACCTCATGATTGGTTCGAGCACTGAAACTGGCAGTCGTACAGAACATGGCATTATCCACGGACTGAGAATAAACAATAATGTAGCCCTGGGTGCAAATACCTATGACGTACCCGAGGTAGAATATGTCATACCAGGTGGCGATACCAGCAATGTATTGTTGTTCGCTACAACTTCTAATCTGGAAACCGATGGTAGCACATATGGTCATCCCATTGTGCGTCGTTACAGTCGCGGTGGTACAGCTCAGACCAATCTGGCAGCAAATACTGCTGGTGTTCCATTCAGTCCCTTTGGTATTTTCCCCGAAGGAACAAGTCTAAGACTACAGAACAACAGACCCAAGCGCATAGGAACAACCTCTAGGTACGAAACGCGTGAATTAAACATGGTTTACATTCCGAATACTCCACTGGGTAATTCGGACTGGACCGTTGAGCTTTGGCTAAAATTTGCCAGCTACAGAGATCAATGGACATATGGTATTAGTACAGGCTACTTTATCAGTAATGCCCTGGATCCATTCAATCTAAAGACGGGCGAGTTTGCTCTTTACAACTTTTACACAACTCCTTACTTGCGTTGGAAGCAGCTGACCCACAAGACAAACAAAGATGGAATACCCAGAATCGCTGGAGAAAATTTTGGTTCAGGCACTATTGTTCCCACAGATTGGAACCATTTTGTAATTCAGAACGCAGGGAATTTCCTGAAATACTGGGTCAATGGTACATTGCTGATGCAACGCCAGACCATGATGAATGTTGGTGCAGTAGACCAGTATGGTAGAGCTCTGGAATGGACTAACAATGGTCTATGGATTGGGCGACCACGTGAACAATCAAGTTCATACTATTCTGATTTCCAGTATCACGATTTACGAGTAACAAGTACCGCAGTTTACAGTGCCAATGTATTCACTCCTCCATCTGAACCGCTAACCAGTGTGGCAGGAACAACACATCTGTTGTTCAATAGCCCAACAAATATATTCACCTCCGCCACAGCTTATCAAGGCACAGACCCTAGCAGACCTACGGCGGTACGTGACAGTCCATACCAGTCAGGCACAGGTAAGGGAAGCATACTGGTTCACAATACCATGATGCGCACCAACAAATCCGCTGGCAGAGACTCAAATCGAATCAAGGGTATTGGTCAGGGAGACTTTACCTTCGAGGGCTTCTTGTATAAGCCAACAGAATGGGTGAACATCAACTCAGAAAGTATTTTTGAGGCTGTTCCATGGGCGGGACCAGCCATGTATCTCCTGGCCAGAAAGGTTAGTGGACAATTCTATCTCAGAATACGTTTTGGTGTAGGCAATCTTCCTGGAGGCAGAAGTTCTTATAGCACTTACTACGATGTTATTGCTCCTGCTCCCAAGCGTCGTTGGTTCCATTGGGCAATTTCAAGAACCAACGGTAGCATTCAGGTTTACTGGGATGGTAAACTTATTTTCGCCAAAGGTGGAATATTCTGCAATCTAGATGACTCTGCAGTATACTTTGGCGGTGGGGAATTATACACGTCACGTTTTATTGGATACATGGGACAGAATCGTGTAAGCAAGATTGCACGCTATAGCAGTAGCTATACTGTGCCAAATGATCCATTCAATCTTGCTACAGATCCTCATGCTTCCAATGTTATATTGCAGGCAAACTTTGATGGACCGTACTACAAACACCAGCCATCGCAGGTAAGTTCAACTACAACACAGCCTGGTTATAGCTGGGGTCATAGCAACAAAGTCAACCTAACAGCTGGTGCTCATACACTGTTTACCAGCGCCATAGCTACAAGTCGTCAGCAAGCCATAGGCTGGGAAGTTCTTGATCCAGCTGGCAAGATAATTTTTGAAAGTCGCAAAGACGCTCGTGATAACAACCTGTCATATCTGCGTCATCCAAATAGCACAGTCCGTGGTTTCCATATCCTGTATTCAGGTGCCAAGGCCGAGTATCATCAGAATGCTCTGTTCGGCGGTCCCTATGTTGGCCTGGCCCCGCAGAAATGGATTGAGCCCAGGAATATCAAGGGCAACCAATACAATCCCTATGATCCAAAATTCACAGTCCAAACAGGTCAGGTACGTGTTGTTAGAAAAACACTGCCAGACAAAACTGTGGAGACTACAAACATCATTGGAAACCTTTCTCTGCTGAATCCATTTGAATTTGGTACCTGGATCAATTGTGGTATCGAAGGAACAAACCTGGTATTCATGAACAAGAATGGTGCCATGTACACGCAAATGCAAAACTGCACCTTCAGATATCCTGTTGGTGGTATTGGGCGTGGTACAGTTCTGGATAAGGTAAAACCAGCAATATCTAACTCAATTTCTTCTTATGCTGGATCTGGCGCTGGTGCCTATACTGGCAACCTGGTTATCAATAACAGTGTTCTGGGTGTTAGCATAGATGACGTAGATAACAATGCCCAGGCTCCTATTTACCTAAATTACTTCAAGAAAAGACCTGCTCATAAACGTGGAGCCGAGACCAGGAGCTATGTGTTTCCTGTGATTGACAATTCTGTGTATAGCGCCTGTATTCAGGCCAATACATTCATCATTACCAACAATGTCTTGCCAGCATTGAGTACAGAGAGTCTGATTACTTTCAGTGAGTTTGGAACAACAGTAAATACAAATGCAGGATCAACAAATAAACAGCCAACTAGCTGGACTCTGGCCAATGGTGCAGTAACTGCTTCCTTGGTTCCTTCAGCAGCGTCAACAGGAAGTTTGTACATGCCAAATGTACAGCCAAGTACAAACTGGCCTACTGTCACGCTGAACAAGAATCTATTGCCTGACGATACAGATTTTTGGAGCATTAGCTTTGACATGTATCATGCAGGCCCAGTAAGTTCTACTTTCCTGGCCTTTGAGAACTTGCTTATACTGGGTGATTACCAGCCCAGAGACCGTAAGTATTACCTGGGTAGAATTTTACCCAATACCTGGCAATTTGTGGTTACACATGCTGGTGTCAAGGTAGATCGTCCTACGGCAAATCCTCCAGTAATCTGGGGCGACCCAAAAACCTATTACAAGCTTCGTATTCTACGTCGCAGTTCTCCCTGGGACGGTGAGGCGTATAACATAGATGTAAGCGCACCCAATGAACTACGTTACCAGTTCAGAACAGACACCTGGTACAACGTCAAACTTGCCTGGGATGGTAAGAAAATTGCTGTTTACTATGATGGTGTTCTAGTTAACAGCAATGACTTTTACAGCGAAAGATCAACACGCTCTCCAGCAAAATATCCACAGTTTGGGTTCAGATACAACAACCAGGCACGAACTGTCATAGGTAAGATACCAGATTTGCCATTGAATAGCATGGCGCAGGGTGGCTTTACTCATTCAAATTTCAAAGGATACATAGCCAATCTTCGTACAACCACAGGTTCGGAGGTGCAGGAAAACCAGGTTGGGGTGTATACAGGCACCTACAAATGGGTTTTGTAAACCATAAATAATAGTAAACGACCTTAGCCAAAGACGGGAACTATGTCAACAACGCTCAATTTAGCCACACAACTAAATACCGACGGCACACTTCAGGCCAATAGTATACTTGGTCCTGAACTTGCCAATGGTTCCGTCACGGCTCGTACCATCAATGCTGATGTAAAGACAGACACCATTGACGAAGGTAATGTAAATTTCTACTTTACAAATACACGTGCTCGCGAAGCCATTACTGTTACTGGCGGCGGTTCTTTTGACAATACCACTGGTATCATTACTATTGGTGGCCCTGGCCTAAACACAACCAATGTTATCGAAGGTGCTAACCTTTACTTTACCAATGCGCGCTCCAGAGCTGCTATCAGTGCCTTTGATGAAAGTATTATCTATAATGAAGAAACTGGTGAGATTAGAGCCAACATTGTACTATTCGCTGGTACCGCAGTCTATTCGGTAAACGGACAATCTGGTGTTGTCACTCTTACCGCAGCCAACATTGCTGAAACAGCTAGCCTGCAGTATTTTACAAATGCCCGAGCTCGTGCAGCTCTGAGTCCTGACTCAACCATCAACTATGTTGAAGCCAATGGCTGGATCAGCATCGGCCAGGCAGTGGAAATAACAAGCAATGTTCAGTTCAATGAACTGGATATCAACCTCATAGCATTCAAAGATACAGACGGAAATGCTGAGCTTGAAGCCAGCATGTTCTATAGCGCCAATGCCAATGCCGTGGTAGTCAGTGCAGGAATTATTCCTAATGATGCACAGGCTAATACCATGGACCTGGGTTCGGACGCACAACGCTGGCGCGATGTCTGGGCTGATACCCTGCATGCCAATGGTGCTAATTTTGCCAATGTTGTAACTGCAGATGAGTTCCGCGGTTCATTCCTTGGCGACAGAATTCAGAACATTACTGTAACCAGTGATGCCTCGAGCCTGGTAATTGATGGCGCATCAAATCCACCATTGTTTATCGCCAAGGGCGGTAAGGTTTACTTTGATGTCAGCTCCGATACCCTGAACGGTATTGGTTTTGATTTGGGAGACATTGCCACAGGCATACTTTCCGAAAGCAACACCATCACTGGTGTTAGCTATACTGTAAATGGCAATGTTGCCGCGGCCTACGAAGATTACCTGGCCAGCTTTAGCGGAAGTAACACACGTGTACTAGCCTGGAACATTCCTCAGAGTGCTCCCAGTACCATACTTTATTTTGCCACAGAATACAGCACCTGGAGTGCTAACATTGTTGTTGCACCACCACTTACAGCCGATGAGCTGGTTGATGGTGCAGTCAATCAATTCTATACCGAAGCCAAACTGTCCAGCTGGCTATTCAGTCATGCTGACGCAAATGTCGGTCTTAGCTATAACGAAGAAACAGAATTATTGACTTTGGCTCAGGATATCAGTCCTGTTGCAGGACCTACCTTTGCCAATGTAACAGCCAATGTCATGACTGCCAACAGCTTTGTTGGTGATCTATATGGTAACATCTATGGACAGTTAGCCAACCTTGATCCTCTAAGTACTGATGATCTGGGTGAAGGTACTACAAATTATTATTTCACTACTGAGAGAGCCCGAACCAGTGTAAGCGCAGGTACGGGTCTGGAGTATCAGCCACTAACTGGTGTGTTGTCTCTGAACGCCGTTGCAGGACTGAATCCAGGGGCCTATGGTAACTCATCGCATGTTGCCCAGCTTATCATTGACAGCTATGGCAGAATTACCACAGCCAGCAATGTACTGGCTGGTGATGTCTATAATAGCCAGACCTATTACATACAGGCACTGCAGACCAATGTAGCCGTAGAAGGCCAGACAGAATTCGCAGTCAATGACGGATACACCAACAATAACTGGCTACAGGTTTTTGTAAATGGTGTACTGCAACAGCTAGAATCAGACTGGGTTGGAAACAATAGCAGTAACATTAGCCTGTTAGTTCCAGCCAATGTCAATGACGTAGTTACAATCATTAGATCGTCTGAACAACCAGACATGTCTAACATTGCAGGCAACATCATGCCTGCGACCAGCAATACCTATGATCTGGGAAGTCCAGGTCTGAGATGGAGAGAATTGTGGCTCAGTGGTAATACAATTCATCTGGGTAATATTAGGATCAGCGAAAATGACGGAGTTATTTCGGCTCCCATGCGTTGCCTGTTCAGAGAAGTGTTTCCTGGTAATGTCGAAGCCAAGATTGGAAGCAGCAGATTTTATCCCCCTGCTAACATTGTGGTAACACAGGTTTACGCTAGCCTGGGTGTTGCTGCAGAAACAGCTGTTAGCATTGACATAAAGATGAACGGAACAAGTATATTTGACACCACAGTTCCCAGCATCCAAGCTGGAAACCATTTGAGTAACAGAGTGTCAATAAATATACCTGTCGATATTGATTCATATCTTACCACCGATATCACAGAAGCTGGTGGTCAAGACCTAACCGTTTTCATTGTCTACACGGAAGAATAAATGAGCAAATCCAGGGAAATTAGTACAGTCTTACAGAGAGATCTGATACCTGGTGGAACGCAGTATCAGGTACTGAGCAAGGCAAACAGCACTGACTATGCTGTCGCCTGGTACTCCCTGACTACTGGAAACATAACAGAAAGCAACGGCAATCTTTTCTATAGCAATACCAAGCTCAAGACTGACCTACAGGTCGGCGTCTGGGATATCAATCCTGAAGCTGGAGACACCTATGATTTTGGTGCTCATGATCGCCACTGGCGCGATGTCTTTGTAAACTATGTAGTGTTTGAGGGTAACCTCAGAGTAAACAATACTTTCTTTGACACTGCTAACATTGCCGAAGCCAACAATCTATACTTTACCAATACTCGAGCACGTGCTGCAGTTGGTGCCTATGGCTCTAATCTGGTCTATTATGAAAGCAACGGTAATTTCCAGGTCATAGTCACCGAAGGTGGTGGTGGCGGAGCCGTTGACAGCGTCAATGGTCTCACAGGCGTCGTAAACCTGTCAACCACGGAAATTCCCGAAGGCGCCAATCTCTATTTTACCAACAGTCGAGCCGTTGCTGCAGTAACCAACCAAGACCTGACTCTGGGTAACATAGTAGTTGCAAATCTAGTAGTACTAAGTGAATCCTTTACAATTAGTGCCAACATACTTGAGATAAACGATCCGCTGATTTATCTGGCGGCCAACAACTATACCAGCGACGTTGTTGACATAGGTTTTGTTGGTAATTATTTTGATGGCGTACAGCAGCAACATGCTGGCCTGTTCAGAGATGCTTCTGATGGTGGCAAATTCAAATTGTTCGGGGCCTATGCTCCAGAACCAGGTGCAACCATTGATACAGCCAATGCCAGCTTTATGTTGGCCAATCTGGAGGTTCTAAATCTTCAGGTTCTGTATGATGTTAGCACCAACAGAGTTCTCGTACCAGCTGGAGCTGCCAATGGCATTGTATTCGCCTCACCAAATGCTCTGGACTATGCCAACATTTCGCTAACAACCAGCGGCGGCGACACCTATCTTACTTTCCATGTCGGTGATAATGCTGCAGACGTATTCAAATTCTATGCTCCATCTAATACCAATGGCCTGCAATTCAATGACAATGCAGTCTGGCACGCTGGCAACGATGGCGCTGGCTCTGGTCTGGATGCCGATCTCTTGGATGGAAACAATAGCAGTTTCTATACACTGACAACAAACCAAACCGAAGGCACTAAACTATTCTTTACTAATACCAGAGTCAGAGCCGCGGTCGGTACTGCAGCAGCCAATGCCACTGGACTGAGCTATATTGAATCCACAGGTGAGTTTAGTCTGGCAGACAGTGCAGTAACTGCAGGCAACTATGGTAATGCCACACTGGTACCGCAGATTGTTGTTGACCGCTATGGTCGAATTACCAGTATCAGCAACGTTACAGTAGCTGGTGGTGGCGGTGGTGCCGTTGACAGCGTCAATGGTTTCACAGGAACAGTTGTTCTGGTAACTGACGACATTGCCGAAGATGGCAGTCCTGTCAATCTTTGGTATACCGATAATCGTGCCTGGGCCAATACCACGGCTGGCATGCTGGTGTTCAAGACTGTTGCAGTAAACAGCGTCAGCGTCGTGGCCGATGCCTGGAATGACACCCTGAACCTGGCCAATACCACAGGCGTTACCATTGATGGCGACGCAGGCATAGATACAATTACCATTGGCGTCAATGCAAATCTTCAGAACTTTAGTGCTAAGATTGCTCCTTCGACAACTGTGGCAGGCACAGGCGACACCCAGACATTTACCAATAAAACTATTGCCAATGTCACGCTAACAGGTGCCATAAATGAACAGGTATACAACCTTTCAGGAACAATCATTGATCCTGATAACGGAACTGTTCAGGAAAAAACAATAGCAGGAACTACAACTTTTACCGAGAGTTTCCTCAGTGGTCAGAGCCTGGTACTGCATCTGACCGATGGAAATTTGCATAGCGTAACCTGGCCTACCATGACCTGGGTTAGCTCAAATGGCAACGTAGCGCCCACCTTGGCGAACAAGTGTGTCATAGTTTTCTGGAAAATTGGTACAACATTATATGGTGCTTATGTAGGTAGCTTCGTAACATGACCCTAAAAAATAGTATATTAGCGGCCACGCTGGGTACATATACTCCAGCAGGCCCTGGTGGCCCAGTACAGAATAATTTTTCTCTGGCTTACATGGAGCCAGTTTTCGCCAACAGTTACCCACACTGGTTCATGGAAAACTGGATAAACACTGACCAGGGTGCTACCATCAGCCGTGATGGCAAGTACATTCTGATCATGGATATCCAGGGCAGTAAATATGCAGTTGAACAATGGGAGACAGAATATCCCTGGGCCTTTGCGACTGCTGCAAATACCAATAACATAGCAAACCTCAATGTCATTGGTCTGCATCAGGCTCAGGGTGGTCAGGTAGGATACTCTCCCTGGAGCATTTACCTAAACAGTACTGGAACCAGACTGTACTGGATGTGTGAAACCTATGATCGTCTATATCAGGGTAATATATCAACTCCTTATGATCTGTCAACCTTGAGCTGGAAAGATACTGACTGGAAATACGATCCCTATAATGTAGGAAATAGTTTCATCGGTGCACCTGTTGGTGTACCAGGGTTTACCTGGTCCGATGATGGTACCAAAGTTTATATAATAACCAGTAATGACACGACACCAACTGGACGCAGAATTTTCAGCTATACCGCAACTACTCCTCATGAAGTTGCAAATATTAGATTTGATGGACGTCATACATTTCCACAGTTTCAATTCGATGGTACGCTAACCGAACAGCCCCTTGACAAAGGGACGTTCAGGATGGCTGGTAGTAAATGGTACTGGACTCGTACCCAGGTTCGTGATCAGCTAATGATGGTTGATCTTCCCTGCGGTGAAGAAGGTGCTTTTGATTTGATTACTGAGCACAGTACTACTTCAAGTGCAACCAATCACGACATCAACAGAGTAGACACTAGTACAGCTGCGGCTTTCATAAATCCTGCGCTGGATAAGTTTATTACCATTGGTAATTCCAATGGAAATATTGCTTACTGGACATATACAAATTCAAACCTGGCTCAGTATGCTCTGGTAGCCGAAAGAAACTTTACCAGAGCGAACAGTCAGGTAGTCCGAAGTTTTGGAGCCTGTAATACACAAACATTCTGGGTTACCAGCAATGGCGAGTACATAGTAAGCCATCATGCCAGTGTCCAGAATGGCGAATCTGGTGATCGATTCATGGTTCATCGCATGAGCACAGCCTGGGATGGTACTACCGCAGAATGGCTGGGCCGAAACACATACCCCAGACTGTATGTCACGGCTGCAGATGGAACAGCAAGTGGAGATAGTACAACAACGGGATTCCACTGGGGCGATAGTGGCATGACGTTGCTCACTCAGGGCACGACACTGGACTGGGTCTTTCAGTTCGAGCAGAAAGGTCTGCCTTATACCATGGGTTGGGTACGGTTTACCAATAGATTCAATACCAGCGCTCAGGACCTGAACGCGCACAGCTGTCGTTGGAAATCCGATGGCACCAGTTTTTATTTCATGGGCAATTCTGGCGACGACATCAACCAGTATGACATGAGCGTCGCCTGGGACATAACCACTGCAACATTCATTACATCGGCTAGTATTACTGCCAACGAAAGCAACCCCAAGGGTCTATGGTTCAAGAATGACGGTACCCGCGTTTACTATACTGGCGATGTTTCTGATCGTGTCTGGCAGCGTGATCTGGGCACAGCCTGGACTATAAGTTCCATCAGTGGTACAGCTACATCATTCCTGGTCAGTACACAGGAAACCATACCTACCTCAGTGATACTAAGCGATGATGGTACCAAGATGTATGTTTCAGGAACTTCGGGTAACGATGTCAACAGATATAACCTGGGCACGGCCTGGGATGTTACAACTGCTAGCTATCAGAGCATCTGGGGTAACAGTACTATCCTTGGAACAGCGCACAAGGACATGGGCTTTGATAGTACTGGTGAGCACTTTTTCATCATGCAAGGCTCACTTCAGTACATTGATAGATATAAACTAAACACACCCTATGTTGTTGCAGCTGCTGGTACTGCAGATGCTCCGTTATTTTCATACTATGGAAATACCAGACAGGGCGTTGGGTATTACATGACCTTTGGTACCCAGCTAAACGTTGGCGGCATAGTTGGCAAAGACTCTGGTGATCGTTTGTGGGTAGGTAGTGCAGCCACATCCTCTTCGGGAAGTACCCGAGAATACTGGATGGCTAACACCTGGGACTTTCACTGGAACAGCGTAACACCAGCCAACCTAAGGTTACATAATCAGGTCATTCATCCCAGTATCTATAGCTCAGCGGGGACTTCGGGATGCTGGAGTCTGAACATGAAATCCGATGGCACTGCATTGTACTGGCAGTCCAGCGCCGATTATAGCATCTGGCGTATACCCCTGGCCAATGCCTGGGACTTTTCATCAACACTAAACATGGGTGCCTGTACCATTGTAGGTCCTGGTAATGCCTTGTACAGCCCAGGTTGTTTATATGTAGGAAACCCTGGCCCTGGCACAACGACTGGTGTGAACGGAGTTAGTACTCCACCGTTCTATTCCAGCGGCTTCAATGCTAAACTGGCAATATCACCTGATGCTAGCAATATATACCTGTACAGCGTCAACAATACCAGCATGCCCACAGTCTGGCAAATAGATCTGGGCTCTGCAGGTAACATAGAAACTGTGACCACCATAACTGCAACCAATGTGTATCCAAAATACTGGAACGACGCCTTAGCCTATGCCGATATTTCAGTAACACCACGTGCCCTAAATGTAAGTAACGATGGTACTGTTTTCTGGTTACAGAGTGACACTGGGTTCATTACAAAATTCAATGCCACGACGCCATTTGTTTTTGATTCAACCGTCAAAGCAAATATCAGAAGCGGCGAAGGTTATCAGGTACTGGGTGAACGCGCTGATCCTGGATACATTCAAACCAATCCACAGATTTTTGACGTGAGCTCAGATGGGCAGTACATGTATGTGCTTGATTCAACTAATGCCTGGGCCGTTACTTATTTCCTAAGTACGCCATGGCTGGTAAATACAGCCAGTTTTGTGCGAACAACCAGCACGTTACCACAGGGACCAACAACAGTCACAGATTTCAGAATTCATCCAGACGGTACAAGCTACTATACAGTGGCAACCACACAGGACAACGTCATGCAGCGCACAGGGCTGACCGAAGCCTGGAACCTGGATACCTACACTTCTGAAGCCAATCTCAGGGTCAATGCACAGACAACCAACCCCTATGGTATAGCGTTCAAGCCCGACGGTACCAGACTATATGTCATGAATGGTACTACCATCAACCCCATATACGCCTATGACCTGTCAACGGCCTGGGACGTAACCACAGCATCATTGGTACAGACCAGTGTAGACTTCAACCTTTTGGCTGGTGTGGGCGACATCTATAATTTCACCTGGGCCAACAGCGGCACCAGGATGTATTTCTCTACACCACTGAGCCCAGACCAGGTCTGGGAAGTAGATTTTAGTACCAGCCCCTGGGATCTGCCAACCAGTACTGGTCAATGTACTCAGAATTTTTATCTGTACACAGATCCACAGACCAACGCAGTTTTATATGGCCAGACTCCATCGGCAGCGATCATGCGTGAATCTAGTCTAGGTAAAGTAGTATTCAGTCCGCTAGGTGATAAAATGCTCATCATGGGTGCAAACCAAGCCGCTGTCTGGGCTTTCAAAGCAACGTAATAGGATAAAGATCATGGCGCTATATGTAAAAGTAGACGAAAACGACAACATTGTCAAATTTCCATACCACCAGGCAACTTTCAAAATTGACAACCCAGGAGACTGGCCCGAAATCATTGATGACGAAGTATTGGCTACACATGGTGTTATGCGAGTCAGGGAAGTTCCTTTTCCCAGTCATCTGGAAACCAGAACACGAAGCATCAGACAGGACCCGCCAGTCAAGTACGAGGGTGTCTGGACTCAGGTGTTCACCATAGACAAAGTCAAGCCCGAATGGGCTGAACAGAACCAGCGCGGAAAACGTAATGGCTTGCTCAAAGAATGCGACTGGACTCAGCTACCTGACAATGGTCTGTCTGAGGAAGACCGTCAACGCTGGGCTGCCTATCGTCAGGAACTGCGTAACCTCAGCAGCCTACCAGGCTGGCCCTATGACATAAGCTGGCCCACCAGCCCTGAGCTAGACGGCATAGAGACAGTTACTGTAGGCTGATAAATATAATGTAACGGAGGAATCATGAGCTTACTTGTAAAAACAGAAAATGGTGTCGCTGTAAAATTTCCCTACAGCGTCCACATGTTTAGAAAAGAAAACCCAAATACCAGCTTGCCTGAACCCATGACAGCTGAGTTTTTAGCATCTCACGGAATCTTTGAAGTCCTGGAGGAAGAATTCCCCAGGCACATCGATCCAGCCCTGTACAAGATTGACGCTGCCATGCCCACCCTCAGAGCTGATGGCAAATGGTGGAAAGGCTTTGAGATCAAGGCCTGGTCTCAGGATGTAGCCGAGGGACATATCAGAAATCAGAGATTTCACAAACTGAAAATGACAGACTTCCTGGTCATGCCAGATTATCCGCATACAGACGAAAGTCGTCAGGCCTGGCTAACATACCGACAACAGTTGCGTGACATGCCACTGCAGGATGGCTGGCCCTGGAACTATACCTGGCCTGTGGCACCCTGGGAAGTGCCTGGATTGTAAGTCCATAAATAATAGGTAACCGCAACCGAGGCGCTCAATGAGCTATCCAACAAGCCGAGAATTACTCAAAGACTACTGCCTACGCAGACTGGGACACCCTGTAATCGAAATCAACGTTGATGACGATCAGGTCGAGGATCGTATTGACGACGCCTTTCAGTTTTATCGTGAGTTTCACTATGACGCCATTGAAAAGGTATACCTACAGCATCAGATTACAGCCAACAATATTTCAGACAAGTATGTTACCCTGAGCGATGCCGTGGTTGGTGTTGAGCGCGTACTTCCGTTCAGCAATAAAACTACCAGTGGCATGAATATTTTTGATGTTCGGTACCAGATTTTGATCAATGATCTTTATAGCATCATGAGTACGGATCTGATCTATTACCAGCAGGTCAAGGGACAGCTTCAGCTCATACAGGACGTTTTGGTTGGTACCAAGCCTGTGCGTTTCAATCGTCACATGAACAGACTATACATAGACGCAGACTGGGGTCAGGATTTTGCCGTTGGAGATTTTGTCATAGTCGAAGCCTGGCGCATATTAGACCCCAGCACCTATACCGACGTCTATAACGACATGTGGCTCAAACGATACGCTACTGCACTCATCAAACGACAGTGGGGCGACAATCTAAAGAAGTTCGAAGGCATGGCCTTGCCTGGTGGCGTTGTGCTAAATGGGCAAAGAATTTTTGATGAGGCCGTTGCTGAAATTGATAAGATTGAGCAAGAGATACGTAACACCTGGGAGCTGCCACCTGATTTCTTTGTTGGCTAACATCTCTTTAATTAAGTACTAGTTCCATTACTTACGCACCACAGATGTATTAAAGCACCTTGCAGAGCCAGTGTCGATAGAAACCAGAATCGAAAAGAAAACATAGAGCCAAACGATGCCAGTCAACCATTACTTTCAATCAGGCGTGCCCATGGGGCGTCGCAGTGAGCAGAACCTGTATGAGGATCTGATCATTGAAAGTCTGCGCATTTATGGACATGAATGCTACTATGTTCCCAGAGCAAAATTCAATCAGGATGAGATCCTCAAAGAAGATGTTCTGAACAAATACGATAACGCCTATCCCATAGAAGTTTACATGGAGAACGTCCAGGGCTTCGAAGGCGAGGGCGAACTGCTTAGTAAATTTGGCATAGAACTTCGTGACCAGGCAACCTTCGTTATCAGCCGTCGTCGCTGGCAACAGCTGGTCAAGAAATACGGTCAGACCATACTGGATCGTCCAGCCGAGGGCGATGTAGTTTACTTCCCTCTGACCAAGAGCCTGTTTGAGATTCGTAAAGTCATAGCACAACAGCCATTCTACCAGGCTGGTGCCCTGTATGTCTATAAGCTCAGTGTAGAACTCATGCAATACAGTCTGGAACGGTTCGACACGGGTGTGGCAGAAATCGATGCCATATCAGACAGTGTATCCGAGGCTCTGGAGCTTGTTGGTTCAGAACTGGCACTGGAAGGAGATGCCAGCGGTGTACTACTGCTAGAAACTGGCGAACCACTGATCCTGGAAAATACAACCAAAGACAGTGACCAGTATACAGTTCAGGGAGAGACTGTCATAGAAAGCCAGAACAACGACTTTGACATTGACATCGAAGATATCCTGGACTTCACAGAACGCAATCCTTTTGGTGAGGTAGCCCGTGCTTGATCATACCTTTTATTGGGGAACTACACGCAAGGCAATCATAGCCTTTGGCAATCTGTTCAATGATATTTTCATTGAGCGTCGTAACAGTGCTGGCGCAGTAGTACAGCGAATCAAGATTCCTCTGGCCTATGCTCCCAAGCAAAAGATGATTGCTCGCATAGAGCAACAGCCAAATCTCGAAGACCAGAGAGTGCAGCTTATTCTGCCCAGAATGAGTTTTGAGATTCTGGGTCTGGACTACGACCCTGCCCGAAAGCTAAGTCCCATCAATTCAAATCGTGCCATCAATTCCGATGACGTGACCAGAATCAAGGCTCAGTACGCTCCTACACCCTATAACATTAACGTCAACCTATACGTTTATTCTAAGAATCAGGACGACGGACTTCAGATCATAGAGCAAATACTGCCATACTTCAATCCAGATTTCAATCTAAGTCTCAAGGCCATACCTGAACTAGACATCAAAAACGACCTACCCGTTGTCCTGAACAATGTAACCTACGAAGATGACTATGAGGGCGATTTCAGCCAGCGCAGATCCATTATCTGGACTCTGAGTTTCGTGATCAAGATCAACTACTATGGACCAGTAAACAAGACTGGAATCATTCGTCGTGTAAACGCCAATATTTTCAAGAATCTAGAACTTACTGAAAATGTTGCCAGCTATACTGCAACTGTGACACCTAATACAGCAGTGCCTACCGATGATTTTGATTTCGCAGAAACATTTACTGATTTTGAATGAAAAACATACCTGAACTAGATGCTCTGTTCAACACAGAGCCCATGCCATCATCAGCAGAGGAGGCAAAACTTCCTGTGGTCCTACCACAGTCCAAGCCAGGCCTCAGTGACGACCAGCAAGACGATTTCGATCTGGCTCGTGAGACTCTGCGTAGTCTGATTCACAAAGGACAGAATACACTGGATGACCTGGTTGAGCTAGCCAAAAATAGCGAACATCCCCGCAACTATGAAGTAGCGGGACAGATCATGAAAACTCTCAGCGACACAGCCAAGGATTTGCTGGAACTTCAGAAGCGTGCACAGGCACTGAAACAGCCCGACGAAGTTACACCAAACAAACAGATTGGTACACAAAACAATATTGTGTTTACAGGAAGCACCACTGACCTGATGAAGATGCTGAGGAACGAGAAAGACATCTAAGTGTCCATCTCGAGCCAGCACAGTTATCTGGGCAATTCCAATCTAAAGCAGATTGGGTACACCATTGATTATACACCACATCAGATTCGAGAAATTCTGAAGTGTAGTCGTGACCCCATCTATTTCATAGAGACCTATTGTCAGATCATTACCCTGGATCATGGCATACAGCCCTTCAAGCTCTATGATTGCCAGAAAAAGAAAGTCGATGTTATACTAAATAACCGCAAGGTTATCCTCATGGAGGGACGACAGCAGGGCAAGACCATAACTGCCGCGGCCTGCATACTCTGGTACACTCTGTTCCACGAAAGCAAAACCGTGGCCATCCTGGCCAACAAGAGCGCAGCAGCACGTGAAGTTCTGTATCGCTATCAGCTCATGTATGAGCTCTTGCCAATCTGGATGCAACAGGGTATCAAGACCTGGAACAAAGGTGACATTGAACTAGAAAATGGTTGCAGAGTTTTCACCGCAGCGACTAGCTCAAGCGGTATCCGTGGTAAATCCGTAAACTGGTTGTACATTGACGAAGCGGCAATTATTCCGAACAATGTAGCCGAGGACTTCTTCACCTCAGTTTATCCTACCATTAGTGCTGGTGAAACAACCAAGATCCTGCTTACCAGTACTCCCCTGGGTTACAATCACTTCTGGAAGTTCTGGAACGAAGCCGACCAAAATCTCAACGGCTTTACAAATCTGTTCATACCATACTGGGAAATACCTGGTCGGGATCAGAAATGGGCCGACGAACAACGTGCCTTGCTGGGCGAGCTTAGATTCAATCAGGAAGTTCTTTGCAATTTCCTGGGTTCAAGTTCTACACTGATTGCCGCAGATCACCTAAGTCGTCAGAGTGCTAAACGTCCAGTCTGGAGTCGCGATGGATTGGACGTCTATGCCGATCCCGAGGAAGGGCATTTCTATACCATGGTTGCGGATACAAGCCGCGGTGTGGGAGGCGACTATCATGCCTTTGTTGTTGTAGATACAACCAAGTTCCCCTATACACTGGTAGCCAAATACAGAAACAACAAAGTCCATCCCTTGCTCTATGCCGATGTTATTCACAAGGTTGCCCGAGATTATAATCGAGCCATGGTTCTGATTGAACTCAATGACAACGGACAGCAGGTAGCCGATGCAATCTGGGCCGATCTGGAATACGAGAACATCTTCTGGGTTCAGAAGAACGTCAAGCACGGCGGACAGTATGTTGGCAGTGGCGGTCAGGGCGCAGTTCCTGGTGTAAGAACCAGCAAGCAGGTCAAGCGTCTGGGCTGCAGCATAATCAAAGGACTGATTGAGAACAATAAATTACTGCAACATGATGCCGACATCATTGGCGAAATGAGCACCTTCATAGAGAAAAAGAACAGCTACGAAGCCGACGAAGGCTATCACGACGACCTCATGATGTGTCTGGTCCTGTTTGGCTGGCTCAGTAACGAGCCCTATTTCAGGGACATGAATAACAGTAATCTCAGAACAGAAATGTTCCAGAAACAGGCTGAGCAGATTGAAGCCGAGCTCACGCCTTTTGGTTTCATAGACGACGGTATAGACAACACTGCAGACTCAAACGCCAGCCCAAAGCTCTATGTAGAGAACGGAGATGTCTGGTTTTCTGGAGATCCAAGCCAAGAAATTGGAAAAATGAAGAAAAGCTGGATTGAAAATGTCTAGACCTGGCTCTATATAAATAAACGGTAATCTAATTCGCTATGTCAACTTTAAGGAGAATAAGATGGCATTTCAGCTTTCACCGGGTGTTCTGGTAACTGAAAGGGACCTAACTGACGTTGTCCCTGCAGTCGCCACAACTGCTGGTGGGTTTGCCGGTCACTATAATTGGGGTCCAGTGGGGAAGGTAACCACTGTGGACAGTGAGAAGAATCTAGCCAAGACATTCGGCACACCCGACGCAAATACCTACCTCGACTTTTTTACAGCCGCTAACTTCCTTGGTTACGGTAACAACCTTCAAATCGTCCGTTCTGCTAATGCCAGCCATCTGAATGCCGTTGCCTGTTTGAATGCAACGACTGCCGCAGGCACAGGTACATTGATCAAGAACAGTGACGATTACGATGCAAACAGCAACTTCTTTGCTGGATCAGTTGCTAATACATCTGGCCTGTTTGCTGCAAAGTATCCTGGCACCTGGGGTAACAGCCTAAAGATCAGCATGGCTGACGGCAATACCTGGTCAAGCTGGAGTTACAAAGCACAATTTGACACTGCACCTGGAACCAGTAGCTGGACCAGCGATCGCGGCGGCTCAAATGACGAAATGCACATCATTGTCATTGACGAAGATGGTCGTTTCAGCGGAGTTGCTGGCACAGTTGTTGAAAAACACGCATTTGTAAGCAAAGCCAACGACGCTCGTAAGAGTGACGGCAGCAGCGCATACTACAAAGACGTCCTGGCTAACCAGAGCGGTTATGTCTGGGCCATCGATCATCCAGCAACAGCAAATCTAAGCGGTACAGCAAACTGGGGCGTTACTGCTTCTGGAACAGCATTTGCTAACCTGCTTGCCGAAGTAACTGGTAGCTTTGGTGGTGGTGCACTTGGTACACCAACCGCTGGCGAACACCAGACTGCATTCAGCGAATTTGCTCAGGACGGTCTATATGACGTAAGTCTACTCCCACTAGGCGCTCATGCCAGTGCGACTATCACTCACGTTGTAAACAATGTCTGCGAAATTCGTAAGGATTGCGTAGCGTTCTTTAGTCCAGAACTTTCAGACGTTCAGAACCAGTCAAGCACATCAACTGCAACAACAAATGTCACAGGTTTCCGTAGCACAGTAAACCTAAACAGCAGCTATGCTGTCATGGACAGTGGTTGGAAATACCAGTATGACCGCTACAATGACGTATATCGTTGGGTACCACTAAACGGTGACGTTGCTGGCCTTTGCGCTCGTACAGACTTCGTTGCAGATCCATGGTTCAGCCCAGCTGGCTACAACCGTGGCGTTATCAAGAACGTTGTCAAGCTAGCATTTAGCCCAACACAAACCGACCGTGATAACCTATATAAATCTGGTGTAAACCCAGTTGTTAGCTTCCCAGGTCAGGGTACTGTACTGTTCGGCGACAAGACTCAGCTTACCAAGCCAAGCGCGTTTGATCGCATCAATGTACGTAGATTGTTCATTGTGCTAGAGAAAGCCATTGCTACAGCTGCTAAATATCAGTTGTTCGAGTTCAATGATGCCTTTACCCGTGCACAGTTCCGCAATCTTGTAGAGCCATTCCTGCGCGATGTACAGGGCCGCCGCGGTATTACAGACTTCAAAGTGGTTTGCGACGAAACCAATAACACTGGTGAAGTTATTGACCGCAATGAGTTCGTGGCCGACATCTTTATCAAGCCAGCTCGCTCAATCAACTTCATTACACTGAACTTCGTAGCTACCAGAACTGGTATTAGCTTCGAAGAGGTTGGAGCATAAGGAGATATAGATGACAACCGCATTCAACGTAGATAGATTCAAGGCAGCGCTGACAAACGGTGGGGTTCGTCCCAACCAGTTTGCAGTGTTCTTGAGCTTCCCAACCTATGTAGCAGCAGGTGCACTGGCAGTTGCCCGTGCCCCATTCCTGGTAACCACTGCTGAGTTGCCAGGACAGGATATCGGTCCTGTTACAACCTTCTACAGAGGTCGTGAAGTCAAGTTTGCTGGTGACCGTGTGTTCGCTCCCTGGACTGTTAGCGTACTGAATGACTCAGACATGAGCATCCGTAACGCCATGGAACAGTGGATGAACGGCATGGAGAACCTGGTAAATAAAACTAGCCGCCTGAATCCCAGCGACTATCAGCGCGACCTAGAAGTATTCCAGCTGGATCGTAATGGTCGTGTGCTCAAGGGTTATAAGATCGTGAGCGCATTTCCAACCAACATCAGTCCAATCGCACTGGACTTTGCTGGTAACGATCAGATCAGCCAGTTTACTATTACCTGGGCCTTCCAGCACTTCACAGTGGCCAACGCTGGCGCACAACAGATCCTAGACATTGCCAGTGTATTCTCAAGATAAACAAAAATTGGACTCATAGATTATGGCATTATCTCTCTTTGGTTTTACTATTAGCCGGAATCAGGAAGAAGCTGAGGGCACACGAACACAGAGCTTCGTTACCCCTCAGTCGGATGATGGCGCCAGCACAGTTCAGGCTGGCGGCTATTTCGGCACCTATGTTGATCTTGACGCTACTGCCAAGTCTGAATCGGAGCTAATTACACGCTACCGAGAAGCCAGCATGTACTCAGACTGCAGCAATGCCATTGACGAAATTGTCAGTGAAGCCATTGCTGCTGTTGATGACGAAAATCCAGTTGACATAAACCTTGACGAAGTTGACCTTGATGAAACCATCAAGAAAACGATTAGAACAGAGTTCAAGCAGGTCCTGCGCCTGCTTGAATTCAACAACAAGGGTTTTGACATCTTTCGTCGCTGGTACATAGACGGCAGAGTATATTACCAGAAAGTCATTGACGTAAAGGCTCCCAAGAAGGGCATTCAAGAACTACGTCAAATTGATCCCAGAAAGATCAAGAAAGTTCGCAACGTAAAGAAAGAAAAACTTCAGAACGGTGTTGAAGTTATCGCGAGCGTTGAAGAATTTTTCATATACAACGAAAAGGGCCTGCAGCACAATGCAAACTATTCGGGCTCTGTACAGAATTCAAATCAGGGCATCAAGATTGCACCTGACAGTATAGCCTATGTACCCAGCGGGTTGCTGGATCTGGAAAGAAATGTAGTCCTGAGCTACATGCACAAATCACTGAAACCCGTAAACCAACTCAAGATGATGGAAGACGGTCTGGTTATCTACAGACTGGCTCGTGCTCCCGAACGCAGAATATTTTATATTGATGTGGGTAGTCTACCCAAGGTCAAGGCCGAGCAGTACATGAAAGACATCATGGCTCGGTATCGCAACAAAATCATCTATGACAGCAGCACAGGCGAGATCAAAGATGATCGTAAAGTCATGAGCATGCTAGAAGATTTTTGGCTACCACGCCGCGAAGGTGGTAAGGGTACCGAAATCAGCACTCTGGCTGGTGGCGAAAACCTAGGACAGATTGCAGACATTGAATATTTCCAGAACAAATTATATCAGAGTCTGAATGTGCCACTGAGTCGCCTTCAGTCACAGACAGGCATGAACTTTGGTCGTGTTGCCGAAGTTACCCGAGATGAACTCAAGTTTGCCAAATTTGTTAGCAGACTTCGCAAAAAATTCAATGAACTATTCAATGACCTTCTGAGAACGCAGCTCATACTCAAGGGTGTTGTTACAGACAGTGATTGGAAACTTCTCGAAGAAAACATTCAGTATCAGTATGCGCAGGATCAGTACTTCCAGGAACTCAAGGAAGCCGAGTCTCTGCGTAACCGCATTGACGTTCTGAATCAGATGCAGCCCTATGTTGGGTTTTACTTTAGCAAGAAGTACATACAGAGAAATGTACTTCGCATGAGTGATGAAGATATTGAGGACATGGATGAAGAAATGGCCGAAGAAAAAGCAGCCATGCCCGAAGAGCCAGAGCAGGATGGTGCACCTACACCAACAGCTACGGCAGTTCAGGCCAGCAGTGCTGAAAATCGTCCAGCCAGTCCATCACAATAAATAAACGATGAATAGGAGATAACCATGCCAGACATAGACGACATGCTTCAGGATATCATGAACGACAATGGTAGTGAAGCTCAGGAAAAATTCGCGCAGATCATGAGCGCTAAGATTGCAGATGCTCTAGAAGCACGCAAACTAGAACTAGCTCAGTCTGTCTATACAAACACAGTAACAGATAGCGAGTAACAAATGCGTAGCCTACGAGAACTCAGACAAGAACAATTAGAAGATGAGCTGCAGGATCTTGATGAGCTATTTGAAAAGCTAAGTCCATCTGACCCTACTGGTAAGTGGATTCACGATTTCGTTCATAGCGACAATCCTAAGTTTGCTGACAAAAGCAAAAAGGAGCGCATCAGAATGGCCCTGGGTGCCAAGTATGGTGCCATGCGTAAGATGAAAGAAGAGGCCGAAGACCTTGACGAAGTTGTTATGAGCACCATGGTTCAGCATGGAATGAAAAGCCATCAGGCCAAGACTACCCTGAAGCATATCAAGCCAGGAACTATGAGACAGAATTATGGTGACAAACAAGATGCCGCACACATCAAACCTGGTATCAAAGGCGTTGCAGACAGACTAGCAATGTTGAACAGAGCAAAAGCCGAAGGTCGTCTCAAAGAAGATGTATGGATGGCCGAAGCTGGTATGCCATCAAGCGTAATAAAGTCAAAACAACGCTATAGCCAAATGAGTCCTGCAGAATTTGCCAAGGCACATGGAGATAAGTCCGACGACATTCTCCGAGGCATGGCCTGGAGACATGGCTATGGCAAAAATAGCAATCATTACGTGAACAAACGTAATGAAGGCATGAAGACCGAAGAACAGGAATAAGACATGGCAACAATAAACATTGTAAAGAAAGCTCGAGGAAGAGCTACTGCCAAGTTTGTTGGCACAGGAAGTGCCGAGCTAGATCTTGCTGATCTAGCAATTCATGACGAGACCTTCGATCGTGCCAATAGTAAGGTTACCCTGGCTCACATGTATTTTGCTGTTGGTGATGTAGCCAACGTTTCAAGAAACTCAAACGTCATTGTTGCACTACCATCAGGCAGCCTGGATCAGTGGAGTTTCACACAGGAAACAGGTTTCGTGTTGGATGAATTTCCCACATCCAACGTCGTAGTAGATCTTGGTGCCAATGCAGGAACCATGATCATAACCCTGCACAAGACCGAGGGTTATAATATTCCCGACAACCAGGCTCTAGAATCTTGGCAAAAGGCATAACATGAAACTCATCAAAGAAGCTTTCCAGGACCTGCAGTATCTAAGTGAGGACACAAATGGTAAGAAGTCTGTGTTCATCGAAGGTATCTTCATGCAGGCCGACAAAAATAACCGTAATGGCCGTCGCTATCCAGCAGCGGTCATGGAAAAAGAACTATCTCGCTATCAGCAAATGATCAACGAGAAACGTAGTCTGGGAGAGTTGGGACACCCCGACAATCCTAGCATCAACTTGAATCAGGTCAGCCACCTGATTACAAGTCTGAGATTCGAAGGCAAGGACATCATTGGCCGTGCTAAGATCTTGGAAACACCCATGGGCAAGATTGCTCGCAACTTTATTGAAGAAGGAGTTCGCCTGGGTGTCAGCAGTCGAGGACTAGGAAGCCTCAAAGAGGGACGCGACGGTATCATGGAAGTCCAGGACGATTTCCATCTGGCAACAGTAGACATTGTTGCTGACCCTAGCGCACCAGACGCTTTCGTGGCTGGCATCATGGAAGGTGCCGAATGGGTTCTAAAGAACGGCGTTTGGACCAGTGTACAGGTCGAAAATGCACAGAAACAGATTCGTAAGGCTTCAGCCAAGCAATTGGATGAAACAAAGATACAGATCTGGGAACAGTTCATGCAAAGCCTTTCAAGGTAACGATTTATATAAATAAACGGTAACAGAATAAAAGATTCATTTAGGAGAGTCTAAATGTCAGTAGATAGTAAAATCAAACAGTTGCTAGAGCGCATGGATGCTCGCAAGACACTGGACGAAGCTGAAACCATGGGTGCTGGCTCTGTAAGCAAGGATTCAACAATCAAGGCTCAGGTAGCTGGCGACACAACTGCTCCCATGCAGGGCAGTAGCGAACATGCCAGTCACGAAGACCGTGCGGAAAGCGACGTCAACCAAGGTGCCAAGGTCAGCGGACATATCAGTAAGCAAGACCTAACAGCCAAGGGCGCAGGCGCAGCTGCAAACTTCACAACAGTTGCTGATCCTGCCACGGCAGTAAATCAGGCAACCAGCAAAGGCAACGTCAAAGAAGAAGTCGCTGAAGAAGAAGTAGAAGTAGTAAGCGAGGAAGAAGAAGTTGTTGCTGAGACAGTAGTCGAAGCCATCGATCTTAGCCCAATCTTCGGTGCTGATCTTAGCGAAGAATTCAAAGAAAAAGCAACCAGCATTTTTGAAGCTGCTGTTATTGCTCGCGTAAACCACGAAGTTGAAAAACTCAATGCTGCTCTTGACGAACAGTTCGCCGAAGACGTAGCCGAGTTCCAGCAACAAATCGTGGAAAAAGTAGATTCCTACCTCAACTATGTGGTAGAAAATTGGATGAAGGAAAACGAAGTTGCAATCGAGTCTGGTCTCCGCACCGAGATTGCCGAGGACTTCATCCACGGTCTCCAGGTACTGTTCAAAGAACATTATATTGAAGTACCTGAAGAAAAATATGATGTACTAGGTGATATGCAAGCTCAAACAGACGAACTGAGTGGCAAGCTAAACGATGCCATCAGCGAGAATGTAAAGCTGAAACAACAGGTTGTTGAGATGAAACGCCTGGCTGTTATAGAAGAGATGAGCAAAGACCTTGCTGACACCGAAGTTGCTAAGCTAGGCAAGCTTCTTGAAGGTGTTGCATTTGAGGACGAAGTTACTTATGCTGAAAAAGTTTCTGTAATCAAGGAAAACTTCTTCACTAAGAAAGCTTCTGCAGCTCCAGTTGCTACCCAGCAACCATTGGTTGAAGATGTAAGTCATGCAGAACCAACCATGGTAGACGATAGCTCTGTAGCCAGATATGCCCAGGCTCTCTCAAGAACCATCAAAGCACGTAAGTAAATAAATATTCAAAAGATCCCTTAGGAGACCCAAGAAATGTTTTTGTCAGAACAACTACAACAAAAGTGGGCAACAGTCCTTGACCACCCTGATCTTCCTGAAATCAAGGAAAATTATAAGCGTCAAGTAACTGCTGTTCTGCTTGAGAACCAAGAAAAAGCTCTGCGTGAAGAGCGTTCAGCTCTTTTGCAAGAGACACCAGCAAACAATGCTAGCGCAACAGCTGGTATTGGTACCTATGACCCAATCCTTATTGGTCTAGTTCGCCGTGCTATGCCTAACCTAATGGCATATGACATCGCTGGCGTTCAGCCAATGAACGGCCCAACAGGTCTTATCTTTGCAATGCGTAGCTTCTACGGTACAGACCGTGCAGCTGCTAGCGGCACAGAGGCCCTGTATAACGAAGCCGATACCGATTTCAGCGGTACAGGTACACACAGCGGTACAATCAGCAACATCCTAGCAACTGGTAGCTTTACCACAGGTACAGCGAACAGCACAGCTAACATGGAAGCTGCTCAAGACTACAACCAAATGTCTTTCGGTATCGACAAGACAACTGTTACTGCTAAGAGCCGTGCTCTAAAGGCAGAGTACACAGTTGAACTTGCACAAGATCTGAAAGCAATCCATGGTCTTGATGCAGAAGCTGAGCTCAGCAACATCCTTAGCCAAGAGTTCATGTTTGAGATCAACCGCGAAATCGTTCGCTTGATCTACAAAGTAGCCAAGGTTGGTAGCCCAGCAACAGCAGCTCCTGGTACATTTGACCTAGACGTTGACTCAAATGGCCGTTGGTCAGTTGAGCGTTTCAAAGGTCTATTGTTCAACATGGAACGCGATGCTAACCACATTGCACAAGATACACGTCGCGGTAAAGGTAACATCATCGTTTGCTCAGCAGACGTTGCAAGTGCCCTGGCCATGGCTGGTGTTCTTGACTATGCTCCTGCTCTTAGCACAAACCTAAACGTTGATGACACAGGCAATACATTTGCTGGTGTACTAAACGGTCGTTTCCGTGTATTCATTGATCCATACACAGGCAACCTAGGTGCAAGCAACCAGTTCTACATGGTTGGTTACAAAGGCGCAAGTCCATATGACGCAGGTATCTTCTACTGCCCATACGTTCCTCTACAAATGGTTCGTGCTATCGATCCTAACAGCTTCCAGCCAAAGATCGGCTTCAAGACACGTTACGGTCTGATCGCTAACCCATATGTTACACAGTCTAACGGTACAGTTGACGCAGCTACATTTACTGCCGACCGTAACCAGTACTACCGTAAGACCCGCGTTGTAAACCTAATGTAATTTGCATTAGAAACTAAACCGGCGTCAAGATCGGTAAAAATTCAAGGGGCCTCAGGGCCCCTTTTTTGTCGGGTATAAATACTGATATGTACACAGGAAATACAGCACTACTAACAAGTAACTGGACCAATTCACGTCCAAGTACGGTAAATTTTCTAAGACCAAACAGTTTCCAGTTTTTGGTCAAGGATCTGCCCAACGCAAGTTTCACCTGCCAGAGTGCAAATCTACCGGCCTTGAATTTGGGGTTCGCAGTTCAATCGACACCTTTTACAGATTTGTCTAGAATAGGTGATAAGATGAATTTTGGTGATTTCACCATTCGTTTCATCATCTCTGAGGACATGGGCAACTATCTAGAACTGTATCGCTGGCTCATAGCTCTGGGCTTTCCCTATGACTATGATCAATACAGTGCTTTTGTGGAAACGCGTCGTGATCGTTTCCCTTACACCAGGTTAGAAGCTGGCGCCCATAGTGACGGAACATTGATTATCATGAACAGTTCCAACAATCCTGGTATAAGTATTAGATTCCACGATCTGTTTCCTACTAGTCTCGAAGCACTGGATTTTGATGTAACTGGTGCAACACTTGAGTACTTTACTGCCATAGCATCATTTAGATATAAACGATTTGATGTTGAGGTTTTGCCTACATAAATTTTGATTTGGAGTAATTATGGATAAACCTGAAGCACCAACATCTGTACCACCAGTACAGGTGAGTAGTTTCCCTCCAGGGTTTGACCCACAAGCCATGATGCCACCACCAGGTGGTACATTTCCACCAGGCTTCAACCCAGCCGGCCCACCACAGGGCATGCCTCCTCCAGGACCTAATCAGCAAATGATTAGCGTAAAAATCGAGGATCTGCAGAAAGAGCGAATCTTCATTGCCACGCCTTGCTATGGCGGAGCACTGACTGAGCCATATTTCAGAAGCACTGTAAAGCTTCTGACCTTCTGCAACCAGCATAAAATTCCCCTAGCCTTTGGTACTATTGCCAATGAAAGTCTGGTTACCCGAGCACGTAATGTTCTGGTTGCCTACTTCTTGCAGAGCAACTTTACCAGACTGATGTTCATTGATGCAGACATTGAATACAATGTAGAAGATATTGTCAAGCTTCTGTACCATGATCGCGAAATCGTTGTTGGAGCCTATCCCAAGAAGGGTGTAAACTGGGGTCGTATTCGCGATGCCAGTCGTAATGCTCCAAGTGCTGAGCAATGGACAGAACGTGAAATTGCAGCCTTTGGTTCAGACTATGCCATTAATTTCCAGTTTGTGGATCGGGAAAAGAAACAGATCGCTGTAGAGCGTGGCCTGGTAAAACTTCATGACGCTGGTACAGGCTTCATGATGATCAAGCGTTCAGTCATTGACAAGATGATTGCAGCCTATCCAGAGCTGGCCTATAACAATGACCTAAACATTGGTCAGGATCTAAATGGTCTGTTCTATACTTTCTTTGACACCATGATTGATCCCAAGGATCGCCGTTACCTCAGCGAAGATTATACGTTCTGTCGTCGCTGGCAGGCCATGGGTGGTGATATCTGGTTAGATCCAACCATCAGTCTAAACCATTATGGTAGCTTCTGCTTCCAGGGCAATCCTGCTCAGATCATCAACTTTGCCTAACACAGAGACCTGATTATGAAATTATCGGAACTCCAGGAAGCCTGGGAAACTGATAGTAAAATTGACTTTACAAATCTGGGAAAAGAAGCGGTAAGAACACCGCTTCTGCATGCCAAGTATGTAAACTGGATGGGCAGTGTACGTCTAAACCTTCGCAAAGCCGAGAGTGACTATCTAAATACACGCAGAAAAAAGTATAGATACTATCGAGGCGAAATGACCAAGGACGAACTTGCACAGGAAGGCTGGGCACAGTATCAGGGAAACAAACCATTGAAAAATGAAATGGATGAATTCCTGACTACTGATCCAGACCTTATCACCTTGCAAGACAAAATCGAATATTTCAAAACAGTACTAAACCAGCTTGAGCAAATTGTTCGCAGCATCAACAGTAGAACCTGGGATGTCAAGAACGCCATTGAATGGCATAAGTTCAGTGCTGGCATGATGTGATCAATGGTAACAATCCGACAGAAAGATGCAGTATACCTAAAAATTGATGCAGATCCTGGAACACTCCAGGAACTGTCGGATCATTTTACCTTCGACGTTCCAGGAGCCAAGTTCCATCCCCTGTATAGGAATCGCATGTGGGATGGTAAGGCTCGTTTATTCAATATGATGGTCAGGGAATTATATGTCGGACTACTACCCTATGTTGAGAAATTTTGTCATGAGCGTGACTATGCTGTTGACAAATCTGAACTCAGTATCCCCACGGACAATCCAACTCGAGCCCAGGTGGAGGAGTTTTGCCAGGCACTGAATCTTGGAAGCCGAGGTGAGCCCTTGCAGATTCGTGACTACCAGATTGAGGCTGTATACCAGGCACTGAGCGATGGCAGAAAACTCCTGGTTAGCCCAACAGGATCAGGCAAGAGTCTGATCATCTATGCTTTGGTTCGTTGGAACCAGATGCATAAACGTCGCCAGCTAATCGTTGTTCCTACAACCAGTTTGGTTGAACAATTATACAGCGACTTTCAGGATTATAGTTGTCTGAACGGTTGGCGTACCTCAGAAAAAGTACATAGAATCTATGGCGGTCACGAAAAGAGTAACCAATACCCCATAGTAATCAGCACCTGGCAAAGTCTACAAAGATTACCCAAGGCATTCTTTGCACCCTTTCATTGTGTGTATGGCGATGAGGCACATTTGTTCAAAGCCAAAAGTCTGAGTGGCATTATGCAAAAATGCACCAATGCACACTATAGATTTGGTACCACAGGTACACTGGACGGAACTAAGACACACAAGCTAGTTCTTGAAGGCCTGTTCAATCCAGTATACAAGGTAACATCCACTGCCAAGCTCATGGCCAGCAAGCAATTGGCCAACCTAAAGATATATAACGTAGTCTTAGAGTACCCTGAAACAGTAAGGAAAGCTTGTAAGCAATATAATCAAGGCAAGGGTCTGACCTACCAGCAGGAAATGGACTTTCTGGTAAACTACAACAAAAGAAATATATTCATCAGAAACCTGGCCCTGGACCAAAAGGAAAATACTCTGGTCCTGTTTCAGTTCGTAGAGAAACATGGCAAGGGTTTGTATGACCTCATTCAGAGCAAGGCTCCCAACCGTTCGGTATTTTTGGTCTATGGTGGAACCGATACCGAGCAACGAGAGCACATTCGCCAATTGACAGAGCAGGAAACAGATGCCATAATAGTGGCAAGTTACGGAACTTTCAGTACAGGTATCAATATTCGAAACCTGCACAATATAATTTTTGCCAGCCCAAGCAAAAGTCGAATTCGAAATCTTCAGAGCATAGGCCGTGCCCTGAGAACCAGTGAGACCAAAGACAGTGCAAAATTATATGACATTTCCGATGACCTAAGCTGGAAGTCACATAAAAACTATACTTTATTGCATATGATTGAACGCATCAAGATATACAACGAAGAACAGTTCAACTATTCAATGGTAAAGGTACAAATAGATGAGTAATCTCAACTGCAAGTATGTCAAACTTAGCAATGGAGAAAACATAATCTGTATGACGGATGACAATCTAGAGGATCTGAATAAGAACAGACAGGTACTGATTGTCGACCCCATGGCTGTGATTGCAGTTCGTATGCAACGTCTGGGAAAACTTGTTGAAAGTTATATCCTAAATCCTTGGATGCCTTTGAGCGAAACCAAGATCATGGAACTAAACGTAAGCTGCATTATCAGTGCAGTTGACGCCAAGCCCAGTTTTAGAGAACAGTATGAAGATTTCGTAAGCCAACTAGGCAAAGAAACTAATACAGATGTACCCCTTGAAGAATTTGACATTGAAGAAGACCTGGCCCTGGCACAGGAACTGATACGTCATATAGGTGGGACCGATATACATGAGGAATTAGAAGATGGCGAAGATTTTGACGACCTCTGGGGAGGAACCGCAACCCCAGGCCGCACCCTCCACTAAGAAAGCTGGAGCACATTACGTAGACAATAAAAAGTTCTACGAAGAGCTAAAGAAGTATCGTGAGAGTGTTGACCTAGCCGTAGCACAGGGTCAGGAGAAACCACAGATTAGCAATTATCTGGGTGACTGTTTTATCAAGATTGCCACGCACCTGAGCTACAAGGCAAACTTCATAAATTATACTTTCAAAGACGATATGATATCGGACGGCATAGAAAATTGTCTGGCCGCAGCCGATAAATTTGATCCAACCAAAAGCACCAATCCCTTTGCCTATTACACGCAGATCGTTTATTTTGCGTTCATTCGGCGTATTCAAAAGGAAAAGAAACAGCAGGCTACCAAATACAAGATCATTGAAAACATGGATCTGGATGATATCCTGACCAGTGAAGATGACCTAAACGAATTCAGTAACCAATTCCTGGACTACATGAAAAAGAAATTGGATCAGATCGATATCGATAAACGAACCATTTCCAAGAAACCGAAACCAAATGTACTTGCCGAAGAAGAAGATAATTTACTTGACAACGACAACTAAATATCATACAATCAGATCATTTATCAAAGGCATGGTATGGCAAAACTAAAGATATCAGAATTATTTTATAGCGTACAGGGTGAAGGCCGTTACATGGGAGTACCCAGCGTATTTCTTCGTACTTTCGGTTGTAATTTTACCTGTGATGGTTTCGGTATGCCCCGAGGAGAAAAATCAGATGAGCGCAATGTTATCGCAATCCAAGCAGATAATTATAAGAATTACCGAGATCTTCCTCTCGTACATACTGGCTGTGACAGTTACGCTTCTTGGGACGTTAGGTTTAAGCATCTTTCTCCTGTTCTTGATCATGTTTCTATTGTTGACTCCATTATGGGTATGCTTCCTCATGGTCAGTGGAAAGATGAGCATCTTGTCATTACAGGAGGTGAACCACTACTTGGTTGGCAGCGGTCCTACCCCGAACTTCTTCAAGAAAGCCGAATGATTGCTCTGAAAGAGCTGACATTCGAAACCAATGGCTCACAGGAGCTTACCAAAGATTTTTCAAGCTATCTAAAGACACACTGGCGCAAAGGCTGGGATCGTCTAACATTCAGTGTTAGTCCCAAGCTCGGCATCAGTGGTGAAAAATGGTCCGAGGCAATTCGTCCAGACATCATTGCTAATTATGAAGAACATGGTTATGTTTATTTGAAATTTGTGGTTGCCACCAAGGAAGATTTAGATGAAGCCAAGCAAGCAGTCAGCGAATATCGTGCAGGCGGGTTCCAAGGTCCTGTTTATCTCATGCCTTGCGGCGGCACTGACAGGCTGTATTTCCTCAACAACAGGGCCGTTGCTGAGCTTGCAATGTCGGAAGGGTACAGATACAGCGATCGATTGCAAGTACCACTTTTCAAGAACGCCTGGGGTACCTGATTATGCTCAGTCCAACGAGATAGTAGAAGCTCGTCCCTGGCGCAAATAATATAAATACTCATGCCACACAACGGTGGCAACTTCAACTATCAAGTCCGCGTAAGGAAGGATTCATATGTCGTATAACAAGACAAAAACTGACCCTGAACTGGGTCAACGAGTTCACGAACATCTGGTAAAGATGGGTGTAGAAACTCCAGTAACAAAATCAAGACATGACCGCAAAACTCAAATCGAATTGATTGAGCAGAATTTTACTGCCATCATGAATGTTCTGGGTCTTGATCTAAATGATGATAGCCTCATGGAAACACCAAAGCGTGTAGCCAAGATGTATGTGAATGAAATCTTCTGGGGTCTGGACTATGAGGCATTTCCTAAATGCACCACAGTCGACAACAAGATGAAGTATGATGAAATGGTTGTAGAGAAGAACGTAATTGTGCAAAGCAATTGCGAGCATCACTTCGTCATCATTGACGGTGTTGCTACCGTGGCCTACATTCCCAACAAGAAAGTATTGGGACTGAGTAAAATCAATCGCATTGTTGAATATTTCAGCAAACGTCCGCAAATTCAGGAACGTTTGACTGAGCAAGTATACTATGCTCTACAATACATTCTAGACACTGACAATGTAGCCGTTGTGGTAGATGCCCAGCACTACTGTGTCAAGAGCCGTGGTGTTGAAGATACAGGTAGTCATACCATAACCAGCAAACTCGGCGGTCGTTTCCGTGACGATCCAGCCACACGCGCAGAGTTCATGTCTATCGCCAACAGGTAGTAATTATCATGATCATGGTAGATATTGAAACTCTGGGAGTCAGACCAGACAGTTGCATACTTAGCATCGGAGCAGTTCGGTTTTCTGAGACCGAAATTCTGGATCGTTTCTATGTAAACGTTGATGCCAAAACCTGCAAGGCTGTTGGTCTGACCATAGACCCAGATACTGTTGCCTGGTGGGAAAAACAACCAAAAGCAGTACGTGATAGTCTGCTTGTTGATAAAAAGCCATTGACAGAAGCTCTCAGATCCTTTAGAATGTGGATTGGATCTGAGAAGCCACCTATCTGGGCCAATGGTCCAGATTTTGATCTGGTAATTCTCAGCACGGCCTTTGATCGCATTGGCCAAAAACCTCCCTGGTCTTTCAGACAATATCGCTGTTACCGAACACTGACGAAAATGGTAGACGTCCCCAGACCCGAAGTCACAGGTCTGAATCACAATGCCCTGGACGATGCCGAACTACAGGCCAGACACCTAATACAAATACTGGGAAGTTGATATGTTTGAATATGTAGGAAGTGGTACAAGTTATTTCAAACTCATGTATCAGGAAAGCTACAGACCTGATAACCTTGATGTGTTTGCTCGTACCTATGGTGCCCTGAATGGCACACACAATCACAAAGTAAGTCTGCTATACAATGCGTTCACTGAACGTCGCACAGGTCCACGCATCAAAGAAAACTATGCCAAATATCTGCATAGCATTCATGCTGACTCTGGTGGATTGCAGATCATTACCCTGGGCAAGCAAATCACTCCCGAGCTCCAAGAAGAAATCTATGCTAACCAGGCACTGAATTCAGACATTGCCATGTGCTTTGATATGATTCCTGTGCGTGTTCTCAGTGATAGATCGGAACGTCTGGACCTGGAAAATCGAAGATTTGATCCTGCGATGCTTGAAGCCTGTGCTCGTGAGACTGGCAAAAATCTAAGACGCCAGATTGACCATTTTGATGAGAAAAAGAGTCAGGCTCGTCCCATGCTGATTACTCAGGGCAATTGCTATGACACCTACATGAAATGGGTTGAATATGTTGTGGCTGAACTTAGCGATTATCATGTAAGTCGCATTGGCGGTATCGCCATGGGAGCTGCGGCTCTGGGCAAAGGCCCCTTGGAGGATATCAAGCGAGCATTTTACTTCACACAGTTACCCATCAACCTAGAAAGCAAGCATCTGCACCTATTGGGTGTTGGTAGTGTATATCGCATGATACCCAACATAGTGTTCATACAAAATGGCCTCTATGAAGGTGTACAACTAAGCTATGACAGTACCACTCATACCAGCGGAGTTACTCAGGGCCGCTATTACATTTCGGGCAACAAGGTTCTGAATGGAAAGTATCGTCATAATGATTATCAGATGACGTTCAACAGAGTCTTTGATGATAACTATAGGATCATCTGGGAAGATATCACAGAAATGTACCCATTCATGAATCGCTATAGTCTGGAAACCTTCTATGAAGTCCTGCAAATCAGTGCTCGTGACTATGAAGAAAAGCATGGAAATATTGACCCCAGCATCCAGATCTATATTGCCTATGTAGCTGCCTGTATCAATAATTTTATCAAGCATGTAGAGCGCGTATCTGAGAGCAAGCAAAACCTCATTGATTTTGCCAAGGGCTCAGATAAGAATGCCTTTTCATTCTTATACGATATCAAAACAACCGCAGACTTTGACAATTGGTTACGACACATTGGACCAACCATTGAATCTGAACCTGTCAAGGTTATGTCATCACAATTCAATCTAGAGGAGTTATTTGCATGAACCTGCAACGTATGATTGAGGTTAGTTTCACCAAAGAGGGTATTCACAAGTACCCTGGTGCAGACACTGACCCTAAACTAGCAACAGGTGACTGGGATGATGTCAGTTTCCTGGGATTCCCGCATCGTCATATATTTCATTTCTATGCTAAACTAGAAGTATTTCATAATGATCGAGAAGTTGAATTCATTCAGTTCAAACGCTGGCTCGAGCGTCTTTTTGATCAGGGAGTCATGCAGGCTGATTACAAGAGTTGCGAGATGATGGCCGAGACCATGATTGAGACCATTCATAAGCAATATCCTGGACGAAATATCGAAGTCCGTGTCTATGAGGATGACGAAAATGGAGCTATTCTGGTCTTTGATCGTAACCAGGCTCTGAAAATTTACTAAGGAGTTATCATGAAAGTAGCCATTGTTTCTGGAGGGTTTGATCCTGTACATAGCGGTCATCTTCAGGCATTTGAAAGTGCCAAGCGTATGGCTGATAAACTTATTGTTGCCCTGAACAGTGATGCCTGGCTGACTCGTAAAAAGGGTCAGCCCTTTATGCCTGCTTCTGAACGCATGGCTCTGATCTCAAATCTGAAAATGGTTGATCATGCCATACTGTTTGACGACAACGATGGCTCGGCCAGAAAAGCCATTGAGATGAGTCGTGCCATGTATCCTGAAGCCAAGCTATTGTTTTGCAATGGTGGAGACCGTACCAAGGATAATATCCCCGAGATGTCTGTACAGGATGATAATCTGGACTTCATTTTTGGTGTTGGTGGTAGCAACAAAGCCAATAGCAGTAGCTGGCTTCTGAACGAATGGAAAAGTCCCAAGACCATGCGTCCCTGGGGATACTACAGAGTACTGCACGAAGTACCAGGAACCAAGGTCAAGGAGCTCATTGTCGAACCTGGACAGCGTCTGAGTATACAGCGACATTTTCTCAGATCCGAAATCTGGTGTGTTTCCGAAGGTGAGGGTGCTGTGATTCGAAGCAGTAATGAAGAATTTGGTAATGGTATGATGATAAGCATCAAAAAGCATGATGTCATAAACATCGGACGTAGAGAATGGCATCAATTAGTAAATAATGGTAATCGACCTTTGCACCTAGTTGAGATACAATATGGGGACTTGTGCGAAGAAGCCGACATTGAGAGGAAAGAAAAGTGATATACATTGTACCTATTGAGCCTATTGATCAAAGGTATACCCTGCAATGGTATTCTAATATCCCTCGAGTTCTTACAGAACGTGGAATTGAAAACCATACCATTGCAGGCGATGAGACTATTCCATCAGGCACCACTACAGGTGCCTTTCTGGATTTTGGCGCCACTAACACCTACAAGGCAAGCCAGGTACAGCGTATCAGTAAAATGTTCAGCGATGGCTATATCAAAGCAGGCGACAAATTTCTGGTAACAGATGCCTGGAATTTTGCTATAACTGCTATCAGATACATGAGCGATTTGCTGGACATTCCCGTAGAGATACATGGCATCTGGCATGCTGGCGCCTATGACCCCAGCGATATTCTGGGACTGAAGATGAGCAAGCCCTGGCCCTGGGATCAGGAGCGTGCCTGGTTCTATGCCTGCGATTACAATTATTTTGCTACTGAATTTCACAGACAGATGTTCCTGAGAAATCTCAGAATCAATCCCGATTTCACCAAGAAGGCTGTGGTAAGTGGACAGCCACATGAATCCCTGGTTGATCTTATTGGCAAGACACCAAAGTCAGGCAAGACCAAGAGCGTTGTCTGGCCACACCGATACAATGCAGACAAGCAACCCGAGATTGCCGAAGACCTGGCCAGTACCTATGGTGAGGAAGTACCCTGGACCATTACACAGAAAACCAAGCCCA
>Ga0099848_1000082_pt1 | contig 35667 bp, 19 predicted proteins | sample CB_VirMetaG_3_FD_78179 | JGI IMG/M metagenome (GOLD analysis project Ga0099848, IMG submission 78179) | Freshwater to marine saline gradient viral communities from Chesapeake Bay - CB_1508_1S Viral MetaG | ecosystem: Environmental > Aquatic > Marine > Coastal | place: USA: Chesapeake Bay...
TTCAAGAGTTTTGGAATCATGAAGACTTCCCCATTGATGAGTACGGATACTGCATTCAAAAGTAACATTTAAGGGGAGCAAATTCGCTCCCTTTTTTTATACTTTTTTTTACTTCTATGATACGGTAACCTTGAGACCAGTTTTGTCTGTATTTGGAAGACATTGTACCATGAAGGTTTTGCATATGTAGGTTATTTTCTTTACACCATTTTGATAAATTAAAAACTTCAAACTTTTCACCATTCTTATTTTCAATTATAAAAGTTTTTGCTAATGAATGCTCTACATTTCTCTGAGAATTGCACCATTCTAAATTATCAATCGAATTATTTGATCTGTTTTTATCAATATGGTTAATTTGTGGAAGATTGTCTGGGTTTGGTATAAATTCTTCGGCAATCAACCTATGAATATAATAAGAAGTTTTATTTAATTTAACTCCCAAATACCCTTTACACCGATGAAACTTTTTTAATTCTTTTCCTTTTGAATTATAAAAACTACCATCTTCTGATATAAAGTAACCAGGATGATTTCTTAATTCTTTCATATAATTAAATAACTCTGGTTTATTTAGGTTCTACTTATAATCCTAGCACGCCACCCCCACCTTAGGTCAACCCCCTGACCGATAAGGATTCCTGATCACCCAAACCCTTGGCAGGTGCTCTGGATCGTGTAGGATACCTGCAGTTCACACCACTGAACCAATGACCCGCACCAACGTTCTGCCCATGGATCGCGTCACCGTGACCCTGACTGAGGCACAGTGGAGCACGATCCGAACCGCAGTGCTTTGCCTTGCTTGCGACTGCCGCACCGCTGGCAAGCACACCGATGCCACCTACTACCTGAACGCCTACAACAACCTGAAGGTAGCGATGGGAATGGACGCCTGACCTAGTGGCACAAGGGGGATTGCAAGATCCCCCTCCGTGCCCTTATACTGATCTCAGTTCACACCACACCACCGATGCGAACCTTCTCACCCGCTTCCGACCTTCAAACCCGCCAGACCGTGTGGGCACTGCTGAAGAACGGTTCTCCAGTCTGCGCCAAGGGAGAACCTGGCATCCTAACAGCAGTGGAGATCGCTGGGTTCTTCTTCAGGAAGTATGGCAAGGATCTCAAACCGCTGGAGATCTGATACAATACAGGGGGGAGAGCAATCCCCCCATCACCACCATCACACCACACCACCATGAACACCTTTCTCACCGCTGAAGAAATCCTGCAACTGGTAACCACTGGTATGGTTACATTGACTGAGGATCTTATGATCAGAATGTCAGAATCTTATGAAGAATCTGAATGGTACAATGATCCCAACAATGTGATGTCCCGTCATCATTATTGATTAGTGGTAGTTTCATCTTTTTTGATCATTATGACCATTGCAACTTTACACTCTGAATGGCAAATCGCTTTTGCAGAATGGCATCGCCACCGCACTGATGAATGTGCCGAAGCAGAGAAAAATGCAAGGGTTAGTTATCTCTCACTCATTCGTGAGATGAGAAAAGCAAAGATTAGATCTCGAACAGAATAGTCTCGACGAGATCACACACATCAATCTAGTCGAGATGCACATCATACACATCTCGTCGAGAATACACATACATCACATAATCTAGTCGAGATCGCACACATCAATCTAGTCGAGATTACACACACATCACATAATCTCGACTAGATACACACACCTACAACATACAATCTCGACGAGATTGTACACATTTAACACACATTCGCAACTAGATTCATGCACAACACATCACGCCAAATTAACTCAATCGGGTTCACAATTACTTATCAAACACCATACAATCAATGCGAATGGCGTACACAATCATTCACAACTAGAGAAGAGGCAGAGAGAATGATTGCATTCTATAAGTCTTGTGGAAGTCCTGCTAAGTTTGTATAAAGAACTAACTCAGGATTAAGTGTAGTTTGTTAGTCAGTGGTGTGGTTTAGTTCTCTACACTTAGTCCTGTCTTAGTTCTTTATACTTTATACCTTCTGCTGTTTGAGTTTAGTTAAAACAACACTGTTTGAGTTTAGTTAAAACAACACTGTTTGAGTTTAATTAAATCAGTGCTGTTTGAGTTTAATTAAATCAGTACTGTTTGAGTTTAATTAAATCAGCACTGTTTGAGTTTAATTAAATCAGCACTGTTTGAGTTTAATTCACTTAGTACTGTTTGAGTTAAATTAAATCAGTACTGTTTGAGTTAAATTAAATCAGCACTGTTTGAGTTTAATTCACTTAGTACTGTTTGAGTTAAATTAAATCAGTACTGTTTGAGTTTAATTCACTTAGTACTGTTTGAGTTCTTTATACTAACTGCCTGCTGCTGCGATTCCAACCACACAAGCGCCCGATCTGTCAAGCGTTTGCCCATAAGCGTCACTGATCAGTCGGATTTGCTTTTTGGTATCCTGCGATACCTTTTGCCCTTGCGGGATCGTTGCCGACCCTTTACAGTGAGCGGAGCGAACCTTGAAAACCGAATAGGGCAACGGGCGGAGCGCGGGCGGCGCTGCGCTTCGCGGGCGACGTGTCGGGCGGGATCCCACGCGCACCGTTGCGCTATTTTTATATTTTTAAGATTCGCCATTCGGTTACATTTTTGTCCTTTATTTTTCACAGTCCCATGACACTTCTTGTCGGACAAGTTGAAACTCTCATGCCTGAACTTCTGCAGGCAATGGAAGACGCAGACGCTGCAAAGCGTCGCGTTGATGATCTCAAAGCGCAGATGATTGCGCTGATTGAAGAACCTCAAACGGTCAAGACTTGCTGGGGTTCGGTTACACTTAACCGTGGCAGACGCACGGTTAAGGTTACAGATAAGGCGCTGAATGCGCAGATCACACTACTTAAGGAGAGCGGAATCTCCGAGGGTAAGTGTGAGGAATCGGTAGGATCTCCTTTCGTCACTGTTAGGAAGTCCGACCGATAAGTTACATTCAGGGAGGCGGAATCGCCTCCCTATTCTTTCACCTTTCACCCACAAGATCAATGCAAACAAAATTGCAGAATCAAGCGATTGTCGATGCAATCGCCTCTAAAATTGTCAGCGAACTCTACAATCGAGTGCGCTATTCCTGTGACGATCTCTTCATTGAGATGCACAAGTATCATGAGGATTGTATCAATGAGAGAGAGTTCTTCTACGATGATTCTAACAGTGAAAAACTAACCTTCGATTGTATCTGGGACTTGATAATTAACACCGAACTTTATAACATCTACGATAGTTTGGAAGGTTACTCTCAGGAAGCGGTCAAAAATTACGTCAGGGAAGTCTATCCTGACTGGCGCGATTCAATCGACTGAGTTACATTTAGGGAGGCACTTCCACCTCCCTATTTCACACAAACCACACCGCTATGAAATTCTACCAACTGTTTATTCTCTCCGATAATAGTATCGGTGAGCATTGTGTTGATCATGAAGTCTACCTAAGCGAAGATTTTGCCATGAAAAAAGGGCAGCAAATCTACAACTGCAACAACAACGTGACGGGTTACGTTGTTGTTGAAATTAACAACAATAAGCGCCGTATTGTGTATCAGGCAGTCGATAAAGAAGTCTGCCATTTGTATGACTTTAACGGAGAAAGAATCCTCGCAGTGTACTAGACTACGCGATTAAGTTACACTTAAGGGCGGCAATCTTCCGCCCTTTCTTTCACCTTTCACCTCATTTTCAAGACAATGACTGTTACGATTAAGACAAACTATGTTCCCCGCGAGTGCACTATGGGGATGTATCTTTGGGGTAGTTTGAAACAGCAACTCAAAGCGCAGTTCGACTACCTTACCGAAACAGAATTCGACGATACCGAATTCTTCAAATATCGCGGAGTTTGGTATTCTGTGAGCGACTTCATTCGCGTGGTTGCTGCACCTCATGAGCACCTTTATGGGTGGGATGGGTACAGTTCCGACTCCTACTTTAGTGGAGTTGTTATGAAATACTGCTACGATGGCACTGTCATCGTGGGCACCTATTTCTCATGAGTTAGTTACACTTAGTGGGCGGCAGTTGTTTATACTCTGCCGCCCCAATCACGAACGATTAGTATAACTTATTCGTTCGTGTTTGACAGTTAAGCGATCCTTATGGGCGGATCGGGCGGATGCGATATAAAAACCCAACACTACCCTAACCTACAAAAGTAAATATAGACTGTGTTTTACTTGACAAATAAAAAATTTTCCAGTATAAAATACTCAAAAAATACCCTTAACAAAAAATCCACCCTATGAAAGAAACTCAGTACCCAGGATATTATATTACAGAAGACGGAAGGGCATATAGAAAACCCACAAAAAGGGATTCATCCGGAAAAATAGATGAAAATGGTTTAATATACTTAAAACCCAGTCTTAGAGGAAATCCAAGAAATAAAAAATATCAATATGAGTGTATTAATATTTCATTATATGATGAGAATGGAAAATTTGTAAAGCAAATCAAAAAAAGCATTCATCAATTAGTTGCAGAAACTTTCATTCCAAATCCGAATAATTATTCAGAAATAGATCATATTGATAGAAATAAGAAAAATAATCATATAAACAATTTACAGTGGTGTAATAAACTTCATAATATGAGATGGAGTTCTGAAGAAAATGCAAAATATTTTAAACTAACTGACATAATTACAAATAAAATATATGAAGGGGAAAATCTTCAAAAATTTATTAGAGAAAACTGGGAATGGATTTCAAAAAGAACAAAAATCAATAATGATAGAAAATTTACAAGTCATTTGATAAGAAAATATAAAAAACAAGCAGTCGTAAATGGGTTTATTCTTAAAAGATAAAGACTCATATATAAAAACAACCCTCATAATCACTTAGATGAAAAAAAATTCCGGAGATATTTTTGAGTCCATAGAGATCGACCCAATTACAGGACAGTATTACATCACCATACCAGAACAAATTATGAATGAATTGCAGTGGTACGAAGACACTCGAATTAAATTTTCAGTTGAAGGTGGCGAGGTCATTTTATCAGAGGCGGATTGACTTCTTATAGATACTGTTGTATGATATGAATGCAATTACTTTCTATTATGGCTAAAGGTTTTACAGTAAAAGCAAAGGCACCAGTTGCCTCACAAGAACAAGAATGGGACTATAATCTAGCAAGAGAAATGGTGAAAGGAAAATCCATTGTCTTTTGTCTACCAGGAAGAGGAGTCTCATATACCTACCTCAAAAACTTTGTACAACTTTGTTTTGATCTTGTACAATCGGGAGCAAGTATCCAGATCTCGCAAGACTATTCATCGATGGTAAACTTTGCAAGATGCAAATGTTTAGGTGCGAATGTACTGCGTGGACCAGATCAGATTCCCTGGGATGGCAAACTGAATTATGATTGGCAACTTTGGATTGACTCCGACATTGTTTTCAATACTGAAAAGTTTTGGCAACTTGTACTGATGGACAAGGACATTGCTTCTGGATGGTATGCAACAGAAGACGGTCACACAACATCAGTGGCGCACTGGTTGGATGAGGATGATTTCAGAGGTAATGGTGGTGTGATGAATCATGAAACCGTTGAAAGTATCTCAAAGCGTCGGAAACCATTTACAGTTGACTATGCAGGATTTGGATGGCTTCTAATTAAGAACGGAGTCTTTGAACATCCAGAAATGAAATATCCTTGGTTTGCACCAAAGATGCAAGTCTTTGAATCTGGACAGGTTCAAGATATGTGTGGAGAAGATGTATCATTCTGCCTCGATGCAAAGGAAGCAGGATTTGAGATTTGGTGTGATCCTCGTGTTCGTGTCGGTCACGAAAAAACCCGCATTCTATAATTATGACAGAAACTTACAATATCCTTTGTAAGGGTCGTAGAATCTATGCAAGTCTTACAGAGGAAGAATATTTCAATGTTATGGAGGATCTGTCGATAGAGTTTTATCAGACAGGTTCTCCAAGACCTGAAGATCTTGAAACTGAAATTTTAACGGAGAATCAATTATGGCAAAAGTCGGATCACTGAAAAATAGTTCTTATAATCCTGGTCCACCTAAGAAGTCTCGTCAAGGAGACGGTGGGGGCACTAAGTATGCTTCGTCTTCTCGTAATAAAGCACGTAAGAAATATAGGGGTCAAGGTAAAGGATGACCTTTAATTTAACACTCTACACCTATCTCGCTCCAAGTAAAGTTTGTAGTGGGGTAGGTGTTTTTTCTTTAGTGAATATACCAGTAGATACTCTAATATTTTCACCAGGTCCCATGGTGAAAATATTATGGACTCAAGTGAATGAAGCACTTAAAAAAAGACTTGAGACTTTAACCTATTATGATAATGAAGGATTTTGGGTCGATTCGGATCTTGCAAAATTAGGACCCCAATATTATATAAATCATTCACATAATCCTAACGTAGCATATAACAAAAACACTGGCGAATTATATGCAATACGTAATATTCAAAAAGATGAAGAATTAACAGACTACTATTTTCCCGGAGAAAGAGATTGGCTTACTTAAATCATAGTTTACCTGATTGGTCTTGTTATATTCGCAATGAATTTCTTTATAATCATAAAAAAGGTCATGGTGAAGTAACTAAATGTGATGTTCACTCTGTTGCAAGTATAGAAAAACGTGTACCTCTTTTTGAGGCATTTTTGGAAAACGGTGTAAATTGGACTAGAAGACCTCTACACGCTTTTTGTTGGGATCCTAATGCTGCGATAGAACCTCTTGAGAACATTATGTATTGGGATTGTTTTTCTCCATATATTGATGTTCAAAGAAGACATAGACTTGCCAATTTAGATGCTCAACTTATTCGCCCAGACGGAAAAAAAGTATTAGGAACATATATGTTCACCCTTGATTGGTCATGGGAAAACAAAGGAGTGCTTGATTTGAACTTTTCAGAAACTCCAGAACATAAATGTGCTCATCTATTTAAGGTTGAAACTGGTAATTATTATGCATATCCAAATAATCGTATTATTTGGTATGATAATGCTTGGGTTTTTAATAGAATAGATAAAAATCCTGGATATGAAATAGACATGACTGCATATTCTGTAGAAAATAAACGAAAAATTGAAACTTCAGATCATTACATTTACGAAATCACTGATTTAGAACAAAAATAAATAACTTTTTTACACTAAAACTGAATTGAAACAGTACTCAATGGGTAAACACCTACTTTTAGAGGTGTATGATGTTGATTTTGAAGTGATTAACAATGCTGAATCACTTCAAGATGCTATGATTAGAGGCATAAATCGCGCAAAAATGACTATTTTGAACACATTTTCCCATTGTTTTGTTCCTCAAGGGTGTACAGTAGTCATTGCACTAGCAGAAAGTCATGTTTCTTGCCATACTTGGCCAGAAAATGGATGTTTAGCAGTTGATGTTTATACTTGTGGGGATGGAAATCCAAAATTAATTGCTTTAGAACTATTAAAATACCTAAATTCAGACAATTATAATATTAGAGAAATAGATCGTTAAATACAAATAAGGAGATAGCAACCTCCTTTATAAAAGTTCTGTTTTATTCATTAAAACAGGAGTTAAAATGTCAAATTTACCCGTTGATAGAGATTGGGAATACATGAAATCGATGTGGGGAACTACACATCTTATCACTGATTACCAATCCCAACCTCAAAAAAGAGTTATTCAAGAAGTTATGCACGATCTTGCACCTCGTCATGACTTAAAAAAACAACAAGAGTTACATGAAAAAATTCGTAATGATGATGATTATGATGATTGGGACTATGGAACTGAACCAACATATGGAACATCTTGGAAATCATCATAAATAAGTAAAGAATTTATCTAAAAATGGCAGTCACTAGGATATCCAGATCTTTTAAGGATATTAGTTTATCTTTTGACCCACATCCTGTGACTAAAGATCTATCTGTTTTGACAAATGAACGCGCAATTATTCGCTCAGTTCGTAATTTAGTCGAAACAATTCCAACTGAAAGGTTTTTTAACCCTACACTTGGATCAGATGTAAGAAGCAGTTTGTTTGATTTTGTTGATTATGCAACTGCTTCTACAATTGAAGATCAAATTATTGAAGTAATTAATAATTATGAACAAAGAGTAACAAATGTAATTGTTCAGGTTGACCCCATACCAGATCTTAATGAATTTGAGGTGACCATTACATTTGATATTATTGGACAAGAAATACCAGCACAACAGTTTTCATTCATACTAGAGGCAACAAGATAAAATGCCTTTTACTAAATTTACAAATCTAGATTTCGATCAGATAAAGACCTCGATCAAAGATTATCTCCGTGCTAACTCTACATTCACGGATTTTGACTTTGAAGGGTCTAATTTTTCTGTTTTAATTGATACCCTAGCATATAACACATATATTACAGCATTTAATTCTAATATGGTTATAAACGAATCCTTTTTGGATTCGGCAACTGTAAGAGAAAATGTAGTATCTCTTGCAAGGAATATTGGATATGTACCTTACTCTAGAAATTCTGCAGCCGCTACAGTATCATTTACAGTAAGTGTAGCACCTAATAGTTTCCTGCAGGACAATACACCAGTTTATACCCCTACAGTGACCTTACAGGCGGGTCTGGTATGCACTGGATCTGTAAAAGGAACCTCTTATGTATTCTCTATTCCTGAAAATATTACAGTTCCAGTAGTAAATGGTGTAGCGACATTTAGTAATATATCAATCAAAGAAGGAACCTTTCTTACCAAAAGATTTACTGTAAATGCTTCTTTAGATCAAAGATTTATATTAGACAACTCATTTATTGATACCTCTACAATTAGAGTCTATGTTAAAGGATCAAGTGATAGTGGACTAGGGGTAAAATATTCATTAGTCGATAATATTTTTAAAGTTAACTCAACTTCTCAAGTATTCTTAATTCAAGAAGTTCAAGATGAAAAATATCAATTACTTTTTGGTGATGGATTTTTTGGTCAAAAACTTGAAAACGGTGCAATTATAACTACGAATTATATTATAACAAGTGGAAAAGATGGAAATGGAGTAGAAACATTCTCTTTTGCAGGTTCTTTAAGAGATGCTGATGATAATAATGTAATTTCACAAAATACAATCACAGTTACTACAAATCAAAAATCACAAAATGGATCTGATATTGAAACTATAGATTCAATTCGTTATTTTGCTCCAAGATTATATGCTTCTCAGTATAGGGCAGTAACTGCAAATGATTATGAGACGATTATAAAATCCAAAATTTATGGAAATGCAGAATCAGTTTCGGTTATTGGTGGTGAAGAATTAACTCCACCCCAATTTGGGACGGTGTTAATTAGCATTAAACCGAAGAATGGTACTTTTGTTTCTGATTTTGATAAAGAAATTATACTTTCAAAGTTAAGACAATACTCAGTTTCAGGTATTAATGCAAAAATTATAGATCTCAAGATTCTTTATGTTGAGATTGAATCATATATTTACTATAATGAGAGTCAAGTAGCAAGTTCTTCCGACTTAAAAACAAGAGTAAATAATTCACTTACAAAATACTCAGAGTCTGTCGATTTGAATAAATTTGGTGGAAGATTCAAGTATAGTAAGTTACTGCAAGTTATTGATAATACTGACACTGCAATCACATCAAATATTACCAGAGTTAGAATAAGAAGGGATTTAAAAGCACTTATAAAGCAACAAGCACAATATGAAATCTGCTTTGGCAATCAATTCCATGTAAATCAATATGGATATAATATCAAATCCTCAGGATTTAGAGTACAAAACGAACCAGATGTTGTTTACTTTACAGATGTTCCAAACTCCGATGGAAAAACAGGAGTTATTGCGATCGTAAAACCTTCAACAGAAGCTTCTACAGAAACACAGTCTAATGTTTCTTTGCAACCATTTATCATCGTTCAGTCTGCTGGAGTAGTTAATTATGAAACTGGAGAGATAACTATTAACACAGTTACCATTACATCAACTTCTCTTGATAACGATATTATTGAAATACAAGCATATCCAGAATCAAATGATGTTGTAGGATTGAAAGATCTTTATGTTTCTTTTGACATTTCAGAAAGTCAAATAAATATGGTAAAAGATACTATTTCATCTGGTGAGGATATTTCTGGTGTTGTCTTCACAAAAAATTCTTATCGCTCAAGTTATTCAAACGGGAGTTTAACGAGGTCATAATATGGTACAGAATGGTTTCGAGTCAAGAGTAAAAGTACAGCAAATAATTGATAGTCAATTACCAGAATTTATTTTAGATGAAAGTCCTAAAGCATCTGAATTTTTAAAGCAATATTATATTTCTCAAGAATATCAGGGTGGTCCAACAGATATTGTTGAAAATTTAGACCAATATATAAACCTCGATAGTCTTATTCCTGAAGTTATAGTTGGTAGTATAACTCTTAATAACTCCATAACAAGTAGTAGTAATACTATAGAGGTGAGTAGCACTAAAGGATTTCCCTCCCAATATGGTCTACTGAAAATTGATGATGAGATAGTAACATATACAGGATCTACAGAAACTTCCTTTACTGGGTGTATTAGAGGATTTAGTGGAATTACAAATTACCATAAAGATCTTCAATATGAAGAATTGGTTTTTACTGAGTCTTCAGCAGTATCTCATTCTGCAGGTGCATCTATTGAAAATCTTAGCTCATTATTTTTACAAGAATTTTACAAAAAAATTAAATTTAGTTTAACTCCAGGATTGGAAGGAGTAGATTTTACTGCGAACTTGAATGTTGGAAACTTTATAAAAGAGGCAAGATCTCTTTATGAATCAAAAGGAACTGCAGAATCCTTTAGAATTTTATTTAATGTTTTATTTGGAGAAACCCCAACTGTAGTAGACCTAGAGCAATTTTTAATCAAACCTTCTGATGCTAAATTTATAAGGAGAGATGTTGCTGTAGTTGATGTAATTTCTGGAGACCCTACTAAGTTATCTGGACAAACGATCAGGAAATCTACTGACGAAGAAAATACTAGCGCATCAGTTTCTGAAGTAGAAACTATTACTAGAAAAGGAAAAACATATTACAAACTCAACTTTTTTATTGGATATGATGATACCTATCCAAATGTCACTGGCACTTTTTCCATAACACCAAATACTAAAGTAGTTGAAGATGTTACTTTAAGTAATGTTGCAACAACAATTACTGTAGATTCTACAGTAGGATTTGCAGAATCTGGTAGTGTTTTTTATAATGGTAATGAAATATTTTATTCTGAAAAAACTGTTAATCAATTTTTAGGTTGTTATATAAACTCCACCCAATCAATTAATATCAGTAAAACTTCTAGAATCATATCTAATGATACTTACTATGGTTATGAGGATGGGGATGTTACAAGAAAAGTAGAGTTTATAATCACAGGAGTACTATCTAATATTGTCATTGATTCAAATTCATATAGTTTCTTAGAAGGAGAAGAAATATATCCACAGAATCTTGGAAAAATTATACCTAAAGGTGATGAAATAAATCAAATTTTTGCAAATACTTGGATTTATAATACTAGCTCTAGATATCAGGTAGACTCTTTTTCTGCCAATACTATTACAACGAAGTCTTCAATTGATAATACAAGTTTAGCAGTTGATGATGTAATTGAAGTTTTGCAAAGAAATACTGAAATTGTAGTCTCAGGTTTTGAAAACGTTAATGTAATATCAATTTCAGGAAATGAATTGACAGTTGATGTCAGTACTTCTTCATTAAATCAAAATGCAGAATACGATATTAGACGAATAATTAAAAAAGCATCATCTACAATTGTTCCAATTCAGTTTGGTAATGATAAAATAACTGCCGATGTGCAAAATGTATATGATGAAAACTCTAAAAATTTGTATGTCGCTTCTAACTCTATTCCATCATATCCAATTCAAACTAATGTTTTTGAATATGAAGTAGTTGGATTATTGGAAAGAGGTGATAATGAGGCGTATAGTGTAATTGATTTTGGCATTCAAAATCCAGTTTCATTTATAACTGGCGATAAAGTGTATTATTACACTCAAAATAATGATTTTATAGAAGGTTTAGTAGAAGGACCTTACTATGTTGAGGTATTATCTAATGTTAATCCAGATATCGATAATACTAGGATTAGGTTATATTTAAGTAACTCTACGGTTGGGTCTGATGATTATGTTTCTTTTGGTACATTATCTAACGGGATTGTAACAGGAACTCATAAATTTGTTTTATATTCTCAAAAATCTAAGGTAATTTCACCACAAAAACTTCTTAGAAAATTTAAGTTAAATCAGACAATTGGTGACAACAAAAAATATGAAACTGTTCCCGGTCCCGTTGGACTATTAAAAAATGGCGTTGAAATCTATAATTACAAAACTCAAGATAAAATATACTATGGTCCCCTAGAAAGTGTTAATGTATTAAATGGAGGAAATGGATATGATGTTATAAATCCACCATCAGTCACTTTATCAACTGGCAATGCTCTTGTACAACCTGTAGTTAAGGGATATGTTGAAAAAATATTTGTAGATCCTCAAGACTTTGATGTAGATGTTGTAGTTTCTGTAGCACTTACTGGTGGTAATGGGTCTGGTGCAAGTTTTCAACCAGTTATAGAAAAGTATGTCAGAGAACTTGAATTTGATGCTAGACCACTATCTGGTGGTGGAGGATTGGATTTTGTCAACGAAAGGATTGCATTTATAGAAAATCATAATCTGATAAATGGACAACCTATTGTTTATAACAGCAATAACTTCAGTCCTATTGGAATTGGCACTTTTGGTGGATCAGATTTGGATCAATCCAAAACACTAGTAAATGGTGCAACTTATTATTCTAAGGTAATTAATGATAAAACTATTGAGATTTATCAAAGTTTATCGGATTATTCTGCAGGTATTAATACTGTTGGATTCACTACAATTGGAAATGCAGGTATTCAAAAGTTTAAGACTGAGATAAAAAATAAACTATCCGAAATAAAAGTAATTAATGGTGGAAGTGGGTATACGAATAGAAAGTTAAGAGTAAGTTCAACTGGAATATCCACTTATAATCACATAATAGAATTTGAAAATCACGGATTTTTGAATGGAGAAATTATATCCTATAACTATGAAAATACTGGTATATCTGGATTATCAACTTCAGTAAAATATCAAGTATTGCGTCTAGATTCTGATAAATTTAGACTTTGTGATGCTGGAATAGGAGGTACAAATGTTTCTAACTATCAGAGAGAAAACTATGTAAAGTTTTCAACCACTGGATCTGGATATCAAATTTTTAGTTATCCCGATATTGTTTTAACCGTCGAGTATACTTCAGTTGGGTTGGGAAGCACTCAAGTTAGAGGATCTATCGTTGCAACTCCAATAATCAGGGGAAGTATAGACCAAGTTTATGTCTATGAAAAAGGGTCAAATTATGGATCTTTAGTATTAAATACCCACCAAAGACCTCAAATTGTTGTAAAGAATGGGAAAGAATCACAATTTAAACCTGTGATTGAAAATGGTAGAATCGTTGATGTGTCAGTTCTATATGGTGGGCAAGATTATTACTCTACACCAGATTTAGTTGTTTCTGGTAGTGGTGTTGGTGCCAATCTTAGACCTGTTGTTTCTAACAACAAAATAGTAGATGTTATTGTTGTTAATCCTGGAGCAGGATATACTAGCACAAACACAGTAGTTCGTGCTATTTCTGCGGGAAAAAATGCGGTATTTGAATCTAGTGTTAGGTCTTTAACTCTGAATAACTCATATAAGTATGGAATTCAGAAAAAAACTTATAGAGATCCAGCAACAGAAATACTAGTCGAAACTGATAATAATTTAGAATATGCTGTCGTTGGTTACTCTGGAAACATAAAGAATAACCTTAAGGACAATGGTGGAAATACCTCACACTCAGATATAATAGGTTGGGCATATGATGGTAACCCAATCTACGGATCATATGGTTATTCAGACCCTAATGACACTAGACTTGTTAAAAAATTAGAACCTGGATATTCTGCAGTAAATGTCGAAAATCGTCCGTCTACTTCAGTTTTCCCTCTTGGTTATTTTGTTGAAGACTATGTATTTACAAATAGTGGAGATTTAGACCAATATAATGGAAGATTTGGAAAAACTAAAGATTTTCCAGAGGGTGTTTATGCATATTTTGCAACTATTGACACCAATATTGATGGTGATGTTATTGGAAAGTTTCCATACTTTATTGGAAATGAGTATAGATCTCCATATATTGAAGAAAATATAGAGTTAGACCAAACTTTTGATTTTAATAATTCATCTTTAATTAGAAATACTCTTCCATATAAAGTAAATGAAGAATATGCAGACAATGATTTTATTGTAGAGTCCAATGAGATCATAGAGCAAAAAACTTTAATAGAATCTGTTTCATCAGGTAACGTTTCTGCATTAGAAATTATAAATTCAGGTTCTGACTACAGAGTAAATGACCAAATAACATTTGATGATAGTGGCACTGAAGGTGGTGGAATATTTGCAAAAGTATCTGAAATAACTGGCAAACAAATAAATGAAATTAATACTACGATTCAATCATACAGTGATTCCACTATTACTTGGGTAGATGGAAATACTATTAAGGTTTATATTGAACCATACCATGAATTTTTAAGAGGCGATAATATTAATATATCTGGTTTATCCACTCAAATTTCCAATCTTAATGGATCATATCAAGTTGGACTGACTACATATTCAACAATATTAGATAAACAAATTCCAGCATATGCTTTAACAGGAATAGTTACTGATGTTTATTTGACATCTATTCCAGAAAATATTTCAATTGGAAGTAGTTTTAAAGTTGACAATGAAATTTTCTCAATTCTTAACATCTATAATAATTTTGGTGTTGTTAGAGTAAGTAGAAGCACAAGTGGTGGAATACACACCCAAACAACACCTGTCCATTTCCTCCCAGATTCATTTACTGTAAATAAATCTACAGATTATTTTGAGTCTAAAGTAAATGACAAGGTTTATTATAATCCAACAAAATCAGTTGGAATTGGCACAACATCTGGAACAGGTATAAATGTATCTTATAATATTGGAGTTACGACTTATAATACTTTTATTCCTACTCAGAGTATTTTCTTACCCAATCACTCATTCTCTACTGGTCAGCAATTAATTTTTAGAAAACCAAGTGGTGGAAATCCAATATCAGTATCAGATACTCCTACAAGTGTTTCTTTTAATATTTTAGGTGGCGACTCTGAAATATTATACGCAATTAATAAATCCAAGGATTATATTGGAATAGTAACTAATGTTGGGTTGACAACAATTACTAATGGACTCTTCTTTAGAAATACTAGTTGGGTTGCAGCACACGACAATTATCAATATTCGGTTGAATCAAACTTTACTCAAGTTACTGCAGACATCAACAAGATAAATTCTGTCGTTTCTGTGTCTACATCTCATAATTTATCAATTGGTGACAGAGTATCATTGAATGTAAGACCAAATTTATCTGTAGGGATAGGCACATCAAATGCAATTAAAGTTAAGTTTGATGCTTCTACTAACAGTTTAGTTGTTAATCCGATAGGTTTTAGTTCTTCTGGTATTAATACCACAACAAATCAAATTACGATAGAATCTCATGGTCTCAAGACAGGAGATAAGATACTATATCAAGCAGATAATGTACCTTCAGGAATTGTTACTGGAAACTACTATGTTTATAGAGTAGACGGTAATAACATAAAATTATGTAATACATACACAGATTCTACTTCAAGTAATCCATTATTCCTCAATATATTGAGTGCAGGTATTGGAACGCAAAATATCAGTTTAGTCAACCCACAAATTCAAGTAATTAGAGATAATAATCTTGTATTTGACTTATCAGATTCTTCATTGTCTGGTTATAAATTAAAAATTTATTATGATAATGATTTTAGTAAGGAATTTGTTTCGGTTGCAACTACTACATCTTTATCTGTTTCTGGAGTTGGTACTGTAGGTGTATCTACAGATGCAGCATTAACTCTCAATTATACTGATTTTGTACCAGAAAAACTTTATTATAACTTAGAAAAATCTGGTTATATTAGCACAGCAGATAGTGATGTTGTTAATTATTCTGAAATAATCTCAATAGACAGTAAGTATAATGGAGATTATAATGTAATTGGAGTGGCAAACACTAGTTTTACAATTTCTCTGAGAAATACTCCGGAAAAACTTTCTTATCAGAAGATTGATTGTGATGTATTAGAGTATACTACTAATTCCACTACTGCAAGTGGTGGTATTAGTAAAGTAAATCTTATTTCGGGTGGTTATGGATACAAATCACTTCCTCACTTCACTGGATCCAATTCGGTAAATGGTGAGGGTGCATTTATTATTCCATCATCCGAAACTATTGGTAAAATCACACAAAGTAGAATTATAAATGAAGGGTTTGAATATGCATCAGATAAAACTTTAAGACCAACTACAACTATTCCACAATCTGTTTATATTTCTTCTTCAAACACTATTGATTCTATAACCATTCTAAATGGTGGACAAAATTACACTTCAGCGCCAGATTTAATATTAGTAGATTCTGATACTGGCGAATTAATTGACTCTGGACTTTTAAAGGCAAATCTAACTGGATCTTCAATTGGTGAAGTAAAAATTGAAGTAGAACCTAAAGGTCTCCCAATTAAACCAGTTACAATAAGAGCAATCAATAATTCTAATTCAGTTTCAATAGATAGAGTTGAATCATCTTCATCTGGTATAGTAACTTGTATATTAACCACTCCACTTGCTGGATTTACTTCTGCCCCCTTTGCAGTTGGCGATAGAATATTTGTAGAGGGAATTGAAAAGGCAGATTCTTCTGGAAGTGGATTTAATTCTTCAGATTATGGATATAGATTCTTTACAGTAACAAATTATTTTGGATTGAATCCAGGCAATCCAGACAAGTTGGAATTTAGTGTATCTGGTTTAACAACTAATCCAGGTATAGCAAAAACTATTCAAGAATCCTACGCTACTATTACAAACTATAATAATTATCCAGAGTTTGAAGTTATTCAGAAGTTTTTACCATTTTTAGTTGGCGAAACTCTATCTTCTGATAATGGACTTGGTTTAGTAACTAGAGATTTGACAGTCACAGATTGTGATGAAAATATTGTAAGAGTGTCTGGAAGTTATAAACTTTCTCCTAATGAAAGAATAAGAGGCACGCAATCTTTTAATGAGGCAACAGTAGATGTTGTTAAGAGTGTAGATGGAGTATACAATATAGATTACTTCAATCTTCAGAACTTTGGGTGGAGAGATGAAACAGGAAAATTGAGTGAAGATTCACAGGTAACGCCAGATAATGACTACTATCAGAATTTATCATACACAGTAAAGAGTAGTAAAACGTGGGAAGAAATAGTAACACCTGTAAATAATTTATTACACACTAGTGGCACTAAAAACTTTGCAGATACTCAGTTAGAGCAAAATGTTCAATCTGGAATAGGAACTACAGAGTCTACATTATCGCTTATTAATATGTTTATTGAGGATAATAGAGTAGATACCATTAATAATTTTGATCTTGTAGTTGATGTAGATACTATTGGTAGTAGATCTAAGTTTTTAAAGTTTAATAATATTCGTCTTTCGGACTATGTTTTATGTAAAACTAATAAAGTTCTAAAAATTGATGATATTAGTTCTCAGTTTTCTAGTAATGATGATGAACGAGAAAATATTTCTAATATTCTTCCGATAACTTCTTCAAATGGTTATAATAAATTTTTACTTCAAGTAAAAAATATTTTAAACAATGAAATTCAATTTAGTGAAATAGTAACTATTAATAATGACGAGGACATATTTACTTTATATAAGGGGGAATTTACTACAGGCACAACAGGTTATGGATCTACCATTTTTAATCCAGATTCATTGCTGGCAAACATCAATGGATATGTGGACGAGGAAGGAACATTTTATTTAAGATTCGTCCCAGAAGATCCATTTGATTCTAGTTTTGATATTAAAATATTGCAGGATACTTTTACAAGTAAATCTGCAATTGGGTCTACTCAAAGTTTAAACTGTGTAGATTTGATATCTCAAAATAGAGTTGTTTCTAGTGGAATAACTACGTCTGTTATTGAGTTAGATTCTGCAAAATATTCATCAGTTTATTCAAATATTCATGTATTGAATACTGATAGTTCTGTTATGAATTATGTTGAAATTTACTTATCTCATGATGGGTCCGATACTTATATTACCGAATATTACTTTGATGGTGAAGAGGGAGAGAGTTATCGTCCTATAGGATCATTCGGTGCTTCTTTGTCTGGTGGAATACTATCATTAAAGTATACAAACACAGAGTCTGAAAATATAATTGTAAGATCTAAGAATGTAGGGTTTGGAACTACAGCATTGGGTGGCGATTTCTATAGATTTAAACTTCCTGGGCAGATACCAACTAATGAGAGAACTGTTGTTTTTGAATCTAATTATAATAATGTTTCTTCTGCATCTACTAGTGTAATTATTTTAGATAAGAATCTGTTTACATCAGTAAAATCTATTGTAAAAGTTGGTTTAGGTGAAACCAGTGCGTTACATCAAGTAATGACAGTTTATGATGGGACAAATGTATCCACACTTCAGTATCCATTTTTATCAATTGGAAGCACTAATGGAATAGGAACTTTTGGGGCAAACGTAGACTCAACTAACTTTACTCTTAGTTTCTATCCAGATTCATCCGTTTCTGGTAATATAGAGATAATTTCATTTAATGAATGCTTCTATACAGATTTGGATATTGTAAATATTCCACCAGATTTAGATTATTCTCCAGTTAGACAGTCTGTAAAAAATGCAAATTATTTTGGAGTAAATTCACCTTTGGTTAATAAGTTAGACTTTGAAACTAATTATGAGGAAACACCAATATTCATGAGGTCTTTTGATCCATCATCTTCTCTAGATTTTGCAACTGGAATATGCACAATTACTAATCATTTCTTCAACACTGGAGAGCAATTAATTTATAGACCAAAATCAACCTTTATCGGTATTGGAACTTCTGCTATAGGAATTGGAGCTACAGAAAATTATGTTGGAGTAGTTACGACAGTATTGCCTGAGGTTGTATATGCAATAAGGATTGACAGCAATTCTCTTAAGATTGCAACAAAGAAAGAATATGCTGAGCAAGGGATTGGTGTAACATTCACATCAGTAGGTCTTGGAAATGCACATGAACTTGAGATGTACAAAAAGAATGAAAAATCTTTGATTACCATTAATAATCTTGCACAATATCCAATTTCATATTCCTACATATCCCACACTTTATTGGGTAATAGTGGTCAAATTGGTGCAGCTTCTACATATTTTGCTTTAAGTGGTATAAGTTCTATTAAACCAACAGACTTGTTAAAAATAGATGATGAATATGTTAGAGTTGAAAATGTTGGATTGGGAACTACAAGTATTGGTCCAATTACCTTCACCGGAAACATCCCACTAGTAGAGGTTACCAGAGGATTTGTAGGGTCTATTGCAGGAATACATACAGATACCTCTATTGCCAGGGTTTATAGAGGATCTTACAATATTTCTGGAAATAAGATTTACTTCACACAAGCTCCTAGAGGAAATCAATTAGACTTAATTGGTCCTGATGAAAACGCTCTGCCAAGAGAAAGAGCAACATTTAGTGGTAGAGTATTTTTAAGACAAGACTACACTTCAAACCAAATTTATGACGATATTTCTGATCAATTTACAGGAATAGGTCAAACTTTTATTCTGACATCACAAGGAATTAATACTGTTGGATTGGGAACTAGTGGTGGAAATGGTATTGTTTTTATTAACAGTATATTCCAGTCACCAACAACTTTAAATAATTCTGGTAATAATTATGAAATTAATGAAGATACTTCTGTGGGAATAACCAGTATTAAATTTACTGGCATAACAACAAATGGTGGTCTTTATACTTCAGATTATGATATTAATATGAATCAACTACCTCGTGGAGGTATAATTGTTTCTTTAGGATCTACATCAGGTTTGGGTTATGCTCCATTAGTAGGTGCTTCAGTTACTGCAGTTGTTTCGGGTGGGTCTATTGTATCTGTTGGATTAGGGACGCAAGATATTATTGGGTCTGGATATAGAGGAAATGTATCGGTAGCAGTCACAGAATCTGGTCATACTGGGTCTGCAGCGAATATTACTGCTACTGTGGGTGCTGGAGGAACATTGTCCTTCAACATCGTTGGAGGTGGCAGTGGATACTCAAATCCAACAATCAATGTTTCATCACCCTCATATGAAAACTTGCCAGTAATTGGTGTTTCTCGTTTAGGTGTAGGTGCAACTACAGATACTGGAATTGGACTTCTCCTAAATGTTGAAGTTGGTGCGAGATCAACTACTGGAATAGGATCAACTTACTTTGAAGTGAAAGATTTCAACATTGTAAGAAATGGATACGGATTTAGAATAGGTGATGTATTTAAACCTGTGGGATTGGTTACTGATGCAAGATTAGCATCTCCAATTAGTGAATTTGAGTTAACTGTTTTAGACACATTTACTGATTCTTTTGCTGCGTGGCAGTTTGGTGAATTGGATTATATTGATTCTATTAAGAATTATCAGGATGGTGTGAGAAATAGATTCCCATTATTCTACAATTCCGAATTACTAAGTTTTGAAATTGATGAAAACCTTGCAGATTCTCAGACAATAGATTTACAGTCAGTACTTCTAATTTTTGTTAATGGAATCTTACAAGAACCAGGAAGTTCTTATCAATTTAATGGAGGAACATCATTCACATTTACAGTCGCTCCAAAACCAGAAGATGATATTGCAGTATTTTTCTATAGAGGAACTAGAGGCGTAGATAGCACTCAAGAGAATATTACAGAGACTTTGAAAGTGGGAGATACTGTGCAGGTATTCAGTAACAACAGTAATATCAGCAATACAATTACTCAAGACAAGAGAGTAATTTATGATATTGCTGGATCTGATAAAATTGAAACTAATCTTTATAATTTACAAGGAATTGATACTATTAACGAAAAACCATTGTATTGGACTAAACAAAAAGTTGACCTATCAATTAATGGTGATATTATCTCTAAATCTAGAGACTCTATTGAATCGCAAGTTTATCCAACCGCAAATATAATTAGAAACTTTGAAATTTCTGATACTGAAGTATTTGTAGATGATTCATCGTTATTTAATTATGAAAATGAATCCTCAATATCTTTTGATGCAGTTGTATTTACCAATACCAACGTTGGAATAGCAACTACAGACTTTTCTACACAAAATGAGATATTGAATAATATATCAACTGTTGAGGGTTTTGAAGCATCAGTTGTTGGAATTGCTACGACAACTGGAATAGGAAATCCTTTAGCAATTGAATTTACTTTAAGTAGGCAATCAGGAACTTTCCCCAATCTTCAAGTTGGTTATCCCGTATATATTTCAAACACTAGAGTTGGAAATGGTGTAACTTCTATTGATACATCAAATTCGGATATTGTGGCAATAAGTACTTCAGGATTAAATAATGTCTATAAAATACATGCCTTCAATTCAATAACTGGAATTATGACTTGTAACGTTGCATCTAATACTTCTATTGTTGGAATCGCAACGACTGGAACTCTTAATTACCCTGTAGGAAGAATGACTTGGGGTAGATTATCTGGATTCACCAGATCTTCATCTCCAATATCAATCGCCGTCACTGGATATATTTCAAGTATCGGTATAAGTAGTGAAGGGTATAGTGCAGGTCTTTCAACATATCCAATTATACAAAGAAGAGGATATGGATTAAGAAATAATGGATCTCTTAAAAAAGATAAAGTGTCATGACCTCATATAAATATAAAAAAAACAGCAATATAAATGTCTGCACTTGTAACAGATCAATTTAGAATTTTAAACGCCACTAATTTTATAGACTCTGTAGATAATTCTTCAGACTCTTATTATGTCTGGGTTGGTTTAACTAATCCTAATAGATACACTGGATTTGGTAGAGATACTAATTGGGATGGTGGCACTGGGGTGACAAATGGTATAGTGCCAAATCCAATTGATAATTTGGATTATTTAACTCAATATGAAGACACTCTTCTTTTTGGAAAAAAAGTTACATCATCAAATATAAGAAGAGTTGTAAAGAGAGTTAATTGGGTAAGAGGTAAAAAATATGATATGTATAGACATGACTATAGTATTAATAATCTTAGTCCAATAGCAAAAAGAGCAAGGTTATATGATTCTGAATTTTATGTATTAAATAGTGACTACAAGGTTTATATTTGTATTGAAAATGGGTCCAGTGGAATTAATACAACGGGAAATCAATCATTATATGAACCAACACACACCGATTTAGAACCATCTATTGCAGGAACTGGTGGTGATGGATATGTTTGGAAGTATCTATTTACTGTTTCTCCTGGAGACATTGTAAAGTTTGATTCTACTGAGTATATCACATTACCAAACAACTGGAGTACCTCTACAGATTCTCAAATTGTTTCTGTAAGAGAAAATGGAGACTCTGAAGTAAATGATAATCAAATAAAAACAGTTTACATTGATAATCCTGGAAGTAATTATCTATCTTCTGGAGAGGTAAATATTTTAGGTAATGGTACTGGTGGTAGAGTTTTTGTAGAAGTTAATTCAAATGGGGAAATAATTAACACTACTGTTACTTCTGGTGGTAAAGGATATACTTATGGAATAGTTGATTTAGGACCACTACAGCCAGGTGGAAATATTGCAAATCCAGCAAGACTTATTCCAATAATTCCACCCTCTAGAGGTCATGGATATGACTTATATAAAGAATTGGGTGCTGATAGAGTAATGATTTATAGTAGGTTTGATGATTCTTCTAGAGACTTTCCGATTAATACTAAGTTTTGCCAAATTGGTATAGTAAAGAATCCTACCAAATTTATTTCTACAGAAGTTTTTAGTGATTCTCAATTTTCAGGTCTTTATGCAATTAATTTCACCACAGTAAATGATACACCACCAACTATTGGAGAAAAAATTACTCAAACTGTATCCGGAGGAATTGCTGTTGGATATGTTGCATCATATGATTCAGATACAAAAGTTTTAAAATATTTTAGAGATAGATCTTTATATTATGGTCCAACACACGATCAAACAGACTATGTAGGAGTTTCTACTGAAGGAAACGCTAACATTAATTTCAGTAATACCGGTGGAAATGTAGTTGGAGAAAGTAGTAATTTTGTTGGTCAAATCTCATCTTTCTCCGGAATTACTACAACAGTAAATAACTCCATTATAAATCTAGGGGTTACATTTACTGATGGACTTGCAAATCCTGAGATAAATAAAAAGACGGGAGATATTATTTACATTGATAATAGACCTCTCGTTTCTCGCAATGTTAGGCAAAAAGAAGACATTAAAATTATCCTGGAATTCTAAGAAATGGCACAAAAGACAAACCTAAATGTAAGTCCATATTTTGATGACTTTGATGCTGAAAAGAACTTTTATAAAGTTCTTTTTAATCCAGGAAGACCAGTACAATCAAGAGAATTAAATAATATTCAATCAATTTTACAAAATCAAATTGAATCGTTTGGTAGTCATATTTTTAAAGAAGGGTCTTTAGTAATTCCAGGAAATACTACTTATGATCCTAGTTTTTTCGCAGTTAAATTAAATCCAACTTCTTTTGGTGTCAACATATCAGCATACATTGAGAAATATGTAGGTAAATTAATAGAAGGTCAAGTTTCTGGTGTCACTGCATATGTCCAAAAAGTTGAAATACCAAATTCAACAAATAATTTAGATTATGTTACATTATATGTAAAGTATATTGATTCGGATAATGATTTTAATATCAATCCGTTTCAAGATGGCGAATCATTAGTATCAACTGAAAGTATTGTTTATGGAAATACTACGATTACATCAGGCACTCCCTTTGCTTCATTAATCCTAACAGATGCAACTTCTACAGGATCTGCTGTCTCTATTGATGATGGAATTTATTTTGTAAGAGGTACTTTTGCTAGAGTATCTAAACAAACTATTATCCTAGATTATTATACAAATACTCCATCATACAGAGTAGGTCTTAAAGTATCTGAAGAAATTATATCTGCTAAGGAAGATTCTTCTTTATACGATAATGCTAAAGGATTTACTAACTATGCGGCACCAGGTGCGGATAGATTTAAGATAGGACTGTCTTTAACTAAAAAATCTATTGATAGTGTAGAGACTGACACTGATTTTATTGAAATTCTTAGAATTGAAAACGGTGAAATTAAAAAGGTTAATACTACAACTCAATATTCTCTCATTAGAGATTACTTAGCACAAAGAACTTTTGATGAATCTGGAAATTACTCTGTAACTCCATTTAAAATTTCTTTACATAATTCTTTGAATGATAGACTTGGAAATGATGGATTATTCTTTGATAATCAGAAAACAGAGTTTGGAAATACTCCTTCAGATGATTTAATGGGTGTAAAATTATCACCAGGAAAAGCATATGTAAAAGGTTATGATATTGAAAAAGTTACAACTACTATTCTAGATGTAAATAAACCAAGAGAAACTCAAAATGTAAAAACTGCAAATGTTCCCTTTGAAATGGGAAACTTATTGAGAATTAATAACATAACTGGATCTCCAAAGCAGAATGAATCTTTAGAACTTCATTCAGTTAGAAGAAGTGATTCTGGAGATCCAATTTCAGATACTAAAATTGGAGATGCTAGAGTTTATAGTTTTAGATTAACTGACTCTGCTTATTCTGGAGCATCTACTAATTGGGACTTATATTTGTATGACATACAGACCTATACAACTTTGGTTTTAAATCAAAGTATAACGGCAGAACAATTACCAATTTCCTCATATGTAAAGGGAAAAAGCAGTGGTGCAAGTGGATATGCATCTGCATCGGGAGACGGCACCACATCAATTAAATTAAGACAAACATCAGGTACTTTTATTAAAGGTGAGCAAATAATTATTAATGGAGTTGAAATATATCCTAGATCTATTTCACAAATCAGCGTATATGGTACTGAAGACATTAGACAGGTTTATCAACCCACATCGGTAGGAATTGCAACTTCATTTATTGGAGATTCGGTATTAGATAAGCAACTTCCAATTGGATTTAATGCTTCTGATACTATTAACATCACTGCAGGTGGGGTAGTAACTTCTCCAGGAAAGTTTTTCAATACAATTAAGGTTGGATCTATAATAAGATATCAGTCACCTAACAGTGCTGATGAAACTTTTAATAGAGTTTCTAGTATAAGTGCTACTGGCAATTCAATAACTGTTGCAGGAATCTCTACAGTTAGTGGTGTTTGTGATGGTGCTGTAGGAGTTGCGACAAATCTATCATTTAGTATTGGAATACCGAAGATTAGGAATACTGATAAGGGATACTTATATGCTGAGTTACCTAACTCAAATATATCTCAAATAGATTTAAATGACTCTATTTTAACTTTTAGCGCACAGTCTACAAGTTCTAAGTCTTCAAGTAGTCCAATAGTTCTTTCAGTATCAGATTTTTCTTTTTCAGGATTAACAACTGCTTTATTCACACCATTCGATGAAGAGCGTTACTCTGTTCATTATGATGATGGCACAACAGAATCTTTAACATCTGATCAATTTTCTTTATCAAATAATCAAGTAACTTTATCAAATCTTACTAGCGGAAAGACAACATCTACAATTAATGCAACATTCATTAAAAATGGTGTGCAGAGTAAGCAAAAACAATATAATCGTAGCAAAGTCTTAAACATAATTTATTCAAAGTATCCAGAATCTGGGAGTGGTATTAGTACTTCTATCGATGATGGTCTTGAGTATAATCAATATTATGGTCTAAGAGTTCAAGATGAAGAAATTTCTCTAAATTATCCAGATGTTTCAAAGGTCTTAGCAGTCTATGAATCTTTGGATACATCAAATCCATCTTTAGATATCTTGTCATTTAGTTCAGTTTTAAATATTGGTGGAAATGCTATTGTTGGTGAGAATATTTTAGGATCTGAAAGTGGATGTATTGCTAGAGTCGTAACAAGGTCTACAAATAGTGTAGGAATTGTTTATCTAAATTCGAATAGATTTAATACTAATGAAGTTGTAACTTTTAAGGAATCAAATATTTCTGGTGAAATAGATGCTTTAACTTTAGGAAATTATAATGATATTACAAATAGATTTATTTTAGATAAAGGTCAGAAAGAACAATATTATGATTATTCTAGACTTGTTAGGAATGAAGGAGAAACAGAACCTTCTAGAAGAATTTTAGTAGTATTTGATTATTACAGTGTCCCCTCAACAGATAATGGAGATGTATTCACTGTAGCAAGTTATAATAAAGAGCAATTTTCATCTGATATTCCTTCAGTTGGAAGCAATAAAACTAGAGTATCTGATACTTTAGATTTTAGACCAAAAGTTTCAGTTTTTACTACAAATACTTCATCACCATTTGATTTTGACAATAGAGACTTTAGTTCTTCAATTAAATTAAATTTAACACCAAATGAGAGTACTATCATTGGATATGACTACTATTTGGGTAGAGTTGATAAAATTTATTTAAGTAAAACAGGAGAATTTATTTATTTAGAGGGAGTTTCTTCTCAAAATCCAAAATCACCAGTAAAAACTGATGATTTAATGGAGTTAGCGACAGTTACTCTCCCACCATATCTGTATAATGTCAAAAATGCAGTATTATCTCTTGTAGATAATAGAAGATATACTATGAGAGATATTGGTCTCATTGAAAATAGAGTTAAGAATCTTGAAAGAGTAACTTCTTTATCACTTTTAGAATTGAGCACTCAAACTCTACAAATACAAGATTCTGAAGGATTTAATAGATTTAAGACTGGTTTTTTTGTAGATGATTTTAAAGATACCTCAAGAATAAACAATTCTTTCTCTTCTATTGAAATTGATTCTGATTTCCAAGAAATGAGACCTGTTATTTCTAGAAACAGTTTAAAAAATTATCTTGTACCATCTGTAAATACCTCCGATGAAAATATAGATTTATCAACAAATTATCAATTATTAGATTTAAATACACAAAAAACTGGATCTACAGTTTCTCTTAAGTATGAATCTGAAAAGTGGATATCTCAACCATTAGCAACTCAAGTAGAAAATGTAAATCCATTCCATGTAGTAACCTATACTGGAACAATAAAATTATCTCCAGAAAGAGATAACTGGGTCAGAACTCTTCAGTTACCTGACAAAACAATATCAGTCACTGACTTTGTACTGATTGAAAGAAGTCAAGTTGATGTTGTAAATAGAAATGTAAGGGTAGCCAATTGGGATAGAAGAGGTCAAATTGAAAGATCTATTGAAGTATCCCAAAATGTTAATGACACAACAAGAAGTTCTACTACTAGTTCAAGTGTTACTAGACTTATAGAATCTAGACCTGAAGAATATATGAGATCTAGAAACACTGAGTTTTCTATTTCAAATTTAAAACCTTATACTAGATATTATCAATTCTTGGATGGCAATGGATCAGTAGATTTTATTCCAAAACTCATTGAGATTTCAGACAGCGCATCTTTACAAAATTATGGTGCATCTTCCGCATTTGAAATTGGAGAAACTGTTTTTGGATATGATAGTCAAAATAATAAAATCATCTCCTTTAGAGTTTCTCAACCAAATCATAAATTTGGTCAATATAATTCTCCAACAACAACTTTTAATGTAAATCCATACATTAAATCAGAATCTATAGCAAATGCATATAGTGCATCATCAAAAGTATTAAATGTAGACACTTATTCACTTTCAGAAGAAACTCAAGGACTTTATTCAGGATTCCTTGTCAAAGGTGCAAAACTTGTTGGTCAGACAAGTGGATCTATTGCATATGTGAAAGATTTGAGATTGATATCTGACAATTTTGGGGATCTAATAGGATCTTTCTTCATTAGAGATCCAAATACGACACCTGCACCTGATGTAAGAATTAATACTGGAAGTAAAACATATAAAGTTACATCTAGTTTAACGAATGAGACTTCAGCATCTGGAAGTACATTAATATCATCAGCAGAAACTAACTATGTTTCTGAGGGAACATTAGAGTTATATGAAACTACTATTACAAATACAACTACATTTACAACTACAAGAACAACAACTACAACAATAGCAAATGTTACAAGCGAGTTTTATGATCCTTTAGCACAATCATTTAGTGTTGGTGGAAGTGGTACTCAAAATGATGACGAGGGTGGAGTATATTTAACTGATATAGATCTTTATTTTTATAGGAAAGATACTGCAAATAATCCACTAACAGTTCAAATAAGAACTGTAGAGTTAGGAACTCCAACACGAACAGTGATTGGAAATTCAGTAACACTCAGACCAAATCAAATTAATATATCTGACGACGCATCTGCAGTAACAAAAGTAACATTTGATTATCCAATTTATCTTGCTCCAGGATTAGAATATGCAGTTGTTCTTCTTGCACCAGAAAGCGTAGAGTATGAAGTTTTTATTGCCGAAATGGGCAAAAAGACTATTCAATCTGTAAATCTTCCAGATGCAAATTCAGTTTTATACACTCAGCAATTTGCATTAGGAAGTCTGTTTAAATCTCAAAATGGTTCAATATGGACAGCAAATCAATACCAAGATATGAAATTTACATTATATCGTGCAAATTTTGTAACTAATACCCCATCTACAGTATACTTCTATAATCCAACACTTAATGAAAGTAATGGATACATTAAAAATCTTCAAAATAATCCATTAACAGCACTTCCTAGAAAATTAAGTGTCGGTATCACAACCACTACTGATACAAATACTATTGGCATTTTAACGACAGGAAGAAAAGTAAGTGAAGATATAAAAACTTATAATTATGGTTATATTGTAGGAACAGGGTGCTCAGTATCTTCTGTTGGTATAACAACTGGTGGATTTAACTATGTAACAGATTCTAATGTATCAACATTCAACATTATTGGTAATGGATCTGGTCTCACTTTAAATATTACTAATGTTTCTGCAGGTACTTCTGCAATATCTGCAATTAGTGTAGTAAATCCAGGAAATGGATATTCAATTGGAGATGTTGTCGGTATTGTAACTTCTTCAGTTTCTAGTAATAGTGGAAGAGATGCAAGGATAACAATTACTGGAAACAATGGTGGAATTGATACTCTATATCTCAGTAATGTTCAAGGAGAATCATTTACTGACAATGGAACTGCAAAATTAGTCTATTATGATGATTCCAATAATGCGGTTACTATGGGATCTACTTTTATCACAAGTTCAACTCCTACCGGTTCTTTATATAGTGGAAACTTTGTTAAAGTGAATCATTTCAATCATGGAATGTATTCTCCAAATAATAAAGTTAAAATTTCTGGTGTTTTACCTAATGTTACTCCAACTACACTCTCTCAGTCTATAACTGCATCTTCTACTTCAATTTCAGTTGCAAGCACTTCTAACTTTGGCACTTTTGAAGGAAAGGGAGTCAGTAATACAAATCCTGGTTATGCAATTGTAGAAAATGAAATTATTAAATATGAAAGTGTTGGGTCTGGAACACTAGAAACAATAGCAAGAGGTCAATTATCAACACTTGCTATTCCTCATGGTGTTAACACTCAAGTCTATAAGTATGAATTCAATGGTATTTCTTTGAGAAGAATCAATACAACTCATGATATTAGTGACTTTGGTTTAGACATTGATAGTTATCATATTGAGATTGATAGAACTTCTAATGGTGAAGATAGAAGTCTTGATGGCACACCTACAAATTATCCTCAACTTTCATTTACAACTGAATTAAATTCTGGAGGAAATGGTGTATTTGCTACAGAAAATATTCAATATGATTCTATCATTCCGTTCTATAGAATTATATCACCAACCGATGCAACTTCAGTCTCTGCAAAAATCAGAAGTGTGAGTGGAACTAGTGTTTCTGGTAGTGAAGTATCATTTAATGATTTGGGTTATGAAGATATACAATTAAATTCTCTTAATGAATTGTCTTCTACAAGAATTGTTTGCTCCAAAGTAAATGAAGATACATATCTAACTGCACTACCAAGAAATAAGTCCTTTACTACAGCAGTTACTTTAGAAACAACAAATAAGTATGTTTCTCCACAGATATTCTTAGATAACTGCTTCACCGATTTCCATAGTAATAGAATTAATTCTCCAATATCTAATTATTCTTCAGATAATAGAGTTAATTCATTTATTGAAGATCCACATTCTGCAATTTATGTATCAAATACAGTTAGACTTTCACAGTCCGCAACTTCTCTAAAAGTTATATTATCTGCTTATAGACATTCTTCTGCAGACTTTAGAGTATTATACAGTTTAATTAGACCAGATTCTAGTGAAATTGATCAAGCATTTGAATTATTCCCGGGGTATAATAATTTAACTGTGGATAATAATAATGATGGTTATCTCGATGTTGTAGATCCTGCAAATAATAGCGGATTACCTGATGTATTTGTTCGCCCAAGTAGAGAAAATGAATTCTTAGAGTATGAGTTTTCTGCCAATAATCTTGGAGAGTTTACTGGATATATTATAAAAATTGTAATGTCATCTACAAACCAAGCGTATCCTCCAAGATTTAAAGATTTAAGGAGTATTGCAGTCAGATGATGATACCAGTAAAAGGTCACCCGAATTTGTACAGAGATGAAGAGTCTGGTGCTATTGTCAATTTTGATAATAACTCTTATAATCAGTATGTGAATAGTTTAAATAATAGAAAATCTCAAAAAAGAGAGTTAGACGAAATGAAGAAGGATATTGAAGAAATTAAGTCTTTACTAAAGGAGATTGTAAATGGATCCAAGTGAAATAAAATTACAATCAATAGATAAATTATTTGAGTATGAAAAACACTCTAGAGTTATTGATAACTTAACTGAAGAGGAATTAAGAATTTTTGCAAAACTATACTTTAAGTTGTATTTGAAACAACAAGAAACTGTTGTAGACCTAATGAATCTTTAGAATATAAATATCTTAAGGTAATTCATTATTAAGTAATGTCAGTTTATGCATCTAACATTATAATAGAGCAGGGATTTGATTTTTCTAGTAACTTTGCCTTAGGGGATTCTAGAACCAATTCAAGTTTGAATATTACTGGATATGGAGTTACTGCACAATTGAGAAAAACTTATTCTAGTTCATCATATACATCTTTTGAATCAACTATTTTAGACTCTGAAGTCGGAATCATTAGAATATCATTAACTGATGATCAGACTTTAAGTTTAAAACCAGGTAGATATGTTTTTGATGTTCTTATTGAAATTGGTGGATTAAATTCTGGTGGAACTAAATATAAGGCATTTGAGGGAATGGCTCTAGTAAGACCGGGAGTAACGAGGTAATGTCTAGCATACCAGATAGAATTGGTGGACAGGGAGTAATAAAAGTACTTTCGAATATTAGTGGATCTTCAATATCAAGAATAGTTGATTTAAGTGATGTAGATGTATCATCTTTAGCAGACGGGTACTTTTTAGAGTATAATGCAGATACTTCTAAATTTATAACAACAGATACATTTAGATTTGTAAGAAATATCAATGTAACTGATACAACAACAACTCAAAATTTAGATGTAGTTGGTATAACTACATTTAGGGGAGATTTATATGTTGGATCTGATTTATATGTCAGTGATTACTTAATATATGAAAAATATTTTGATGGTCCCAATGGAATAGGATATTTTGATGATGATGGTAAGTTAATAGGTGCTGCAAGTACAGAAAATGCAATAAACACTAGTAATTTTATACTAACAACTGATGAACCGACTGGAATACCAACTTGGACTAGTGTAATAGATGGAGGTGTTTATTAATGTCAAAACCAAACACTAGACAAGAACTAATTGACTATTGTTTAAGGAGATTAGGTGCTCCAGTTCTAGAAATTAATGTTGATGATGATCAAATAGATGATTTGGTGGATGATACTATTCAATACTTTAATGAAAGACATTATGATGGAGTTGAAAGAATGTATCTAAAATATAAAATAACTCAGGATGATATTGACAGAGGATCTGCAAATTTGAATAATCCTGTAGGAATTGTTACTACAACAGGAACTTCAACAATCGTCGGAACGGCAACAACATTTAATTTTTATGAGACATCTAATTACATACAAGTTCCAGATTCTGTAATTGGTATTGAAAAAATATTTAAATTTGATACCAGTTCAATATCTGGTGGAATGTTTAGTATTAAATATCAGTTATTTTTAAATGACTTATATTATTTTAATTCTGTAGAGCTTTTGCAATATTCTATGGTAAAGTCTTATCTAGAAGACATTGATTTTTTACTCACTACAGATAAACAAATAAGGTTTAACAAAAGGCAGAATCGATTATATCTAGATATTGATTGGAAATCTCAATCTAAAGATACTTATATTGTAATAGATTGTTATAGAGCTCTGGATCCTCAATCATTCTCAAAGATATATAATGATTCTTTTGTTAAAAAGTATTTAACTGCTTTGATTAAAAAGCAATGGGGACAAAATTTAATTAAATTTCAAGGAGTGAAATTGCCCGGAGGAATTGAATTAAATGGTAGACAATTATATGATGACTCTGTAAGAGAATTGGAAGATATAAAGCAAAGAATGTCTTTAGAATATGAATTACCACCTTACGATTTTATTGGATAACAATGGCACTCAATCCTTTCTTTTTACAGGGATCTCCTGGAGAACAAAGTCTTATTCAAGATTTAATTAATGAAAACTTAAAAATATATGGAATAGAAGTTTACTATATTCCAAGAAAATTACTTAAAACTGACAATATCCTGAATGAAGTTAATTCATCTAAATTTGATACTAATTTTACAATAGAAGCATATTTGAATAATTATGATGGTTATGGTCCAGATAGTGATATTATGTCTAAATTTGGAATAAAATTAAACAATGAAATTTCATTAGTAATATCAAAAGAAAGATTTGAAGAATTTATATCACCCTACTTATCTGAAATAATGTCATTATCTAGGGCATATTACCAAGGTGAAGACTTGGCATTTGTAAGTAGACCAAAAGAAGGTGATTTAATTTTTTTCCCTTTGGGAGAAAGATTGTTTGAGATAAAACGAGTTGAAATGGAAAAACCATTTTATCAATTGGGAAAAAATTATGTTTATGAATTATCTTGCGAATTATTCGAATATGAAGATGAAGAAATTGATACTGGCATTTCCGAAATAGATGATGTTATGGAGGACATTGGATATATAACAGATCTTAAATTAGTTGCATTTGGAGGATCTGCTAGTTGTCAATCAGCAATAAGTCCTCTTTTTGGAGTTAGTAAAGTAGTTTTATTGAATGATGGATATGGATACACAGAAACACCCACAGTCAGTATAAGTCCACCGACAGGAAATCCAGATACCTCATCAATATTAGGAGCTATTAGTGTTTCAGAACTATCAAAAACTGCAAAAGCAGTTGCAATAACAACTTCTGTTGGTGGTGTTCATTCAGTAAAAGAAATTTTAATTACAAATGCCGGATATGGGTATACAGAACCTCCAGCAGTGTCTATTATTGGTGGTTCTGGTTCTGGTGCAATAGCAACTTGCATAATATCTACAGGATCAATTCTAAATATTGGAATAGTGGATAAAGGTGATAGATATTACATACCACCAACCATTACAATAGATCCTCCAGTTGGTGGTGGAACAACCGCAACAGCAATATCAAGAATTAGTGCTGGTAGATTATCAGAAGTTTTGATGACAAATGCTGGATCTGGGTATACCTCTATACCAAATATAAATGTTTCTCCACCACCAAATGTAGGATTTGGGACTTATATTGTTTCAGAAACAGTAACTGGATCACTTTCAGGAACTACCGCAGAAGTTAGATCTTGGACAAATCCCGGTAAAGATATTGATAAGATTCTTAGAGTTTCTATAAATAGTGGTAAATTTAGTGAAGGTGAGAGTATTGTTGGATCCTCTTCATCTGCCATTTACACATTAAAATCATATGAAGATGATACTTCTAAGAGTGATAAATATTCTGATAATAAAGAAATAGAAGATGAAGCAGATAAAATTTTAGATTTCACAGAAAAAAATCCATTTGGAGTATATTAATGTTAGGCACATATTATTATCATGAAATTATCAGAAAAACAATAGTTTCATTTGGTACTCTTTTTAACGATATTCATATAAAGCATAAAAATAATTCAGATAATGTAATTTCAGATTTGAAAGTTGGTCTTTCATATGGACCAATGCAAAAGTTTTTGGCAAAAATTGAGCAACAAGAACAATTAAATAAAGCAATTGCCATAACTTTACCCAGAATGTCCTTTGAAATGACATCAATTCAATATGATTCGACTAGAAAAGCAGGAGTAACTCAGACATTCAAAGCTTTAGATGGGACAAATTTGAAAAAGGTTTTTATGCCAGTTCCATATAATATTGGATTTCAACTAAATATCCTTAGTAAGTTAAATGATGATGCTTTACAAATTATTGAGCAGATATTACCTTATTTTCAACCATCTTTCAATTTAACTGTAGATTTGATTAGTTCTATAGGAGAGAAAAGGGATATACCAATTGTATTAGACAATATTTCATTTCAAGATGATTATGAAGGAAATTTCACAACAAGAAGATCTTTGATTTATACACTCAATTTTACTGCGAAAACATATTTATTTGGTCCAATTGCAGATTCTACAGACGGACTTATTCGTAAGGTACAAGTTGATTATTATAATTCCACAGATACTGCAACGGCAAAAAGAGAAATGAGATATACTGTTACTCCAGATCCTATTGATGCAGGCCCTGATGATGATTTTGGATTTACTGAAGTTTGGGATACTTTCGATGATTCCAAAACTTATAGTCCAACACAGCAAGATGATATTTGATATGTTATGAGTAATAACTATGAAGGATTAGATTCTGCTCTCAATATTAAGAGTGATATTGTTGAGATAGAAAAAGTAAAAGAGGAATTGAATATATCTCCAATAAAATCGGATGATATTCAAAAGGACTATGAGTACACTAGAGCAAATTTATATTCTTTGATTGAAAAAGGTCAAGAAGCAATCAATGGAATAATGGAACTTGCTGGAGAAGGTGGAAGCCCTAGAGCATATGAAGTTGCAGGTCAGCTTATTAAAAGTGTTGGTGATGTTACCGATAAACTTATAGATTTGCAAAAGAAACTTAAAGATGTTGAAGAAGAATCTGTAAAAACAACTAATAATGTTACCAATAATGCTGTCTTTGTTGGATCAACATCAGATCTTTCAAAATTATTAAAACAAGGTTTTCTAAATAGTAAAGAATAAATTAATTTTAATGGGAACACTTCATCATTGGTTTAAA
>Ga0099848_1000085_pt1 | contig 35574 bp, 49 predicted proteins | sample CB_VirMetaG_3_FD_78179 | JGI IMG/M metagenome (GOLD analysis project Ga0099848, IMG submission 78179) | Freshwater to marine saline gradient viral communities from Chesapeake Bay - CB_1508_1S Viral MetaG | ecosystem: Environmental > Aquatic > Marine > Coastal | place: USA: Chesapeake Bay...
ATAGTTAATCCGTCTGGTAATGGTCTATACATAATAATAGTATTTATTGTGCTGTTGTCTAGTTATTATCTCAAGTGTTTATATAAAAAACTTTGATTAACATATAAGTTTAAGTCATATGTTGCGTTTTAATTTCAAAATATAGATGCCTAAATACTATTGACTTAATACAAATTGCTTTGGGAGTAGACACATGGAAGAGAAAAATTTAATCGAAAGACTTAACGATAGAATCGATGAGTTAGAAGAAAAGATCAACAGAATTGTTGAACTATTAGAAATGGATCATGAGTTTGATAATGAAGAACACGATGATGATTATTGTGAAGAATGCTATCAAGATCCATGCGAATGCGATAACGAAGATGACGATGAAGATTATGTAGACGAAAACGATTGGGATTCATCAAATGACGAAGATGAAGAAGATGATGAAGATTACGACTACAACAATGACGACAAATAGTTTTATATTACTAGTATAAAGATAAAGGTAGGGTATTGATTTACCCTACCTTTTTTTATGATTAACTTACTCTACTTTGGTAACTGCTTCTATATAATGGTGCTTTAATCCTGTTTTAAAGCGTCTACAAGCATCATTACAATAGATTATGATGTTTGAGTGCTTAACAGTTAAAACCCTATTTAAAAGAGGATTTAAGCAAGTGCTTTGATTCTATCTCTAAGACGAATTGCTCTGTTTCCTACCTGGTTAGCCCAACGTGAATCCATCATTTCAACAGAAGCCGTGTCCCAATTGTGTGCTTCTATGGCCGCAATAAATTTTTTAAATTTGGCCAATCTTGGTGCTCCCATGTTAAACGTCATGTTCACAATAACTTCTTGTGCTTCGCTAGGTAATGTTTCTAGGTTAGGAAATACTTTTTTTGCTTCATTTATATAGGTTGCAACGTCGCTATCAAACACAGCATTTACACGTTCCTCTGATACAGGTGTACCCACTGGCTTACCATGTTCTTCATCAGATTCTACTATCAAATGGCCTATACCAAATGTAGGATATCCCAAATGATCTAGATAGATTTCGTACTTGACTCCTTCGTCTATTTTTAGTTGTTCTCTTAATTTGTCAACGTTCATATTATTCTCCTTTTGCAACTTTTCAATTTGATTCCAAAAATCTTTAGCATCGCTATTACTCATTATCATACATTGCTATTTATATTGGCATATTGGCCTGCTTGGCAGGAGTTGAACCTGCGACCTTCAGTTCCGCAAACTGATGCTCTATCCAACTGAGCTACAAGCAGATTATTCATTGAATACATATTCAAAGTTTACTGTGTTTTTGTTTTCTCTTAATTCTATAGCACCGTTCTTTGTGTGAAACTTTCTAGCCATTTCTGTCTTTGGTGATAATGTAACTAATCTAGTTAGATGATTTGACTGTTTGATCATTTTGAAAACTTCTTCTACAATTTTTTGGCCGCCTCCACGTTTACGACTCCACACTGTATAGGCAATGGCAATTTTTCCTTGAGCTTGTGCTGTGTTTATAGATTCTGTGTGAGCTTGTTTGCTCATTGTATCTAATTCTTCTACTGATGCTGGTACTTCGTTGGTAAATGCAAAACACATTACAGCAACAATTTCGTCTCTATCTTGAAGACCATAAATCTTTCTACCATACTGTTGCCTAAACCAATTGTCTAGTTCTGGTCTTACAGGATCTTCGGAAGTATCTATTTCATTAAGTTCAACTAGTTTAACTTTTTTTAACCATTCAAACTTATCTAGTATTTTACTAAGCATTCTATATAATACTATCTTTTAAGATTTTGTCAAGCACCAATTACGGTTTAATTGGTGTAGTATCTAAAACTGTAGCAACTAGATGTACTCTGTCTTCTTCACCGCCATTGAATGCATTATGATATCTTGTGTTATCTGTAACCCAAACTGATCCATCTGCTGGCATATGACGAGCTTCTGTGTCAATAACCATAATAGAACCTGGATTAGTTATGATTGGTATATGCAATCTTGGTTCTGGATCTCTATGCCAACTCAATGTTGTTCTTGGTAGTTTCCAAAGTAGTCTAATTCTACCCAATTTATATTTTGCTGTGAGTGTATCATATACTTCTTTGAAATACGTGTCTTCAAAAAGTTCAACAAATTGAGAATATTTTGTTTCGTCAATTCTTTCTTCACGTGTTACTTCAACACCTGTGCTGTCTGGTCTTGTCCAAAACAAACCTCTTACATTACCACCAGTAATTGAATTAGGGTCTCCAGGTATCTGTGTTAAACAAATTGCGTTGATATCTCTTTCACCTAATGGTGATTGACGTGCTACTCTTGTGTCTACTTCTGCTAACGCAGACTGTAGTTTTGATATATCAAACTGTATATCAGGATCTTTATAAAAGTTTGTGTGCATGTTAATTATTTATAATCCCAAATATTAAAAACCCAAACAACATTATTATTGTAACAATTACTGTTATTTTTATCCAAAATACACTGTCTGGTATTTCTTTCCACTTTTCCTGTTGTTTAGTTGGTGGAAAAACGTTCCAAGGGTTTATTATCATTATTCCTGAGTGCCTGCTCCGCCACGTTTGATTGTTTCAAGTATCATTTCCATATCGTCAAACGCATCTCGCTCTTCTGATAAACTATTTTTGTATGCAATTTTAATTGCTTTGTTTAGCACAGCAGGTTTAATGTCTAATTCTTCTGCTATGTGTTTTACTGTGTCTCTTAAGCCTGCTCTTAGATCATCTGTTTCTTGCAACACCTGTGTTGCTTCATCAAACAGTTTAATAAGTTTTGCTTTTTCTTCTTGGTTAATTGTTAGTGCCATTTTATCTTCCTAGTTTTTTAGATCTACCTAGTGGTAGTGTTTGTTGTTTTTCGTAAGTGCCGCCTTTTTTTGCTTCCCATTCAACTCTAACTTCTTTGCTTTTGGTACTTGTTTGAAAAGACTTGACTGCTTTTTTATAACTTACTGCATCTACTGTTTTTGGTTCTTGGTCTCCATCATAGAACGTAAACGCTCTCATTTTTGCCATAACCCTCCTTGGTTACAATTATTTATTTGCTTCAGCACTTGTATCAATATCAACTATAATTTTATCATCTAGATATTTAACTCGTTGCTCCATATGTCTTATTTCCCAACCTTGACCTTCTGATAGTTTTTGTAGATCTACCCAAACATCATGGCCATATAACTGTTGGTGAATATCATTTATTTTTGTTAGATGTTGTTTAAAATCATCAACCAATCTAACTACTTGTGGGTCTTTCATGTATACTCATCCTTTTAATTGACTTATTGTTCAATAAATACTATAATAAAGGATAATAAACAAATAGTCAAGAATAAATTATGAAGCCAAACAACAAAACATTCTGTAATTTTCCATTTAGTTCTATATGGACAGGTGGTTCTGGCCTAATAAATCCTTGTTGTGAAGCTCAATTGCATAAAACAAAAGAGTATCAAATTCCAATACATTCAATAAATGAATATTGGAATTCAAAAGAATTACAAGGTTTAAGAAACGACCTAATTAATGGTATTCAACACCCTGCTTGTGTACATTGTTGGCGAGAAGAAACTCAAGGAATGACATCAAAAAGGTTACAACAACCTATTACTACAATAGAAAATGTAGATGTTAATAATCCTTCTATAAAAGAATTATCACTTGCACTTACAAATTTATGCAACCTAGGATGTCGTATGTGTCATCATTGGGCTAGTTCAGTAATTGAAGATGAAAATCGAGAAAATCATTCTTTATATTACAGTGACAAATATAGAATTGATGAAGATCGAAATTGGCACCATAGTGACTCACACTTTAAAGAATTAGATAAACAAAGAAACTGGTGGGCTAACAAAGACTTTTTAAATGAAATATATAAATTGTTACACAATATAGAATACTTATCTATATCTGGAGGAGAGCCGACTCTTAATAAAACACTCTTAAAAATACTAGACTATTGTATTGACAATAATCTTGCAAAAAACATATGGTTAGAAATTACAACTAACGGACAACAAATTAATCCAAAACTACTTGAAAAGTTACACAAATTTAACCAGACGGTTCTCCTTATTAGTATCGATGGTTATAAAAATGTTTACGAGTACATCCGTTGGAAAGGTTCTTGGAATAAATTAGAAAAAAACATTATGTATCTAAAAGAAAATTCTAAAAAAAATATTTCTGTTACAGCAGTTATGACTTCTCAAGTATTAAATATTTTAAATTTACCAGAACTATTATCTTGGTTACAAGAAAACAAAATTAACTGGATTAACATAAATGCTGTTACTCGTCCAAACTATCATAATGTACTTGTTCTTCCTAGTCATGTTAAATCTATTGCAAGTAAAAAATGGAATACATTTTTAAAAACAAATAAACTAAATTTCAAACAAGAAATGCATACAGTTAACATAATTAATAGTTTAAAAATAAATAACCAAAGTTTTGAAGACAAATGGTGGAAATACTTTGTTAGAGATACTATGATTAAAGATGAAATTAGAAATCAAGATCTTGCAAAATCTATTCCAGAGTTGTATAATATAATAAAAGAAAGATATAAGTTATAAATGAAATTAGAAGACATAGTATTTTATGAACTAGAACTAACATCTAAATGTAATGCTAGATGTCCTGGCTGTTCTAGAACTTTAGACGGTGATACTCATCCTGGACTTGAAATGCTAGACATTTCAATTGATCAAATAAAAAAAATATTTCCACCTAAAGCAATTAAAGGCAAAGACTTTGGATTCAGTGGAGTATATGGTGATCCTGGTATGAACAAAGACCTATATGAAATATGTGAATACTTTTTAGAAAATGAGTGCCGGCCAATAGTTATCGATACTAATGGTGGCATGCAAACTGAAAATTTTTGGTATAAACTTTCTCAACTTAGTTTAAAATACGATTGGAAACTATGTGTTAAGTTCAATGTAGACGGATACAAAGATACTAATCATTTATATCGTGTTAATGTTAATTGGGATAAACTAACAAAAAATATGGAAGCATACTCTAAAGGACAAGGTAGAGGTGTGTGGCAATATATTGAATTCGATCATAACATTGATGACATTGATCTTGCAAGACAACATGCAAAAAGTTTAGGCTTTGAATTTAGAGTAAGAAGATCAGCAAGAAATCAATCTAAAAAATCATGGATAGCAGTTTCTAAGAAAAAAGAAGATGGCAAAATAGTAGAACACGAACATAGTGTTACAGCAACCAACAACGCCATACTCCATAAACATGCACAAGCCAAATATAATATAACAAAAAACATAGACTCAATTACAAACACAAAATTCACAGATGTAAGTTGCAGATTAATACATGAAAAACGTGCATACATTTCACATGATATGAGGTTATGGCCATGCTGTTGGTTTGGTGACATGCACAAAGATAACGCAAGAGCTTCTAGTATTCAAAAAGGTAGAGAAAAACTATTTGTTATGGAAGATAAGTTTGGAAAAGATTGGAATAATCTAAATAAACACTCAATAGATCAAATACTAGAACATGATTATTATGCAAAAATTTTAGAAGAATCGTGGAATACTGAACATGAGTTGTATATTAAAAGATGCATCATTGAGTGTGGCGGGCACGGATCAAGATCTAAAATAGAATACGAAATTAAAGATCATGCAGATATATCAAAAGTAAAATCTAAGCCTAATGCAAAAGAAGTTTACACTTCTTATTTAAAGTATCAAAAAGAATCTGCTAAAAAATAATTATTTTTTTTGAAAATCTTTTGGGCTAACACCTAATTTAGAAAATGCATCAGCAAATACTGTATTAATAGGATTTGATGTTTTTTCTTTAACCTGATTGTTTTTAATTGCAGGCTTTTTATTTTTTTTAGAGTTATTAACTTTTTTCTTTGGTGTGTCTTCACCTATAATGTATGTTTGTTTGTTTTTCATATACTGCTCAATTGTATGTTGTATTTATATAGATATCTTTAAATTCTACTTATATTGATCTAAATCAATGTTTCTTGCTTGTTCTTTTAGATATAACCAATAGTCTATTACAATCAATTGCCATAGTGTTCCAAAAGGACTAAGTACATATCCAAATAAAAAAGGAATACCAAGTATAAAAAAGCAAATAATTAATAGATATTTTATAGGACGTTCAGGAGTCCAGTCTAACCACCTAGGTGGTTCATAAGGTTGTTTGTTTCTGTGATCTTCAAATTCATAATGCATTTACAGTGCTATCTCAAGAATTAATAAACTTAAAAAAGTAATTATAATTCCTATAACTAATGGCTCAGTGATTAAATCTTTTAAGTATTCAATAAAAAAATTAATTATCTTCATATTTGTATAGATCAGTTAGTGTTCCAGTCATCATTGCTGATGTTGTTTTTAAAGTGTTAGAAGTTCTACCAATACGTTTTAGATGTTCTTTGGCTGTATCATTATATTTGATACCATAATGGTTTTTGATATATTTTGCAAACTCAAGAATTTCTCCTTCAAGTTCTTCCATCCACCAAACTTTTGAATCGTGTTCAGATGCTACAGAGTGTTTTACTTTTACTGGATCTAATTTTATATGTTTCCCTTCCATTTACCGTATCCTTCTTTTTTCTTTTTCTTTTTTAATGGTTTTTTAGTAATTTTTGACATCCATAACTTATCTAAAACAAAATACCAAACTGAATTTGCTAATGGTTCTACAATAGCATCTGTCATTGCTTCATAAAATGTTACTTCTGCTACTGATTTAAGAACTATGATTGCAATAACAAAGTGTCCTATTGTATAGATTAATGTTCTTAATAATGAACCTCTATTTGTTAGATAGAAATTTTTTGCTGAGTTAGGTAACCCATGTGTAAATTCAGTCATGTTTTATTTTAACCTACTGGTTCTAGTTTACCATTTTTATCTGTAAACCAAGTGTATCCTGCTACCTTGGCTTGTTTGTCATAGCCTTTGAGATTATAAGCAAACAATAGTTCAGGTTGATGTGTATTTCTAATCAAACCATACTTTGATTGTCTATTTCCTTCAAGGATATACGTGGCTTGTTTGGTTTGTGGATCTTTTACAAGCTCTACCTTAAATTTGTGTTTACCAATAGTAATTTCAGTATTCTGTGGTAAATCACTGTGCTTTTTTATTTCTTCTGTCATTTATTTGCCTCGTTTGTATTTAACATAACTTTCTATAGTATAGCATCTTATAGGTATCTGTCAACCATAAAGATGCCTAAAAATTCATAATAAATACATATATAATATGATAGTATCTTGGAAAACAACTAACAAAAAAGAGGATATTAATGCTGTTTTACTGCGTATGGAACAGCAAATATTGCCGCATGTTCCTGAATTAGTTAAGCAAAAAGCACAGATTGTAAACAATTGTTTAGTTATTACAGAAGAATGGAATATCAATAACATAGAACAAGCAAAACAGGAATTTCCACACTTATTTTGGGGTTATAATGATTTGCCTATGGAATTTACTGATGAACATTTAGATCTCAGCGATTTAAAGCCAGGGCAGAGTTATTTTAACAATAAACTACACTATTAACTACCTAGTTTAGATAAATATAAATGTTTATATAATACACATTCTTATAAGAATTAGGAGAAAAATTATGGCAAAAAAGATATCTTATAAAACAAATGGTACCGCTGGTGCTGTTGAAGCCTTAAAAGCATTTTTAGGCGAAACTGCTGGTCCAATCCCTGTTGAAGGTGACGGTACTTATAATGCTATTGATCATTCTCAATTTAACAATGTAGCAGGTGGTCCAAACAATCAAGTTGATTGGAACAAATATATTGGAGCAAAATGGGCAATGAGAGGTGATGATGTTGTGATTACTATTTCATTTGATGACTCATATGATGATGCGGCATTGGCGGCAACTGGTATTCAAACTGACATTGGTAGTTTACCATTAGTTACTGAAACTGATCACTTAGACTAATAAATCAAAAACAATTTAAGTGTCTTTTTTATAAAGGCACTTAAACTTGTTTTGTTACTTTTAAAAAATTTTCTTTATCTATATGTATTTCAATTCTGTGCAGAAGTCTTTTTTCTAACTGCTCGACAGTTAAAACATCATTACCATCTGTTCTTGCTCTTCTATGAATAGATACTTCTTGATCAAAATATATAATGTCACCGTTTTGCCATACATGATCATATGTATACTCTGGTGTTACATACTCAGTCATTATGTATTTTTTAAGATCTAAAAATTCTTGTTCTGTCTTACCAACTATGCCTGTAATCTGACTTGGTGAAAAGTGTAGCCCTTCTTTGCCGCTTATATTTTTTCTAACTAGCGGTTGTTTCTTATCCATCCAATCACCGCCATAGCCTGTTTCTGCTGTTCTATATTTGTCATCAACATCGATAATTGCATCTTCACCTTCTACAAATCCCCATTGCATGATTGTATTTTTTAGTTCTTGTTTTTTTTCTTCTGACTCTAAATGATATCTATCAACCATTTGACAAATTTGTGTCATTGTTCCTTCTGTACCTTCGACTCCATGTAAACCAACTATTTCAGGTAAAGGTCTTTCTACTCCATTTATTAATTCACGTTCTGCTTCAGCACAATGCCAATTAAATCTTTTTGTAAAACCTCCTGCTAGTCCTTTATAGTCACCTTTTTCATTTTTGTATTTGGCAGTTACCATATCAAGCCCAGGCCATATAGGAGCACCTTGCTCATCTAAGTAGCCTGTTTTGTGTCCTGTAGGTACTCCTCGCTTTTGTCCATGTGTTGCTATTTGTCCAATACCTTCAGATAACTGGTAAAATTGATCTATACTGTAATGCACTTGAGGTAGTACAACCACTAGTTCTTGTTTACACAACTTTGATACTTCATCTAACTCGTCTTGAACAAAAGGATATTTTAGGTCTGTTATTTCAACACCAAAATTTCCAAAGTTCTTTAAAGGTTTAACTTTCATATACTGCTTCTCCTTGCTTTTGTTTTAGTTCAGCATATGGATTTCTAGAATCTGGATATACTTCTATTCTATGAAGCAAACGTTTTTCTAATTGTTCAAGTGTAAGTCCTGCTACATTTTTATTAGCATCAGTTCTTCTATGAATACAAACCTTTTGATCCATATAGAATATATCACCATCTTGCCATTCATGATTGTATATATATTTGTCAGTAATATACTCTTTCATTATATAATCTTTAAGTTTTTGGTATTTTTCATTGTCTTGACCAACTATCCCTACTATTTGACTTGGTGAAAAATGTAGGCCTTCTTTACCATTGACTGCTACCTGTACAAGTGATTGCTGTTTAGACAATGCTCTAGCAATACCTAATTCTTTTTGTACTGCTTCTTTATATTCATCAAACTGCCCCCATTCTGGTAATATAGCATCATCACCTTCTACAAAGCCCCAATTCATAATTGTATCTTTTAGTTCTTGTTTTTTCTCTGGTGTTTCCAGTTCATATCTATCAATCATTTGACAAACCTGTGTGATAGATCCTTCTGTTCCACGTACACCTTGTAGTCCTACAAAATCTGCTAATGGTAGTTCTACACCGTTGATGCTGTCTCTTTTGGCTTCAGCACAATGCCAGTTAAAAACTTTTGTTCCGCCGTTTGGCAATCCATCTACTTTACCATCGGCATCTCTTTTGGCAGTTACTTTATCTAGTCCAAGTAATAGAGGATAACCATTGTCATCAACATAACCGCCTTTGTATGTTGTTTTTTCATTTTCATTTAATCCATACTTCCATACTGTTCCTAGGTTAGTTGATAATTCATAATATTGTTCTTTGGTATAGTTAATTTTTGGAAATACCATTACAAGATTTTCAACTAATAGTTTTTTTAATTCATCCATTTCTTCTTTAACAAATGGATATTTTACTCCTGTTACTGATATACCAATAGAGCCAAAGTTTTTTATTTTATCTATGTTCATGCTACTAATTTCCTTTCTAGCATTTGTTTACGCACAAATAAATCTGCCAATACTTCAAAACTATAAGGGTAGTCAAAACAAATTGTAAAATTAATTCTTTGCTTTGATGAAGCAGTATCTACTGAATGGTAAATTGTTGTGTTAATTAATGTTGGTTGATCAATAAGTGTTTCACTTATTAATGTTTTGTTATCATTTTTCCAAAAACGTAATGGATTTTTATCCTGCTCTCCTACAAAAGGAATTAATATTGCCGCTACTCTGCCCATGTCTACATGAGAAGGTATTGCTTTATCTTCTTTTGCTCTTAAAAATCCATTTGATTTATACATTGGAAAAATAAATTGTTCTTCTACAAACTTTGGTGTTGGTACCTGAGCATATCCTTGTATGTCTCGGTATTCACCTTTGCCTGTTGACCCAAAGTTTGCTGAATCATATAGTTGCTGTATTTCTTCTTTGTTATATTTAAAGTTTGGCAACTTAATATATCCTAGTGTTAGTTGTTTATAAAATTTAAGATCATCTTGTAACTGCTCTTGTGAAATACCCATATATTCTTCTAAGGCTGTGATGTCTTTTTCTGTTGCTATATCATCACGAGCTCTAAGTTTGATTACATTTTCAATTTTGTTTATTGTTTCTGTTAGCATCAGTTTAATAATTCTCCATTACTAATCATATTTACTACTTTTTCAAAAGTGTACTTACCATAAAAACTTATTTGATAAGTAACCCTATCGCCGCCTTTGGTATTGTCTACTCCATGAAATATATCTCCACTACACTTCATTAATGTTGGAACCTTAAAATTTAAATCAACTATTTTGTTTTTTGTGGTTGCTTCATATAATGTTGTTGGTGCTACATCAAAGTCACCATACACTGAAAAGAAAATAGCACACTCTCTTGGTAGATTGCTCCACTCGTCATTGTTTACTTTGGTTTTCATCAGTGCCATTGCTTCTTCGTTTTCATGTAAACTTGGCCAATCTACATGTGTGTCTTCGTGGGGTGGCAAATAACATCCTGGCCAACATTTGACATACCCTGACCATGTATAACAGTGATCTTTAAAATTTTGTTTAATTGTTTCTGGTATAATTGGTTGTATGTAATCAGCATATGGATCTTTAGATCCTATTTGATTAGGATTGGCAGGATTTTCTAACCAAGCATTGCGAGAGTCTATGTCTTTTACTTCATCAATAAGTTCTTGATAATTAACCTTAAAGTTTGGTAACTCTAAATATCCTTTTTCAATTTGTTCAATCATTTTAATTTAAAATTTTTCCTTTACTATGTAATAATAACAGATTTTCCCATAGTTGTCTATTTAAAAATTCAGTGTCAAATGTTAATTGAAATGATATACGATCTTGTGTTGGAACTTTTATTGTGTGCATTTTTTGAGTGTTAACTATTGTAGGACCAGTATACTCGTGTTCAAATAAAAACTGGTCACCATCATAGAATTCTATAGGTGATGTTTCATCTGTCAAACTTATGTGAATCATTGCTTCTCGCATTTGACTATCAGGTTTTCCATAATCATCTGTATGTTTTAGTAATTCAAACCCTTTTGGAAATTTTATAAACTGCCCACGCATGGCTGGTTGTAATATAGGATTAAACTGTTCTATTATTGATTGTATCAGTTCATATGCTTGTGATTGTGTTTCGTAGTCTACATACTCTAACTGTTTAAATAAGTTATGACCTGTTTGTCCGTCATAGTTATAAATGTCATAATCATTTTTACTTACAAAATAAAGTGTTGTTTGATTTTTAGAAATAAAAGACGTTACCCCAAAGTCATCAACCACTTGTAGTAACTTTGACTTATTATATTTTAAACCTTTTATTTCTAAAATATAATCTGACTTATCAATTGTTTCTACCATGTGTTGTTTTTTCTAAAAAGAAATGTTTTATGATCCAAGCAGGTAAATCAATTTCCCACCATTTTTCTTTGTTTGTCCAACTGGTTGGTTTTTCATGATGAGTGTTATGTAAACCACTACCTAATGTTAAAATGTTTACCCATGTATTATTTGTACTATGATCTTTTGTGTCAAACAATCTATATCCCCATTTATGACAAACTGTATTAACTAACCCGGCACTGTGAAAAGTAATCACTGCTGGTAACGATATTAAAAACACTGCTATACGCCAATCAATTAGTGCTACAATTAAATATGTTCCTAACAATAATTTTAAATAGTGTTGATGTATAAATTTAATCCATGTGTCTTTTACTAGATCAGCAACAAACTTTCTTTCAATTGTAAATGGTTCCCAAAAAGTTGACCATATACGCCACATTGGTTGACCACCATGTGGATCTTCTTTGGTTTCTGGAACTGCATGATGCTTTCTATGTATTCCGCACCAAGCAATAGGTGATCCAAAACAATTAAACATACTTAAAACAATAAGCAATCTTGATTTCCAATATGATGTTTCAAAACTTTTGTGTGTTAGATATCTGTGTAGTGCTATCTCCCCGCCAATTTTTCCAAACACTATCCAACCAATAAAAGATAGCCATAACCATTCCCATCCAACATACACTAGTCCTATAATGGCTAATATATGATTGGCTAATAAAATTAATTTTAATTTATACTCGTAACTCATTTGCTGTTATTATATACTCTTTATATTTATTTGCACTCTTTTTTAATAGTATGTTGTGTTTTTCTGTATTTACAGTTCCTATAATAAATCCAACAATACGTTCATCATCAATACCAGGTTTAGGATCCATACCATGTAATTGTGTACAGTGATTTATAACGTAAGCATCTGTATTTTTTGGAATATTACAGTATACTTTGTTTTTTCCTTGTTCGTCTTTGCACATATATAAAGTATCTCTTGAACCATGTACAATAAATCTATAGCCTATTGGTTCGTTTTCTAATTGATGATCTAGTACTGCTTGAGGGTTGTCAACGTAACTAGGTACATCTATATAAGCGCCACTACTATCCATCATACGACCAACGTATCCAACTGACGCTCCATCTGTGTGTGGAAGTACATGACCTTTTGCTCTTTCTAAACGTGCATCTAATATAGTTTCAAATGGATAGTAGTCATCAATCCATTTAATTAAATCAGGGTATGTTTTACGAGCAAAACTATTCCATGTTCCTTTATCTGATAACTGTTGTGCTTTCCATTGATAAAATACATCAGATGCTTGTGATAAAGTATCATCACTAACATCTCTAAAAACTAACTCTTTATCTTTACCATATCCTACTGCTTGAGTTTTACCATAAAAATTTTTTATGATTATATCTTTATTTGGTATAGGTGGTATATCTAACGGTAGAAATAACATTAAATCGTCTCCTTACTATACCATGGAAGATCTTGCTTTGATAAAGAATAACTTTTATATACATTATAACTTTTTTCTATTAATTGTTTGTGTTTATTTGGATCAACTATCCCATCTATAAATCCAACTACACGTTCATCATCTACTGATTCTTTTGGATCCATACCATGCATTTGTGTACAATGATTAATAACATAAGCATCTGTTTCTTTTGGTGTTGAACAAAAAACTTTTTGCTGTGTATTATTTTCATTACACATATATAAACTATTGCGACTTCCACTAACAATAAATCTATAGCCTATTGGTTCGTTTTCTAGTTGGTGTTTATAAATTGCTTGTGGATTTGTAACTTCATTAGCATACGGTATTTTAACACTGTTGCCTTTACTATCTGTCATTACTCCTTCAAAAACATGATTATCCCAATCATAAGCATCAGTATGTGGTAATATACTTTGTTGAGCCCTATCTAATCTTACATCTAATTTTTGTGTAAAAGGAAAATTATCATCAATCCATTGAATAAGCTCTGGGTATGTTTGCCTAGCAAATTCATTCCATTCACCATCTTCTAATAGATTTTGTGTTTTCCATTTGTAAAATACATCGCTGGCTGAATCAATCTTTTTTTGATCAGTTTCAATTAACATAAGGTCATTGTTAGAATCATATCCTACAACTTTTGTATTTCCATAAAAATTTTTTAAAATTTTTTCTTTATTTGGAATAGTAGGGACATCTAATGGCACAAAAAGAATCATGTTACCATTTCCTTGGTCATTACATATTTTTTATATTTTTCAGCACTACGTTGTACTAGTTCTTTGTGTTCTTTAGGTTTAACTAAACCAATAATAAATCCAACAATACGGTCATCATCAATCCCTGGTCTTGGATCAACACCATGTGGTTGCGAACAGTTATCAATTACATAAGAGTCTGTGTCTTCAGGTATTGTACAATAGTGTTTTTTATCATCAGATAATTTTACTCGTTGATCTTTAGACATATATAAAGTATCTCGCGATCCACTTAGAATAAATCTATAACCTACAGGTTCATTTGCTAATTGATGTTCATATATAGCATCTTCAACTGCTGTGTGTTTAAATAGTTCTGTTTTTGGAAAAGGACAAACTTTACCATCATTTAATTTTTTATATAAATCATCTGCTTGTTGAGATACCCAAAACAGATTATTGTCCACATGTGGATCTGCTTTGTATAATCTTCCTAGTTTAATTAAAAAATACTTTTCAAAAGGCAGGTTTGTTTGCACCCAATCCATTATTTCAGGAAAATCTTTTTTAGCCGTATCAGTCCATTCTTCGTTTCTCCAATATAAATTTGTGTCAGTCCAATGAGCAAAACGATCAGTGATTGTCATATTTTCTTTTTCTATTTCTATACGACCACAATGTCCTGTAACATAAGTTGTTCCTACAAATCTTTTTACTAATTCTGGCTTGTTTGGTATAGGTGGTAAGTCTAGTGGTACAAATATCATTTTAGGTCTTCCTTATAAACTACATACTTTTTATATTTATCTGCACTACGTTTTATTAATTTTTGATGCTCTGCTGTGTTTACTTTGCCTAGTATAAATCCAACAATGCGATCATCATCTATGCCTTGTTTAACATCTACACCATGAGGTTGCGTACAATTGTTAATTAAAAAAGCGTCTGTTTCATTAGGTATTGTGCAAAACCATTTTTGTTGATTGTTCATATCTTTAGAATAGTCATACTCTTTGCACATATACAATGTATCTCTTGATCCGCTAACAACAAACCTATAGCCTATTGGTTCATTTGCCAATTGGTGATCTAACATTTTTTGAGTTATTGTCATATGATGTGGATGTGGTGCTGTAACGTAATTGCCATCCACATGCGGTGCAACATTACCAGTTGATCTTGCAAGTCTTACATAAAATTTATATTCAAATGGAAAATATGTGTCTATCCATTCAATCAAATTTGGGTATGTTAAATGTGCAGATAACTCCCATTGTCTTGATTCTCCAAACGGTTCATCTAAATTTTTAGTTCCTAGTAGTGTTTCTTCTTTCCACCAAGCAAACTTTTCAGAACCAATAAACTTATCAAGAATAGATTGTTTATTTGGTATTGGAGGTATATCTAACGGAGTAAAAATCATCTTTGTACAAATGCCTTTTCAATAACAAACTGCCCAGGGATTGATGTATTTCCTTCTTGCATACCCAATGATTCAAAATGTTCAATTAGATCTGTGTTTAATCCTTGTGACCCACAGATCATAAATCTATCAAACTCTGGTTCAAGTTTTTGATTAGTTGTAGTATGAAATAAATTACCATCTTTAATCCACTGTGTAATTCTACCTTGTCTTGGCCACTCTTGCTGAGTAAGTGTATTAAAATATCTAAACTTACCTTGTGTAACTTCATGCCAACTCTCATTAAATGTTTCTAATTCATCCCTGTAGGCCAGTTCGTTTTCATACTGCACTGTGTGAGTAAGCACAACTTTGTCAAAGCGTTCATAGGTTCTTAGATCTTTGATAATAGCCATAAAAGGTGCAAGTCCTGTACCTGTTGCTACTAGATATAAGTTGCGTCCTGGTAACAAATAATCAATAACAAGTGTACCTGTTGATTTATCATTGACAAGAACTTGATCACCTTCTTTGATGTGTTGTAGTTTTGATGTTAATGGGCCGTCTTGTATTTTAATAGACAGAAACTCTAGATAGTCTTCATGATTAGCTGAAGCAAATGAATATGCTCTCATGAGTTTTTTACCTTCATGCTCTATGCCAATCATAGCAAACTCTCCGTTCTCAAACTTGTTTGGAAAAGATCTTGTAGTACGAAATGAAAATGTTTTATCACTCCAATGTCTTACATGAGTTACTGTTTCTGTGTTAATCATTTTTATTTAAACGTTCCTTGTGTTACCATACTCAACCACTGTACAACCTTCTAGTTGTGGACACTGCCTCCATGGGTCAACAATAATTGATCCTTCCGGAAAGTCATACTTAGATGTGTCATCTGTACCATATGTTACTCTAGGATTGTGTGCTAACAAGTAGACTGCACGACCCAGTGTCTTAGGTGGAGTATCACCTGTGTGTTCATCTTTGTAGTACAATGTTCTACCTGCTTTTTCAACATAGTGCCCTATCAACAAACTGTATGATCCGTTAGTGTAAGGCACGTGAGGTTTATATGCTTTACCTACAATCACAATTGGTAAGTTATACGACATTAATTTTTTAGCAAGATTTTCTGCTTGTACTTCTCTAGCACCCATAATAGCGTCAAACAAGTCATAGCCTAAGCCTAGGTGATCTGCCATCCAACGCAGTGCAATATTATCTCTAGGATGACAAGCACCACCATCACCCATGCCTGCTGTCATGTACTTTGGTCCCATAATTCTTTGATCTGAGTATGCAAGTGCTGATGTTACTACATCAACATTGATGTTACCTTGTTTCTCTGCTACATCTTGAATCATGTTTACCAATCCAATCTTTGCTGAAATAAATGTGTTGTAGAAAATTTTGATTGATTCACATTCGTCCCAAGTACCAACTATGTATCTTGGGTTGTTCTGCATCATTGGTTTGTAGAAATCTATAAGTTCTTTTGCATCACCTGTTTTAGATCCATCTTCTGTGCCAATCATAATCATTTCTGGATTTACCATATCCCATTTTACAGATCCCATAGCAATCAAATACGGATTATACACAAAACGTGCATTTGTAATTAGTGGTTCTAGTTCACGTCTTGTTGTGCCTGGCAACACAGTTGAAATTAGTACCACCAGTTGCTTTTTATTAACAAATTGATTAACTTCTTTTAAAATGTTTTTTACAATTGTGTAGTCAAAGTCTTTTGGTTCTAGATGTGCTGTTGGTGTTGACCCATCATAACGTGGATCATGTGGTGTTGGTGCCGCAATAAACACAATGTCCTTGTCTTTAACTGCTTCAGCAATTGACTGTTTCATTGCAAAATTTTCTGGCTGTCTTGGTTCTACATCATAACCTTCAACCATGTATTGTTGTGCCATTACTTCTGCACAGTCTTTTCCTAGTTTGCCGCAACCAATCATTGCGACTTTTGTATTTTTTAGTTTCATGAATATACCCTCACTTTGTGTTTTTGTTCAAATGCATCTGCATGTTGTCTTGTGTTTACCAAAGGTTCGCCTTTGATGTTTAAACTTGTATTCAATAGCATTGGACAACCTGTTTGATCATAGAACTTTTTGATTAGTTTATAAAATCCTGGTGCTTCACGTTGTGTCACAGTTTGTACACGTGAAGTACCGTCAGCATGTATGATTGCTGGAAATTCTTGTGGCTTTCTACATATCGCCACTGCCTGCATGTACGGTGATGCTGTTATACCACCTGGCATTGTAAAATACTCATGTACATGTTCTTCTAGGATAGCAGGAGCAAAAGGTCTAAACTTCTGTCGTTTCTTAATATCATTTACTCTGTCTTTGATTTCACCTCCTCTAGGATCTGCAAGTAAACTTCTATTACCCAATGCTCTTGGACCAAACTCTGCTCTACCACTTGCAACTCCAATGATGTTGCCATTCATCAGTGCTTTGCAGGCACTGTCCACAGGATAGTCGCCTTCAATGTTTGTGCCTAAAAATGGACCTTGCCAATTTAGTTTATCACCATATCCCAATGCCGCGGCGCCTAGTGAGTTACCTGCATCACCTGGATTAGGCATAATCCATATGTTTTGATTTTTATTGTACATCAACGAGTTGGCTACACAATTAAGTGCAACTCCGCCCATCCATACAATGTTCTTTTGTGAACTGTATGAACGTGCTATTTCAAACAGTGTAAGAATTTTCTTTTCAATCACTTGCTGTATTGATGCCGCTACATCATATGAAAATTGATGATCAAGCAATGGCATGTGTGGCATCCATTCTTCAATACCAGCATGAACATTTCGTTTTAGTTTCAAAGGATCACGTTCATCAAAGAAATATGTTTCAATGTCTTTGACATATTTAGGTTCACCGTACGCCGCCATTCCCATTAGAATGTATTCTTCTTCGTTTGGCTTTAGTCCAACTCTTTGTGTGAATGCTGAATACAATAGTCCTAGTGAATGTGGATACTGATATGTTTTTAATCTTTTTAAACCATTTGGTGCTGTGTAATCCCATATAGATATTGTGTCAAACTCTCCTATTGCATCAGCAACAATAACACAGGCACTGTTGTATGGTGATGTGTATGCTCCTGCGGCCGCATGTGCTTTGTGATGTTCTACATATTCTAATTTGTGGGGCACCATGTGTTGAAACTGTTTCATATACTGTGATGGTAGATTATCTGTTTGGAATACTTCACTCCATTGTCCAGCAACCATTTGTCTACGTTTTTTCAACCAAGGTCTTTCATGCCATATAACACGATCTGGATCACCATGCTCTAGTGCTTCGTTGATTATTTCATCGCATAGATCTGAATCATTTTTTACTCGTGTATATCTTTCTGTGTGAGCCGCAAACACTATTTCGCCATCTTTAACCACAGACAGAGATCCGTCATGTCCTAGTCCACATACGCCCCAAATTGTTTTACTCATCTATTTTTACCTTTATAATTTTAATCCATTTTGCAAACTGCTTTGCTTTTTCTATTGATTCTATATTAGTACTATGATTTAAAAAAGCATCAGCATTATTATTGTTGTTAAAATAAACTTCACAGACAGTTATATTAGCATTTGTGTTTACTTCTTGACCCCATCTAGTTCCTGTAGGTGCATCAAACTTTATAAAACCTGGCAATTGTTTTACCCAATCATACCACGACTGTTCTGATTCTTTATATTCATTATAATCTGTATCAAAACTACTTACTTCACTTATAATTAATAGTTTAATCATCTTGCACTTAATACCATATGTTTAATTTCACTTGGCTGTTCAATTATCCATTTTACTGTGTCAATAATTTCTTGATAAGATAATTTAGGGCCAAGATAGTCTTTGTTAAATTCTGTATCAACATAACCTAAAGCCAATGTTGTTATTTTACATGTACGTTTTTGATTTTGTAATAGTTCTGCGTGTGAATGTAATGCAACTTTTTGAACAGGATACATTTGATGTACTACTTGCCAATTAGTATAAGGTACACTATCAACACCTATATTGATAATTAATTTGTTTTTGTCTTTCCATGCAGTAAACATTTCGTCTAACATTTCTACTTGTCCAAATCCTTCATGTGCATTATTAATAAACACATCACAGTTTATACAAGAATGAATTATCTTTGTTCTTGAATCTTTATCAGTAATATCATGACCTGTAGATCTACTTATACCTAATGCATTTGGAAATGCTTCATACAATGCTTTACCAATTTTTTTAGTATACCCTGTTATTGCTATTTTTTTATTCATCTATTACCTCATATGCTGGTGTTAGACAAACTCTGTTAACACCATTATCTCTCTTAAATCTATTCCATTCACTATCATATGTTGTGCCAAGCAAATAAGAATCACTTGGTTGTAGATTAAATTGCTTACAAATATCATACTGCATTTTACTGTATTGTTGTTTTTTAGCAAACACACTACTGTTTAATGTTACTGCTTTAAATACATCTATAATGGCATGGTTAAAATATCCTACACCTTGAAGTTCTTGTTGTATTGCTTCTTGTTCTCTAGAAAATCTAACTCCTGCTCTTAACAATCCAAGTCCGTATGGTTTTGAACAACTCCAAAATACTTCGCGAACATTGTCATATAAATTTATTTTATACTGTCCTGTTGTTCCAGCAAATGCTAGATCTAAATATATTGGACAAATTTGTTTTAATCCTACTTCGTCATATCTTTTATCAAAATTGCCTGTAGCACTAAATGGATTACTCATATACAAAGGAATATCAGCAATTAAATCACTTGTTGTTTTAGCAATATTAATAGGTTTTTTCATAAACAATGGATATCTATATTCTCCTTCAAACACTTGATACTTGTCAACTTTTATACACATCCAATCTATGCTTTCATGTATTCCATTTGTTGGATATGCCCATTGTAATTGTGATAAATCAATAAAAGGATCTAGATAATTACGTATTTGTTCTTGACAAGTTTCCCAACGTATTCTTCTTTTTACTGATGGCGTTTTGTCATTCTCATTTGTACTTTCAACATACGAATTATAACTTTTTGTTAATGCATTTTTAATAGTCATATCTGTAGGAGAATGTATTGCTTTGCTTTTACCAAAAGTTTCATTTGTTATATTCATTGTTATTATCATTACATTTCTCTCATATGTTTACAAACTGTGGCTACTGTTTCGTCATTAACATCAACATTAACTACAAGCCAATATGCCGGATCAAAGTTAGCATTAAACAAATAATGCATCTTAGCAGTATCAACAAAGTAAACAACACCTTGATGCCAATGTAATAATTTATCTTCAAGAACAAAGTTCATTCCTGGTGGATTACAGTTTTTTAAAGGAACTATTAATCTAAAGGTATCAAATACAATTTTATTTGTATGATGAAAATCTTCATCTGGATGATCTCTATGCGGTGGAAAAAACCCACCGGGTTCTAATTTTAATATATGTGTTCTAAATATATGATTACCAAATAAACTTAAAAACTTTTTTAAAGATTTCCATTCAAATACCGGTGTTGGTACTTTAAAATCTCTTTCTGTCCATTGTGTTCCATTTTCTTTGTTATATTCAAAAACACTATCTAAATCAGGTATACCTGACATTCCGCCATCTAAACTTGTAATACTTAATCCATATCTGTTAACTTTTTTTCTTGGATTATACCTTACATAAGTAAAGTTTTTTTCTGTCCATTCAATAAACTCTTCACTATCAAACATATTTAAAACTAAAGGATATTGACTTCCAAAAGTTGTTAAATCTCTATATAAACTGTTCTTATTCATATATATGTTTTATCTCCAGGCCATAATGGCATTTGTGTTCCTTCAGCACGTTTTGGTATTTTTGAATCAGCACTTGATACACAACTACGTGAAATACATTTTTCTGGTTTATCAAATAATTTAAATCCTGTTTCAATATTACCCAAAGGTTTGTCATCACAACTGTAACTTCTTTTTATACTACCATCTGGTTCTCTAATAATAATTGATCTGTAACCTGATGAACATTCCCAACCAGTAAACTGATTAAAATTAAATGCATTGAATCTTTCTGCTTGATCCATAAACCATGCTTTGTTATCTTTGTCTCTAAACTCTACTTGAAAGTGTTGCGGTACTCCTTCTGAGTAAGTTTGTTTTTGTAGTGTTCTATCTTCATCAATTTTATATGTAGGCTTTGGTCTTGTTACATATTTGTTTTTTGCTTCAGTAAATCCACGTTGTGGCATACCATTCCATAATCTTTTTAACATATCATCTGTGTAGCCATCTACACGTTTAGATGCTGTAGGATCTGACTGTGGTTTAAGTGTAACATTAATACCTCTGTTGTGAAAGTACAATGACTCTTCATATAGTTCATCAAACCATTCTGGCACCATAACTTGATTGATTGTTACTTGAACATCATGCTCTTGAACAAAACATAACTTGTCTGCAAACTCTTCTCGCTTTTCTTGTGTATTCACATGCTCTCTGTGATAACTTGCTGTTATACTTGCTCTGTGAAAAGGTGCTACTGCACTAACATACTGTTCAAACCATTTCATTGGTCTTGAACAGTTTGATGTCATATGGACAGAAGTATAATTAGTATTTGTTGTATCATCAGCAAGATGCTGAAGAATATCAAGGTAACCAGGATGAAACGTAGGCTCGCCTCCAGAAAGAGAGAAATGGAAACTATTAAAGCCTCGCTCTCTTGCCTGTCTTTTGATTTCATCAATGGTAGCAAGACAAAGCTCAGTAGGCCTATGATCTTTTCTGTCACTCCTAGCATACGGCCAACAGTATGAACACCTGTAATTACAAAACCTACCAAGAAGCCAACTAACTGTAAACAAGTCCCTATAAAGCATAGTACGTTGTCCAACACGTACGAGATCATCGTACGGAATTTGTGTAAAATCATATTCACTCCATTTTAGATCTGTCATTGCCAATACTCTTTGAATTCTGGATACACTGACAAGAACTCTGTTTGATTTAATTTATCCATAGTTGTAATATACTCTCTAGTATCATCTGTCAATCTATCCACATTGATACTGGTATTATTCATATATTGTAACACATATTCACTCCACTTTGCAATCTTATTGTGTCTGGTTTGTTTTATTTTTCCTGACAGATCTGCAACTGTGTTTCTAACCTGTTTGTTGACTTGTTGCTTTAATTCATTAGGTAGATACTGCACATTGATTGCCTCTGGATACTGTACCAAACTACAGTGCATGGGCAAGTCTAACTTGTTGTAGTATTCTATCACATAGTGCAACTTGGTTATGTTATACAATGATGTTGTGCAGGTTGCTGTCAACATCACATTGTCTAACTGCTGTAATTGTTTTATGTTGTGTTCTATTTTGGCAAGGTCACTGCCTGTTCTAAGATAACTGTGTGTGCTTTCATCACCGTCAATACTGACCCTACAGTTTACCTGTTTAAAGTGTCGCCATAGATCAATCACCTGCTTGTCACCCTGTGCAATTGAATTTAGATTGCTGTTGTATTCAAGTGTTATGTTTTTTGCATATGGCAATAGTTTTTCCAATGCTTCATAGTGTTGTGGTTGTATCAAAGGTTCGCCGCCTGCAATAACTATTTCTTCTACTGTGGGTGCTATGTCATCTATCACTTGATCCAGTGTTTCAGCAGGTAGTTTGGCTATGCCACGCCATGTGCTGGTTTCTGTGAGTTGATATTTGTCAAACAGTGTTTTAACATCTTGATGTTTGTTGTAGGCCACTGCCCATGTAGAACTGTATATAGATGAACAGTGTCTACATCTCAAATCACACACATTGCCAAAACGCAATTCGATTGTGCGAACATTCATTGGCAATGCGCCATCTTTGACTGTGTCAAGTATGCTAGGAATCATATCAGCATACTGTTCATTGCACTGTTGCCGTGTTGACTTTGTGTGTGATTGTTCCATGTCCCAACAGCTCTTGCAACCTTCGTGCTGTATTCCGTTTAGTAGATTGTTTCTAATCTGTTTGTAATTTTCGTTGTTCCATATATCTTTTAATTTTTCTTCGCCATAGTGTCCCAGCAGATCGTGATTGCGCCAACAGGCACTCACATAACCTTTTGGTTTGAGGTTCATGTGTATGAACGGCATTATGCAAAATGTTTTACTTGTCATTATCTTTCTTTACTGATTCCTTTGCCCATTGTCTTTCAACACACCAAAAGCATGGATTATCTAAATTTTTTTCTGTACATGTAATTAACTTTGTTTCTTTATGAATATAAGTTGGAATTATCTCATTTGATTGACTATCATAAAGATTAGAATAATCACCTTCACAACTTCTTGTTGTGTTTAATAAGTCTTCCCAGCCATTTTTATAAAATTGATTAAGCACAAAATCTTTTTTAACAAGTAACCATGGAAATATTCTTTCACTTGTTTTGTTATATAAATGACTAAATTTTTGGATTGATAGTTGATATTGTGGTGGATACTTTCTTGTAGAAATCCATGTATCAAGTTTATCTTCACTCCATACTCTATCACTTGTATTCATCCAGTCATTTACTGATTTAGTATTTTCAGTTATATAATTTTTTAAATCTTCTTTTACAGGATTTAAAGTTGTAAAATTATAAACGGCTTCTAATTTATATTCACTTGTTGCAAAAATATTAAAACTTGAAACAATTACAACATCACCAAATGCATTAAGTTTATCAATCTTTCCTAACGAGCCAGCTTCTAATTCAGGTGGTATAAAACTTTTAATTTGTTGCATAGATACATTTGGATACATACTTTTAATTTTATTAAAAACATCAACAAATATATATCTTTGCCATGGACGATTTATCCATCCACGCACATGACTTATTACTACTATTTCAGTATTGCAATTTAATTCAGTAATTAATTTACAAAGTATTGCTAGACCACAGGCACTATCTGCTCCGCCACTAAGATTTACACCAACTTTTTTCCAAGATGGATTAAAGTAGAACAACTCTCCATTGATATCATGTAAAAAATTTTTATCTATATTGTCATAACTATTGTATGCTTTATTGTTAAGCGACTGTTTCATAAATATTTACTCCTATAATTTTTTCTAACTCTGGAAAGGTTTCTTTCCAATCTTCATTGCGTATTGTATCAAACAAATATGCTTTTTCAATAAACTCTCTTTTATTATCTGTAATACTATTTTGTTGTAAAACTAACAATACTTTTTTAATATCTTTTTTAATATAAGGATATCTAGAAATATCTTCAAAATCATTAGATAAAAAGTTTAGTATATTTTTTCTAACTCTATTATTAAAATTACGTATTGAAAGATATGTTGGTGTTTGTGCAATTGTCATATCAAACGAAAATTTATTTGATAGTTTTTCTTTTGCAAAAAAAGATTCCATCCAATCAATAAATTCTTTTAAGTATAAAACATTAAATATTGATACTGTGTGACTTATTGATATAAAAACGTTTGAGTTTTCTGATGCAAAACTTTTCCAACTATTTGCTGTTTCTAAAACCTTTGGCCATTGTGACCCTTTTCTTAAAAATTCTGCTCGTGTCCCAATTCCATCTAGACTTAGAGTAACTTTTACTTTTTTAAAATAAGGAAGCAGTTTACGAAAAGTATGTTTTGGAAAAAACGAACAGTTTGTAAAAACTTCAATGCTTATGTTTTTTGCCAAATCCCATTTAACTAGATTAGCAAGAAATATTTGAAACTGATCGTTTAGAAAAGGTTCTCCGCCAGTGGCCTTGACATTTTTTAAATCTTTAACTACTTCATATGATATATCAGCAATCTCTTGATTTGTTTTTGGTAATTTTTTTATTTGATGATATAAATCAATATCGCCTCCATAAAAATTTTCAACTGCTTTATGATTATTATCTAAGTCTTCGTCCCATGTTGTAGACAAATTTGGACCACATGATCGACATTTTAAATTACAATATCTGCCTGTTTGTATTTCTAAAAATTCTAACTTTGTGTCTGTATAATCTATTTCTTGTTGAGAACGATAAGGAACTTCCTGATCTGAATTTGATTCACTATCTAATGCACAAGTTCTCATTGATTTTCCTCCTAATTCTTCTTCTTGATAACATCTCCAACACCCTTGTATTTTTTCTCCATTGATTGCTTTTTGTCTTAGATCTTTCCATAATAAGTTATAACCATCTTTAAAAGATATTGCATATTTTTCTTTATTTTTTTGATATCTACAACAAGGAACTATTTCTGATTGAGGCATACTTAGATTAGCCGCTCGAAATAGAAATGGGCAATAGGTTTTATTTGTTTTTAGATCAATCATTGCTTGTATTATACAGTAAAATTCTTTATAAATCAATATAAAGTATGTAGTTTATATTATTTATCACTTGATTTATTTGATAAATAAGTATATAATAAGTGCTATATAAGGAATTTAATCAATGTTAATACGTAAAAAATACCAATTACCAACTATGTGGAAGTTCCAAACCCACAAATTTGATATAGAAAAATTACAACAAGAAGCTTTAACACTTGCTAATGATTATGGCAATGTTATGGAAACAAACAAAGCCTTGTGTAGCAATAATCACGAATTAGTTATGAGTGTTTATAAACACTTTAAACAAATTAATCTAACAGAATTTGATCCAACCGCAGAAGCACCCACAGTAGAATCTTGTGAAGCCATGGGGCAAACTGCTGGCACTGGCAACGACTCTATTGGTAAAATTGCCAAATACAAACTAAAAGCACACAGAGGCGAAGGACTAAACCCGGCTCTTGATGAACACAACTACAATACTCCAACAGAAAAATACAAAGGCACATACTTTGAAGAAGTGGTTAACTCGTTCAAATCAGATGCTATAAGAGTAAGACTTGTTAGATTAGATCCAGGTAAAACACTTACTCCACACATTGATTATGATCCGACCTATGCTGTAAGAGTAATTATTCCTATCTTTGCAGAAGAACAAGCAACAAATTATTTCTGGCGTAAAGGCAAAGAAGAAGCATATTATCTAAAAGCAGACGGTTCAGCATATTTCTTAAACATTGGCTTTAGACACACCGTAGTTAACTCAGGTAGTACACCAAGAATTAGTTTAATGTTTAGTTTAAAAGATCAATTAGATCTACAAGAAATACCAGAAGGTGAATGGAACGAAACAAACAATATGGGTGAATTAAAAATACAAAAAGAATATACACAACACAAGGCTCAAGCAGATGCCCAACCAGTGGCTGTTTAAAACTGAAGTAAAAGAATCATCTATACACGGTAAAGGTAGATTTGCACTAGAATCAATACCTATTGGAAGAAAAGTCGTTGAACTAACTGGTTCTATAGTTCCTAAAGAACAAGCGCCTGGAAAATTTCCTGTAAGTTTAACACATAATATGAATTGTGAAGACACATATATAAATCACAGTAATGACTCAAACTTGTCTTACATTGGAGGTACAAGTTTTATTTCTTGTAAAAATATCAAAACAGGTGATGAACTAACAATGGATTACAGAGAATTTGCTGGGGATCGTAAATTTTTGTTTTAAGATTTAAACTTTTCTTTCCAATTCATATTAGCAAATGGCCATCCTGTAATTACAACACGACTACCTACTTTACCACCTCTAACTGGATTCACATAATGAGCTGACCCAACTCTCATCAGCACACATGAATTTCTTTTAGGGTTAATTGTTAATGGTCCTACTAGATAAGGATCTTGTCCAGTTTCATTATGAAGTTTTGTTTTAAACTCTTCCCAATTTTTACGTTCTTGTGGATAATAATTAAAATGTTCTTCAAGCATATACTCATTTGGTAAAACCAACTCGCCACCATTTTCTGTTGTTAGATAATTTATAAAAACAAATTCTCCATATATATCTTTGCGTTCTGTATGAACATTATATACGCTATTTGGATTAAAAGTTTTTGTTGTAAACTGTAAAACATTTTTTTCATTTATATTTTGAATTAGTATAGGCTTATAAACTTCTGATAATATTTCATTTAATCTGTTGATGACTGCTACTACTACATCGCTATCTTTGTGTATATTATACTTTACATGATTATAATTATAATAAGACTTGCTAATAATATGTGGTTGTTCATTGCCATCTAGTTCTTTTATTTCTGATTGTCTTATTTTATCTAATGCTTGATCAACAAGTTCTTCATTAATAAAATTATCTGTATACCAGACTTCATTTTGAACTAGTTCTTTCCACATTAATGACAATCCTCAGGTTTTGGTTCTGCATGACGCTGTGCATCAAAATAATAATTAAAGTTGCAATGTTGATCTAAATTGCTTATAAGTTCTTTAGTAGCATATGGCCATCCTGTAACTACTTGTCTTGAATCTTTTGTTACTTCACCTTGCAATGGATTAACATAGTGAGCAGAACCTATAGCAAATACAACACATTTGTTATAAACCGGTTTAACAACTACATCATCTAAATAACGCATAGGAAATCCTCGAGATTCAACTAACTGTATGTTTTCTTCCCATCTAGATCTTTGAGCTGGAAACTTTTGTAAGTGTTGTTCTACTCCATTACGACTAGGAAATACTAACTCGCCTCCTTGCTCTGTAGAAAGAAAATGCATAAAAGCATAAGGACCATACTTGTCAATAGGCTCAGTATGTAGATCATACCATCCACGTTTTGAAAAACTCTTAGTAAATAATTGTAGTCCTTCTAAATTATCCATTGGTACAGGAGTTTCAGTTAATGGTTGCATTAATTCATTTACCTTGCCCATATACAAGTCAATTAATACTCTATCTTTGTGTATATCAGTTCTATGAACTGTGTAATTATATGTAGTAGCATTGACACCTGAATTTCTAAAGTTAGGTAATATTGCTTCACCAGGCTCAAGTTCTGTTTTACCTGCTGTTGACATATTTTGTTTTATCTGCTCAATAGTATTATCATCAAGAAAGTTATCATACTCCCATAGTTCATTTTTTACTAGTTCTTTCCACATTATCTTTCACTCCCTATTGCCACTGCTTCAGTTAGCTTAATACGAGCATCTGTACCATACATGCTCATATCAAATTCTTTTTTCCATTGTGCTACATCATATTTAACCAATTTTTCTGGAAACACTTTTGATAAATCTTCTATAAACTGTGTTTGGTTATGCCAGAACTGATACACTTCATCTGATCGTAAACATCTTGAAAAATACAAATATGTTGCTAGATCTTTAACTTCTGTTCTTGGTTCATCTTTAAATATATTTCTAATAATCTGTCTATTCTTTTCTACTAATGTTTTCATTAGAGGCATTTTATTTAAATGTTGATAAAACCATTTAATTTGAAATTCAATATCATGCCCTGTGTCAAACAGATCTTTTATTGTATGACTTAATGCTCTAGAATTATGGAAATTATGATAAAACCACCAATAATCAAACATGCGAACTATTTCATCTTCATCATACGAAAAGCATCTGTGCATTATTTCTATTTCCTCAAACTCGTATGTACTGCGTTCATCTCTGTATTCTGGATGATTATGTAATTGTTTATATCCTAATCCTGAGAACGAATACGGAAATGCAAGTATCTTTGATTTAACTTTGTGTTCTTTTTGAAATTTATCTGTATATAGTTCTGTGTTTGGTACTAAATTTAAAAAATAAGAACGCATAAAATCAATACCAAGTTCATAGTCTTTGTTTAAACTGTATAACCAACTGTCTGCTGTTTCGCCTGGCAGTGCTATAATCATTTCACTAGTTACTGGTAATCCTTTTGATTTAAAACTGTCTATTAATGGTATAAGTTTGTCATTATTGATATTTGCTCTATTAATAATTTTGAGTGTATCTTTTGAATGCGTTTGGAAACTTACTTTTAAATTACGCTGGTCAGCATCTAAGTTGTTGTGTATAATATCTATAATTTCTGGTAACCACTTACTACCGTTCTTTGCAAGTCCACTATATGATATTTTTGGATTGTTGCCTGTTGCTTCTTTATTTGCTTTCATTTTTTTAACAACATCTAAGTCTCTAGGTAACATACCAAAGTTAGCATCAAGTATTTCTACTTCTGCTATGTTTGTATGCTTGTATAAAAAATCTAATTGTTGGTATACTGGGTCTATGTCAAACTTTGTAACTTTTGATCTTGCTTGACCTCCCCAATCACAAAATGCACATTTAAAAGGACATCCGCGATTAGTTTCAAAAGATGCCTTGACTCGTTTTTCTTCTTTTAGTATTGAATCAAATACTCCATCAATGTATGGTGTAGGCATTTCATCTGTACCAATTTGATATAGTTTGCGGCCTACCTCTACGTTGTTCCAACCTCTTCCAAAACTACCAGCATGTATACTCATTGGAGCATTAATATTTTGTAAAAAACCACTGACTAATTTCTCTCCAGGTCCTACCCAAAATATATCTATATAAGGATGTTCTTGTGCAAACTTTTCTGCAAGTTTAGGATCTTCTGGGACGTTAGGGCCACCATACATAGTAATACCATTTGGATTTACATCTTTATAGTGGCTCATTAATTGATTGTTATATGCTTGATTCCATACATAACAGGTTAAACCAAACACATCTATGTTTTTAAATTGTTCTGTGTATTCTTCTACAGGTTTGTACTTGTATAATGGTTCATTGAATTTGTACTTTGATTTTATCTCAGGTATCTTATTACAATAACTTATAAGACATGCCGCGGCATATGGCAACCATGTTTCATGTATAACTGATATTGTTCCTAGTTGCACTGTTTTCATAATACCTCTGCAACATTTTCTATAGTGCCGTTGTGTTTGTGCCATATAACAGCACTGGTTGGTTTCCATATATAATTAGGATCAATATAATAACTGTAGACAAACTGTATCATATCAGACTTTGGTGAATCATGAAAAACTAGATCTGTTTCTAGTGTTAATTGTTTGTAATCATCGTCTTCAAACCAACTGTTATCACCTCCAACATATTTTTTCTTATGTTGAAATAATTTGTTTATTGCTGTGTCTTTGACGTCATGCGTCCAATAGTAGTGTTTGAAACCATTTGCCTTTGCCCAGGCTATCTGATGTTTCATCATTTTAAAACCATAACGACCATGCCTGTGTTTCTTAAGGATATGGTACCTACACTTTCTTATTGACTCTGGAGTGCCTGTGATAAAACTTCTTTCAGCATAACTTATACTAGCAACTTCATCATCCACTATTGCCAACCAAAGACTGCTTTGCTCGTCAAGGTTATCTAAATCAAATTTTTTTTGAGTATATGTACCAGCACTCCCTTCTGCTCTTGCTTGAGTTAAAAATTCTTCTACTAGTATTTTGTATGCTGGATTGTATTGTACAATCTTTTCCATTTAAGTTTTTTGCTCTAGTTTTTTTATAAACCAACCACCTAGATCAAACTCCCACCATTTGTATTTGAAACTTGAATTTTGTGGATCATAATGATGATTATTATGCCAACCTTCTCCCCACATTAGTATTCCAAGTAAAGGTATGTTTGTTGAATTGTCTGTTGTTTCCCAATTTCTATAACCAGTCATGTGTGTTAGTGTATTAATAAACGATCCAGCATTCCATAATATCATTGCTGGAAATAGATAAGCACTGATCAATAACATTGGATCAATTAAATACCAAATTACTGCTATTGCTAGATGTAATGCAAAATACCATTTGTGTAAAAAGGCATGGAATTTTGATCTAATAAGTTTTACCACATATCTTGGGTTAGGTGTTTCAAACATGCTTAACCATTGAACTCTAAAAAATCCTAAGTGTTCAGGTGAATGAGGATCACCTTCTTGATCAGTATAATGATGATGCTCTTTATGTATAGCCACCCATCCTATTGTTGATCCTGTTAATCCATATGTGCCTGCTAATGATCCAAAATATTCATACCATTTAGGTGCATTCCAACTTTTATGTGATAGTAATCTATGAAACGTCATTGTCATACCAAAACATCCAGTTACAAAATAAACAAAGAATGCTATCAACCAATGATACCAATGCCCATAGATGATCATTGGAATTATAGACAAGTGTGCTATGATTTGAGCAACAAATAAAAAATATTGATCTTTTGTATATTTTTGTTTTTCCATTTTGTACCTTTATTATAACAGTATTTATTTGCTTTTGCAATACTAAAATTTTATTTTCCAAGCAAGTGTTATATTTCTTCCTCCTTGATTATATCCGTCTGGTCTTTCATATTTGTCATTTGTTAAATTTTTAATATTTAATACTACTTCAGAATCTTTTGTTAGATAATATCCTGCTGTAAGATCTGCTGTGGTTTTTTCTTTTACTGTAATTGTTGACCAATCAGTTGAATCTGTATCTCTATGCTTTCCATAATATAATATACTAGGTGTAATGTAGTAATTGTCTTTGGTATAGGTAATTCCTGATTTCCATACTGTGTGTGGTCTACGCTTTAACCATGTTTCAGAAGAATCTTGTGCTGATGTTAATGCTATACTGTTATCAAAACTAAAATTTCCTATGTAATAATTAAAATCAATATCAGCACCTTTGATTTTTGATGACCCTGAACTGTCGTTATTATATGTAGAATTAGAATATGTAATCATATTATCAATATCAATTGAATATAATGCAATATCAAAATTATGAGATTTACCTTTATTATTGTATCCTATTTCATTGCTTACAGAAGTTTCTGCTTTTAAATTTGAATTACCTGTATAACCAAAATTGTCAGCACCATACAACTCATATAGTGTTGGTGATTTATATCCGGTTGACTGACTCACACGAAATCCATTGTATGCCGCACCTACACTGTAGGTTGATTGTCCTCCTGCAATAGAATGCTCATCATATCTTAAACCTCCTGATATAATTATTTTGCTATTGGTAATATAATCAAAATTATGATATATTCCTACTACTGATGCTGATTTGTCCACAGTGGAATTATATGATCCTGTATTATTAAACTCTGCATCAAATCCTGTTATGTCAACTCCTGTTTTGGTTGATACTTGATCTGTGTTTGTCAACCAATCTAAAGATCCATGTGTTGCTATAGAATCGTAATTGTCTATTTCGTTACCATTTATATACTGCCTATCCCATATAGTATGATCCAACACTGTTTTTATTGTACCATATTCTACATCTGTAGATGTTTGCATTTGTCCAAAATAAAATTTTGTTTCATTTGTGTAATCTGTATCATCTGCACCAGAGGCATCAATATCTGCTTCAGTGGTGTTAGTTATACCTGTAAATTTTACTTTAGTACCGTCATAGTTTGTAACGTAACCAAAGTTAAGTCCAATTACATCATATCCATCTGCTTCTGATCCTTGAGGATAAACAGATATACCGTTTGACCCTTCTGTGTATATTCCAAAATTAAAATAATCTTTACTATAAGTATATGCTATTGTGTTTGTATTATGTGATCCATGTGAAAGTGTTAGTTCATTTTGTTTATAATCAGATGTTTGTATATCAATTACTCCACCTACTGCATTGGCTCCATAAGTAGTACTCATTGGTCCTGTATATAAATGTAATCCATCTGCAAAATGAACATTGATATTATTCAAATCAGTAGCCCCATTTGTTGTAGAATAATCTGTAATTGGTGATCCATTTATTGTTACTAATGTATGATTAGAATTTGTTCCTCTTGTAAATAATGATGTTTGTTGTCCAGCAGGACCAGAACGAACTGCATTAAAATTAGGTGCATCTTCTAGTGCTTCTGAAAGAATGCTTGACCCTTGTTTCTTTTGATCATCTAACCAAATGTAAGAATCTGTGTAAATTGCATCTGCTTTTTTTGATGGTGTCATTAGATGAAAAATTGGTATATTAACAACTAGACTGTCACACACTATTGTTTCGTCTTTCATTTCTTCCCAATAACATTCTTGTGATTGTGCTGGCTTAATAAACAGCCATAGAAGTATTAGTATTTTAAAAATATTTGTTAGCATAATCTTTTCCTTTGTTAACTACCATTAGGTATATGTTATTCATAGGGCGAGATAGTGCTACTGTTATAGATGCCATTAGAGCAGTATAGATAACTGTTCCAAAAAGTGTATTTTGAAAAAATGGTATTGCCATTGTATAACACATTATCAATCCTTCTAAAGTATTAGGATAATAATCCCACATAATCCATACTGCAAAATTTGTTATTAAAAAAAACATTATAGAAGATATTAATGTCATTAATGCTAATGATATATAACTCTTTTGTAATTGCATAGATATGAATGTTGAAAGTGCTATAGATCCATACACCCAAAGCATATAAGGATGTAATCCTATAAACACATCTGCTATAAACATTGCCATTAATGGTACTGCTATTGCTGTCCAACGATCGTTAATAACGTATGGAGCAAATATAGCCGCGGCTAACATTGGTGTTAAGTTTGGTGGGTGCGGAATCAATCTTCCCAAGGCAAGAATGCCTGATATGTATAGAAAAGATAATAGTGTTTTCATCATAATAGTATTACCCCAACCCCTATTGTTAAATACGGTAATTATATACTACTATTTATAACATATTTTTTAAAATACGTCAATTAGTTCTTTTTCTTAAATATATTATGAAACATACGATGCACGTTTTTATGAACTGTGTGTTCTAGTGAATCCATGTCTATGTAGATTTCCATGTTTATGATATCATGATAATTTTCAGCAATTTTTTCCCAATCTACTTGTCCTTTGACAGGTATAGTATTATAGATATCATCTTTGGTCATTAGGCTTGTTTTTCCATCTCTGTGAAATAATTTAATTTTATCAACAAAGTGTGCTGGAATTCTTTTAGGATGTATCTCATGCATTATGCGATTGAATTCCGTATGATCTTGTTCGCTCTGTGATGGAATAAATTTTCTATTTGAATTTTTTTCTGTCATTAAAAAACCTGCCTACTGTTAGTATTTATCATAGGCAGGTTTTAAAACTTTATGCTGTTGGTTCAGCAGTTGCTTCTTTTTTAGGTCTGCCTCTTGCTCTTTTAGGTTCAGCATAAACTAGTTCTTTGCCTAGTTTTTTCTGTATACCTGGAGACACCGCTTCTGCTTCATTGCGTTTTTTTAGTGCATCTGCTTCTAACAACTCTGCTTGTATCAACAAATTTCTTGCAATACCAACTTTGTCATTTTCATCAGCAGGATTTTGTATTGCACCTGCTTTGGTAGATGAATCCGGTGTTAATGGAATTGCTGGTTGTTGTTTAGTTTCACTAATCATTGTTTGATATGCATTAAACTCTTTCAAAGGAAGTGTTTCAGAAGGTGACGGAATTAGTGTTACCGTATCCACTGGAACTCTTCTTAAGAATCCTTTTTCATGCAGTGTACTTAAAATATTTCTACCATCCCAAAACAATTTTCTGCCCAGCACTTCATATAATTTATTTGATGCTTGACCTTCTGGTGATTCTACTGCCTGCATAAGTCCGTCATGATAACGAGCCTCTAATGCATCTACATCTACCACCAAGCAATTGTCTTGATCTTCTGGTATTGATGGGAAAACAACCACGACACGTCTGCCTGTTGTATCCACTTTACCTGTATGCTTTATCATTATTATTTTTCTCCTAATTGCAATTATTTTATTTTATTTTTGTTCAGGTTGTGCATCGCTAATCTTACCTTCATCAACTGCACCGCCTTCTGCTTGTTTTTGTGCTTCTGCTTGTGCCTTTTGTTGATCAGCTACGTGTTGTAAAAACTTTGTAAGTTTATCTGCAACACCGCCTACGTTGGTAAGTTCGTTAGCTCTGAACGCCCCTCTTGAACTGGCTACATCAATAACATTTAACAGTGCCTGTAAGTCAACAATAGAAAGTTGTGGTGCTTGTACCTCTGCTTGAGGTGCCGCCGCTGTTTCTGGTGCTGTTGCTGTTGCTGTTGCTGTTGCTGTTGCTTGTTGAGTAGCTGGTTGTTGTGCTTGTTCG
>Ga0099848_1000087_pt1 | contig 35356 bp, 52 predicted proteins | sample CB_VirMetaG_3_FD_78179 | JGI IMG/M metagenome (GOLD analysis project Ga0099848, IMG submission 78179) | Freshwater to marine saline gradient viral communities from Chesapeake Bay - CB_1508_1S Viral MetaG | ecosystem: Environmental > Aquatic > Marine > Coastal | place: USA: Chesapeake Bay...
GCGAGTGGCTGGAATATGGTCCAGAGAAAGTGGATTGGGGTTGAGCTTTGACGTAACCGAAGCATCTCCCACTGTTGAACCCGAACGACCTAAACTAAAGGTGGTGAAATGAGAGTAAGACGAAATCTCCTATGGAGAAAACTACTGACTCTGCGCTGGAGTGGAGCAGGCGGAGCACATTTTAATAGGAAAAAACGCTTGCACCGTGAACGTAAACATAAGGGAGGTGAAGAATGAGAATAGCAGCACTAGCACTGGCACTAAGCGTAAATGTGGCAACGGCATCTGACGGTGGACTAAAGGAAGCCGAAACGCTAATGAAGTCCAAGAACTGTTTCACTTGCCACGCTATTGATAAAAAAATAGTTGGTCCGTCGTTTAACGATATCTCTGCAAAGTACACCGAGGAAGATATCCCAGCTTTGGTCCACAAGATTATGCGTGGCACAAAGGGAACTTGGGGTCCCATTCCTATGCCACCTAACCCAGTGTCCGCTGAGGAGGCTGAGAGTGCAGTTAAGTTTATATTGAAGTTAAAGGATTAACAATGAAAGCAGGTAAGGTTTGGGGCAACACCGCTAATATACTGAGCAACGGAGTGTTAGAATTCCACCGCATAGAAGCTAACGCTGGAGGCTATTGCTCCAAACACTACCACCGCACTAAATATAACGGATTCTTTGTGGAGAGCGGTAAGTTGTTAGTGAGAGTTTGGAAAAACAACTACGACTTAGTAGATGTAACCGAACTTTCGGCTGGCGACTTTACTGTTGTAGCTCCAGGTGAGTACCATCAATTTGAAGCACTAGAGGACACTGTGGCTTTTGAGTTGTATTGGGCACAGTTCCACCACGACGATATAGTAAGAGAATCCATTGGAGGAAAATAATGACCTGCGTAGTTTGCGGTAAAAAGATTGACCCTCTTTGTCAGTGGAGCAGTTGTAAGAGCTCCAACAATCCTAAAAAACAAAAATAATTTTTAACTAAATATCTCTTTTTCGCAAAGCAAAAAGGAGAAGTGCCATGTCGTCATATTGGGGTTATCATGCAATGTTTGATTGTTCGAGTTGTGAGCTAGATGCTATCACTTCTCGAGAAAAGTTACATAAGTTTTTAGTTGATTTGGTGCAGCGTATTGATATGAAAGCATACGGTGAACCTTTTATTGAGCACTTTGCCACCCATGATCCTGAGAAGGCTGGCTTCAGCGTTTGTCAGATGATTGAGACCAGCAACATCACTGGACACTTTGTGGATAAGAACGGCGATGCCTACATTGACATCTTCAGCTGCAAGCCTTACGACGTTGAGGTTGCCAAGAAGGTTATCGTTGATCACTTAGACCCATTAAAGATTCGTGTTAACTTCATCACTCGTCAAGCAGGGTGACGGCGATGAAAGCAGATATGTGGAGCCATGTGGATTGGGTAGAATTAAATGGCACTACCGACACGGAACTTAAAGCGCAGTACGATGACCTATTGAAGAGGAGTGGGTTTACGATTCTTAATTTCGTAGACCACTTCTTTTCACCACACGGTTATACTGCTTTGTGGCTTTTGGGTGAGAGCCACTTTGCCATTCACACCTTCCCCGAAGAAAACAAATATTACATTGAGCTTTCTAGCTGCATTGAGGAAAAGTACGATAACTTCAAACAGCTTTTGTTATAAATAAAGATGATTGGTTGAAACTGATCTGATCTATATCCTTCCTCATTATGCTCTTATAGAAACTTAAACAGGAGCATCCTAAAAATGCGTCTATTCAAATGCGCTATGGCATTTGTTATGATGACATTTTGTAATTTAGTTTTAGCGGATACATCATCTGTGAATGAATCTACAGAAATGGGAGTTTTAGAAAATGATTATGTAAAGGCAGGAGTTAATAAAACAACAGGTACATTTGGTTCAGGAGGCAACACTTCTCCAGGATTGATGTTCGACTCAACAGGTACTGGCGACTTTAACACCAGTTACGATTACCTAACCCCAGGAAGTCCATTTGACGGTTGGTCTATTAAGATCGACGGTTCTAACAGTTATAACAATAACGCTAGTACAAGCAGTGCGACTTGGCTTGACTCAGACGGACTTGCCAACGGTACTGACACATTAACTTGGGAAGGCACAAATCCCGCATACAGTGGTTGGTCGGTGGAACATATCTACTCACTTGGTGCTACTAGTAAGTACATTGACATTACCACAAACATTACAGCAGGCAGTTCAGCTGACACAGTTTACTTTGGTCGCTATATTGATCCAGATGCTAGAGCAGCAAGTGGCGATAGTTCAGCAACCGACAACGTGTTAGGTTATTCAGGTATTCCAGAAAGCAACGTGGCATTCAGTGAAGCAACAGTTTCACGTTACGCATTGGGTTTGTACTCAACAAACTCAAACGTTGATGCAGGTATTAATGACTGGGATCAAAATGCTGATAGCTACACTACTTCAAAATACACTGATAGTGATGGCAACACAGTAAACTACGGTACAGGCGACGACACTATCGGTTTAACTTGGGTATGGTCAGGTGTTAGTGCTGGTGATATTTTAACAGCAGACTACGCATATATCTTTGGACCAAGCGCATTTGATGCAGCGGACACTGCTATTGATGGTGGTGCTGGTGGTGGAACTGCAGGTGAGTTACCGAGTGGTTGGGGTGCAGTCAGCGACGAAGGTTCAGCGACAGATGCTGCTTCAAGCAGTGGACCTACAGCAGTCGGTACAGCAACATCTAGCATTACAAGTCACTCTGCTTCAGAAGCTGATGGTGTACAAACTATTGCTCGTACAAAAACTACTAGCACATGGACAGTATACAGTGATGCGTCGACTAGTGATCCTACAACAACAACAGAAAGTTTATCAAGTTTTACAGGTCGTGTTGATCAAATTGAAACAGTCAACAACATGATGCAATTAACAAATCGTGAAGTAGATTTTCATGGTGTTAAGTTATTAAATGACAACAGCAAAGCCAGCAATGGAATGGCTGGTGATGTGGTGGGTATTGTGGTTGGTGGACAGCGTGATCTAGATAACGGATGGGCACTTGGTGCTGGGTTCGGTAAACTAGATGCTAGAGCTGACAACAACAGCGACTGGGTTGAAGCGGATAGCGTTATGTTTAATGTTCACGCTGAACGTGAATTGGTTGACGGTAGCGTTAGACTTAGCTTGACCAATAGCAATGTAGACTACAGCCTCAGCAGAGTAATTGGAGACTTTAGTAATACTGCTAGCACCACAGGTGTTGATCGTTATGTTAAAGTTGAGTGGACTGCGAGTGGTGAGAAGCTTCGACCAATTCTCGGATACACCAAAGGCGTAACTCGAGTTGAGGGATATACTGAGGCAGGTTCTGTACAAAGTGCTCGAACAGTTGCAAGAGATAACGACTGGTATAGGTTTGCTTCCATTGGATTTGAATTTAATCTAACTCCAAGTCTCAGTGGTAGTTATGTCCACGACACAGATGGAACTAACAGTCTCGCTATTGGGTTAGATAAAACAATTAACGATAAGACTTTGACTCTTGAAGTTGGCAGAGTCGAAACAGAAACGACTGCTGCAAATACGATTAATGCAAAACTAAACATAATGTTCTAAGCATGGGGGAGCAATCCCCCATTGCAATTTGTGTTTAATATATAATGTTAGTATAATTATGGTTTGTGAAACTAATTGGAGATTTGCATGTCTAATGTTGTTTTGGAAAAATCTTTTATTTCAACCGAAGATAAAACTTTTGTAAGGGAGTTATTGCATAATGAAGAGATCCGAGATCTGTGTGTTACTTTTACCAAGAAAGACGGCACGCAAAGGGAAATGTTCTGCACGTTATCAGAAAGTAGAATTCCTACCGACAAAAAACCCAAAAACACAGATTCCGTATTTACTGACGAAGCACTTCGAGTCTTCGATGAAAAGATAGGAGAGTGGAGATCTTTCCGCTGGGAAAGCGTAATCAAGATCGAGTATACTACCTAAGTTATTGATTATACAGAGAAAATAAAGCTTTACTTTAATTCTACATTATGGTATAATGACTATATATTATTATGGAGGATTAAATCCTATGAGTACTGTACTAAAGAAAAAAGTAAAGCAACAAAAACTTATATCCGCAATAAAAGAAATTGAACCAGTAATCACTAAAGATGATTACGAATCCTCATTGCATCGAGCGTTCAATTACCACAATTACAACACACCCAACAAGAAGTTAAAAGATTGGGCTGTGTTGTATACCAAAAAGAACTTTCCTAAACTTGTATCTGCCGTAAGTAAAGCACCCGAATGGGAGTTTACGACTTATGCAGTTATAGCACATCATTTATTGAAGGGACAATATATTGCTCCTGAAGAAAGTCAAAGATTAAATGATAGGCTACAATCTATCGCTGCAAGGTACAGTATAGCTGAAGAGAAAGCTACAGAAACAAAACTTGTAGTTGATATTCAAAAGCGTATATACGACACTGCTGTTGTTTTATCTGATGAGATTGATTATCAGATAGACGCATTCCTCAAAACTAAAATTGTTCCAGACTTTTCCGCTATGGCTTATCTTCGCAGTAAAGAAGTAAGTGGACCTGTGGCAAAAAAGATTGGAGAATTTTATGAGGGGTGGCTTTATGAAGTAGAAGAAGCACTGGCAGGAACTGATGAGGATTTGGTAGATGGGTACTCTAACTTTACCAAGACTCAGCTCAAAAAGTTTTACAAGTTTATTGAAGATATTATTAATGACTGTAAACAGTTTGTGGTTTCGAGTAAAGGTGCACGCAAACCTCGTGTTCGTAAACAGAAGTCTCCACTTCAGTTAGTTGCTAGAATGAAGTATATGAAAGAGGATGGCGACCTGAAGAGTGTTAATCCAGTAGATCTGATTGGCAGTAAGGAAGCGTGGATCTATAATACCAAATACAAGAAACTCATGAAGTATGCATCTGCGGATAACTCTGGTCTCAGTGTTAAGGGAACTACGCTCATAAATTATTCAACGGTAGATTCAGTTGGAAAAACTTTGCGCAAACCAGAAGAGGTGTTGCAGAATTTTACTCGTAAGTGGTTAAATGATTCACTCAAGAAACTCAAGACCAAAGCTTCAACACCAAATGGTCGAGTGAATCAAGACTGCATAATTTTGAAGGTGTTTTAATATGATACTAGTTGATTATAGTCAGGTTTCTTTGAGCAACATTCTTTCGTTCAAAGATGATTTACGTAGGGGTGATGCCAAAGATATTGAGAACTTAGTTCGTCATGTAACTTTGTCCACATTGAAGTCATATAAAAAGCGGTACGGCGATACTTATGGTGAGCTGGTGATTTGTTGCGACGGTAGAAAGTATTGGCGCAGAGATCACTTCGCTCATTATAAAGCTATGCGCAAGAAGCATCGGGAAGAGTCCGACTTAGATTGGCATTTGATATTCGATACACTATCTAAGGTGCGTGCTGAGATTAAAGAAAATTTCCCATATAAAGTTATGCACTTTGAGAACACAGAAGCTGATGATATTATTGCAGCGTTGGTGTTGCTGACTCAAACAGTTGGACGTCATGAAGAGAATCTAATTATCTCTAGCGACAAAGACTTTAAGCAGTTACATCTTTACAACAACGTGAAGCAGTGGTCACCTATTCAAAAGAAAATGGTGATTAGTAAACATGCTGAAGTTCGTAAACAAATTGTTGAACACATTGTGAAGGGAGATACTGGTGATGGTATACCAAACATACTTAGTGCTGATGATATTTTTGTTAACGGTGGTCGTCAGAAACCTGTAACAGCAAAAAGACTTAACGAGTTTTTTACTGATGGTATAGATGCTTGCCGTACACCAGAGGAAAGAGCTAACTGGCATCGCAACCAAAAGCTGGTAGACTTTAACTATATACCTGAGGAGATTGTTGATCAGATACAAAAAGAATATGATGAACTAAAACCGAATGGGGATAAAATGACAATTATGAATTATCTAATGGAAAACAGATGTCGTAATCTGTTAGATGAATTGGAGGATTTTTAATGAAACGACACATCGTTGAAATACTAGAAGAAATAAACGCTGATCCTAAAAAGATCGAAAGCTATAAAGCCAATGGAGCACTAAAGGCAATATTTGAATATGCCTTTTTGCCAGAAAAGAAGTTTGTATTACCTGAGGGAGATCCTCCGTACAAACAAGATGCTGCTCCCTTTCCAATGAATCCAACAAACCTGCTTATGGAGATACGCAGGCTTTATGTATTTTTGCGGCAAGACCTGAAGCCCATTAAACGAGAACAATTATTCGTTCAGTTGTTGGAATCGATTCATCCCAGCGAAGCTAAAATCGTTCTGGCGGTTAAGGAGCAGAAGCTTCCTAAGTTGTATAAAAAGATTACAAGGAAGCTTGTAGCCGATGCAGGGTTTATTCCAGCTCTTCCAGAGAAGGAATCTACCTTAAAAAAGTCTGTAACCTCTTGATTTCATTGAGGAAAAAAAGACCTTTACATTAATTCAATAATATGGTATAATTACTCTAGTAATTTTGAATGGGATATATTATGACTAAGTTTGTAGTAGGTTTTATTTTTGGGTTTGTTATATCAACAGTAGGTGTTAGTAACTTTACAAATTTCTTGGATCGGAATTTAACTTCTGCCCAAGAGGTAGTTAAGGAGAATGTGAAATGAAAATTATGAAATATGTGATGTTGTTATCTGTAGTGCTTATTAGTGCTTGTGCTAACAATAAAAAAATGACTGAAGCTGATGCGCTTCCAGAAACTGTTATGGAAAAGCCATCGATGATTACTGATCTTGGTAAAGTAAAAGTCACGTTCAGTGATAAGGGTCAGTGGGAATCGTTAGAGTCTACAGCCACAGCCAATGTATCTTTGGATAGTGATGTGGGTATAGAGCAGTCTATGAATCTTGCGACTCTTCGAGCAAAACGAAACATCGTTGAGTTTATAGAAACTGAGATCACTGCCAGTAAAACAACAGAGACTTTTGTTGACACTTTAGTAAAGCAACAATTATCTGTTGATGCTGCAGCTAACTTGACTTCTAAAGTAACTGAATCTATCAAAGAAGATTCTAGCGGAATTATTCGAGGTGCTTATATTTCTGATAGGAAACTCTTAGATAAAACAAGAACAGTATCTGTTACAGTTGTTGTTGATAGAAAAACATTGGCTGTATCCAGTATGCTTAGAGCACAGGTAAGCAGATGAGACTTCTAATTATATTATGTTTTCTTTTTTCTACAGTAGCAAAAGCAGAATTGGTTACTGTAGAAGGAAGAGGTGAGACTTACGACAAAGCTTTGAGTAACGCAAAAGAGGCAGCAGTAGGTAAAGTTGCTGGATCTTTTGTATTATCTGAGAGAAGTTTTAGTGATGAAGAATATTCTGAAGATATGGTTGAGTATAACTCAGGTTCCATAACTTCTTACGATGTTATTCATAGCTTCTATGATGATAAAACTAAGTTGCATGTTGTTACTATACAAGCTAACGTCGATCCAAAGAAAAACAATCTATTAACAGTTAATAAACCTACGGAAGTGGAAATAGATTGGAAAGAACATAACAATCGTGCTGAAGTAATACATCGTTTAGATAACATTAATCGAATGTTTAGTGTTGTTATTCAGGAACCAAAAGTTGGTATAGGAACTTATCAAACCAAGTTCCGAACTAAAGTTACATTCTCGTACCAGCCTAAATGGATTTCTGATATGGAAACTTTTGCTGGAGTTTCTGGTGGTAAGGGCAAAGTTAGAACTAATGTGTACGAAAGAGTACACGGTAATATAGTTACTGGCTTGCTTAGTAAATCGCCACTAGCTGCGGTATTAGTTTACGAAGTAGGTAAACCAAATGAGGTGCAGAGAGACGATCAGATGATGACCTGTTTCGCTAAGAAGAAAGGGTCGCATTTAAAGTGTTACAACATAGGTGTAGAATATACCATACCAAGATCTCCCATGTTAACTATAACTGGGGTAACTGATTCTGGTGAAGTTGTGTTATACCAGCACCTTGTAAATATGACAGAATTATATCAATATGTAAATGCAGGCGATCATATAAACCATAGAATGTTTAAACAAATGAATTATACTTTCGATCAACCAGCATTTGTGGTATATAGCAATCAAAAAATTGTTGAAGATATGAGTTTTTATGTCGACAATAATGTTGCTAAGTCATTAAAACGATTTAATGTTTACTGGAGATAATTATGCCTAATTGGTGTTTCAACGAAGCAGTTCTTTTTAATCAAGACAGTACTAAAATAGATGCTCTGGTAGAGGAACTTGAGAAAGAAAATCCAGAACCATTTAACCATCTCAGACCAAGACCAGAAGAGAAAAATGAAGAGTGGTATAGTTGGAATATAGAAAAGTGGGGAACTAAATGGGATGTAAACATTGAGGACTACACTCGTGTTGATGACAATACGATTCAATTATTCTTTGATAGTGCTTGGTCTCCACCAATAGAACTATACACTTATCTAGAACATGAGGGTTGGGATGTAAGTGCTCAATATTCTGAGGAAGGAATGCAGTTTGTTGGTTCTTATTCTGATTTAGAAAACGACTATTATGAATATGATTTTTCTGAAGAGGATTGGCGAGAACATATCCCAGAAGAGTTAATTATATTTGGAAATCTAGATGATGGGTATGAGTGGTATAAAGAAAATCTAGAAGATGAAGAACAAATTCACTAACCTTTATATGAAACTGGCTGAGGAAACTGCTAAACTTTCTTCAGCCAGAAGATTAAAAGTTGGAGCAGTAATAGTAAAAGACCACAGAGTTATTAGTCTTGGATATAACGGGACTCCTGCTGGTTGGGATAATAACTGTGAAATAGAAATTGAAAACGAGCATTTAAAGAAATACCCCAACCCACATCAACACCATGTTATAGAACTGAGAACTAAGCCAGAAGTAATACACGCTGAAGCAAATGCTATTGCCAAACTTGCAAGAGATGGTGAGTCAGGTAAAGATGCTACGATGTTTCTAACCCACAATCCTTGCATTGAGTGCGCAAAATTAATTTACGGAGCAGGCATTTCTAAGGTATACTATAAGAATGAATATCGAAACAACGAAGGTGTAGAGTTTTTAAACAAATGCAACATAGGAACTATCTATTATGAAAATCTGTAATCCATGGGTTGATGTTCTCTGGTTTATGCAATCAGGCGATCAAGCAACCACACACAATGATGATAAACAAGCAGAGTTATACAAAACATTAATCGATGAAGAGCATGGTGAATTTACAGAAGCTTTTAAAAACAAAGATGATGTAGAAATTGCTGATGCTTGCTTTGATATGATATGGGTGATTATTGGATATATGTACTCAAGAGGTTGGGATCCTATTGATATTTGGGAGGAAGGTAAAATTTCTAATCACAAAAAGATAGACCCAATAACAAATACTATACACAAACGTGAAGATGGAAAGATTCTGAAACCAGAAGGATGGACTCCCCCAAACTTCTCTAAACTTGTTAAATAAATATAATATGAATATATTTTACTTAGATCATGATACAAAAAAGTGTGCAGAAATGCACGTTGATAAACATTGCGTAAAGATGATACTTGAATATGCACAACTACTATCTACTGCTCATCGTGTGCTTGACGGTACTGAGTACGTTGGGAGTACTGCTAATGGACGTAAAAGGATACGTTACAGTCTTCCTGATGATCGTGAATCTGTCTTGTACATGGCTACTCATATCAACCATCCAAGCGCTGTCTGGGTGAGACAATCTGTCAAGAACTACGAGTGGTTGTACAAGTTGTTTTTCGATCTAACTGATGAGTATATCCACAGATATATGAAGATTCACAAATGTGTGATGCTTGCTCACCTTCTCAGAAATCCTCCAAACAACATTCCTAAAGATGTTCCATTTACACAACCTACTCCAGCTATGCCTGACGAGTACAAGGTAGCTGGCGACTCTATTAAATCATATCACAACTACTATAATGGATCAAAACAGCGAATGTTTTCTTGGAAAAATAGAAACACGCCACACTTTATAACCTAAATAAAAATACAATATGCCAACATACGAATTTATTGACACTTCAAATAATGAGATCTTCGAAAAGTCTATGAAGATCTCTGAGCTAGATTCATATCTAGCAGAAAATCCCACACACCAAAGACACCATAGCAGCGCACCACCGTTGGGTGACCCTGTGCGTCTTGGTATTCGTAAAGTCGACAACGGATTTAAGGAGGTGCTACACAAAATCTCAGAAAGAGCTCCAGGAGCGAAAGGACTAAAAGACCACATTCGATAATAACAACAAGGTAGGAAGTTTATATGCCAAGAAGAGCAGAAAATGTTTTAGATATAAATGATGGCAAGAAACAAAATAAAAATCATGGGCTAAAAATTAGATTAGATGATTTAAAAACTTTTGATCCTTTAACTGACAATCAAAAAAAGTTTTTTGATTTATATAAGAAGCAAGAATATTTTGTAGCACTACACGGAGTGGCAGGAACAGGAAAAACTTTTATTGCTTTATATAAAGCTTTAGAAGAAGTCTTAGAAAAAGACAATCCCTTTAGTAAGATTATTATAGTTCGCTCAGCTGTGCAGTCCAGAGATATTGGACACCTTCCTGGAGATATAGATGAGAAGATGGAAATCTATAGGCAGCCTTATGTTCAAATATGCGATACTCTTTTCGGAAGGAAAGATGCATACCAACGGTTAGAAGAACAGGGGCATATAGAATTTATTTCCACTTCGTTTATTAGAGGTATGAGTTTTGATGATGCGATTATTATAGTTGATGAGATGCAAAACTTAACCTTTGAAGAGATAGATACGGTGATGACTCGAGTGGGATATCGGTCAAAGATTATTTGGTGTGGCGACTACCGCCAAACAGATCTAAATAAAAGAAAGAATGACGTAAGTGGTATTTTAAAATTTTTAGATATAGCGATGCATATGAAAGCATTTAGTAAAATTGAATTCACTATTAATGACATTGTCAGAAGTAGCTTGGTAAAAGATTATATTCTTGCCAAGACAAAATTCGAGGATGCTCAGGATATGTTGAAACCAAAATAGGATAATATATTATTGTGAAGTTTAATCATATATCATACGACCACACAAAGATAACGAGAGCCACTGCCCATGATGGCTCTCGTGTCTACAGAACTCCAACTGGTAAAATGTATCCATCAGTTACTTCTGTAACTGGTCTACTCAAAAAGGATATTATAAAAGCTTGGCGTGCTAAAGTTGGAGATAAAGTTGCTAACGAGATATCCACTCGAGCTGCCAGAAGAGGAACCAAAGTCCACTCTCTCTGCGAATCCTATTTGAGCAACGAGGCAGTCGAACCAGATATGTTTGATCTGGAGATGTGGAATAATATACGTCCAGAACTAGATAGAATAAATAATATACATGCATTAGAAACTCAGCTTTATTCAGATCATCTTCAAGTTGCAGGTACGGTAGACTGCATTGCTGAGTATGACGGAACTCTTTCTGTTATAGATTTTAAAACTTCCAAAAGAGTTAAGAGTAAAAAAGATATAGATGATTATTTTATGCAGTGTTCTGCATATGCAGTTGCCTTTGAAGAGAGGACTGGAGTTCCTGTTGCAAATTTAATGATTATTATGGCAGTAGATGATTCCGAGACGCTTATCTTTAGAGAAAAGAGAGACAATTGGATAAAGCAGTTTATAGAGTTACGAGAAGATTATAGAAAACTAAGAAATATATAATGGAGAACATTTATGGGTATATCTAAAACGCAAGAGTCTTTTGACAGAATACAAAAATTGTTACCAGAGGTGTGGGAAACCTTACACTACAACTGGACTTTAGCATTTGGTGGTGGTTTAACTCTAGAAGAGTTTAACAAAAGCTTAGAAGAAAATAACATAATATCCAAAAGAACAATGGAAACTGCTTACGATGTTGATTTTATAATAAATAATATAAAACTAACAATCGGAAGTCAGTAATGATTACAGTTACAGAAAAGGCAATGGAAAAGATTAATGCTCTCTTACAAGAAGAGGGCAATCCAGATTTTAAAGTTAGAGCATTTGTCACTGGTGGCGGATGTTCTGGTTTTAATTACGGATTCACTTTTGAAGAAAATAAAGATGAAGACGATTTTGAGGTTGGCGGAATTATTGTAGATTCAATGAGCATGCAGTATTTACAGGGAGCTATTATTGACTGGGAAGATAGTGTCATGAGTAGCCAATTTGTAATTAGGAACCCAAACGCTACAGCCACATGTGGTTGTGGTAAAAGCTTTGCAGTTTGACGCTCCCTTAGTTAAACGGTATAACAGTTGATTTGTAATCATCTATTGGCAGTTCGATTCTGTCAGGGAGCACCAACAAAGGAGAATGTATGAGAACAATATTATTTGCTTTTCTTATATCTCTTGTTGGGTTAAGTTATGCAAACAGAGAATATTTGGCTGATCCTGTTTTGCAAGTTAATGCAGAACGAGATAAATTAAAATTTGACCCAACTGAGATTCATAAAGTAAGAGGCACAAATAAAATAGAAGCATATTGGGATATCTACGGCGATTATCCTTCTAAAGCTAAAGTATATATGCGAAGGATGAAGTTTTTTGTAGACTGCCATCCAGAAAACTTTCCAGACACAGATAAAGCACGAGTAACATTAAGCACTGTTGCTCTGGGAACAATAGATAATCATATGATAAAGATTATTCTTATTCCTCCAGGAGCCGAAGAATGGATGTTCTGGGATGAAGTTTCATTTATTACACCAGAGCATATTACTAAGATATGCACCTATAAGGGAGAATAATATGCGGTACTTAGTAATTGCAGTAGTTTGTATAGCGTTGATGATTGCTATGGCTTCTATAACTAATGCAGACGACTCGCCTTACTGCTTGACTAAAGCAAGTCTTGCTAAAGATGTAGTATCTAGTATTAATGATGGACTAAATCCACAAAATATTAATTTTGCCTTTCCTAATGTTCAATCTGAAGAAGAAGCTGAAATTGCAGTAGCTTGGGCTCAAGAAATTATGCGTGAAGTGTTACTAATTATGAAGGAAGAGAAAGATCCAGTAAAGGTATATAATTTAATAAAGGATAGTTGTATAAATCCTTCTGATAAACAAATATAAGGAGATACTCTTGGCAGCACCAAAAACGAAAAAGACTACAGTAAATGCAAGAATTCATCAGCCTGTTCACAAAAGAACTTCTATTGGTGGACCAAGACCTAAAACCAGTTCCATGAATAAGTCTAAAAAAAGAAGCTATAAAAAGTACCGTGGGCAGGGAAAATAAGCTTTACTTTAATTCAAAAAAGTAGTATAATTTATACTAATTTGGGGTAAAACCTAAATAATAAACTGCTCTGATAAAAAGGAGCATTTAAGGAGTTTTGTAAATTGTACTTGTCAACAGAAACAATTTGCATTTTTCAACTAAAAAGGAGATCCACATGAAATTGGATTGGAATCTTGCGGCACATGTTGCTGTCGTTATGGTTGTAGTAAACCTAGTAGGTAATGCGACAGGTTGGTGGTAATCCACAAACCACGTTAAACTTTGATTTGACGTAGGTCTTGCCAGTTCTTCCTTAAAGAACTGGCATTTTGATTATGAAAGCGATACCAATAGGCTAATATCTTAGACATGGATCAACTTCCAAAAAACAGGGGCAAGGGTAATGTCCTGTGTAATGGACCACGGTGGAAACACTATAAGCCAAATGGTCTCTATACTATGGGATGTAACTTTCCTCCAGTGCCAGTAGACGCAACGTCTATAATTGATAGAGATGTAATTAGAGTATGGGCAACTGACAACGTAAAGATGCTGACTAATAAAGTGGTTCTAAACAAAGCCAGCTCTGAAACTATAAAAGAACATAGAAGATTTTTTTCTCTAGAACAAAATACTATAAAAGTTTTGGGGACAGTAAATGTATTAAGAAATTATTATAGTTCTGGTCATTGGGCAGCATATGCTATGATTCGTTTAGGATTTACAGAATTAGATATTTACGGTTGTGATTCTTATTTTGATGTGGACATTGGTAGTTATACAGATAATTTTGTAGAAAAAGGTAAACCGAATTATAATCCAAAATTTGTGGGCGAATGGCGCAAATCTTGGAAACGTCTTTCCCAAGAAGAGGGTAAAGGTGTTACGTTTAATTTTATTGACAAAATAGAAGAGGACGGCACAGTTGTTAAAGAAGTTCTGTATGTTGACAGAAAAGCGCAACTGGATCCCTAAGGAGGTATAACATGAAGAACGAAATATTTCTTTCATTTACTTTGCTTACTGCTGTATTTCTTATTGCTTATGCAGCATATCCTAAGAATATTTCATCGCCTCAAATCGAGGTAAAAGAATTTCAATCAAGTTTAATCTTACCCAGAGTTAAAAAAGAAATACAATGTCTGGCTGATAATATGTACTTTGAAGCTGTTGGTGAACCATACATCGGACAAAAAGCTGTTGCTCTGGTAACGTTAAATAGAGTTAAGAGTCCTAGATTTCCTGATAGTATTTGCGGTGTAGTAAAACAAGGAATTGTCTCTAAGTGGCATACAGAAAACACAGGCAAGATAGTACCGATTAAACACAAGTGTCAGTTTTCTTGGTGGTGTGATGGTAAGCCAGATGTAGTTTATGACAGGAAAGCTTATGAATCGATTTATAAGATGGCAAAACAAATTGCTCTAAATTCAGAATTGAATTATGATATAACTGGTGGAGCACTTTGGTACCATGCTGATTACGTTGCACCCAGTTGGAGAAAAATGAAAGTTAAAACAGTGAAGATTGGGCAACACATATTTTATAAGGATAAAAATAATGGCACAAAAACTAAACTTTCAAGTAACCGAAGGGCAAAAGATGGCTCATTCGTTCTACTTGCTGATGGACGAGATTAACTATACTTCTGCTAAATCAACAATAGATTGGATATTTGAATCAAATTTTTCAGAAGAAAGACCAGAATTATTAAACCTTATTATTTGCTCTCCTGGAGGAGATTTGAATGCTGCGTTTGCAGTGATAGATGTGATGAGAGGATCAGCAATACCAATTAGAACTTTTGGTATAGGACAAATTGCTTCTGCTGGACTTTTAATTTTTATTGCAGGTGATAAGAAAATGAGAATACTAACTCCCAATACCAGTATTCTTTCTCATCAATATAGCTGGGGAGCCTTTGGTAAAGAACACGAGTTATTTGCTCAGATTAAAGAATATGATTTAACAACCAAAAGAATGATAAACCATTACAGAAAGTGCACTGGATTGCCAGATAAGAAGATTAGAGAGGTATTATTGCCTCCACAGGACACGTGGCTTTCCGCTTTGGAAGCTAAAAAGCTGGGTATCTGCGACTATGTTAAAGATCTCACATAAAATCAAGGACTTATACCCCTTTACTTTAATTCGGCAAAGTGGTATAATATATGGAGTTGCTTATGTCTAACGATTGGCGCAACGGCGGAACTCTTCAGTATGGCGTTTCTGTTTCTTACAAGCGTAAGGAAGAACAGAAATGGCTTTCTAGAGAGTTTTGGGGTGATAATGCAGTAATAGATGCGAAAAACTACTTCGATATTATTTTTGACGAAGCAGAATATCCTTCTTTTACGACTATATGTAGAGGTGATGATGGGAATGATGCCAGCGTGGTTTACAACGACACGGAACAGAAAGCCGAGGAAGCCTAAGTTTCGTACAGCAGAAGCTAAACAGAAATATGAACAGAATCTTAGAAATTGGGAAGAGCTAAAGAAACGCCACGGAGCAGATTCAAAAAAGACTCCAAGCTTTGTACCACTTACAAGCTACAAACTAACACCACCTGTCGGCAGAGAATCAGCAAAGCACTATCCTAGCTGCGGAACTGCAGGCATGGGTGTTGCAACTAAGTCTGAAAACAAAACCTACACAGGAACCAATATCTTAGGAATAGGAACTTTGCATAAGTCTAATGCTGTTCCCATTTTTAACGATACCGAAGCTAAAGATATTGCAAAAATGCGTCGTTAATACTTTATTTTAATTCACTCTTGGAGTATACTATGAATATGGACTTGACAGGTATCGATAAAAAAATTGCTTCAGCGTACAACTATGGTACGAAATCTGAACTCAAAGAACTACGTAATCAACTTGTTAGTTACAAGATGGAACTGGATAAGTTTATGTCAAAATATCTAACTATGTTTGAGCGGAAGATGTCTTATGATGAGTTAGACACTCCAATATGGAACTTGTACCATAAGAAATATGATGAATATACTAAAGTCACAAAGAGTTTAAACACAGCTGAATACTATATTAATAAAAAATAATTGGGAGATATAATGCTTAATCGTGTTCCAAACGTAACTTTTAAAACAAGAGTTCGTGATGAAAGTATTGGCGGAGATAATCCTTATCGTTGGCAGGATATGACCACCGATGATTACTTTGCCAATAAAAAAGTTATTTTGTTTTCGCTTCCAGGAGCTTTCACTCCAACTTGCTCAACTTTTCAGTTACCTAATTTTGAAAAGATGTATGAGGCATTTAGAGGACAAGGAATAGACGACATATACTGCATGTCAGTCAACGATTCGTTTGTTATGAATGCTTGGGCGAAATCTCAAAACTTACAAAACGTAAAGGTAATCCCAGATGGTTCTGGCGAGTTTACTAGACTTATGGGTATGTTAGTTTGTAAGGATAACTTGGGATTTGGTATGAGGTCTTGGCGTTACGCTGTTCTTGTAGATAATAAAGAAATTGTTAAATGGTTTGTTGAACCAGACAGAGAAGATAACTGTGGTTTAGATCCTTACGGTGAAACTTCTCCCGAAAACATTTTCAATCAAATCTCAAGAATAAGTGGATTATAATGTTCAACAATGCAAACGAGTTCTCGCTCTACATTGAACAGATTGTTAGAGATAAAAAAGTTCCTTACATGGATGCTATATTAGAATACTGTAAGGAAAACTATCTTGAACCATCTGATGTAACCAGTTTTATCAATTCTAATTTAAAAGATAAGTTGGAGTTAGAATTCAGAGAATTAAATTATCTTCCTAAACAAGGAAAACTTGACGTCTAACGGATATGACAGTGAACGGTTTTAAAGCTTACAAATATTATATGGCAGTGAAACTACACTTCACAACGGACAAGTATAATGTTTTCGATACTGGAGGCAAGGTCAAGGGATCTGTTGATGCATTTAAGCGTAGATCTGATCGCTTCCATTTCGAAAACATAGCACATAAAATATCAGAAGATAAAAAGCTGATTCAATATTATGTAGCAAACTTTGCCTACGGAAATCCAGGAATGATTTGGGAGCAAGAAGAAGCTCAAAAGAATTATGTAACTTGGGTTAAACGTAGAGAAAGTATTGCATATATTTTCCGTGAAGATACAATGAAGATATTGGATCACTGCGAAAAGGAAAGACTGGATAAAAACAGATTGTATTCATTTGTTGGTGGTGATTATCCTGAGTTACTAAAACTTTACATTGGAAAGCATATAACGCTGGAAACAATGAGGATTTTAGATGACTTTGATAGTTACCTCAACGAATGGAAACTAAACGATTCTTTGGCTTTGTTATGGGATGGTGAACGCAGAAGAATCGAGAAGTGTAAGCGGTTCGTAAAATATGACAAAGCTCGTATTGAACCGTTGTTTTTAAATTTTAAAAAGGAGTTAGATGTACTTTAGCCATGGGACGTACTTTTAAGAGAGAGACTTTTAATCGGTACGACGACTGGGACAATAAATTCTCAGAAAATCGTAAAGGTAAAAAGAGCATGAAAATCATAAATAAATATGTTGATGAGGATTATAATGAAGACAACATTGACTTTAATTATGAAGAAGAATATACTAAACAATACGACAATTAATAATACACTTTTATACGGAGACAAATATGGATATTAATACTTTACGAAATATGCGTAATAAAGACTTTGGTGAAATTGCCAAAGCTTTTGATAAGATCGCAACCCCCACCACTACAGAATCAAAGTCTTATGCAGACGAGCGGTTCTGGAAACTAGAACAAGATAAAGCAGGTAATGCTACCGCCACCATTCGATTTCTTCCAAGGGTTGAGGGTGATGAGTTACCATGGGTTAGAGTTTTTAAACACTCTTTCCAAGGTCCAACTGGACGCTGGTATATTGAGAACTCATTGACCACTTTTGGTGAGAAAGATCCTGTGGGCGAACTCAACAGCCGTCTGTGGAACTCTGGTTCAGAAGCTAACAAAGAATTGGCAAGAAAGCAGAAACGTAGACTTTCTTATATTGCTAATATTCTTATCGTTAACGATCCTAAACATCCAGAAAACGAGGGCAAGGTATTCTTGTTCCAGTTTGGTAAAAAGATCTTTGATAAGATTATGGACAAAGCTCGTCCAACCTTTGAGGATGAGAAGCCAGTAAATGTTTTTGATCTATGGGAAGGAGCTGACTTCAAGTTGCGTATGCGTAAGGTTGATGGATATGCAAACTACGATCAATCTCAGTTTAACGAGCCTTCAGCACTTTATAGTGGTGAAGAGCAGAAACTGCTAGAGGTTGTTGGTCAGCAATATAAACTTGCTGAGTTCTTGGATAGAGACAAATACTTCAAGTCTTTTGATCAATTATCTAAGAAGTTGTCTGATGTTTTGGGCGACGGTGAACCAATGCCATCTGCCTCAGATCTAGCTGAAGAAGATCGTCCTAGACCTAAAGCTGCAGTAACTGCTTCTGGAGATGATGACGACGGAATGTTATCATACTTTCAAAAGATAGCTGACGAAGACGAGTAAAAAGAAAGGGGAGCTTGGCTCCCCTTTTTTATGGACTAACAAATTGTAAACTTGAATTACTGTAATTTCTTACAGTGCTGTCCATATTTCTGGTTCCCATTCTTCCTATGACAGCTTTATTGTTACTTACATTGTTTATGGTATTTGATCCATCTACTACATTAACAGCTGGTAGGTTAACTGGAGTTGTTTTAATCATTTCATTTTCTGTTGATAGATTGTTTATTGTTTGTTGATTAAGTTGTGATCCAGAAACATTTTTGTTTATTGGAGAGCCAAATTCATCATACATTGTATAACCACTTATATCTATGGGTTTTCCAGCACCCCCATCGTCTTTGGATGAAAACTTCATAAGCTTCTCAGCTTGTTCTGGAGTAAGTTTATCTAGTGCTCCAAAGTCTATATCTTCTAGTTTGCTTATTTCTCTCGCTCCCCTTGCAAATGCGAACAGTCCCTCACCAAGTTCACTTAATCCCTTACCAACTTTTTTGAAATCTTCAGAGTGTTTTGCTAATTTTGTGTATACTGTAAATTTTTCTGTTGGATCTTCATCGTCTTTCCAAAAGGTCAGGGCACTGAAAATATCACTAAAGAAACTTGACCCTGCCTCTAGAATACCTGCTCCAGCCATTTTTGCCATACCACCAGCCAATGCACTTAATCCTTGTCCTGCCTTTAATAGATTTTCCCCATCTATACCTGCAAAAGCATTTAATCCTGCAGCTAAATTGATCATCATCACTTTGATGCCACTACCATCCATTCCAAATACTTTCATTATTTTCTCACCAACACCAAGTCCTAAGAAAAATCCTCCAAGACCAGCACCAATAGCAGTCATACCAAGAGCAGCTCCTCCTGCCATCGATGCTCCAATACCTGGAACAGCTCCAAATAAAGCACCAGCACCTAATAGTGCCCCAAAAGCAGCCAAACTTGGTCCGCTAAAGGCATTTAAACCCTCAGCCAAATTGACCATCATGTCCCTTATTCTTCCACCATCTGCTCCCATCATCGTTGCTAGTCCATCACCAACAGCTAGTCCAGTAAAGAATCCACCTAATCCTAAACCTATTGCAGCCATTCCTACTGCTGCTCTACCAGCGACTTTTGTTCCAACCACACCAAATATAGCCCCAGCTCCCAACAATACACCCATAGCAGCTAAACTATTAGCATCAAATGCTCCAAGACCTTCGGCTAAATTTACCATCATATTCTTGATAGCAGTACCATCTGCTCCCATCATGGTTGCGAGTCCATCACCTGCAGCTAGTCCAGCAAAGAATCCTCCAAGACCAAGACCGATAAGAGCCATACCCGTTGCTGCTCTACCAGCAACCTTAACTCCTCCAACTATACCAAACAAAGCACCAGCACCTAAAAGTGCTCCAAGCGCCAACAATCCTTGTCCAGAAAATGCCTCCAATCCTTCGCCAATATTTACTAGTAATTTTTTTAAACTACTTCCATCTCCAAGTTTACCAATAATTAAGTCAGCTGCAGATAATGCTATGAAGAATGCTGCAATACCAGCACCGATGGCTGCCATTGCTCCTGTTATCCCCAGTAATCCCTTAGCAAGACCTCCTGCTTTTACTCCTCCACCGCCACCATCCGTACCACCAAGACTAGACATTGATCCTTTACCAACAACGTTAGCTTGTTTATCAGGAATATCTTTTTCAATTTTTCCTAATAGTTTTGTTTGGGTTTTTTGTTCTTTTTGCTCCTCTTTATATTTTCTTTCCTCAAGAACTGCGTTTCTATTGGAAGGGGAAAAATCACCTGTTAGTTGCTCACGTTTTGCGCTTGAACTTAGAGATGAGAAATTACCTGTTAGTTGCTCACGTTTTTCAAGTAATTCTTTTGCTCGGTCAGTTGTTGGAGCAAGTTTATCTGGAGTTGTTCCTTGATATTCAGCCTCTTTAGCTATTTCGGCTTCATTATCTTTTATTTGGTTAATTACTTTGTTTCTTTGTATAAATCTTTCGCTTAAAGTAGATATACTATCTGTACTTCCTAACGCTTTTTCTTGACGAATATACTTTTGCTTTTCTATTGCTTTGTTGAATATTCCACCAAAGTTTAATTTTTCAAGAGCTGCAATTTTAAAGTTTTCTTTAGATCTAAATGTGTCTTTTAGTCCTGTAAATGCAGATCGTATAGGTCCAAGAAAGTCTTTACCGAATAAACCTTTAAACGATTTTGATGACATAGCAAGCTGAAGCGCAAAATCTTGACGAGCCTTTATTTCTTTATCTAGAGCATCTTCTAATTTACTATCATTTTCATTGATTTTATCGCTCTCAATATTTTTAATATTTTCAATATTTTTAATATTTTTTTCCTGCAATTCTTTAGATTGTTTTACTACATCAAGCTGTTTTCTAGAAAGTAGTGTCAATTCTTTAAACATTATCGTTTCATCAATATGTGCAATGTACTTACCAATGGTTTTTGTTTCCTCTACCAATGATTTTTGTAAAGATAATAGTTCAGAAAATTTACTTTGATTTTCCATCAATTTTTCCTACTTTCTAGTCTTCTTTTTTCTTCTTCTAAGTGTTGTACAAGTAATGCAACATATATTTCTCTTTCAAATGGAATCATTTCTTCAATTTCTGTTAAACTATACTTATGATGCTGCATTAAGGCAAAATTTGTTTTATATAAGTTTAACAGATCTTCATGACAAAGGTTTACTGAAAAAAACTTGTTAGTCCCTCTATGACTTTATCGTGCTCTTTATTGCATACTGGACACGTATATTTTACATCAGTACTAAGTTTAGGTATTGTATCAAAAAACTTTTGTATTTTTCCAAACTGTTCTTGCGTAAGATTATTAATAAATTCCATAACTTCTTCTTTTGCAGTTTCTGCTGAGTGGTATATCTCATCGCTGTTGTAAATATAATCTATAGAATTGTATATTATTTCAAATATAGAATCTATTTGATCTGTGTTAGCATTTTCCAATTTTAGTACAGTGTTAAAATTTGGATATTTCATAACTACACCAACATCATCAAATAGTTGGATTTTATTGCTATGATCTTCAGATTTCTTAACATCAATTTTAGTTAAGTCAATATCTAATTTTACTCTAGCTTTCTCATCATCACAGTCATCGCAAGCAAATATTAATTCTACTGTTTCTCCAACAGATTTAGCACGAATTTGTGTAAACAAATATTCTAAGTCAAATAGTGCCAATTTTTCTACATCTATTTTACTAACTAAACAGGACGATATAACACTTTTTAATGTATCTGCCATTACCCTTGGATCTTCACTTTGTTGCGCCAGCAAAAGAGCCTTTTCTTCCTTGATTAAAAATGGTCTAAACTTTGCGTCTTCACTAGAAGAAGGAATTTTTAAATTATATGTTGGTGTACTTTGAATCGGTAATGCCATTACTATTCTCCTTTATTCATAGTCGAAATTAACTTATTCAACTCAGCGGTGCTTCCAACAAAAATTGAATTGTTGGTCACGTTTTTTTCAGTTTTTGATCCTTTGGGGTTATCTAAATTTTGCTTTTGTTTGTGTAAATCCATTAGTTGCTGGTTTACATCTGCCAATTGCTTAATTAAATTTCCCACTACTTCAAATGCTCTTGGATGCTCACTTTGTTTAGCAACTTCTAGAGCATTCGTTAATGCATCTTCTCCCTGTACTAATAGTACCTGTAGATTTTTTCTAGAGGCATCATAATCTGTTTCTATTTTTTGATTCCCACTAGATATCTCAGGTTCTTCCACAATTTCGGGAACTAGAGACTTTTCTTCAGGGATTATTTCAATATCAAATACTTCTGATAATTTATCGTTCATTTTCATAATAATCTTTCTATTTATCTACCCCACCCAAACTCAGTAACTACATTTTGTTGTGTTCTAAATACAGAGTTATTTTGTACAGTACGATTAAAGTCATTAAATTTTCCTTGGAATTTAGAAAAGTCTGTATAGTATACCAAAGGAAATGGAGTTGCAACCTTTTTATCTTCTCTTGGCATTGGAAAATAACCATAAGATTTAAAATATCTGTACGCAAATGTAACAGAAAGTTTCATTATATCTTTTGCAGCATAGTCTAGTGCTATTGAAGAAACTGCCTTTGGATATGCTTCTATTAGTTGGCATTGATATTTTTGCATATTTTGCATATCTTCAACATATATGTCCATAGGGACCACATAGTTATCATAGTAATTTACTCTTTTCGAATCAGGATTTATTATGAAAGATAACCATGAATCAAACATAGCTTTTACAGTCATATTATGATCAACATAAAATGTTAGAGTTACGGGGTCATGTATCTTCTCATAAGGGAGTTCTCTATACTCTCCAAAGGTTCTAGATTGTGTTGTAGAGAAATTAATTCCTGGAAGCTGTGCCGTGTCGCAGTATAAAAGAACTTTTTCTAGTTGTGATTGGTAAAAGCTGTTAACTCTAGTTATTCCAAGGGGTAGCGACATGACTACTGAAAATCTAGAGGTTCAAGCTAATCCTTCTGTTTTGACAGATGCTATAAATTTGTTTAGCGACATTAAAATCTTCCTAGTTTTTGTGATTCACTCCATACTACTGAAGCTGAAGTGCCTTTAAATTGTTCTACTGGCAATAACATAGCTGTTACCCAGTCTTCTGATGGAACATTTTTGTATAAACTCCTAACATTACTTGCCAAATAGTGTTTTACGCATGGTTTTACCGCTGCAAATTTAGTTGAACCACTCAAAAGACCCCATGAAAGCTTCAATTTAGTGTTTTCATCCATATTATTGTTGGTAGAAAACGCCATAAGTCTATCTAAAATCCTTATTCGCATAAAATATGGCAAATAATGAAAATTTATACCGTAAAATCCTCCTGATTCCAATCTAAACGGAAAAATCAGCGGAAATCTATCATAATATGGAAGTTTTTCCTTAGTTTTTGGATCATAAAAGAACATATACATTCGACCAAGAAGCATTCTTTTAGATAATCTATCAGGAATATCCTTTAAAACTTGATTTGGAGTGTATCTTTTTCTTTTAAGTAATAAAGATTGCTGCGCAAACCAAGATCTAGACTGCTTTTTGGCATTTTCTAAGTCGTACTTGTTATCTTCAAATATTTTATATAAAGAAGTAGCCATATTCTATTTATTTAGTTAATTCCAAGGTGTTTTTCGGTTAAAATTATAAAATCCCATCCTCTATCTTTGGCAAAATTGCTTGCAGCCTTCCATTTTGCCTGATTTTTGATAAAATAGAAGGATTCTGTTAGATATTTTCTAGTTCTTTTTCCTGGATAATTTGGTGGTTTTGTTTGCTCTTCTGGCTTTATTTCAACTAAATAAGTCTTGAGCAGACCTTCTTTATTTTGTATTTGAATTCTAAAATCTATGAAATAACGGTGAATTTTATTGTCTGTCGGGCAGCGGTAAGGAACAACGGTTTCTTCGCTTTGCCACTTTAAGACTTGCGGATTTTTATCGCACCAAACCGCAAATCTGGTCTCCCAAGAGCTTCTCATTATAATATTTGAGGGGTCTCCGTTGTATTTTTGGGGATTTATAGGTTTATATTTTCTTTTGTGGAACATATATAAATATTACAAAATAATAAGCATATTTAGCTAACAGAAAAGAGAAATTAATGGCAAATACAGATCCTTGGGGTGGCGCTGGAAGTTCTTCTGCTACTCAGCAAGAGCAAAAGAGCTCTCTTACAGGTCAACTCCTAGAATTTATAGATCAGGGAATAACTTCTCTACAAAATAGAAATAGTCTTGAGTACAAAGCTCGTGGCGATGGAAGAGAATTTGATAAAAAGAACTATGAGGTTTTTGACCACTCATATCCAGATGACCTTATGTCTGAAAATAATCAGTATGGAGATAATTATGTAATTTTTTACATTAATGTTTCTACTGATTCCAAAATGTTCAAGGGACGCACTGAAAATCAAATTGAATCTTTGACTGTTGGAGATGTTGATCCCAGAGACAGAGGAGATTTGATAGCCCAAGAATATAATAAAACTCAAGTCATAGGAACTCAAGCCGCAGTTAGCGCAGGACTTGGAGGTTTAGTTTCTGGAGGTTCTCCATCGGTATCTGTACCAGCAGGTGTTTTTGGTGGAGCTGCTGCATGGGGAGTTTCAACACAAACATCTGGATTTACTAGACCGCAGAAAAGATTAAAAACTGCTATTGCTCTTCATGTTCCAAATACTCTAAACATTAATTATGGTGTTCAATGGGCAGAGGATAGCACCTTTGCTTTTCAGGCTACTGCTGAAGTCTTAAGAATAGCTGGCGATACAGCTAGAAGTCTAATTGATGCGGCTGGAAGCGTAAAGGGAGTTACAGATATTTCAGGTATGAAAGATGCAGCATCAAAGGGAATTAAGGGAGTTGTTGATGCAGTAAAATCTGGCGCTCCAGCATTAACAGCCATGGGAATGCAAGCTACTAGTCCTGCTCTTGGAGCTGCGTCAGGATTAGCTACAAATCCAAAGATGGAACAAATATTTAAGGGTGTAGATTATAGAACCTTTAACTTTGATTATCAGTTTTACCCAAGAAACTCAAAAGAAGCAGCTAATGTAAGAAGAATTATTGAGTCTTTTAAGTATCATATGCATCCTGAGTTTAAAGATGATGGTAATTGGCTTTATATCTACCCTTCTGAGTTTGATATCTATTACTATCATGGCACAAAAGAAAACAGAAATATCCACAGACATACTTCTTGTGTTTTAACAGCAATAAATGTAAACTATACGCCACAGGGACAATTTACCACATTTGAAGATGGCATGCCAACACAGATTAACGTAACAATGACGTTTAAAGAACTTGCTCTTCTCACTAAAGATAAGATTAAGGATGGAATGTAATGTATTTTAGAAATTTTAACAACTTCTTCTACGACTTTCAAATTGGTGGAGAAAGAGTAATCACAAGAGTAAAAGATATTACTAAGAATGTTAGATTGCGTACAGAAATACTTTCTAATGTAACTTTATATGATGAATATGATATTAAAGATGGAGATACTCCAGAAATTATAGCTGAAAAGTATTATGGTTCTCCAGAGTATCACTGGATTGTTATGCTGTGTAATGATAGGTATGACTGGTTGGCAGATTTTCCAATGACAACTCCAGCTTTATCTTCATATGTAACTCAAAAGTATGGGTCAGGCAATGAATATGCTACACACCATTATGTTGATAATAATGGATTTGAGGTAGATGCAGATAATGCTGAGGCAACCTCTGTCTCAAATTATGCGTATGAAGACACACAAAACGAAACTAGAAGAAGAATAAAATTAATATCACCATCTTTATTAGCTAAAATTTTAAGAAACTTTGAAGATATAATTTAATGGTAACTGATTTAGAAGAAATTAGAGCTGCTGGAGATGTAATCTTAGGCAAAGCAGAGGTAGTAAACACTTCTGGGTTTGGTCAAGACATTTCTAATCAGATATCAGGCATACAAATTTTTGAAAGCCTATTCGATCCATTTATAACTGGAGTATTAATTGTAGACGATACTCTAGATCTTATCAATTTGTTTCCACTTGTTGGAGAAGAATTCTTAAACCTTTCAATAAGAACTCCAACCTTAGAAAGATTGGAAGATGGAACTAGCAGAACTATAACTGGAAAATTTTACATTTATAAAGTTTCTGAGCGAGAATATATTGGAGATAAACGATTAACATATAAATTGCATTTTATCTCATTTGAAGCTTTGGTTGATCTTAATAAAAAGCTTTCTTTGCCGTTTAGGGGAAAGTGTTCTGATATTGCCAAAAACATAATATCTTCTGAGAGAGGATTAGAGTCAAAGAAAAAAATTTATATTGAAGAATCTGCAAACTCAATTAAATTTGTCTCAAACTTTTGGAGTCCTGTTAAATGCCTAAACTATGTTTCTGAAAGAGCTGTAAATTATAAAGATAGTCCAACTTACTATTTTTATGAAAACAGAAATGGATTTAATTTTGGAAGTTTACAAAACTTAGCAGTTCAACCTCCAGTTCAAACGTTTACATATGATGCATATTCTAGAGATTTTAACAGTAATGGTCAGTCAATAAAAAATATTGAGGAAGAATACAAAAGAGTTAGAGATATTTCTGTGCCTGTTGTTTATGATTATATGGAAAGAATACGATCAGGAACATATACTTCAAAATTAATAACTCATGATCTGGCAACTAAACAGTATAATGTTAGAACTTTCAGTATGTTAAACAACTTCAATAAAGAAGACACACTAAATCAAAATCCAATATCTTCAAGTAAAAATATCGCCTTTCCTGATGCTGCTTTGATGACAAAACCTCTTTGCAATTTTAACTTTACTGGCTATGGAGATGTTACGACTAGCGATAAAGCATTGAAAAGAGTTTCTAAGATAAAACAGTTTAGATCTAATGCTATTGAGATAGTAGTTCCTGGCAGAACAGATTATACTGTTGGACAACGTGTTACTGTTATTTTTTATAAAAATACTCCATTGGCAGCAGGAGAAGATATTAAAGACCATATTGATAAAATCTATACTGGAACATATTTGATATCAGCAATAAACCATTATGTTAGTAGAAAAGAACACGAGTGTAATTTAGAATTGATAAAAGATTCGTATATAGTTGATTTAGATGAGGGGGGAGTAATATAGTGCAAATTTATACTGGTGTTGTTGAGAATAGAATGGATCCTCTAAAACTTGGTCGATGCCAAGTTAGAATAGTTGGAGTACATACTCACAATACAGCAGAACTTCCTACCAGTGAGTTACCGTGGGCATATCCCATGCAACCAACGACCTCTGCTGCTATTAGTGGCATAGGATTTAGCCCAACAGGTCCAGTTGAGGGAACGTGGGTTGTAGTTTTATTTAGAGACTACCCAGAAAACCAACAACCTATTATAATTGGAACTGTTGGTGGTATTCCACAAGCTCCTGTTTCTATAGATGCTGGATCAACTGGAGTTGTATTGAAAGATGAATATGGAGTAGCAAAAAATAACACTGATGTAATTGTTGATGATGGTGGAACAATTAATTATTCAGGCGATGTCGGGGAAGAAACAGAATTATCTACAACCCCTTCATATACAGGACTAAGACCTGTTAAAGATTTTTCCTCAGTAAGTCAAGCAGGTATTAATTTAATTAAACAATTTGAAGGAAAAAAATTAAAGGCATATCAAGATATAGTTGGGGTTTGGACTGTTGGATATGGAACTACTTATATTCTGGGTCAACCAGTACAAGCAAATAGAGAAATCACTGAAGAAGAAGCAGAGAAATTTCTTACTGATGATTTAAAAAATAGATTTTTACCAGCTGTTAAGAGATCAGTTCGAACATTAGTAACCCAATCTATGGTAGATGCACTTTGTTGTTTTGTTTATAACGTGGGTAGTGGCAATTTACAGCAATCAACTCTTTTAAAAGAATTAAATTCAGGTAAGTATGCAAATGCTGCTGCCAGATTTAATGATTGGGTTTATGCTGGTGGCAAAAAAGTTAATGGTCTGATAACTAGAAGAAACGCTGAACGTGAATTGTTTTTATCAGAGGGATTGCCAAATATACAGGGTGGACTTACGCCAATGGCGCAACCAGCAGTTCCAGTTGGTAATTCTTCTACTGATTCAAAAGGAAACACTATTGAGCGTTCAACTGGAACTTCTGATAATAATGTTTCCACACAAATAGGATTTAGAGATCCTACTGGAAAATATCCTCTTTACATTAATGAAGCTGATACGAATAAATTAGCAAGAAACGAAGACATTTCAAATACGATAGTATTTAAGAAGATAGCTTCACGTGATACAGGAGTTGAAATAGCTAACTCAACTTCTACCTGGGATCAAAGTCCTATACCGTATAATGCACAATATCCATACAATCATGTACATTACAGTGAATCTGGTCACGTGTTTGAATTTGATGACACACCAAACTCAGAAAGAATTAATCTACATCATACCTCTGGAACTTTTACTGAGATAGATGCAAATGGAACTCAGGTAAACAGAATAGTTGGTGATGGATATGAGATATTAGAACGTAATGGTTATATTCATATACTTGGTTCTCAATTTGTTACTGTTGAGGGATCCCAAAAAGTTAAAGTTGTAAACACACTAGATTTAGAAGTTGATGGAGCAACCACTATTAATATTCACAACAATGCTACAGTTAATATTAGTGGTGATGCTAAGATGTCAGTTGGCGGAGAGTATGCATTAAAAGCTGCTTCTATTAAGATGGAAACCACTGGAAATATTGACATTAAAGCAGGTGGAAATTTTGCAGTAGATTATGTTCGTGGAGACTTTGGTACTGGTGCTGCTTCTAGTGGATTGTCTGCTCCTGGATCAACAAAAACACCATTATCTCCAAACTTTAGTAGTCTTTCAATGATTAATCGATCTTTGTCATCAGCTCAAACATTTGAAACTCCAGAGGAAGGAGATCCTGCAGGATATAGAGCTAGACAAATAGAGCAAGGCAACATTTCTTCTGATGAACTTGATTCAGGACAAAAATCTGATTCAGTTGTTCCATCTAAAAATAATATAGTACCAAAGGAAATAGATTGTGATTTTATTCAAACTATGGATACTAGCCAATTTGGTCCATCTTTAGTTTTATCAAAGTATTTTAATCTTGGGCAAGTAACTTCTAATTGGACCAGAAGACCACGGAATCAATTTGGACTTACTCCACAAGATATTGTTTGTAACCTTAGAAATTTATGCGTAAACGTATTAGATCCTGTAAAAGAACGTTGGCCAAATATGATTATTACCAATGCATTTAGAAGACCTGGAGATGTTTCAGCTTCTTCTAAAGTTTCTCAACATTATAAAGGACAGGCAGCTGATATTGTTTTAGGAGGATTTAGTAGGACAGAACACTACGAAGCAATTCAAGAAATACAACAGTTAGTTCCTTACGATCAATTATTGTTAGAATATTCTGGACCGACTACTGTTTGGATTCACATATCTTTTATTACCAAAGGAATAAGAAAGCAGCACTTTACTATGAGAGACCATAGTCGAGTGTCAGATTTTGGAACATTTACTTTGATAACATAATATGGCTTGGTCACCGACAGACACAAATTTAGGAACTTATAATGAGTTGTCAGATGTTTCTGAGACTATAACTTATACCGATGGTGGCACTAGTTATACAGTTACATTAACACCACAGCAAACAGATCCTACTACGTTGACTTTGTCGAATGATGATCCAGCTACCATAACAGGATATTATGATAATGTATTTACAGACACTATACAATATAGAACGATAAATGATACTTTTGTAGATGTTACTAGTTTTAGCGATATAGATTTAGACGAGTTAAGTGAAATGATTTATTATGTTCCAGAATCTACAACCAGCAGAACATATAGTTATTTGGCTACTGCAGATGGACAATCTAAAACGTATACAATAACTATTAATAATGATTGGGATGCTGGAAAATTTTTACTAAAATCATATGTTAAAAGAACTGTTCCTTCTGGAATTGTTTGGATAAATAGTTCGGCTGAAACTGTAACTTGGTTAAACGCCAGAGGACAAGAAGTTACTTGGGAATAATTTAGATGGATATACCTAATAGTTTTGCAGATAAAAGTGGAACAATCCAACTTTCTTTGTTGGATGATAATTTTACCACTGTAGAAGACGATTTTAATACACTAAATGGTACTGTTACCACACTAAGTGGAACTGTTACTACACTAAGTGGAACTGTTGATTCGTTAAATACTACTGTTTCTGGATTGACATCTTCCCAGTGGACAACTTCTGGATCTGACATATATTATAATTCTGGCGACGTTGGTATTGGTACTACTAGTCCTGATTATAAACTTCATGTTGATGGAACAGCGTATTTTAATGCAAATGAGCTTACTGTAAGAGGCGGTTCTCCAACCATATATTTTAGAGACACTGATGAAATGTCAGCTATGCTCCACAATAATAGTAACTTACTATATGTTTTGCGTGGAGGAACTGACACGAGATCTTGGGTTCAAGTTAGTAGTCAATGGCCATTTATTTTTAATCTTTCTAATAATGCTGCTACCTGTGGTGGAGACTTTGCTGCAGTAGGAAACGTTACAGGATATTCTTCAGATGTAAGATTAAAAGAAAATATAGTTCCAATATCAAATGCTTTAGAAAAGGTAAACAAACTTCAGGGAGTTACTTTTGACTGGAAAGATGAAGCTATAAAATTGGGTTTTGTCCCCGAGCATAAACAATTTGATGCTGGAGTTTTAGCTCAAGAGGTTCAAAAAGTTCTTCCGCAGGCAGTTGCATATGCTCCGTTTGATCAGGAGTGGAGCGAGGAATTAAATAGAAATGTAAGTAAATCTGGAGAAGATTACCTTACGGTAAGATATGAAAAAATAGTTCCTCTATTAATTGAAGCAATTAAGGAATTAAGTGCAGAAGTTAAAAAGTTGAAAGGTGAGTAATGGCTCTACAGTCAAGTGGTGCAATATCAATTGCAGATATTAACACTGAGTTTGGTAGAGGAAATGATTTAAATTCTTACCGTGGAACTTCACATGCCAGTGGAACATTTAGTAGTGGTGCTATTTCGTTTAATGATTTTTATGGAAAATCAAACGCTATTGCAGTAAATGTTTCTTTTACTCAGTGTGTAGACCATTATGCTACAGTATATTATGATGGAAACGGTAATATAAGAATTCAAAGTAGAGAACCAAGTGGAAATATTCATACTGGACGAGGCGATTGTGGAGGTAATGCGCAAGGAGATATAACTCGGTATACTTTTAGTAAGAGTGGACGCTCTAATATTAATGTGACCATATCTTCTTCTGGACGTAACGGATCTGGTTCTATAACAATTAACCAAAGTGTGAATAGTACGTATGGACCGACACAAGTTGGAGTAACAGATAGTTCTGGTGGAGCTGCAGGATATTCATTTACAATAGTAGGAACGATAACATAATAAGGAATAATATGGCAACATACGTTGAAGTTGATGAGAATAATGTGATACTTGGATTGTATATTAATGTAGACACAGCACCAACTGCAGGAGAAGGATACACAATTAAGGAAGTAACTTCTTATAACGGTCTGGGATTTGTGGAAGGGCAAGTGTTCAATCCAGAAACTGGTGGTATAGATGATACTGAGTTATCTTTGTCTGTAAAGGCAGAAAACGAGCTTAGATTAACCGATTGGAAGGTTATACGCCATAGAGATCAGGTAGATCTTGGAGCAACAACTTCATTGACCAATGACGAGTATTTAGAATTGTTGCAACATAGACAAAATTTACGAAATACTGTACTAGATGCCTAAATAAAACTATGCCAGCAGTTATACGAATAGGAGATACTTCAACAGGACATGGATGCTTTGCTCCAACGGTTCTTCAGTCCACTCCTGTACAAAAGACTTATTTTAATGGCAAATTAGCTGGAGTAATAAACTCATCCTGTCAGTATGTAGCCCATACTTGTGGCTTAGTAACTCATTCAGGAACAGAAAGAGCGCCATCCAGTGGAGCTAGAAAAACTTATATAGAGGGAAATTTGGCTGCTAGGATTGGAGACGATATTGTTTGTGGAGATGCTTGTGGGCAGGGTTCTCCCAATAGTTTTATAGAATAGATATAAATAACTAAATGGCACGCAACACTAGAACTTTTAAAGATATAGACCTTAATTTTACTGCTCATCCAGTTACGGGAGACGTAGCTAGAAAGTACGATGAGGCAGCAATTAAACAGTCTGTACGTAATTTAATATTAACTCAGAACTATGAGCGACCTTTCCACAGTGAAATAGGATCTCAGGTTCGCAGTGCTTTATTTGAGTCTGCTAGTCCAATGACTGCAGCAATATTACAACGTAGCATAGAGGATGTTATTAATAACTTTGAGCCAAGAGCAGTGTTGCTTGAGGTGGAAGTTATTGACAATTTAGATAATAATGCTTATAATGTAAAGATAGTTTTTAAAATAATTAATACGGAAACGCCCATATCCGTTAACCTAATTCTTAAGAGAACACGATAATGGCAAATAAAAGAATAAGTGTGTCTGAGTTGGACTTTGATAGTATTAAATCTAATTTAAAAAGTTATATGGAAGGACAGTCTGAATTTTCAGACTATGACTTTGAGGGGTCTGGTCTTTCTGTATTGTTAGATGTTTTGGCATATAATACACACTACAACGCTTTATATACAAACCTTGCTGTTAACGAAACATTTTTAGATTCAGCTTCTAAACGAAGTAATGTAGTTTCTATTGCAAAATCTTTGGGGTATACTCCTCGCTCTGCTACTGCACCAAGAGCTATTTTAGATGTTAGAGTTACTTCCACTTCTTCTACTCCTGCGACACTTACTCTACCAAAGTATTCTACTTTTACTACGACCATATCTGGAGAGTCTTATATTTTTTATACAACAGAAGAATATACAACATACCTCGATGGTTCAGAATATCTTTTTCAAAATGTAAATGTTCGTGAAGGAAATAAATTAACGTTTAAATATACTGCTGCGACAGGACAAAGATATATCATACCAAATGCAGGTTGTGATTTATCAACACTTACAGTACAAGTTCAAGAGTCAGCAGCTACAGGTTTATATAGAACATACAGTGAAGGTAGTAATATATTAGGTTTAACATCAACCAGCGAAGTTTATTTTGTAAAAGAAATAGAAAATGAACTATATGAAGTTGTTTTTGGGGACGGAACCATAGGTAAAGCACTTTCAAATGGTAACGTTATAACATTAAGTTATATTGTTACTAATAAAGATGCTGCCAATAGCGCAAAATTATTTACATATAGTGGTTCTTCACTATTAGGTGGTACTGTTTCAGCAACTACTGTTTCTGCTGCGTCAGGTGGAACAGACATTGAAAATATAGAAAGTATTCGCTTCAATGCTCCTCGGCATTATTCAACACAAAACAGAGGAGTTACTAGTGAAGATTATAAGAGTTTAATTACTGAAGAAGTTTCTAATGTTGAAGCTGTTAGTGTTTGGGGTGGAGAAGATAACGATCCTCCAGTTTATGGTAAGGTATACTGTTCAATTAAACCTACAGGAGCTAATGCGCTTACTACTGCACAAAAGTCTCAAATAATTACTGAAATATTGAAGCCAAGAAATGTTGTTTCTATTACTCCAGAAATTGTTGACCCCGAGTATATTCACGTAGCTGTAAACTCAGCGGTTTACTACAATCCAAGATTAACTACTCGTTCGGCTGCAGATATTAAAGCTATTGTAGAGGGTATAATAAAAAATTATAATACTACAGATTTAGAAAAATTTGATAGCGTATTTAGAATCTCAAAACTTAGCAGACTAATAGATGCAAGCGAGCCAGGAATAGTAAGTAATATTACAAAAGTAATTCTTCACAAACCAGTTTCTCCAGTTTATGGAGTAAACTCGCAGTATAAGTTTAATATTATCAACCCAATTTACAGTTCTGGACAACCAGAGGATAGTATTACTACGACTGCATTTTATATAGATGGAGACACAGTTAACGAATACTACATTGACGATGATGGTAAGGGAAATTTAAGATTATATTACCTAGTAAGTGCAACAGAAAGAAACTACGTTAATAACAATATAGGAACTGTTACTTACTCAACAGGAACAATTAATGTTCCAACATTAAATATTACTTCTCTTGGCACTGGAGTTACTGCGTTTAAGTTCTTTATTAAACCTTCATCTTACGATGTTGTAACTGCTCGCAATCAAATCTCAGTTATATTAGATGACGAGATAACAGTCAGTGTAATTACTGACTCCTTCTCGCTTGGTAATACAGGCGGCGGAACAAACTACAAGTTTACAACCAGTAGATCATAATGGCGACAATTAAACCAAATATATCGACGATTGTAGCAAGGCAACTTCCTGAGTTTATTCGGGATGAATACCCTTCATTTGTTTCATTCGTTGAAGCATATTATGCATATTTGGATGCCAACTACAATGGAAGAAACATTGAAGATTATAGAAATTTAGATGAAACTGTTGACAGCTTTATTCAGCAATTTAAAAACGAATTAAATGTACTTGCTGAACAGTCTTTTCCAAATTATGCTAACTTAAATGAAAAAGAAACCATCATAAGAAAAGCCAAGCAGTACTTTTCTGCTAAAGGTAGTGAAGCTGCATATAAATTTTTGTTTAGAGCTTTATATGGTAAAGAGATAGAGGTTTACTATCCTAGTGAAGCTATGTTACGAGCTTCAGATGGAAAGTGGCAACAAGATCTTTCTTTTTATGTAAGTGTTACTTCTGGAGATGCTTTAAGTATAGTTGGTAAAGAAGTAAATGTA
>Ga0099848_1000090_pt1 | contig 35051 bp, 14 predicted proteins | sample CB_VirMetaG_3_FD_78179 | JGI IMG/M metagenome (GOLD analysis project Ga0099848, IMG submission 78179) | Freshwater to marine saline gradient viral communities from Chesapeake Bay - CB_1508_1S Viral MetaG | ecosystem: Environmental > Aquatic > Marine > Coastal | place: USA: Chesapeake Bay...
AGTTAAATGATAAAATTAAAGCTGAGAATCCAAATCTCAGTGATGATGATTTAAATAAGCTTTTGTTTAAAACCTTAGATGATTCAGGAATTAAATTATTCCAAAGTGCTTACCAGGCTACACAAGCTATGGATGTAGCAACTAATGATGAATTTTTATCAATGGTTCAACAAGGTTTAGATGATCAAACTTGGACTGGACCTGATGGTAAAGTATATACAATTTCTCCATCTGATGAATTTTTTGGTAATACAACAGTAGGTCAATGGGAACAAAGTGTAATTAAAGGTTTACCTTGTCCTGCGTGTCCAGACGGAAGTGTACCTGAGAGAGATGAAAATGGAGAATGTCCGTGTAAAGAATGCCCTCCATGTCCAGAAGGAACACATAAAGGTACACCAACTGCGGCAGAACCTTGTCCTTGTATAAAGGATGCGGAGGCTCCAGAAGTTCCAGATGTTGAAGATGTAAAGGCTTTACCAATGATGGAGCCTTGGATTCAAGATATAATTAAATCTCAAGCTATTGCAGATAGAGAAAGGGATATGTTCTTTCCTTGGGAACCTGCTGTAAGAAGACCTTCTATGGAGGTTATGTTAGAAGATCCTAATAGAGCAATTAATGCTGCTAATGCATTGTATGGTGCAACTGCTCAAGCATTAGGTGCATTTGGAGGTAAGAGTCAATTGATGGCAAATCTAACAGGAGCGGCAGGACAAACTGCAGATAATGTTTCCAATTTAATATCTGGTGTAAATGCTAGAAATGTTGCAACAGTTAATCAAGCTAATCAGATTAATGCAAGTCTAGAAGCTCAAGCAAATCAATTAGAAGATGCAAGTAAAATTAGACAGTTTGATAATACTCAAAAGGTTTTACAAACATATATGGATGAAAAGAATTTTGATAGAGAGCAATATGCAGATGCACAAGCTAATTTGATTACTAACATGGCTAATACATATAATCTAAATCAACTCTATGACTACTTTAACATTGCTCCGTTAAGAGGAGGTACTGTAGATCAAGTAGGTTCTAAAGCATGGCAACCTTCTCCAGAACAAGATGAATGGGCATTTATGAATGACTGGATGGAAGCTGCTAAAAGAGCTAAAGCTTTAGGGCTTGTAGATAAAGATGGTAATGTTTCACAATCTGTTATAGAAGGAATACTTGCACAAAAAATGGGTCAACGTAATTACACAGATCCAAGAGAAGAAGCATGGAGACAGCAATATAGAAGCTATATGGCCGGAGCTCAACCTATGAAAAAAGGAGGGGAAAAGAAAATGGCTAAGTGGGCAGTGCCATTTTACACAGGAAAGATGGGAGTATAAACTTTAAAAGTGTTTTTAATTTGCTTTTTAAACTTATCAAATTTCATTAATTTAGTATTATGGCAACGTATATACCAGGCGTAGGAAGTTATTTACCGGAATTCAAACCGTTTACACCGGACTATAAGTTCTTATCTAATGTTCTAGATACAAAGACTACAAAGTATCAAACTAACTTTAAGCAGTTAAATGATCTTTATAGCAAGGTTGTGTACGGAAATCTTTCTAGAAAAGACACGCAAGAAATGCGTGATCAATATGCAGAAAATCTAGCACCAAAGCTTCAGCAAATTGCGGGCATGGATTTATCAATGGCTCAAAATGTTGATGCAGCTAAAGCTTTATTTAGACCATTCTTTGAGGAAGATCTTATTGTGAAAGATTTAGCTCAGACTAAAAAGTATAGGAATGAAATGCAATATGCAGATATGCTTAAGAACTCTCCTGTACAAGAAGAAAGAGAAAAGTATTGGCAAACTGGTGTTCAGAAGATGCAATATGAAATGGAAGACTTTGTTAATGCAGATCAGGATAAAGCATTAAAAATGTCTATGCCTACGTATGTACCTGATTCAGATTTGTACCAAATGGCAATGAAATATCTAGAAGAATCTGAACTAGGAACAGATGTAGTTACAACTATATCTGAAAATGGTGAATGGCTCATCCATAGAAAGAATGGGGATCTAATAACCAATGAAGCTTTAACCATGGTGCAGAAAGCATTAAAGGATGACCCTATGGTTGTTAATGCATATCATGCAGATGCTTTTGTTAAATCACGTCAATATGCAGATAAAGGTATTGAAGAAGGTAGATTTCAAACAGTAGATCAAGGTCAATATGATTGGGCTGCAAATAAGATTACAGAAATTGAAACTGAAATTGACAAAAGAAAAGCTGCACTAGAAGAACAAAGAAAACAGGCAGAACAAAAAAATACTGCATGGCAAAATGCCCAAAAACAAAATGGTGTAATTAAAAATAGTCCGGAAGAGAAAAAAGCAAATGAATCAAAATCTCAATTGAATTCAATTCAAGAGAGATTAAAGGAATTAAATCTTCTATCAGATGATCAACCTGAATCTGAAATTAATCTTAAAACAACAGGTGAGTATAATCCAGAGGATACTCAATCTTTACTATATAGAGCTTATAGTTTAATGATGAACTATAATATGGAAGCTGATCTACAAGCTGCTGCATTATCATATTCTAAAAAGGATATGATGATGAAGTTAGAAGCAAATGAATATGCTGTTATGGCCAAGAAGCATAAATATGATATGGCTAAAATTGCAGCAGAACATCAAAATAGACTTAGAGAAATTGCAGCAAAAGCTCAAGCTGATTTAGATGTAGAAAGGGAAAAAAATAAAATGCTTGGTATAGACAAGCTTGAAGGTTTAGGTGCAAATAGAACAACAACGGATCCTAATACTATAACTGGAGGATATGTTGATGAAGATGGTAATGTTCAGTTAGAAGGGGATTATTTGGATTCTCAAGAAGGTAAAGCTGTAGAACTTTCTAATAAAATAGATGCTGCTGAAGTTCAGTGGACATTAGATCTTCTTAGACGTAAGCAAGGTTTATCAAATAATGGAAGCGGTTTAATAACTATGGATGGTGTGGGCACTATGTCTGCAGCCGATCTTCAGAAAGAACTTATAGATGCTGAGTCTGGAGGTATAAAAAGTAAATACAAAGAAGCCTTTAATAAAGCATATTCTGATATGCAAAATCTAGTTACAGATATTGATCCTACAGTTGAAGCATTTGGAGATGGATCACCTTTATTATTTGACTCTAAAAATAAAGCTGAGGAATTTGCAAGAATATCTGCGGGCATGGATAATCTAAGAGAACAGAGAATGGCTATTGACCATAACTTAGAAAAACTCTATGAAGTATCAGACAGAAATATTAGAAAAGCTGTTAACTCAGATTTTGATCTTGATAACGGTGAAGAGTTTGCAGACGTGCTTCAAAAAGCTGTTGGTGCCGGGATGCCAACTTTGTTCTACAAAGACGAAGATGGAGTAACAAGAAAACATACAAAAAGTTCATATAGAACAGCATATTCAAATTGGATTAAGTCAGGTGGAGGTGAAGGTATAAGTGTAGAAGATATTGATGCAGATGGTTTTGATGATAGTAGTTGGATGACGCATCACAGGTATGAACATAGCCAATTAGGTGACGGTACAATGGCTGATCTTGGTCAAGGTAAACCTACAGAAGTATATGAATATTCTGGCGGATCATATGGCGGCTCACCTCTTATGATGGGTACCAACAATCCAACATATAGTGGAGGAGTTGGAAAAAGATTAACAGGCGAGGATAGATTTGTATATGATAAAGGAAGATCAGATAAACAAGCTGATGCATTTTATAAGTCAATGTATGAATTAAATAATTATGCAATAAGAGGGAAGCTAGAGGCTACACAAGATGTTACAGATTCAAAAGGTGACTTAGCAGAAAAAGGTAAAATCTTTGAAGTATGGGATATTAATCAAGGTATGAGGGGTATTGGTGGATCAAATCAAGATGCCGGTGAGATATTTAATAATCCATCTTATGAAGTTATGTTAGATCCTTTGGCTGTCTCAGATGATGCTGCAGAATTTATTAAAATAATAGATTCTCAAATTTCAAATAATGAGATTGCAAATAATGGTTTATTCTTATATAACGTTGGATTTAATGAAATTCAAAAGAGTGATAGAATTCAAGATGATGATGATAAAATATTAACTCCTGGGGATGAGCAATTAGAACAAGAAAATTTTGATTTAGCTAAAACAGTTTACAATCAATATATAATGGATCTTACTAAAAGGAGAACAACTGAAAGCAAAGCTCAAGGAGATTATCCAATTGCTAAAATCAAATATTTTACAAGTTGGACTTCAGATGGAGATAGGTTAGATTCTCCATATTCTGGTTATACAATTACACTTAGTGATGAGTATATGTCTAGCTTAAGAAAAACGGGAGGTATTCTTGAAGGTCAAAAAGAGATGGGTAATGTTATTAGTGTTGTAATACCTAAGAATCAAGATAAGAATCCTAGAAAATTTGGAGAGTTTAATTTTTCATATGTGTCATCTGAAATTTCAAGTAGTGAAGATGCAAGCTTTAAAAAATCAATTCCAGGCGGAGGTTCTTTTTCTATAACGCAAGGTACTGGCGGAGATTACAATATTAATTATCAAATCCTACAATTTGATAATAGTTCGGGTGAATATAAATCAGCAAGTTTTACAAAACAAATGCTTGATTCAAACGGTAATCTAATTACCCAATCTAATAGAAATGAGTTAGACTTTTATATGAGACAATATTTATATGAACTTGAGAGAGTTGGTTCAGATAATATAAGACTTAGAGATGCTTGGAAAAAGGCTAACCCTCAAGCTTTAGTTCAAAATCCAGAATATACATTTGCAAATAGATAATATGTCAGAGTTAGATAGAATTACATTTAATAATGAAATTGCAAATAATCCTGTTGGTGTACCATCGGATCAATTTACATTTCAAACAATTGCTGATTTAGAAATACCAGCAGATCTTGAAGCATTTGATTCAGCTGTGGATCCTGAATATGAAGCTATGTTAAATATGGCTTCAGACCAAATCAATAAATATATAGCAGCTCCTACATCAAATTATAATTCTCCTATACCAGGAGCATCTGTAGGAAGGTATTCACCAGAATCTCAGCAAAGTGCACCTAACATTAATACAATGGAAGGTAAGATAAGATTGTTTGATGATATTGGTACACGCAAACCTGTACAAGAACCATATAAAAATACATTTGGTGATCAGAGTATAAAAATAGAAGATCCTGTTATATCCGGTATAGCAGCAACTCAATTTGATAGATACTATTCACATCCCGCATTTAGTAGATTAGGGTTTCATCCTTATAGAAACAATGAGGAGTTCTACAATAATAACAGCTCTGGATGGGAAGATGCCGGCAGAATGTTTGGTCAACTTGGTAAACTTATGGGAACTGGTTATGTAAGTTCTTATAGAAGTTGGTTTGAAGATGATGTAATGGATCTTAAATCTGCTATAGAATATGAAGATGCTGTAAGAATAGGTAGTTCTAGTAGAGGTGGTTTTGGCGGTGGTCTTAATAACTTTGTATTAAACTCAGGTTATACTTTAGGTATTATTGGCTCTATTGCAGTTGAAGAACTTCTAATGTGGGGAGCAACTGCTGCAGCAACGGTGGCCACTGCTCCTGCAGGTGGTGTAGGTGGTGGAGTTGTTGGTGCAGCTGCAACAGCAAGGACTGCTTATAATTTTGGTAAGTTAGCTAAAGCATTTTCTAGGATCGGTCAAAGCTTTAAAATTGGTAAAGCATTTACTGCAACTAGAAACTTTGTTAATGGAATGAAAAACATTGATAGAGTTAGAGATGTCTTTACAGGTGTAAAGTCAGGAGAAAATATTCTTGGAAGAATGCTTTTACCTGAAACCATGAGTGCATTTAAACAATTAAATAGTGCTAAAAAAGCTGGTGAAAATATAACAAACATGGCAAAAGCTTCTAAGACAATTGGAGGCTTTTATAGGGATCTTAGATCAATGAACTTTGCTTTGTCTGAGGGTAGAATGGAAGGTGGTTCTGTATATAAAGAACAATGGCAAAAAGAATACCTCATAGCATTAGATCAAAATAAAAAAGAAGGTTTAGGTGACTTAACTCAAGCGCAATTAGAAAATGTCAATGAGAAAGCTAGAGCAGCTGCATTTACAACAACAGCATTTAATGCTCCAGTAATTTATTTATCTAATCAGCTTTTACTTGGAAATGCTTTTGGTGGATTTAAAAGAAGTTTAAATCAAGTAGTAAGAGAAGGTATTGAAGGTGCGGCTGGTAAAGTTATTAGAGGTAAGGCTGCAGTTAAAACTGTTAAAGACACAGTTAAAAAACAAGTAGGTAAAGAGGCCGGCAAGAAAGGTAGAAAAGAAATTCAAAAAGATTTATATGAGGGTGTAGAAGATGGTTTCTTAAATTGGAGATCTACACTAAAGAAAGTAAAGTCTGCAGGATTAAGAGGTGGTGCTACAATGGCTGGTGCAGCTGCATTAAGATATACAGCATCTAATATATCAGAAGGTTTACAAGAAGTTTACCAAGAAGCTGTATCTGCAGGTATCAAAGATTATTATACATCCATGGCCTTTGATCCTTTAGCAGGAGGATATGATCTTTTTGCTGGATCAATGAAGTATGGTTTAGGTGAACAAGCAAGCGGTCAAGGTTTAGAAACTTTCTTATCAGGTTTCTTTATGGGCGGTTTAGTTGGTATGCCTCAAAAGGCAATATTTCAAGGTATGCCCGCACTCTATCAAATGACATTCAATAAAGAAGAATATGCCAAAGCAAAGCAGGCTAAAAAAGATGCCATAGATAGAATTGTTAAAGCAATGAATGAAACTGGTAATGATCTTGCTAATGATCCTACTAGTTTATTTGGTATTGATAAGTTAAACTTTATTACTCAGAAACAAGCGGCTGAAGGAATGGAGAATGCTCAAATGAATGATGACATCATGGGCTTTGTTGATCTTAAAGATCATGCTAAGTTTATGAATATGTTCACTTTATTTGAGACTAATAAAGTAGATTACTTTAGAGAACAGCTTGAAGATTATCTTTCATTAACAGATCAAGAATTAGCAGAAGCGTTTCCTGATAGAAAGGCTGATGCAAAGTCTGGAAAACTTAGATCAAGTATACAAGGTCAGATTGACAAGCTTGATTCAATGGAAGAATGGTTTGCAAATAATAAAGATAAAATTCAAATTACAGCAGACCCAAGTCAATACACACCAGGTAGTAGAGATCATACAGAAGAGAGTTTAAAATACTTAGCTCAAAGACATGCTAAATTTTTATACTTATTTACAAGAGATGGATTTCAAAGAGCTGCTGAAAGAACAGATGCTATATATGAGCAATTAGCCAGTGATCCAATTATAAAAGAAATAGCAGCAAATGATCTTACTGTATTACTTAATAAAGATACATTGCAAGAAGAGATTTCAGCATTAAAAGGTGAAATTGAAATATTAGGTGATCCTGGATCTAAGAGAGCTAAAAAGCAAAAAGAAAAGAAGCTAGCACATTTAGAAGAAATAGCATCTATACTATACGCAGAAGAAAATCTAAAAAAAGATGGAACCTTTGATAAAAGGAAAATTGGTAAACTAATGCCTGCTGTATCAAAGTACTTAGATACTCTTGCTAAAACTAGAAACGGTTTTGTCAATAATGAAATGTTATTGGATACTGTTAAACGTATTATTGATCATAATCATCTTAGTGTAAGACAAGCAAAGTATGACAAAGCATTAAGAGTTCTTACAGACCCAGAATATCTTGATGATTTAATTGTAAGAAATAAGTTATTCTTTCAATTTGCTTACAACAATAAAATGGAAATCTTTAAAGAGGCCATTGAAAAGTTTGTAAACAAAGAAGAAATAAATCAACTATTAAATCAATTGGCTAATCTTGGTGTATATCCAGATATGCAAGATGCTCTTGATTTCATGGCCACTGGTGATCCAAAATATCTTGAAAACTTTTATAATAGAGATGGGCAAATCAATGAAGTAGATGACGCAGATTTATATGCAAAAGTTCAAGAGAAAATAAATGTATATAAAGAGACAGCGTCAGATGCATTAAAGAAAGCAGCTGAAGAAAGAGCTAAGAAAGCAGAAGCAGAATCTAAGTCTCAAACTTCAAGAGAAAAGAGTGTTAGTGAAATACTAGATGAAGCTGGTGTTGAAGGACCGGAGTCTAAGATATATGGTAAAACTAAAGATGAATCTCCTGTATTAGATGCAGCTTTACAAAAAGCATACAAAAAGAAAAGAGCTATTAGTTTAGCATTGGGTGATAAAAAGTCACTAAGCTGGGAACAATTTGTTAAGAATGATGACCTAGCTAAAGATATTATAAGAGCCTACAACGGACTTAAAAAGCTTTGGTATCAAACTCTTACTGGAATAGAAGAAAGTAAAAAAGAAGAGAGATTCAATAAAGATATAGGTTTCATACAGTGGTTAAAACTTCAAAAAACTAATGACCTTGTATTCAAGGTTTTGGAAGAAAGCTCAAGTGGGCCTGCAGGTTTATCATTAAATGCATTTATAGATTTAGCTGAAGATGCAGCTGTAACTCCAGAAGATACTAAAAAAGAAAATGTAGATGAAGGTTCTACCATAGACATACAGTCTATAATGATTATAGATCCTGAGACTCAACAACCAACAACATTTTTTAGATTGGTAGATAAGAGCGGTAATATAATTCCAGAAGATATTTATGTTGCGGCAGGTTTAGATCCATTAACTGCAGAAGGGTTTAGCACTAAAGCTAAAGCTGAGCAAGCTAGAAAGAAATTAGCAAACTATGTTCCTGTATATAATTCATTTGAATTTGATGGATTTGAGTTAAGTTATGGGGATAGAATCCAAGATAAAAAAACAAAGAAGTGGTATGTAGTTATATCTAATCCTGTTACTGTAGAAAAGTATAATAATCTACTTGTAATTAAAGAAGATGATTTAGCTAGAGTTAAAAATCCTAAAGACGCTATTAAAAAAGCAGACAAACTAAAAGAAGGTGAGTTTGCTAAGAAATTTATTGAGGAAGAAAGAAATGCTGGTGTAGCATCTTTACCAGATAATGCAACAAAGCTTAGAGTAGATGAAGCTACTGCAGTTATAGCACATCAAAATAATAGAGGTACAAGCTTTCCTGAAGTTGAAGAAGCTGCTAGAAGGAGAATGGATACTATTATAAAGAACTTAACTCCAGAAGAATTAAATAAATTACAAGTAGTAGTAACTAAAAATCCTGATGCTGGAACTGATTTAGGCTATGCTAAGTTTGAAGATAAAAATCCAAATCCATTTATAAAAACTACAAGGTCACCTTACAATATAGCATTGGTATTGCCTGCAGCATTAATGGATAAGATGGCACCAAAATTAAAGGAGCGTAACTTAGAGCTACCTGAAGATAATGTTTTAGGATACATTCCTAATGGTGATGTTGTGCTCTTTGATAAAGATGGTCAAGTTATAAATCCATTAACAATAACTCCAGAGCAAGTAGCAGATAGATTTGTTACTTACACATCTAATCAACAAGCTGCTTCTGATATACAGCAGAACTTTGCAATTCAGTTTACAATAATGAATGCAATCAATGAGAAGATTGGAGATTTAGATAGACTTGAAACAACACTTAAAGATATAGGTGGAGTTAACTTCTTTACTACACCGGGTCAAATGGCTTTTGATGATACAGATAAATCAATATTAGATCTTAATGTTAGAAGTGTAGATGGCACAATGGTTGTTTTAGAAAACACAAAAGGTAAGGATGGAAAGGTAGCAACAAGATTTATTACAGATGCAGAAAGAGGAGCTGGCCCTAAGATAAAGAAAAAGATCATATCTGAAATGAATGATCAAAATCCAAAACTTTATGAGGCTGCTCAATCTTCTTCTAGATATGTGATGATTGTAAAAAGTCCATCGGGTGTTTACTCATACTTTCCAATTAAATCAAAAGAGGTTGCTACAGAAGATCTAGCAACTATTGCAGATACACTTATATCTAAATCTACAGAGACTGTCAAAACTAACCTTTCAGGAAAAGACAATAAAACAGTAAAAGATTTAAAGATAAACAGTCAGTTTAATATTGAATTAAACAATAATGAACTTGAAGATGTACCTGGATTTTATATTGCGTCAAAGCCTGGCTATGACTTTGATGTTAATGTTGGTGCAAATGGTAGCGTTTATATTACAGTATATGATAGAGATCTAGGACAATCTAGAAATATTGTAATGTCAGCAAAGGATGTTGCAACATATGCAGAGTTTGAAAATAAAGAAAAGTTTATAGATGCGTTAATTGACAACTATAATAATTTTATTTCAAATGTAGATGTTGAGAAACAAAATCCTAAAATGCAAGAGTTTTATACAAAGCTTAAAGCAAAAGGTAAGTTAAACACAAACGCATTTAAAGTTTCTTTTGATAAGAATGTTACTACAGAAGAAATTGAAAACAGTGTAACTACAATGGTGTCACCTAATATTAGAGGGGCATCTAAATTAATAACTAATATAAATGGTGTTGATTCTCAGAATATAAAATCTACACCTATAATATCTAGAACAACTCAAGGTGTATTTACACCAAGTGAAAGATTTACAGATGCAGAAGGTAATCCAATACCTAGTGGTCCTACCACTACTACATCAACTGAATCATTAGATGATCCTAAAGCAGAGATTGCAAGCTTGGATGAATTATCTCAAGAAGAGTATGATGAATTAAAAGCAGGTGATTTTGCAACTTTATCTAAAGATCAAAAAGAATACCTTGCTAAAAAATTGGCAGAGTCTGGACCAAAGAGTTTAACAGATAGAGAACTTTCCGTGCTAAATAATAATAAAGCATCTGGAATGATAAACATTCTATCTCAAAAATATAAAAACAGTTCTCAACCAAAGTCTAATGCGGCTAGCCCAAATACAGCAGATGTTCAAAAAGATAAGGTGTCTTTGATACAGCAATTGAATGATGTTAAATCTAAAATAGAAGCTAGACAAGAAGAAATACGGAAGGCTAATATAGGTAAGGTTAAACGTTCTGAGATAATTAAACTATGGAATTCAGATTCTCAAATTAAAAAATTAGAAAAACAAAAATCTGAAATAGAATCAAAGCTATCTGCAAATAAAATATCAGATACTTTGAACTTAGACGATATTAGGCATATTGATGAGTTTATTGCATGGGCTTCTGCAAACTTACCAGATTTTATAACAATAGATGATATCAGAACTCTTTCTGATAATATGAAATCAGGTGGAGAAAGAGTTGGTGCATTTGTAATGCAGTTGCAAAAAATTGCAGGTAAAGAAAGAATAGGAGGTAAGTTATTTATAGGTGCAACTTCTAAGTACGCATACCACGAAGCATTTCACTCCGTATTTAGATTACTATTAACTAAAGAGCAGCAAGAAGAGTATTACAAAATAGCTAGAAAAGAAGTCTTATCTAAGCTTAAGGCAGAAGGTAAAAATTTAAAGACAGAACTTGAACGTTTAAGAAATGGAGATATTGATAAGTATAGGAACTTCAGTCAGGAGGCTCTTGAAAAAGAGTACCTGGAAGAATACATGGCTGATCAGTTTGAGATCTTCAAACAAAATCCAAAAAGTACAAAAACAAATTCTTGGATCAAGTCTCTATTTAATAAAATATTGGAGTGGATTAGAAATGTACTTGGGACATTCAATGGAAACCAACTACAAGCTCTATATAAAGATATTAGTGCGGGTAAGTTTAAAACGGCTGAGGTTGCCTCAAATCCATTTACTGATGCAGCTTCTCAAGGGATATCTGTTAATGCTAGTAAGTTACTTAGATATAAGGCGGAGACATTAGAAAACGGAACAAAACTATATAGAACCCTTCCTAATAAGATGGGTAGGGGTATAGTATCCTCTATTGCAGCAAGAGTTGTTAATATGGAAATGAAAAATGAAGATCCAGACTTTAACATTATTGATGCAGTAGAAGAATCAGTTGACATGTATGAACAACTATATGATGTTGATAATGCTCAGTATGAGAATGCCAGCACTCAACAGTTGTTAAACTTGATGGCTATAACTGAATCTTTCCAAGACTTCCGTAAAGACATAGTTGAAAGTGTAATTGAAGAATTAGCTCTATATGATGTTAAATTAGAATTGGTAGATGATCTAGATCAGGAAAATGAAATGGACTATGGTCTTAGAACTACAGAACAGTATGATAAAGATGCATCTCAAACCGGAGGCTTTAGATCATTATCTTCATTCTTAAGAAAGTATATTGGTACAACAACTTTATCTGAAAAAGATGAATTTGGAAATGAGTTCTTAAGTAATGGAGAACGTATTATTGTACCTGTAGATTTTGGTTCAGCATACTCAGGATTCTTGAAAGCTGCGGCTGGACAAACAGATCCTGTTAGAATATTACAACAACTTTATATATTCTCACAAAACAATCCTCAGACAAAAGCTGTAGTAGAAAAGTTATTTAATGATTTAGGTTTAGTTTGGGAAGGTCAGCTTCAAGAAGGAATAATTCCAGGAGAGACTCAAGATAATTTATTGTTCCAAGCAGTACTCAAAGGATTTGAAAACTTTAAAGTTGATTATCTATTCTTGCATACAAATACAGAGAATGGTCAGGTTATATCATATTCTGCAGCAAATAGAGATGATGCGCATACTCAAATTGAAAGATGGGATACAGAATATAAACACAGAAGAAGATTATATTTAGCAGACCCTAAGTTAAAAGAAGAAGCATCAGATCAGCTTGACATATTATTAGATTACTTGGATACAAAGAATCCAATAAAATCTATAACAAATAAAAAACTTAATGAAGTTGCTAAAGATATATCTAAAGCTCTAGTTGAAACTATGGGTATTAGATTACATCCGGATTATATAATTTACAGCATTGCACAAAATATAACAAAGCCAACTGTTTATCAAAAACAATTGTTGCAATCTAAGTCGGATGTTATAACAATTCAATGGGATGACATTGCTTACATGAAGGAGCAATTTGATTCTGATAATAATATAATGGCTCAAGATCAAGATGAAGGTGTATATAATAGATTGCGTAAACTTGGATTGGGTAATGCATTATTTGATGAAACTGTTGGGGCATCCGTATTTAAAAATCCAAATGGAGATTTAGTATATGCTCATCAATTACCTACATTCCACCTAAAGAAAATTGCATCACTAAATGATGTTGATGGAAATGGTAAAATACTAGATGACTTGATTGATCAAGATCCATATCTTGCGTATAACTATTTACTTAATGATGCAGGCTTTAGACAAATGGCTAAGGAAGGCTTATTAAAGGTTACTAGAATTTCAGGTAGTAAAGCAAGTAAAGGAATACAAGTAGATTCAGATGGAGGTGTAGTTGAAAAGTATGACAGAAATGAAGAAGGAACTGTATATGGAGACTATAATCCAAAACAATTCTTAAATGCATTATTAAGTTCTTATATAGCAGGTATTAATCCAAAATCCGGTAAAATACAAGATGGTGTAATTCCAGAAGGTCAGAAGGATATGGTTGCATTAGCGCCCGTTCTTTTGAGAGTTATTGAAGCATCTAATACAGGGGATATGATTAAACTACCTGTAATACAAGCTGTTCAGCAAAATGCTAAAGGAGATCCTCAAATTACAAGCCAAGCTTTAGATGCTTATGTAAATAACATCATGGCTGAGTTTGATAGAATTAAGAAAGAATTAAATCCTGCAACAAGAACTACGGAATTAATTCCTGGTTATAATGCTAGTAAAGATGGTCAGACTTTTAATGAAAATGGAAGAGCGTTTTCATTCCATAATAATAAACTTGTACTAACTCCAGTTAAACAAACTGTATCTGATCTTGAGACAGGTAAACTTTTAGATAGTGAAAGTACTATAACTAGACTTAGAAATGGTGAGCAGAAGATCTTTATAAAGACGGATAAAGCTGCTGCCGCAATGGGATTCTTTGCTGAAGGAGAGGTTACAAACCTTGAGATGGCTATTGGTGAACAAACAAAAGATAAAAAAGGGAGAACTAAGTTTAAACAAAAAGCGGATGATAAAGCTACTTACCAAAGAGTAAAACTTTTAGGTAATAAGAATATAACAAACTTAACTTTAATAGATATGCTCAGTCAACTAGGAGGAGCAGTATCTGATACAAAAACAGAAACTCATGTAAAAGAAGTTAAGATTGGAAATAATACATATTGGGTTGAGTCAGATTTAATGGCAGACTTTATTACTGGTAAAAAAGAAGCTTATGTTTATCAAGTAGTTGAAGAAGACATCAACGAAATGAGTGATGCTGAACTTGAGACTAGACTTAATGAAGCAATAGAACAAGAGGATTATGATGTTGCTGTGCAGATCAGAAATCTTAAAAAGTATGATGAGATAAATTATGCAGAAGAAATTGCTAGAGTATTAAAAGAGAATGCAGCTTTGCCAGAAGATCAGCAAGTAGAACTATCTTTAACTGATGTTTTATCTAAGCTAGGTAAGACTATGCAAGATCTAAGAGACTTTATATCATTAAGGGTAGATCAAGAGTTTAGACAATTTAACCGAGATATAAATAATGAATTCTATAGAGTTGATGAGGAGACTGGTAAACCTATATTAGAGTTACCAACATTTATAAGCTCAGGTGTTCAACGTAATTCTAATTCAACAGGTAGTCAAGAAACATTTGATGTATCAAATCAAAAGTTAAACTTAACTAATAATAGAACATATAACGTTAAGCAGATATTCATAAATGACTGGATTAATACTTCGTCAATGAATGATATCTTGTTAGGTGATCAAGCAATGTCACTTAAAGATGCAGTTGATGCAGTTAAAAGAGCTAAGATGCAAAATGCTGCATATTATAGTGCAGCAAGTACAATTGCTTCTCGAAAACATGGGGTATTAAATCCTCTTCAAAAAATATCAATGTTTGCTGTAACAGATCCGATAGCTCCATCAATACACACTGGTGCGCAGATAGACCGAGCAGATGCGCAAAACTGGATGACAGTTAAAGCATTTAGATATATGTTCTTTGGGTTTGGTAAACTTACAGAAACTCAAGCTAAACTTTTAGATAAAGTAGAGGCGGGAGAAGAAATAACAACTGATGAAATCTTTGGTGCAGCTGGTGCAGCCAAGAAACAAGAAATGCTTAACTCCAAAAAGCTTGTATATGGTGATGGAAAAGTGTTTGATAAATTCTCAATAGTCCCTCTTTCTAAGGCATTGACATCTATGAAAGATGAAAATGGGAATTGGGTTGCCTTACCAGGACGTGAGATACTTCATAACATGAGAGTAAAGATGGAACAATTTGAACAGGATCAACTTGATCAAGGTATTGATACTGTTGCTATGATTGCTCCTTTATCTGCACTTAAAATGATGAAGAAAAATGTTTCCTTAATTGATGATCTAGTAAATTCAGGAAATCCAATTACTCAAAAAGAATCTAAATTTTTAGGGCCAGCCGGTTCTAATGATTACATGAATAGAAGATTAGACTATGAAGCTGAAGGAGATTCTGCAAATAGATTGACAACTAATGAGGTAATGGATCTTGATGCAAACTTTATGGGTCTACAAGTATTAAACCCATCAAATAAATTAGAAATTGTTGATCCAACTCAGATTAAAACATTATTAACAGGTGAGCAAAATGATGCTACTGAAGTTATACTAGATGGTGAAACTGTAACTGTAGGTAAGCTTAGAGCTGCATATAATTCTTCTGTTGCAAAAAGACTTGAGCAAAAATATTTAGATAAAAGAAATCTTGTATTTGATATTGATCCTGAATATGCAATGGATCAACTACATGAAAGTATTAAGGCTAATGCCATAACTCCAGATTTATATGCATTCTTGCAATACGCACAGACAGCCTTAATGTCTAGTCAATCTTCAGGTCAGCTTCTTGATTTCTTCTCTTTTGATGAACAAGGTAATCCTAACTTTGATTTAAACAATCCTATAACAGAAAGTAAGTTTAAGCAGTTATTCCTAAGCTATTTTAGTAAGAGTGTAATGTCAGAAAAAATACCAGGAACTGCAGCCGCATTATTATCTGACTATGGTTTTTCACAATACAGAAAAGTTTATAGTGTAGATGAAAGCGGATACATTGATAGACAAGAGATAATAAGAACAAATGACTTTGCTCAAAACTATTCAATGGATGATGTTCAAATGGATGGAAATCAACCTTTGGATTTATCTAATGATGATAAGTTTGATGTACTAAAAGAAAGGGTTAGTAAACTTAAAAAGGGTGAATACATTATAGTAAGAGATAGACTTAGACCTGATATGAAAGAGTATGACTCTAAAGGTAAATATACAGGAATTAAGTATACAGAATCTTTGATGCCAGCTCACTCTAAGGAGGCTTACGAAATGTATGATAAGGTTCCTTCTAAGAAAATTGCGGATGTTCTTTCTAAGATGTTTGGTATACGTATCCCATCTCAGGATAATCATTCAACAGTAAATATTAAGGTTGTTGATTTCTTACCTGTGTTCCACGGATCAACTATAGTATCTGCTAGAGAACTTGTTGAGGTATCAGGGGCTGACTTTGATATTGATAAGTTGTATATTCAAATGAAAGAATACTATGAAAAAAATGGTGAGATCATAGAATATAAAAACAAGTTTGAAGACTATGTTAATTATGTAAACAAAGCAGTACAAAAGAAAGGTAGCACTTATGCAGAAGCTGCAGCTAAATCAATTAACAGAGACGCCAGGTCTTTAACTAATGCTGAATTAAAAGAAGCTAAGAGCTTAGGTTTTTCAAAGAATGCAATAAATGCATTAAGAATGTTGAATCTACCATTAAATGAAAAACAATTTGATAAATATGTAGAGACTACAGGTAGAGCCCCATTTGCTGCAGGATATAATAATCAAATATTAGATTATAAGTTTGCGCTTATGGGTAATGATGCTGTTACTACAAAGCAAGGAGATCAATCTGCTATTTCATATGAACCTGCAGATATGGAGATCCTTAAAGATATATGGAAAGAAATAAGCACAGAAGTTCCAGAACTAGCAGAAGCTTTAGCGGAAGACAATATAGATGCTAATAACTTATTTGGTAAATGGAAAGGTTTTGCAAATAACAAAGAAGGTGCTAAATCTATTGGTGCAGCTGTACTGCCAAACTTGTATTTAAGTTTACTTCAAGAAGTTGGCATTAAATTTAATCCAATAAAAGGAAATGAACTAAAACTTGGAGGTCAAGTTTTTGATGGATTCTTTAATAAACTAAATGGTAAAGATAGATCTAAAGAAATCTTAGAAGACGGATCATTAGGTAGAAGAAAACAATATATTATATCTGCATTGATTACAGCAATGACAGATAACGCTAAAGAAAGACTTGCAGCTAAGCTTGGTCTTAGCCGTAATGGTTTAGCCATTGTCACTAATATGACAGCAATGGGTGTTCCAATTAAAACATCTATTTTGATGATGAATCACCCGAGCATTAGAGAAGCATATAAATTAGAATCTAGAGCCCCTGCATTTACATTCAATGTTAAAGAGTTTATTGAAGATAAGATGGCAGCAATTAAAAATGCTGGAATGCAGTATGATTTAATTCAAGATGATGAGTTAGGTACAGTAGAGGTTAATCAATCAAATCTTTATGATGCAATTAAAGATCCGATAGTAAGTTTTAAAACAGAAGCTCAACTAGAAGACAAAATTGAAAAAGGTAAAGAGAGCAATATTGAAGTTATCACAAGAGAACAAATACTCAGAGACTATTCAATATTAAATGAATTCATAAAAGCATTTGATATTGCATCATTCTTAAGACCTGTTGGAGATCTAATGAACTTAGCTAAAGGATTCGGTAAAGATTCAAATGATATAGCAAAAATTGCAAAAGCTAGAGAAGATCTTGGTTTAGATTTAACTGATTCAGATCTTAAAAATCTACCGCCAAATCAAGTTCCACTTATGGATTTAAGGCCTGTGTTTAATGATGAAAGGTGGCAGACCAAAATGCTTGATATATATGATGAATTTGTAGGAAGCCTTTTACCTAAAGTATTCTTAAATGAAAGTGTTCCATTTAAAAATATATTGAATGGTATGTTTGCTAATATAAGGTTTGTAGATAAAGACCAGAGAGAGGTTATAAATAAAGATCTATTATCTTATGTTACAATTCAAGGATATCTACATTGGTTGTCTGGAAATGCATCTGCAGTATTGGGTACTCCAGATAATGCATTAATATATCCTGAAGAAGGGAAGAAAGATATTGTAGATGTCTATGAAGAATTAAAAACTTTAAATGGTGACAAATACAACTTCTTCTTAGATGGATTTGTAAGACCTGAGAAAGCTACAGATGAAGGTAATAAAACTGGAATCAGCATGCTATCTTCAAATACACTTACACCTCTAAATGATTCTCAGAAGATGGATGTGCAAAATGGATTTAGAGAATTATTTGTAGATCCTGTTACAAGAGGTTTAGCAATGAGAGTCTTAAACTACATGATAGTTAAAGATGGGATGCAGCCGGTATATAAAAGTTTAATTAGTGCAGTAAGTCCTGAAATGTTTGGTGAATACTTAGGTATACTCCCAACTATTCAAGATGCGTTTGCTACAATGTCAGATGCTAAAATGGAATCTACATTTGGAATGTCATTCAAAGATCTAAAGTTAAACTTTATGAAAGAATATACTTTACATCCTAAAACAGCAAACTTACTTATAACTAAAGTCATATTCCCAGAACAAGTATATAGCGGTAAATCTAAAGTGACTCAAAGTAAAGGTCAATTTACTCAAAACACTGTAGAGAATAATAAAGATAAATTATTTGTAATATTTGATAATGAATCTGGTCAAGGTTCTTCATTTAGCAAAAGTGTTAGAAATGCACCAAACGTTGTTAGAATAATAACTAAAAAAAATCCTGCAAACTCTGAATCAGATTTTTATTCTGCATCAGAACAGAATGATGCTATTGCTTTTATGGAAAATCAAATTAAATTGATTAGAGATTTAAGTGAAAATTATTCTGCAGTTGTATTGCAAAATGAAATGGATCCTGCTGAAATTGATGGGTTAGAAAAATATAGCCCAGATTTATATAATGAGTTAATTGATGCAATGTCACTAAACTTTGATTATAAACTTACAGGATTAACAAAAGAAGAAACAAAAGAAGAAAGAAAGCAAGTAAATACTAAAGCTAAAAGTCTTCCGGTTTTTGTTAGTGATCAATTTGATAGAGCAACATTGACAGTAGATTTGGAAAAAGGTATGGCTGCAACACCAAGGTTTGAGGAAGGTGAAACTTTTAAACCTAGAACATATGCAACTATAAAAGGTAAAGCTACTATAGCTAGAAATAATTTGATGGCTGTAAAATCATTATTTAAAACTGCTAAATTTCAAGAAGGAAAAGAAGAAAAAAATCTTGCTTTATTCCCTCAAGTAATGAGATTAAAAATAGATGGTAAAAACAGATATTTCCAATTAGTTAGACATGCTGGTCCAGAGTATGGTAATATTGGAGAAGGAATCTCATCACCAATTGCAATGGGTACATTTGCGCAATACATAGAGGTGGATGTAATGGGTTCATCTGCACAAACACCAGTTGGTTTTATATTTGGAAAGAGAGATACAAATAATAAAATAAAAGATAGAGTTGCTGCTGCAAATAAAACAGAATCTGAAGGTCAATCAGAAAATGCATTAGATATTCAAAAAAGACTTAAAGAAGAAGTAACTTATGAATATGGAACTCTTCCTTCTTTAGATAGAAAGTTAGAAGATATGTATAATAACTGGATTGGAAAAACAAGCAAATCTTTTGAGTTCTATTTGGATACCATAGTAGTAAAAAACTTTATTAAAGATGAACTAGGTAAGTTAGATGGAGATGTTACTTTTGAAAATGGTGAAGTAAAAACAGAAGGTAGTGTACCAACTGCAGAAGAACTTAAAGAAGGTAAAACTGAATCATCATTTAGTATTACGCCAGAAAAGAAAGAAGAAGTTGAGGGTGAAGTGACAAGTTCATTTAGCGTAAATCCTGAATCACCAGAGTCTACAGAAAATGCAGATGAAGGTATTCCGCAAAATCAAGATCTAGAAAAACTAGAGGAATTTTATGATAGTTTAAGTTTACCTCAAAAATTAAGGCTCCAAGCCATAGGATTTAGTAACTTAGCTGCTTTAGAAAAAGAAAGTAAAAAGGACATGTATAAAAGCATGGATGACTTTATTGATCAACTTAAACAATGTTTTTAAGATATGGCAACAAGATGTATAAATAAAAATTTAACAGAATTCAAAAATGTAGCTGCAGCATTAGGTTCACCTATAAGAGCTAATAGTTTAATTACAGCTTGGCAGGATGCTAATAAGACAGAAGGTTTACCTACAGTTGACCAGGCTATGGAATTTGAAAAAAATCAAAAAGCCTATCATAATTTAAAAACAAGAGAGTTCACAGAATCACTATATGGGAACTTAACTAGACTTGGCATACTAACTAAATTTAAAGGAGATTACTATGTTGTTTCATCTAGGAATAGAGTGTATGATCCTTCCATAAGACAGTATAATTTAAATAGATTATATAACTATTTAAGAATCAATAATATACCTAAAGAGTCTATATCTAGAAAAGCAAAGGGAGCTGGGTTAGCAATAGACATATCAAGAAATGTTTTTACACCACAAGATATACTACCAGCTAGTAGAAGCTTTAATACTCCACATGCTAGAGAAGTTGTAAGGCATTTAATGAGAATGTTTCCTCAAGTAAGTGTTACAATGCTTTCTGTTAGTGATGCTAAAAAAATATATGATGATCTACCTGCACAACAAAAGTCTGATGTACCTTTTGAGAGCATAAAATCATTTTATGTAGATGGCAAAGCTGTACTAATAAAAGGTAGAGTTACAGATGATATTGCAATTGAAGAGATACTTCATCCTTTTATAGACAGCGTATATGTAGACAATAATGAACTGTTTACAAACTTGCTAGATGAAGCAAAAAAAAGTTTTCCTGAACTTACTCAAAAGATTAATGATGCTTATAGACAAAGCAGGGGGTTTTCTCAAAAACATAGAGATCTGGAATTAGTTACTCAAGCTTTAAGCAGACACTTCAACAAAGAGTTTACTGAAAATGAAACTAAATCATTCAAGGATGCTGTTAAAAAGTTCTTGGATTGGTTTATGAATATTATTAAAAATTTAAGTGAATACTTAACAGGTAAACCATTTTCAGCAAGATCAATTAAGCCAACGGCAACATTGACTGATATAGCTCAGTTATTAAATACATCTGATATTAAATTTAATATTGAGAGAGTTGCTGATAGAAAAGTTAGATATAATCTTACAGAGGGTGCAAAGGTTGCATATGATGCAGCAATAGGATCTTCAAATGAAGTACAGAAACAAATTATAGAAAATCTATTTCATGCTGCAGTTCATTCACCTAAAGATGTGGGTAACCTTGCGGTTTCCACATTAAAAGATGGAGATCCAATACTTGTACTAGATGAAGCTACACATACTTATAGAGATCTAAATGACTTAACACGACCGTGGAAAAGTTCTACAGAATCTATAAAGGGAAAAATGTCCAAAGAGCAAGAGGAGAAGTATCAATTAAATGTAACTCTTGGTAATGATTTTGATACGTTATTAAATTCTTTATCTGCAGGCTTAACAAAAGAGCAAGCAATGAGTGACATGAAAGTTCTTACGGATGAGCAGGCTGGTAAAGCATATGATCTTCTTCAAGAGAACTTAGCTACACTTACAGCTGATGGCAGTGTTGCAATTCCTCAAGTGGTTGTATATGATGATGCTACGGGTATAGCGGGTACAATAGATTTACTTTTAGTTAAACCGGATGGTACATTAAAAATAATAGATCTTAAAACTTCCAAGAATGGCTTGAAAGAATATACAAGTATTACAGGAAGAAAACTTAAGTATGATCAAGAATGGAGTTTAAAAGAAGATAGCGCTCTTAAACAAAAAGGAGTTGTAGATAAACTCTCAACAAGACAACAACACAACTTGCAGGTTAATCTTTATAGAAGGATGTTGGAGAACATGGGTTATACAATATCTTCAGATGAGAATGCTACTTCTACTATGCATATAAAAGTAGGAATAAAAGGTAAAGATCAGAATCAACAGTTTACAGGTCAGTTTGAATTTGAAGAGTGGACATCACATCCACTATCACAAAATTTACCATATGTAAATGCTTTAATACCATCTAATGTAAATCAAACAAGAAAGGATAAAATTGATGAAACAATGGAAGAGTCTGTAGACTCTACTTTCAATGTCTCAGATTTAACTGCAGATGAACAACAACCTGAAGCAATAGAGGTTGATCCAGAATACTCAATTATAACACAAGCATTAAGAACCTATCAAAAAGGTCTTATCAAAAAACAAGAGGCACTAAATCAAATTAATAAACAAATGTTCTTGGGTAGGCATCAAACTACAGAGCAACTTCAAGAGCAAGTATTAAATTCAATTAGTGCTATTAATATTGCATTAGGATCAGGGCCTGCTGCAAGATCAAGGATATTCACATCTTTAATAAGAGATGCTATCAAACAAATAAATGAGTTTAAAGACTATGTTGAAGATCCTCAAAACTTTGCTAAACCTGAATATATATCATATGTATTAAACTTTGATAGATTCATGGCAACCTTCCAGGGTCTATATACATTAAAAGATTCTGCAGAATTAAACTCAACACAAAAGAGTTTGGTCCTCAACCTTCAGACTAAAGCTAATGACTTAGTTGGTGTAGGTAACTTTGATAACTATCAAGAAGGTGTTATAGATAAAGCTATACAAGACTATGTAAGAACTATAGTTAAGAATACATCTTCTAGAAATTTTACTGAGCAAGAGCTTGATGATTTAATGAAAATGGGCCGTGATATAGATGTAATAGAATTTCAAACTAGAGATCTAGCTACATCAAAAGATACACTGTTAGCTTTGATGGATAAAATCTATAAAGCTAAAAAACAAGAACTTCTTGATAAGATTAAAACAAGAGAGGATAAAATAAAGTCTTTAGCTGCAAAACTACAAAAGCTTTCTCCTGAAAAGGATCCTCAAAAGATGTTTGAGTTTATGCTTGAGTTTGATAAGGATGGTGAATTTACAGGACGCTATGTTCAAGAGATTGGCCCGCAGTACTATGAGATAATGAAAGAACTCCGTGATAAGTTATACGATGCTTCTGGTAATCCATTACAGTACAGAGATGTTACAGACCTAAGCTCAGCAAGCTTAGAAGACATAGAGTTTAATATTAAATTAGCTCAAGCTAAACAAGAGTTTGGTGATTTCTTTAGAGCAGAAACAATAGGATTAAACGATCAGCCTACAGATGGAACTTATCATTACTATACAGATGAGTTTAAAAATGAAAGAGCAAAGTACCAATACTTTGTTGCGGGTGGACGAAATGGATTCTGGAAAAGAAAATCAGGAGTAAGTGACCGAGCTTATGAAAGATTCATGGCTAAATACTTTACTACAGGTATTGAACAAGAGGGTAAGACGATTGCGGTTAGAGATCAGAATGGAAACTTTACTGGTGCAGTTAAGCACGATATTATATTTCCTACAGTAAGACCTGAGTATAAGAAACGAAAACTGACAGCAGTTGTTGGAGGTAAAACTGTGGATATGCGAAGTGAAAAGTACAAAACTATCATGGAGGATAACACAGCACTTGGTCAAGCACGAAGAGAGTTTTATCAAATGTATAGAGATGTATTTGAAAGTGAGCTACTCAAGAAGCTACCTAAAAATACAAGAGATCAGATGTTAGGGCGAGTGCCTACAGTTAGAGGTAGGTTAATGCAAGACCTTAAAGGAAAGTCAAACATTGCAACTAAGTTATTTGCTAAAACAACTAGAGGCATCAAGAATCTTTTTAGGACGACAGCCCAGCAAAGGACTGTATTTGCAGATGAGAATGGTGAGCTCATTGATACTCTTCCAATTTTCTATACAGGTAGCCCAAGAACTGATGAACAACTAGAGGCAATAGATCTAGAGATAGAGGCGCTAAAGCAAGATAGAACTGATGGTAAAATAAAGTATGATGAGTACAAAGAAAAGCTAGCATTACTACAAGGGACTAGAGTATCCTTAGAAAACAAACCTACAAAAGGTGAGTTAAACATGGATATGGCAAATGGTCTTTTGAAGTTTGCAGCTATGGCCGAGCATTATGAAACAATGGGTACTGTAGAAGATACCATGAAAGCCATGATGCATCAAATAGAAAAACGTCAGTACACATCTTCTGATAGTAGGATAAAACGTGGTGTTAAGACAGCCCTAGGATTTGAAGAAAGAGGAACTATAAAAGGATCTGAATCTAATATCTTGAGGAGAGCTAGAAAGTGGATGAACATGGTCTACTATGACAATGATCAAATGACCAAAGGAATGTGGGAAAAGGTTTCTGATGGATTGATTCAGTTATCATCACTATCTTATGTTGCATTTAACCCTTTTGGTAACTTTAATAACTACGTCCTGGGCCGCATCAATGATAACATTGAAGCAATAGGTGGAAGGTTCTATTCAGGAAAAGCTTACATGCGTGCGGGTGTAGAATATAATAAAAGATCACTACCTGATTTAATACATAGACTAGGTGCAAGTGCAAAAGGTGCTTTAGGACCAAAAGGTAATTATGATCCTGAGAAAGCAACAAGTAAGTATGAAGCTTTTGTTGAACTATACAGAATGATGGATGAACTATCAGAGATCCGCGAATCTGGTTCAGAAATAGATAGAGTTGGCAAGTCTTACTTTAGAAAGTTTATGGACATTGGTTATGTAATGCAGGATGCCGCAGAATGGAATGTTCAAACTAAAGTTGGGATTGCCATGATCATAGATACATATATAAAGAACGAAGACACCGGGGAAATCCTATCATTATATGATGCTCATGATTTTGATGCTGAAACAAAAGGATTAAAATTAAAAGAAGGTTTTACTACAATTGTTAAAGTAGATGAAAAGAATCTAGATGAGAATGGTAATCCAAAGGTTATCCGAGAAATGGGTGAGTATAATGATCAGTTTAGATACCAACTCAGAAATCAGATCCGTGAAGTAAACAAACAAATCCACGGTAACTATGCATATGAAGATAGAATGGTACTTCAATCAAGTACTGTTGGTAAGCTTGCTGCACAGTTCCATAAGTGGGTTGCTCCAGCAATCAGAGCTAGATTTGATTCTGAATACTATGATGAAAATCTTGGTTGGATGGAAGGAAGATATAAATCCTGGTGGAAGTTTATGGGTTATACTGCAGGTCAACTTGCAAAAGGTAATATGAAGTTTAATCAATATGCTGCAGGATTCTTGGAAGATAATGGTTATCTAGAAGATGGCGACTATCAAGATAATGAAAGAGCTCTCAATAAACTACAAGGTTTCTATAGAACTATGGGTGAGATTGGAATAATGATGCTAACATTTGTAATTAAAGAATTAATGCAAGCAATGTGGGCTGATGATGATGACTCTAGTGATCTTGAAAAGAAATTTGAAAATATTGCAATGTATCAAGCAGATAGAACTTTCAAAGAACTTATTTTGTTTGTTCCATTACTAGGTGCAGAGCAACAATATCAAATGGTCAAGTCACCTATTGCTTCTACAAGAACTATGGGAGAACTTGCTCAAGCGTTAATGTCAACAGTAATAACTCCATACTATGCAATCACTCAAGATGAAGGTGATTTCTATGCCAACTCAGAAGTTGTTTATCAAAGAGGAACTAGAAAGGGCACATTAAAATTAACCAAAGAATGGGCCGATGCTGTACCAATCTTATATACAATTAAGAAGTGGCAAGCATACAATGACATGAAAAACTTCTTTATTAAATAAAAGAAAGGGGGACATTACATCCCCCGTTCTTTCTCTCTCCAGATGGTACGGTAACCACTCCGTACCTTTTTTATATGTAGCTATGTAGTACACCCATTTGGATTCGAACCAAAGACCTACTGCTTAGAAGGCAGTTGCTCTATCCAGCTGAGCTATGGGTGTAGTAAAGGTAGAGTCCAGGGCTCCAACCTGTATAGCTTGTCGTCCTCTACCTTTAGCCAGTGTAACACCCGGCTATAATGGAAATCCATAATATAGCTTTTCAATCCAACACATGGCTATTTTATTTCACAAGCTCCACCAGCACATGCTAGCTCACCTGTAAGGTTTGTTTCATCCGTTTCTTCAATCACTTTAGATAAATCAACTTCTTTGAGATACTTTAACATCTCATTGTATTTATCTTCTGTGATATCTTGAAATGGTGCTTGTTTATAGGTACCGCCATCATATGGTAGTACTGATAGTCCATTATAGAACTCTCTGTTATTCCACATCCATTCACCTGCTAAATCCCATTCATCTTCTTTCAAAGAGATGGTTGCAGATACATTATGTGAATTAGATCCATTTCTATGACCTGGCTTAATCCACTCTGTAGCTACACGCTTAACTCTTTCTAAAAGAGCAAATGGTGATTCTGTTCTCATGATAGCTCCTTCTGGTGCTTTTTGTGGAACGCTGATCACAGCGGTAGTGTGAGGACTAAAGTACTCATCTTCAACTAATTCAGGGATGTTCTTAGAAAGATAATCATATATAGCTTCTGTCTTACCAACTCTAAGAGTACGGATATAGTAATCATTATGCCATGCATGAATACCTGAACTAGTTCCCAATGTAAGGGAAGTTGTACCTGCAGGTTTAACAGTAGTTGTTCTAGCTGATTTATTGATACCAATCAACTTTGCAACTCTTGCATTTTCTTTCTTTACAACCTCAGCAGCTGCAGACATATTATAACCTAATACTGTTCCGGATCCAATCCCTGTCATAGATACACCAATTAGTGCATCCTTTTCAGTTGTTTCTCTCCAGATATCTCTTAGGTAATGGAAGTCTGTATAGCCTGCTTGTAAAGTTCCAATGAAAGCCGCAGCTTTTACTCTAGCATTTAAATCTTCTTGAGATTCAACATTAGATACATTAACTTCACATAGATTACAGAACTGATATGGACGTAGTGCAATTTCACAACAAGGATTAGTTCCCCAATCTTTGTCATTATTAAAGTAGATACCTGGTTCACCAGCACCACTTTTTTCTACACGTTCCCATAACTTCATAAAGAAATCTTTGGTAATCTTATGTCTCATTAAGACTGCAGAGTTATTAGCTCTACCTCTTTGTGGATTAAGTTCCCACCAAGATCCTGACTTACATGCAATCATGTCATCATCATCTGCTGAAAACAAAGATATAAGTGCAGCTCTACGGATACCACCTGCTAATACTGCATCTGCAATATGGCAAACAATATCATGAACTTCTAATGTAGTAAGCTGATCACCATCATCCTTTGAATCTAATATGCCTGTTATTTTAACAATACATTCTTTTAAAGGCTGAGGACCTGGAGCTTTTCCACCAGAAGTTATAAGTCTAGACCCTTTAGGTCTGATATCAGAGTAATCAAACTCTATACGAGAACTCTTACCATTTAAATAAGACTTCATTAAAACTTTGATAGCATCTGCCCAACCTTCAATTGAATCACCAATTAAAAACCTTCTTGTTCTTTTTGGATATGGTTTATTGATAGGAGGCAATTTTGCTGTGTGATGCTTTTGCACAGAATAACCTACACCAGTTCCACCTAATAGCAAAAACATAATCTCACTAAAAGATTCACGGTTATCTATAGGCAAGTAAGCACAATTATATATTCTATTAGGAGATATTTCAATTGGCTTACCACCAAATTGCATTGATCTCATAGACGGTAAAACTTTTTTATCATATACAAACTTGTAGACAGTTTCAATCTCTTCTTTTAACTCAGGATATTTTTTAATATGCATATCCTTATTTCTAGTTACAAGTTCATCCCAAGTCTCCCTTCTGTTAAGTTCAGGGATATAACGGGCGTATTTCATGTGGACAGTAATGTCACTAAGAATTTTGTTACTTAATTCCATTTAATTAATTTTTTTTTGTTAATAATTGATACTTACTTGAGTTACGTTAAGAAATAATAGTGTGTTAGTTTTTGTAACTCTCATATACTTAATTTAAGAAAAATATAGATTATTATCAAGAGACAGGCGATCCAATTCTCATAAAAGAGAATCTAAAGAATAATAATCCTATTTCTAAACCATATAGGTTATAAATTTGTTCATTTTCTCCTACAGTGTGTGAGTTTATTAAACCAACACCAATAAGGGGTTCATGTGGTAACAATACCAAGTGGAAAGAGTTTTTTCTCATGTATTAAAAATTTAAAGTTATGTGGTTTAAACTACAAAAATTCCAATGATTTTTGTATATTATAGTATAGAGTACTAGGTGGTAGTACTGAATTTTGTTTCTATCTTACTGAAAATGCTTTCAAAAATAAGAAATATTTTAACTTATTATGATTCTGAGCCTACAGAAATTATGCAAGGGATCATATGGTTTATATTATTCCCTATAATATATACAGCAGAGCATGGTTTAAATTTATTTTTAGTTATAACCTCAATAATAATAGGCTTCTGCGGATTATATTCAGTTTGTTATCATTCTCTAAAGACAAGAAAAACTTTAGCTTTCAGTACTTTTTTATTTTCAACAATTGTTGTCCTGATGTATTTAATAAAAGGGAACTTTGTTTGTCCTACTCACTGGGGTTGGGGTATAATTTGCTTTAGTGCTTTTTTCAATCTAAAAAGAATTACTAATCATTACTATAGATCTTTGCAAAATGGATAATCTAACCACAGCAGTAGTTACATTAATAACCGTTCTCTTCTCAGCAGGAGCCTGGAAATTTTATGAAACAAGAATGAAATTAAAGTCAGAACTAATGAAAGGAGAAAAGAATGATCAAAACATGTATAGAGATGATCTAAGAGAACGTGTTAGAAATCTTGAAAGATTATTAAGTATTAGCGCTGATGAGAAAGATGAGATGCGTGAACAAATACTATCTCTCACAGAAGAAGTAGGAGTGCTCAGAACTAAAGTAGCATTTCTAGAGAAAGAAAATGAAAGGCTCCGTAATATATAAATCCGATGATGCCCTTTGTAATTATAGTAATTTTTCTTATCTTATATAGTAGTATGGGAATTTTAATTTCCCCAGTTAAATTTAAAGTTATGAAAGTTATTAAATTAATTTTTAAGGTGATATGGACTATATCACTTCAAAATATTTTTCTATGGTTAGGTATGGCTTGGAAATGGGCTTGGTCTAAAACTGAAGTTGATGAAAAAGCTATTGCTGTAGCTAAAGAAGTAAAACGTAGAGCTGAAAATGCAGCAGACGAAATGGGTGATGTTGTTGATGCTTTAAAAGGTAAAGAAATAAATCCAAATGGCAGCGCAAAAAAAACTAAACATAAAAAAAGCAATTAAGAAACCAGGTTCTTTAACTGCCACTGCAAAAAGAGCAGGAGCTGTAAAGAAGGATGGTACTATTAAAGTGTCTTGGCTACGTGAAAAAGCTAAAGGAGGAAATAGCAAAACCGCACAACGTGCTAGATTTGCTTTAACCTTAAGAAAGTTAAACAAAAAATAAATTAAAACTTAGAAATTATGCCTTATAATATGAAAAAAGCTGGTATGAAATACCGAGATGGAGGATCTATGAAAAAAGCATTAAAGAAAGCTCAACCGGGCAAAGAAACAAAAAGTACATTTAACTATGGTAGAACACCAGGAAGTATAGGTTCTGCTGCAAAAAAAGTTGATGATACTCTTGAAAAAATGACATTTGGTTTAATTAATAAATCAGATACATACAAGAAACTTAAAGAGGGTGTTAAAGAATTTATGAGAACGAGTCCTCATACTGGAAAAGTATCTCCAAAAAAACGTGGTGGTGAACCAAAAGCTTCTAACTATAAAGGAAATGCAATGGGTTACTTTAATGATAAAGCCATGTATGGGAGAGAACAAGCCCGTAAGAAAATGATGGATGGTGGTTCATATAATAAAATGATATAATTATGCCAGCAGCTTGGGTTACAAATTTATTTGGAGGTCTTCTCAATAAAGCAGACACAATAATAGATGAGGTAGTCACTTCTAAAGAAGAGAAGATGACCCTTAAAAATGCTATGCAGAAAATGTTGCTTGACAGTGAAGCTGTTGTTCAAGAGAATGTAACAGAACGTTGGAAAGCAGATATGAGTTCAGATTCATGGCTATCTAAAAATGTCAGACCTATGGTTCTGATTTTTTTGGTTGTATGCACTATGATTTTAGTATTTATTGATGCAGGTTTTATTGACTTTAAAGTAGAAGATAAATGGATTAACTTACTAGAGATTACATTGCTTACTGTTATTGGAGCATACTTTGGCGGTAGATCTATTGAGAAAGTTAAAAATACAAATGTTGTAAGTAATGAGACTGAACGTAAAGGTTTTTTCAGAAAGAAAAAAGAAGACTAGACCAGGTGTTCATGCTAAAAGCAAGACATCTAAAAGTAAAAGTAGTAAAAACTACAAGAAAAAATATAAAGGTCAAGGAAGATAATGGATGATTTAAACTTTATGGAGATTGCATTTCATTGGCCTCATGACAGATTAGCATTAGGTTGGGATTGGATGCGTCCAGATGAAGAGTTTGATTATACAACTATTAAGTTATATTTGTTAGTAGTTACAATAACAATAAATATATAATTATGGCAATAAAGAAAAAATATAGAGCTGGAGGTCAACCCTCATTGCTTACTTCATTAGAAGGACGTTTAGATATGACCGTACCAGGATCAACTAATAATGTTTATATGAAAGGTAAAGATTGTGGTTGTAGCAAAAAGATGAATATGGGTGGTACAGTACCAACAGCTAATACTTATTTTGGTAAAAGATGAATATTCTAACGGATATATTAAGTCTTATTAAAAGGAAAAAGTTTGTTAGTCAAGCTAAGTCTAATGATGTATTAGTTCTTGGGATTAATGAAGAACCTGAGATAGAAGGTATAGCATCACCGGTTCCTTATAAAGACGTTAAGTTAATTAAAGTATCAGACTTTCTTTCTGCGGGATCAGTTGAAGCTGAGAATGTACCAATAGGTGCATCTGAAGCAGGATGCTTCAAAGATAAAGTTACAGATCCAGTTACTGGTGACGTTACACTTAACTTTAGAAGATTAAAATCATTATCTCTAGATCTTACCATAACAGAAAATGGAGACTATGTTGAGTTTGACCTTGAGCCTGATACAGGTATTTGGTCTATTCCTAATTCTGTAGGTAGAGATATATATTATGATACATTTCAAGATGCTCTAGATAATGCTAATCCTGGAGAAACTGTATATTTACATACAAATGTTATAGAAACTGGAGCAGTTACTGTAGGATTAAAAACTGGAGTTAATGTTAACTTTAATGGATTTACATATATATTGGATGAACCATCTGATATAAATGCAATTGTTGATAGTGTTACTGGTACAACTAATATTGTATTATCAAATGGAATAGTTCAAAGAAAAGGTGCTCTGGTTACAGGAACTGAAACGGATACCTTAGCTCTTTATATACAAAGTGTTGATTCAAAGATTACATGTGAAAATATGATCTTTACAAATAATAATGGTGTAGCTTGTAGAGTTGATGGTGAGACAAGAGGTATAAGAGGTAAAGGTACAATTGCAGGTATATCTTGTGGTACAGAACCATATTTATATGATTCAATAGGTTTTGGTGTAAATACAGCTACAGGTATAATTGCAAACTCTGCTGCAAAATTTGGAGCTATATATAATTGTATTGGCTACTCAGATTCAGGTGATGGTATAATTGCAAGTGTAATTGATGTAATTGGTTGCAAAGGTTATTCTGGAGGATTAAGCGGAATTAGTTATTCTACAGGTACTATAATAGATTCAACTGGTTATAGTTCTCGTGGTATTGGACTTAGAGGAAGTAGATGTATATTAACAAATTGTAGTGGTTATTCAGAAGATGGTGTTGGATCTGAGGCAGGAATTAGTTTAACAAATCCTACTCAAGTTGAAGCTTGTGCTGGCTATGGTTCAAATAATAGTTCCGGAATTAAAATTAGTAGTACAGGTGTAGTTACTCAAATGACAGTTAGTAACTCATCAGGCTATGGTCAGAACGGTTTAGAATTAATTCAGGACCAAACTGAGGGAGTTGCTAGTACAGTAAGTACTTTTTTAAATTGCTCTTTTACTTCATCAAATGAAGCCGCAAGAATTGAGAGAACAGATCCAGCTAAAGCTGAATTTATGAACTGCAGTTTTTATACTACTAGTGATATAAGCTATTGTATAAATGGAGTAGCAGGTACACCTGTTGATATTAAATATGCAAATTGTTCATTTAAAACAGGAGATACTTCAGTTGGTACTCCTCTTAATAATGTAAATCAAACAATAACAAATACTACAGATAATCAAGGTAACACTTATATATAATATATTATGAAAAAACCAAGTAAAACAGAAATGAGAAAATGGGAAGTTGAATCAGCATTGTCAACTTTGCAAAGAGCAGAGGAGATAAAAAAGAATGCTTCCTTAATGAGAGATGTTAAAAAAGCAGCTAAGAGTCAAGCAGATAAATTAATGAAACTTGGCGGAGCTGTAACTAGTACAACTAGAAAATCTCCTGTAAGAAAAAGAACTACTACAAGAGTTAAAAAGTAAATAAGACATGGCAGTAACAGTAGTAACAATTAAAATGGCGGGTGGTGTAAATTATACACACACCACTGATACTTCAGCAGATTGGCCGTCAGTACCTAATGATACCTATTTCTATGATTTAGATACGGAGATAGTTTATTATAAGGATGCTGCTGGTACTGTTATAAATGGATATGAAGAAGGTGGTTTAACTACTATTGCAACAGATGGTACTACTATTATAGGTGATGGTACTACTAGTAGTCCATTAACTGCAGTTGGAAGTGGGGCATTAGGAAATTTATTAATATCTGGTGGTGCTGTTTATTCTGGTACAGGATTAGACTTTGATGTTAGTCCATTAGAATATTCTATAGCTGGAGCTATTTATACTTCAGCAGCTACAACAGTTACTCTTAATCCAGGGGATCCAGCTGATCCTAGATTTGATGCAATAGTTGCAGATGAACTGGGAACAGTTAGCGTTATTCAAGGTACTCCTGCAGTAACTCCAAATACTCCAGCGGTTGGTGAAGATCAAGTTTTAGTTCAATATGTCTTGGTTGGAGCAGCAGCTACAACTCCTAGTATAACAACGGAATATGTTTACAGAGAAGGATCTTCTCCTGATTGGACTCCTTCCGTTTTTGGTACTAATACTACTGCAGATTTTTCATCAACAACACCTAGTCCACAACAAGGAACAGAATGTGTTCTTGCTGATATAGGTAGATATGGTTATACTTATGGTGTTAGATTTGCTACAGGTACGCCAGTTAGCAGAGAAGATTATGTTCAATTAAGTTTCTGGGTTTATTTAACAGTTGATTTAATAGCTGCAGGTAGAACTAGAGGATACGTTTTTGCTTATGCAGATAATACTCCAGTAAGTGCAGATTATATTGGTTATGTAAGGTGGGATCAATATTGTGATTTTAATTTAGTTGGTCAATGGCAATTAGTTAGTATACCTACAGGTTTATTTAGTGCAAATATTGGAACTAATACTACTATTGGATTTCTTAATTTTACTTTATATCCAAACCTACCAGGATATGCAACTACAGAAATAGCATTTGATAATATAAAATTATTAACAGGTTTTGGTCCAACTCTTAATACAGCTACCATAGATGTATTAGAAAATGATACTATTATTGGAGATACAGCAAGATTAAACTTTATTAATGGTACAGATACTACAGTTAATGTAACAGATGATACTCTTAATAACAAAGTAGATGTTTCAGTTGATAGACCTTTTGAGGTAAGAGATGGAGGATCAGCATTTGAACCTACAATCTCAGGTATTAATTTCACAGGTGCAGGTGTAAGTCTTGCTACACCAGGCGGATCTAATCCTTTAATAACAGTTAATATACCTGGTGGTGGGGGTGGTGGTGTGGCATCTGTAACTGGATTAGATACAGATAATACAGACCCATTAAACCCAATTGTACAAATTGCAGTTGATGGTGTTACAATCACAGGTAGTGGTACTCCAGCAGATCCTTTAGTTAGTGCTGCTGGTGCATCAGGTATTTTTGGTATTGCAGATGCTGCAGGTGTTTATACTTACTATTCAGATTTAGGTGCTGCTATAGCTGCTGCAACCGTAGGACAAACAATACAGTTATTTACAGACTATACAGAAACTTCTTCTGTAAGTGTATTTATGAAAAACGGAGTAGACATTAATCTTAATGGTCATACTTATGAGTATGCTACGGCAGATATAAATGATACTCTTTCTGATGGTGGTATACCAGCTACTGTAACTATATTTAATGGTACTTTAAAAAGAACAGGTAGTTCTGCCCCTACTACCGTTGTTGGAGTAGGCTTAAAACTATCTAATAATTCTACTAAGGTTACTTTACATGGAGTTACAGTAATAGCAGAAGATGGAAGTAATTGTTGCATTGTACAAGGAGGTAAACTATCGGGAGGATATTTTAGACAAATAGGATCAACTACAGGATCTGCAAATGCTTTTTTACTTAATGGTTCTGGATCAATTGCGGATAATATACATGTTCATGCAGACAACTTATTTTCCAGAATAGATTTAGGAAAAATATCTAATAGTTATTTTAGAAATGATGGTGCTAGAGCTGTTTATCTAAATTCAGGTGAAGCATATAATATTACAGGGTATAGTACAGCTGGTGAAGGTATTTTAGTAGGAGCAGCAAAACTGTATAATAG
>Ga0099848_1000092_pt1 | contig 34917 bp, 45 predicted proteins | sample CB_VirMetaG_3_FD_78179 | JGI IMG/M metagenome (GOLD analysis project Ga0099848, IMG submission 78179) | Freshwater to marine saline gradient viral communities from Chesapeake Bay - CB_1508_1S Viral MetaG | ecosystem: Environmental > Aquatic > Marine > Coastal | place: USA: Chesapeake Bay...
GTAATCTAGATTTTTGCTAGGGAGGACTAGCATGTTGGAATGGCTTTTAATTCTATACGTAGATGATAACCGAGAGTATATTGGTAATTTCGAGTCGTGTGCGCATGCCACACAGTATTTTCAAGAATGTTTAAAAGAAAATCAAATAGAGAACTCATGGTCAACTGCTTGCTTACATCAGGACTTTGTCTATCTTCCAGAGAACTTCATTCCCAAGTATCCCAAATGCAAATAGAATGGAAAGAGATAGAGTTTGGTCCTGTTAACCTTTGGTCAATCGGAAAGGCTTGGTAATTAATGTTTTGGTTTTCTAGAAAAGCAACTATAACAGTGGACTGTTTTACAAGTAAAGATTACGTCTATAGAAATAACCCTATTGAACCCTCCGGAAAATTAATGCCTGATTGGGTAAAAAATATGCCTACTTCTTATAAAGATAATGGTTTTGTTCCTATGGGCACAATTAAAAAATGTCCTTCTATAATTCAATTTATGGCTTCTGGTTTTATCATCCCATTATGGTCTGACTTAGCTATAAAACTTAATGGGTCAAATAATTCTTATGAATGGCAGTTTGCTGATAATATAACAGGTGCTGAACCACATAGTTTTATACAATGGCAAGACTTTGCGCACCCTAACGAAAATACACATTTAAAACTACTTAGTCCATGGCGTATTAAAACTAAAGAAGATATAAATTTTGTATGGATGTTTCCTTTTTATAATAATAAAATACAATTAGATTATCATATTACCCCAGCTATTATAGAATTTAAATATCAACACGCTTCAAATATAAACATGTTTCTTGATACTAATAAAGATAAAAACTTTGTAATATCTGCTGGAACACCTTTAGCTCAATTAATACCTATGTCAGATAAGAAAATAAAAATTAAAACTCATTTAGTTAGCGAAGAAGAGTATGATAAATATTCAAATCCTCGAACACATTTTTTAAATGAATATCAAAAGATAATGAAACCTAAATGTCCATTTCATAAATAATGACACTTCTTACAGACGCAAACCTTAAACTCTTATATAAGACCTTCGTTAAGTTACCCCCATTTGATAAATTAAATATGCCTCATGCTTGTCAGATTAGACTTAAGGTTACGAGGCGCAAAGATATAATGGGTGAGTTTGCTCCCGAAGAAAATACGATCTATATAAGTAGTGCTAAGAACGGGCACTTTGATACCATCTGCAAAACACTACTTCATGAAATGGCACACCTACACTGTTACAAAGTAAAAGAAGATGAATACCACAACCATGAGAATAAACGTTTCAAATCCATCATCAGACATATAGCCTCCGTTTATGGGTTTGACCCTAAAGAACTTTAGAAGTACTTCTTAATCATCTCCAACTGATCGTGGTACCTCGCCATTTCGTTTAGCTCTTTCTCCACAGCTTCAACGATATCACTATGTTCCCCTATTCCTACAGGGTTTGTCAAGTAAACTTCAACATTTATTCTGTGTTTATCAATGTGTCCTTTTGCATGGTTCTCTAAAGCTGTTAATAACTTTTCTCTCATAGCGTTCTCCAAAAGGCAAAGTCTACCAGATGCAAAATATTTTTCAGAAATAGGAATCATTCAAGGTACCATCAAGGGGGGTACTTTACATATATAGGGGGGTGGGGGTCTGGATTTGGAAATTTGTGTTGTCATTTGTGCGAAGCTCACTGCTAAATGACCGTGACGGAGTCCCAAAATTAAAATGGTGTGTACCCTCCCCGTACCCCCAAAATATCGCCAGTTCCAATGTCGATACGTTTCGACACCACCAAAAAACCCTTTAAAATCAATGACTTACGTCACCAGTTTTCACGTCAAAAGGTTTGATAGTTTTTGACGTATCTATTGTAAATATGTCTAGTTTAGGTATAATGTAATTATGGTTATAGAAATTCTCTAGCCATATTTTTAACCATGTCGAAACGTTTCGACATAAACTACATAAGGAAACTAAACTATGGAAACTACTAAAAAAACAAACGATGTTTTAACACTTGGTAACATTTCAGAAACTACTCTTAAAAAAGAAGTTTCAACATTAAGAGAGACTGAAATAAACCAAGGCGAAATTTTAATTAATTGGAATTCTAACTTAGTGAAAGATGGAAAATGGTACGACGTATCAAATTCTAAGTTACCTATTGAATTCCAAAAGGTAGCAAAAGAAACGTTAGCAATTGAATTTTTCAATAAACCTGAGAACATGAATTTATTAGGTAAAAAGAAAATAGCCGACGTTGACGTAAACGTAACTTTAGAAATGGTTTTAAATTCAGATTTAAAAATCTTGAAAGAAAAGTACAACGTTAAAACTTCAGATACTATTAAGGATATACGTCGTACATTCTCTAAAGATTTTTACGACAAAAAACTTAATAAGTGGAAAGCCGACGCTAAAGCCTTGGATAATGCCGACGGTAATTCTGAAGTTCTTAAAAAAGAAAAAGCTAACAGAACTTTTCTCGAAATGTTAGCTTGGAATATTATCGGCGATCCAGATCAATATTCTCAAGAGGGTTATTCAAATTCAATGCTAAGAAAATGTATCAATTCAAAAGATACCAATAAACCTAAAGCTAAAGAATTTGAAACCCTTGCGAAAAAATTCCTAAAAGACATTGAAAGCATTTCAGGAATTCAGGGTTCAAAAGCATCAACCGTTATCAAAAATAAATAATCAATCTCAGATTTTTAAGCCCCCGTTTCGACGGGGGTTTTTTTTCGCCTAAATTTTCCCGGAATTTTCACGTGGCCTGGCCCGTCACCAGTTCTCATGATAGTGAGCTTTTTACATTCCGATTTTTGTGGAACCACAATTTTCCGGGCTGCGTATGATTGTGCGATTTTTGTGGCACCACAATTTTCACAGCCATAGTTTGTCGAAACGTTTCGACTTATTCCCACGTGCGTCACCAGTTTCCACGTGAGTATACTTTTGATAATGAGAGTTATATGTAAAGTTAATAATATGTATAGCGACCAGAGAGCCATCGCCAGTTCCCACGTGAGTATACTTTTGATAGTTACCGGCCAACCGGGGATAAGCAGCTAGAGTTCACATTTTCGTTCACGTCGGTTCACGTTTCGGTTCACACCTAAGTGTTTGATAGTAAACGAAAGTTCACGGTTCACGCTAAGTTATGATTGTGAATAAGTTTACATAAAAATCCCCCTCGTCCCCCTTAGTTATGCAGTGAGCGGAAAACCTTTGAAACTAGCTTTTGAAGGTGAACCGATGAACTTTAGAAGAAATAAGTATAATACTATAATAATATAAAATAAATACTCTAATAAACTCAAGCACTTACCTTCGCTGTACATATAGTTGTAAGTATAGTTCACGTTCCATAAGTATAGTAGCGTTAGATAGTGAACCGTGAACCCATTGATTTATAAGGGTTTTTACGCAAGAACACACACAACCCCACGTCAGACACCAACCCCAAAAAGTCCACATGAAAATTACCTATCTATTGACTATATGTATAGTTATGGTATAATATATATACAATGGCAGAAAACACTATTCCCAAAGTGCACCTGCACTCTAAGTTTCTTTCTGTCGTTGCTTCAGTCGTGTCGAAACGCTTCGACATATTTTAGTTATTTATTTTAGTAAAGGATTAGTTATGAACAAACAACAAATCGAAAACCTTGAGAAACAACTCAAGAAATACCACAATTCCATTCCTGACTTCCCTGTCAGTAAACCTAGATTATCCGACCGACTACTGGACGGCATGCTATGGTTTCTTATTGGCAGTGCATGTGTGCTTATTGCTTGGCTCTCTTATGAGTTAGTCAGGGTTACATCATGAAACCAATCTGCAAACTGTGTGGTACTACCTTTGCCAAAGCCCGTCGGCAAGCAGGGTATACCTTGTGTATGACCTGTGGTGACAAACAAGCGTCTCTAGCAAAACGGACTGTTGTACCTATGCACAAGTCAAACTACATGTATCTCACGGACGAATCTGCCCCGGAATTACTCAAAGGCATTAACAACAAAGGGGGTAAGCATGGGCTATAGAAGTGAAGTTTCTTTCGTGATACAGACGGACGACCCCATTGACGACAAGTGTAAAGACTTATGGACTACCTTCATTACCGAAGCTAAGGTGTTAGACGATACCAAGTGGATCATGTCGATACTTTGCGACACTGCTGACGAGGAAACCAAAAGACATTGGGAAGGTTGGTATGATGGCACAGGCTTAGACATGGAGAATCAATCTATTGTCTGTTACTTTTCTGATGTCAAGTGGTACGATTCGTTCAATGATGTGCGATCGGTTCACGCTCTGTTGGAGTTAGCCGACAGTTACATTGAGGAACAACACCCCTTGTCGTACGCTTTCGTTAGGGTTGGTGAAGATAACGATGACGTGGTACATGAGTGTGGTGGTGAGAAGGGTTACCATTTAATTCGACCTGTAACGTACATTGATGGTGGTGAAGAAATACGAGGTAGCATGGAAACCTGAAAATCGTGGAACCACAAAAATTTAATTTAAACTATGGAGAAAAACTATGAAACAGATAGTAATAAAAAACTTACGGCTTGATGTGATAGCAACCTATGACACATTCGAGCAAGAGTGGTTTAGTTGTGCGGTAAAGGCTACTGCATTACAAAACGAGAAGACCTTAATTGAGTATGTAAAAGAGCAATTAGAACACCCTGAAGACTTAGTGAAGTTATCACTTTGTTGGGAATACAAGGGGGATTCTGATAGTGAGCAAAAACAAATCATGGACATACCTGTGATTAAAGAGAGCATTAGTAAAAATGCGAAGTATTTTTTTGAACCTGAGTTAGAGAGGATTGATTATGTCAAACATTAACTTTGAACTACAAAAACCTGACCACATTGTGTCGCTAGCTACGTCTAGTGTACTCGTGTCGGTTGATGTCAACGTTTGGACTGCGACTAAGCAAGACAAACAAATATCTGATGAGGTTACGACTATGAAAAAAGCTGAGATTGGTACGGGTAAATTTACCAAGTATCTATTCAGTGGCAATCCGAAACACCATAGAATCGTAAAGCTACGTCAGTTGATTTACAAATGGTTGAAGACTAACACATACCGATGGAATCAATCGCAAGACTTATTACCTACGATTGACCTAGCGAAATTCAAACAAGAGTTTCATGAGTATGAGAGTGAGTTTAAAACTGCCGTGGAAGACTTCCTTGTGAACTACCAGAACCTAGTGTCTGACATGAAGTTCAAGCAAGGTGATATGTTTGATGCGAATGATTATCCTGATGTCGAAACGTTACGACATAAATTCAGTATACAGTTGTATGTATCTGAAGTACCTAGTCATGACTTTAGATGTCAAGTATCACAGGATATTGCTGAAGACTTGAAGAACCAATATCAAGACCAAGCCAATTCCATCGTGAACAATGTCGTATCTGAGCAAGTCTCTCGTATCACTGATGTGATGGAAAGTATTTCACACTGTTGTGGGACGATTGAAGGTACAGATAAAGATGGTAATCCAACCTACAAAAAACGTGCGATATACGATACAACAGTTAGTCGTGCGAAAGCATTGGTTAATACCATTAAGAACTTCAAGCCGATTGAATCTGAGCAGTCAGTCAAATTGCAGGAAGCATCGGCACGTTTGGAACAAGCATTGACTGGAGTTTCAACCGAGTTACTTCGTGATAGTGACGCAGTGAGGAACAAAGTCAAAACTGAGTTGGACGATATTCTATCTAAATTTAATTAAGGAGAAAAACTATGAACGTTACAATTGATGAACTACGTAAACTGATTCCTACCATTGGAGAAAGTTTAACACCAATCATACAGAGTGAGCCGGGTTGTGGTAAGACTAGCTTGTTGAGTATGATTAAGGAAGACCTTGGCGACAAGTATGACTACATCTATGTCGATTGTCCTGTGAAAGATATGTCTGATATTGCGATGACTATCCCTAACCATGACACTAAGACACTGGAAAACTATGTTGGTTCATTGTTTAAACTTGACAGTGATAAACCTAAAGTCATACTGCTCGACGAGTTTATGAAGTCACCTAAACTTCTACAAGTGTTATTCACTAGATTGATGCTTGAGAGAATGGTTGGTGATACACCACTACCTGAGGGAAGTATTGTGTTCGGTACTTCAAACAATCAATCAGACGGAGTTGGTGACACTATGTTGGCTCATGCTGGGAACAGAGTTTGTATCTTGCAGATGGAAAAACCTGATGTGAATACATGGTTGGCATGGGCTACTAACAATGGCATTAGTGCATTGATTCGTGCCTTTGTGCATACTTTCCCACGATGTCTTGCGAGTTACCTTGATGAGAACCAAGATGACAATCCGTATATCTTCAATCCGAAGAAACCACAGTTGTCGTTTGTCAGTCCTCGCTCTCTCGCTAAGTCCAGTGTGATTGTTGAGAACCGTGACGCTCTTGGTGAAAATGCTACCATGGCAGCCCTGAGTGGTACGATTGGTAAGAGTGCAAGTGCAGACCTGAGTGCGTTCTTGAGGCTTGAGAAAGAACTACCGACGTTTAACACCATTATTGAAAGTCCTGAGACTGCTCAGATACCTGACAACATCTCAGCACAGTTGATGATTATGTTCCAAGCCGTCGACAAGATTGATACTCAAGCGACACTAACAAGTTTTATGAAGTATCTCAAACGTCTAGCAAGTGAAGAGATGCAGGCTGTATTTTATACTACGGTGTGTAAGCACAAGACAGCCGTAAAAGTCGCTCGGTCAAATCCTGAGATTGCACAGTGGTGTAAACTAAACCATGAACTATTTTGAGGAGTAAACTATGACACCTGAAATGAGACTGAAGAAGGCTCATGTACGTCTGATGAATCACCCTGAAACTGCGTTGTATTCAGGTATTATTCTAATGGGACAGTCTACTGTTGTGGACAATTGCCCCACTGCGTACACTGATGGCTTCAATAAACGCTATGGTAGAAAGTTTATCGAGACGCTAACGGACGAGGAGTTACGGGCCTTAGTGTTACATGAAAATCTACACGTTGCGTTAAACCATGCAAACAGATTCAAGCGTGAGTTTCGTAAGAACCCACAGTTGATGAACATCTGTGCTGACTATGTGGTTAATGACGTTATTGTGCATCTTGAGGATAAGAGCCTATGCAAACTACCTGAAGGTGGACTGTATGAAGAGAAGTATCACAATTGGTCAGTCAATGAGATACTTAGAGACCTCAAGCAACAGATGTCGAAACCTAACGACACGACCGACGGTGGAACTGGCGACGGTACGCAAGGTGATGACGAAAGTGTGGTGCCACAAAATTCACAAAGTTTGCTTGATAGTTTAAAACCTCTAGACGAGCATGACTTTAACGGCGACTCTCCAGACGGTGTAAGTTCTCAAGAAGAGATGACACAAGCTATTGAGAACGCACTGAAGGAAGGTGGCATTATCGCTAGTAGACTTGGAGTAAAACAACCGAGAGCAATTGCTGAGTTGTTTGAACCTAAGATTGATTGGCGACAAGCCTTGAGAGAATTTGTACAATCATCGGTTCGTGGCAGTGACGAGTACACATGGCGTAAGTTTAACAAACGCATGATGGCAAACGACCTGTACCTACCAACCACTGAGAATGAATCAATGGGTGAGTTAGTTGTAGCTATTGATACATCAGGCTCGATTGGACAAAATGAACTGACGGAGTTTGCGACTGAGTTGGTAGCCATTTGCGACACAGTAACACCTGAACGTATTCGAGTTGTGTGGTGGGACTATGACGTACACGGTGAGCAACGATTCAATCCTGAAGACTACGGCAGTATAAAGTCTCTACTCAAACCTCAAGGTGGGGGTGGTACACGGGTGAGTTGTGTAAGTGAGTACATCAAAAAAGAGCAAGTAGATGTAGAAGCTATTGTTGTGTTCACTGACGGCTACACTGAATCTGACATCGAGTGGAACATATCGACACCGTCGTTGTTCATGGTGACAGAAAACAAAAACTTTACGGCCCCACCCGGCAGCACAATAGTGTTTTATGATAATTAATTTTTTACTATGGAGAAAAACTATGACTGATACATATATGGTATGGATAACACAATTTTGTAAACCTGTAACTGTACACGCTGACACGAAAGAACAAGCTATTAAAAAGGTACAAGAAGATACGGCATGGGAAGTTGTGACGGCAGAATTTGAAGCGGAGAAACTATCATGATTGATTATGAACTATCTATTAAGTTACCTATCATCGTGAGACATTGGGACGATGAAACGTTAATAAGAGAAGAACCAATCACGATAGAAAGTGAAGTTATTCAAGACGACACTTTGCAAATGATATTCCGTGATATTGACCAACATTTGTCGAAGCGTTTCGACAGAAAGGAAGTGAAATGAATAACGTCCGAGGACATAAAATAGTTATAGAAAGAGAATACACATACTACTTCACATTGTTATTTTGGTTTGTGATTGGTGTGATAGTAGGATTTTCAGGATACAGGGTTTATGATGTGTATCTAAGTTATGTATACGGTGAGCCAATACAGTATTTATGTAAACGCAATAAAGTCTATGAGCAAGTTGAACCACACAGCTTTATTTATGTAAAGACTGATAAAGAATGTTTAGATGAAAGAGAGGAAAGCTAAATGCAAACAAGTTACATTGAAGAATCTATGTGGAGCCCGGAGCTGGCACAACGTTTGGCTCAGAGTGAAGTTTATCCACTGGCACAAGAGTTGACACATGTGTTTGAGATGAAAGTGGTAGGATATATACCTGTGACTTACACTACCTTTAACCGAAAGCGACACTATGATTTTAACAGTTCACACCAAGAAGAAACGCTTGATGGTTTCATTGTAGGTTACGAGGGTATGCCACAGTGTATTATCTACTTTGATGACAAAGGTTTCAATTGTCATATGCACTATGAAATCAAAAACCGAGGTTACAATGATTGGGATAGACACACAGTGGCAAGTCACAAACTATCACAAGTCATGAAGACTTTGATACGGAAAGGCTTTGATCCGTCGGATAAATACTATGACGACATGCGACCGAATCCTAATGTAAACTTACCCGTATTTAAATATGGTGATATGGTTGATCGTTATGGTGAGTTTCAAACAACGGTATCTGCTAAAAAGCATACACTGACTAACCATAAGAATCAGTTGACAAGTAACTATCATGGTGGTTTAAAAGCTATCGAGGCTCTTGTCCGTAAACACTACGGTGATGGTAAAGCTATGTCTCATGAATCTGAACTTTTTTTGAAAGACCATGTTGACAAATATAATGAACTGTTACATGATTATGAAACGGCTAAAGAAAATGCTATATCTGAAATCGGCGAGGAGTTTACTGCTATTGGTACAAGTACATTGTTTGATGGTATCTTTGTTTTAGATTGTAAACTTGTAATCGATGATGAAAAAGCGATTGAATACAATCAAAAAGTTGTTAAGTTTGTCGGTTCAAGCGTCTACAAAAGCATTGAAGAGTTACCATTTCATGATGATATAGTTCATATCCTGACAATGGCTAAACTAGCTGATGCCGATAGGAATGACGTTGCCTTAGATTATTTTCGAAAGCAAGCGTCTGAATGGAATCCTGATTTAGGTCTGTATTACACTGACCAAACACACAACAGGAATCCGTTTAAATACATGTGGATTAAGTTACCGTATAACAGAAAGGCAGTGCTTGATAAAGAAAGTTAGTTTATCCCCCGTACCAATCTTACCTCCTGAGGACGAGACGCTTTACATGGTGCTTTGCGAAGTGAACTATGTCGAAACGTCTCGACACTCCTCATATAAATTCTATACTGATAGCAATACACTAAGACGCTATACAGACCCAGTATTACCTAATTTTCTCCGTGTAAAGTTTAGTATGATAAAAGCTGCCGACGTGCGGGAAGAGTTCTTAGGTTTAAGAACAACACACGCAGCCATGATAGATTTTGCTGAAGCTGACTGTTATAGATGGCGAGAAGCTACAAAAAATAATCCTGAATTTAAATACATCGGTTGGCAAATTAGTGATACACTATTTGTTATTGTATGTGATAAAGATGAGTTAGCACAGTTGAGAGGATACAATGACACCAGAGAAAAAAGTAAAAGAAAAAGTAAAGAAGAAACTTAAAGAATTAAAATGCTACTACTGCATGCCTGCAACAGGGGGCTATGGCGCAAGTGGTGTTCCTGATATTATCGCTTGTTATAAAGGCACTTTTATTGGCATTGAGTGCAAAGCAAACGGTAACAAACCTACCGAACTTCAACAAAAACATCTACGAGATATTTCAATCAGTGGTGGAAAATCATTAGTTATTGACGAAACAAATGTTGATGTGCTACAGTTTTTTATCACAGGGCAACAAATTATTAATAATGAAAAATGATAACGTAAATAGACCGAAACATTATACTCAAGGAAAAGTTGAGTGTATTGACGCAATTGAATCTGCAACGATGGGTTTAGTTGGGATAGTTGCCGTTTGCGTGGCTAACGTAATTAAGTATGTATGGAGGTTTGCTTTAAAAAATGGCGTGGAAGATTTAGATAAAGCAGATTACTACCTACAAAAACTACGAAAGAAAGTGAGAGAAAAATGAGTGCTGATTTATTTAAACGAGTTAAAAGTTTATTGCAAGACCACATACATATTCTCAATCAACACCGACTAGGCGATTCTCATGTAGAAGACGCTCAAGCCATCATTGATGAGATTACCATTCTTTTACAATCAAGCGAACTAAAGAATATTGAGTATCAGATTGATGAGGCAGAACGTAAATTAGTGAGCGATGATTTAGCAGAAGAAATACTCAACGGAAAGTATTGCGTAGGAGGAAGTTGCGAAGATTAATCCTGCGTGTGTCACCAGTTCCCACATAAAAGGAGATAGTTATGTTGTATATAGTTTATGATAGTGAGCATCTACCTTTACGTAGATTTCACAGAAGTGATGAAGCAAAGTGGTTTGTAAGAGATAAGCCAGAGTTTACGATAGAAAAAATTAAACAACGACGAGCAAGCAGGGCTGAACAACAAAGAGAATTATTTAATAAGATAGGAGAATGTTTATTTTGAGTGATAATAGAAAATTAACTTTTGAAGAAAAAGTTGCACGAGTAGAAGAAGTATTAAAAAAATTTCCAAATGCAACACGAACAAAGATTACACAATGGACTGGATACAAAGGCGCAATCCTTGATGAGATGTATGAAGCCGGTGTTAAAGTTCCAAAGAAAAAAATGACAAAAAGCACCAACACATCTTGGATGAGACAATTAGGAAGTTTAAGTGGCAGACGAGATTGATCAAGCGAATGACCAAGTGCAGAAAGCATTAGATATGACAATGCGAACTGTCAATACTGAAATTAAAAAGAACACCACAGGAAAATGTTTATGGTGTGGTGAACTCATCACAGATACCAGGAGATGGTGCAGCGTGGAGTGTCGTGATGAGCAAGAAAGGCATAATTAGTCCATGCACAGAGATATGTCGCTATGAAGAAATTGATGGTGAGCCACGGTGTATCAGTTGCTTTCGGACTTATGAGGATTTAAACAATTGGTTTTACATGACAAATGAAAGTAGACGAGAAAGAATTAAACAGATTAAGAAAGATAGGAGAAACTATGAACGTAAGCAAGCGAACAATAAAGATATGGGAAAAAAATCTTAAACAAGGTTATCGTTTTTTTCAACCGCACAATGCAATTCAATTAACACCAAGAACACTACGAGAAGCATATGGTACTAAAAACTTTGGGAAATAAATGTAACAAGTGTTCTAACCCTGCCAAGTACTATGACAAGAAAAAGTGGTGGTGTGGGTTTACAATGGATGCACACGGATACTGCAAAGCAGAGAAAGTAAAAGATAAATAATGCAAATAGTAACTCTCGACTTCGAGACGTTTTATGACGTAGGTTATGGACTTAATAGACTAACTACTGAAGAATATATTAAAGATGAAAGATTTCAGGTCATCGGTGTTGCCATTAAAATTGATGATGGTAAGACTAGGTGGTATAGTGGGTATGACAATATACAAGACATACTATCTTCCATTGATTGGAAACAATCAGCAGTATGTTGTCACAACACTATGTTTGACGGTGCGATCTTAGCGTGGCATTATAATGTTTCTCCCGCGTTATACTTTGACACGCTTTGTATCGCCCGTGCTTTACACGGAGTAAACGCAGGGGGGTCTCTCAAAGCCTTAGCTGAAAGGTATAACTTAGGTCAAAAAGGAACTGAAGTACTCGACGCAAAAGGCAAACGTTTAGAAGACTTTGCAGACCACGAACTACATAAGTATGGACTGTACTGTAAGAACGACGTTGATCTCACATATAAACTTTTTAATATCATAGGAAGAAAGTTCCCACCAGTAGAACATAAGTTAATCGACATAACACTGCGTATGTTTACTGAGCCACTACTTGAAGTTGACGACGCATTGTTGATACAACGGCTTGAAGATATTAGAACTGAGAAAGAAGAACTACTATCAGGACTAAAGACAAAACTAAACTGCCCTGATGAAGAATGTGTACGTAAAAAGTTAGCAAGTAACAAACAATTTGCAGAGCTACTAGAGGAACTAGAAGTTGAAGTACCTATAAAAGTGAGCCCTACAACAGGCAAAGACACTTATGCTTTAGCTAAAACCGACCAAGGATTTATTGATCTGCAAAACCATGAAGACCCTTTCATACAAGAACTTTGTGCCGTCCGCCTTGGTACAAAATCTACTATCGAAGAATCAAGAATAGAACGTTTTATTGACATTGGTGCAAGGAATCATAGCAGACTACCTATACCACTTAAATACTATGGGGCACACACAGGTCGATGGAGTGGTACTGACAAAGTAAACTTTCAAAACCTACCGTCAAGAGATGTAAAGAAGAAAGCGTTGAAGCAAGCCGTGATTCCTCCAGACGGTCACGTATGTATCAATGTAGATTCTTCACAGATAGAGGCACGAATATTAGTATGGCTTGCAGGACAAACTGATGTAGTAGAGATGTATCGAGAAGGGCGAGATGTTTACTGTGAATTTGCAAGTAAGGTATACAAAAGAAAAATAACCAAAGCAGATAAAACAGAACGAGCAGTTGGTAAGACTTGTATTCTTGGGTTGGGCTACGGTACAGGTGCGGGTAAGCTACAGGACGTGTTAAAACTGCAAGCGGGAGTTGAGTACAATGAAAACCAATGTCAGCGATTAGTTAATATCTACAGAGAGGTAAACAATAAGGTGATTCAGCTGTGGAGTGATTGTGATTTAGCTCTTCAACACATAGCTTCATGGCCCAAGGACAAAAAACCTTATTATTTAGGAGCTCAAAAATGTGTGGTGGTGACTCCTGAAGGATTGCGATTACCTAACGGACTTTATATTTATTATCCTAAGTTACAAAAAGACACATCAAAGTCAAGAACAGAATATAACTATAAGAATAGGTACGGAGAAACTTCAATATGGGGTGGTTCAGTTGTAGAGAATATCGTACAAGCACTAGCTCGAATAGTGATCGGAGAACAGATGGTAGCTATCAATCGTAGATACCGTCCAGTCTTGACAGTGCACGACGCTGTGGTTTGTATAGCTCCAGAGGAAGAAAAAGATGAGGCTTTAAATTTTATAATGGCAGAGATGTCTAAGCCACCAGCATGGGGTAAAGACTGTCCAATAACATGTGAAGGAGGGTACGCAGATACTTATGGGGACTGCTAAATTTACTGTACATGAACTAAACTATGATAAAGATAAAGTATTATTAAACATATTTAAACTTCAAGATATGTGGGTTTCTCGCTCTGATGACTATCCGTTTTTTACACTAGGGCGTAGCGCATACTTAGATGGTAAAACTTCTGAGTATAAAAAGATACAGAAAGGAATGAATGAACTTTTGTATAATAACTTTGAAGAGTTGTACAGTAGTGTATTACACGTATTACAAGATAAACTAAATGAAAGAGTGTATTTTCCTAAAGATTTGTGCTATCCTGGTTTTCATATTTTTGCATCAGATAAAAAGCTATTAAGTATTACAGGTAATTGGCATAAAGATTATCCTCATGAAACACTAGGTCTTGAAGATAAAGACACAAGCACTTTTACTGTTCCTATATTACTACCGGAATCAGGAGGAGGTATAGATTGTATGATAGATAACATGCCTATTTATGTTGGGTATAAAGAAAACGAGATGTTATGGCATGATGGTACTACTCTACATCGAATAGCAGAATTAAAAGACTATAAACCTAATGAATATAGAATAACTTTACAAGGACATTTAGTCAGACGTAATAATCGAATGGAGGTATTTTGGTAATGAATGTATTAAGTTTGTTCGACGGAATGTCTTGTGGACAAATAGCACTTGACCAATTGGGAATAAAAGTAAATAAGTATTACGCATCGGAGATAGATAAGTATGCCATTGAAATCGCAAAGAAAAACTACTCTAATACTCATCATCTTGGAGATGTTACAAAGGTACAGAATAATAGTATCGAGGAGAAAATTGATCTACTCATCGGAGGTAGCCCATGTCAAGGCTTTAGCTTTGCAGGGAAACAACTAAACTTTGACGACCCTAGGTCTGCTTTGTTCTTTGAGTTTGTTCGATTGTTTAACGAAACTAAACCTAAATACTTCTTGCTTGAGAACGTACGAATGAAGAAAGAGTACCAAGACATCATATCAAAGTACTTAGGTGTTGAACCCATCATGATAAATAGTTCACTCGTGTCTGCACAGAACAGAGTGCGGCTCTACTGGACTAACATACCAGTAGAGCAACCTGAAGATAGAGGCATTGTTCTAAAAGATATACTTGAAGATGGAGTTGTGGACAGAGATAAGGCACACTGTTTAGATGCAAACTATTTCAAAGGTGGTAATCTTAAGTCTTACTTTGAAAAACACAGACGCCAATTAGTATTTAGTAAAGATGGACTATGTCATGTAGGCGATGCAGATATTAAAGGGAATGATTCTATTAAACGAGTTTATCACCCTGATGGTAAAGCACCCACTCTTACCACTATGCAAGGCGGACATCGAGAGCCTAAGATTTTATGTGGTGCGTTTCGTGGTAGATATTATAATGAGGAAGGTAAACGTGTAGACCACAAACAAAAAGTGGCAGGGCTTACTAAACAGACTTTAGAAATACGAGAAGATGGCAAAACGAACACACTAACTACGGTGCAAAAAGATAATGTCGTAACGGTAAACAATGCGTACTACCGTAAGTTGACCCCTCTTGAATGTGAACGATTACAAACTGTACCTGATGGTTATACAGAAGGCGTGTCTAATACACAACGATATAAAATGTTAGGTAACGGTTGGACAGTCGAAGTAATTAAACATATATTTAAAGGAATGAAATGAAAAAACTATTAGTAGCATTAATTTTAACAAGTACTTTATCAGCCAACGAACTGTATGAGGCAAGTCCTGAAAACTGGAGTAACTCAGAACACAACTGGGATAACTCTTCAGACAACTGGGATAACTCAGAACACAACTGGGATAACTCTCCAGATAATATCTACAGTGATACTTTGATACGAGATAATTCAGGTGGTGTAACAGGGTATGCTGTAACTAATGATGAAGGCACGACAAACATTTACGACTTAGATGGAAACAGAGATGGATACATTTACGAGTGAGTATGGAAACAGTAGTTCTTAGTTTTTCTGGAGGTAGAACATCAGCCTATATGACAAAGTATATGTTGGATACTTACAAAGACAAATATAACTTTATTGTTTTATTTGCAAACACAGGGCAAGAACACCCTAAGACTTTAGACTTTGTACACAATTGTGATAAGCACTTTAACTTTAATACCGTGTGGATCGAAGCTGTTGTTCACCATGGTCAGAGAAAAGGTAATACGGCGAAGGTTGTAACATATGATACCGCAGACAGAGAAGGTACACCTTTTGAAGAAGTTATTAAAAAACATGGAGTGCCTAACAAAAGTTTTCCCATGTGTACCAGAGAATTAAAGCAGAGACCAATCATGAGTTACATGAGAAGTCTAGGGTATAAGCCTAGAAATTATAAGATAGCGTTGGGCATACGTGCAGATGAAACAAGACGAGTAAGTACAAGTGCTAGGCAAAAGAATGTAATCTATCCTTTAGTAGATGCAGGGGTAGATAAAGATATGATTTTAGATTGGTGGAAAGAACAAGAGTTTGATTTAGAGATTCTAGAACACCAAGGCAATTGCACATGGTGTTGGAAGAAGAGTGATAGAAAACATTTCTTAAACATAGAAGAGAATCCTAGTTGGTATGAATTTCCCAAACGAATGGAAAGATTATATAATCGTGTAGGACCACAAAAAGATAAAAGCGTACCAAGAAATTTTTTTAGATTTAATCGAGACACAGAGACGATGTTTAAATTATACGAGCTTTCTAAAAATAACATTATTCCTATATCAAAGATTGAACATGGGTATGGGTGTTCAGAATCATGTGAAATATTTCCGACGGAGGAAACTAATGGGTGATGGTGGAAAAGGCAGTCAACAAAGACCAACAGATAGACAAAAGTTTGAAGAAAACTTTGAAAGAATATTTGGTAAACCAAAAGAAAAGGAAAAGAAATGAGAAAGAAACTATTTGAATTGCGGGTGTGCTTATGGTTTTTTATGCGCTCTATAATAAGAATTTTATTTAATAAATCACAACCAGATAAAAAAGCTTTAGTGTGGCACGAAAAGAATAAATGGTTTGGGAAACAAAAAAGAAAAACAAAAGATGCTTTAGCATTACATGCAGTTTTAGTAGAGGCAGGAGTAAATCCTGAAGGGCCAAAATATTATAAATTAATAGATATGTTTTTTAATTATAAAAAGTGAAAGGAAAAGAATGAGAATACGCAAAGTAAACAATAAAAAAGTATATAGGGCTTGGGTAACTGATCATGATAGACAAATGGCTGAAAAATTGCACATACCTTTTACAGAATATGTAAAACGTTATGTAGAGTTAACAATTAAAGAAAGAGAGGAAAAGAAATGAGATTTGATGATAACTATTTTAATAGAAACGGAAGTAAGAAAAAATGGCAAAAGTAAAACAATCAGTTAGTGGTATTAAATCACATCAACCTGTTCATAAAAGAACATCACAAGGTGGACGTAGAGTTAAGATGCAAACGATGAATAAAAATAAAAAGTCGTGCTTTAAAAAATACCGTGGTCAAGGAAGGTAATGGCAGAATTTACGTGGAGTTACTCATCCCTCAAACAATATCAAAACTGCCCTCGACAATATCATGAGATAAGAGTTCTTAAAAATTATACTGTCAAAGAATCTGAAGCCATGATATACGGTAAAGAGGTTCACAAAGCATTAGAAGAATATGTACGAAATGGAGTTGAGTTAGCTAAAAACTACCAGCGGTTTAAATCCTCTGTTGATGCATTAGTTAACGTCCCAGGTAAAAAACTTGTAGAGTATGAGATGGCTCTAAATTATAGGAAAGAACCGTGTGACTTTAAAGACCCAAACAGATGGGTACGGGGCATAGCTGACTTAGTAATTATTGATGGCGACTATGCTTTTGTAGTTGACTACAAGACAGGTAGTAACAGATACCCTGACCCTAAACAGCTAAGACTAATGGCATTGATGCTGTTCACTCACTTTCCTGAAATACAAAAAATAAAAGCAGGATTACTATTTGTTATGAAGAACAGTTTTCTCACTGAAGAATATCTACGACAAGACATGGATAAATCTTGGAAGATGTTTGAGGTACCGTTGAAACGATTAGAGAATAGCTACGATAATGATACGTGGACACCAAATCCTACACCACTTTGTGGGTGGTGCCCAGTCAAGAACTGTGAGTTTCACAAGGAAAAATAATGGTATATAAAAGGGTGTGTATTACATGTAATACAGAGTTTGAAACCAACCACCCTAAGCACCTCAATTGCTCTAAAGAATGTAATAGTATTTACAGAGTTAATCAACGCTACAAAAGAGAAAACAATGATTGGCAAAGATACTTTAAACATTTGCTATCTACAAAAAAAGGTCACGCATTAACCGTTGCTGAATTAGTGGGCAAGATAGCTGAACAAAATTATAAATGTGCATTGAGTGGTGTTGAATTAACTTGTAATCATGAGCGTGGTAATATAATACAAACTAACGCAAGTATTGATAGAATTAATGCAGGAGAAGAGTATAATTATAATAACATACAGCTTGTATGTAGGGCGATTAATTCGTTCCGAGGTAACTTATCTATAGAAGAATTTAAATTTTGGTGTGAAGAGGTAGTAAAAAATGCCATACAAAAATAAACCTAGACCCTATAAACATGAGTGGGAGATGGAAAAGAAACGCAACGAGAAAGATGCGAGAGCTATGCGTGCTCGTGCTCGTCGTAAGATGGATGCAACCAGTCAAGATAAAAACGGTAACGGTAAAGCAGACAAACGAGAAGGTAAAGACATAGCACACAAGAGAGCTATTTCTAAAGGCGGTACTAATGCTCATGGAGTAAGAGTAGAGTCTAGAAGTAAGAACCGTTCATTCAAACGTAATTCTCAACGTAAGTTAGTTTCAGAGACAAGTAAAAGAGAAAGAAAGAGTAAGAAAAAAAGTTGACCAAACAACAAGAAGCTCTTCAGGCAGCCATGAGATTTTTACGGTCTTTACCTTTTCATGACCATGGTTTATATTCTAATTCTTATAAAGAAAAAATTCTACGAGCCTGCTATGAAAACATCACCATGCAAGGATTAAACATAGAAGATGTAAGTATAATTACAAAAGCTTTAGAAAAACAAGGGTATAATTTTCAAGATCAAGGACCCTTGGTTTATGATACAGTAAAGTTGGTATTACAACAATTAGGATTAAAAAATAAAAGTCTTGACCAATAAATAATTTTGGTTAATAATAGTTATTCGAGTTTATAAAATATTTAGTTAGGAAGTTAATGGAGTTAGTAGAAGATAAAGCAGTCAAGCTAGTCTTGCCTGAAAAAATTAGTAAATTAATTACAGACAATATAGAGAAAAGTGAAGTCTTATCTACCAAAGATGAGATATCAGAATTAGTTGTATACTGGGGTTTAGAAGAGATGACCACGCTAAACTCACTGGTTCGACTAAAATCAAATCTACCCTCACCCATCAGAAGAGACTACGATTATCCAGGTATCTACAAACCATTTGACCATCAAGCAGTTACTGCTGAATTCTTAACCATAAATAAAAAAGCCTTTTGTTTCAACGAAGCAGGCACAGGTAAAACATCATCAGTCCTATGGGCAGCAGACTATCTAATGAAGCAAGGAGTAATTAAGAAAGTATTAATTATATGTCCACTCTCTATCATGTACTCTGCATGGCAGGGGGATGTCTTTAATACTTGTATGCACAGAAGCTCTATCGTATGTCATGGCTCTGCCCACAAGAGAAAATCTATAATCGAAGGCGACTATGACTTTACTATTATAAATTATGACGGAGTTAATATTGTCAAAGACGAGATTATAAAAGCAAACTATGATTTAATTGTTGTAGACGAATGTAACGCATATAAATCTCACACTACGGTACGATGGAAAACTCTCAAGAAAGTTTTACAAGACCACACAAGATTATGGATGATGACAGGAACACCGGCATCTCAATCACCTATGGACGCATTTGGTTTAGGTAAATTAGTTTGTCCTGATAGATTACCTAAAATCTCATCAGCGTGGAGAGATAAAGTCATGTATCAAGTATCAAGATTCAAATGGCTACCTAGACCTATATCAAAAGACTTGGTGTTTAAAGCACTACAACCTGCAATACGATTTGCAAAAGATCAATGTTTAGATTTACCTGATGTCATGTATCAAACACGAGTTGTGCCATTAACCGCACAAGTAGAGAAATACTACAAACAACTTAAAACACAAATGATTATTGCTACGGACGGGGAATCAGTCACAGCTGTAAACGCTGCTGCGGGCCTTAACAAGCTACTACAAATATCTGGTGGTGCAGTTTATACAGACGAGAAAGACGTTATCAAGTTTGACGTTACACCTAGACTTAACGCACTACAAGAGGTGATAGATGAGACAAACAATAAAGTACTACTTTTTGTACCATACAAACACACTATAAAATTTCTCTCTGAATTTTTAGACAGTAAAGGAATAACGAATGATGTTATCTATGGAGCAGTCACTGCTAACCAACGAGCTAGCATTATTCAACAGTTTCAAACTCAGGACGAACCTAAAGTTCTTGTGATACAACCACAATCAGCTTCACATGGCGTAACGCTGACCAGAGCGGACAATGTTATATTCTGGTCTCCCGTGATGTCAGTCGAAGTTTATTTGCAGTGTATCGCTAGGATGGACAGGGTAGGTCAGAAGAACAAGATGACTGTTGTTCACCTACAAGGTTCTGAAGTTGAAAAGAGGATGTATGCGATGCTACAGGGTAAGGTAGATCAGCATACTAAGTTAGTTGACTTATATCGTGAGGAGTTAGAATCATGAGTGATTTAGTAGATGAAGCACTTGAGGTATCTGCGCCTGAGCAGAAAGTGCAGTTAGATGAGTTAGTTGCAACTTATTTGAAAATCAGGGGTGAGAAAGACCGTCTTGCACGGGAGTTTCAAGCCAAAGAACAAGAACTAAAAAATGAGTTAGCTCAGTTAGAGCAAGTTATGCTTAGTTCATGTAACGATGTCAATGCAGATAGTATTAAGACATCAAAAGGTACGATTATTAAATCTTTGAAAGAGAACTATGTGTGCTCTGATTGGGGTAACTTTAGCGACTTCATTAGAAGTAATGATGCTCTTGAGTTATTACAACAGCGTATACATCAATCAAACTTTAAAGAGTTTTTAAGTAGTCGTGAAGAAGAAGGGCTACCTCCGGGCATTAGTTCCATGAGGGAGTTTAGTATAACAGTACGTAAACCGTCAAGTAATTAAGGAGAAAAACTATGGCACAACAACCAAACGTATTTACAACACCGAAAGGTATTGCATTGTATCCGTGGCTATCAACCCCAGATACTAAATTTAACGAGGAAGGTGAGTATAAAGTTAACCTAGTGTTATCCAAAGAAGCTGCTCAGCCTATCATCAATCAGATTAACGAAGCGTTTTCTGAGAATCTAAAAGAAGAAATGAAGAAGCATCAGGGTAAAGAGTTGAAGACTGCAAACCCACCCTATCAAGATCAACTTGATGATGCAGGACAACCTACAGGGAATGTCATCTTACGTTTTAAATCCAAAGCAATTTACAAACCAGCTATCTTTGACGCTAAGGGTGGTGTGGTAGTAGATAGTAATATATGGGCAGGCTCAGAAATTAGAGTTAATGCTTCTATCGCTCCATATTACACAAGTATGGTAGGCGCAGGTGTTGCTTTGAGACTTCGAGCTGTACAAATTATCACTCTTGTAGAAGGTTCTCAGGGTGGAGCTGATCGCTTTGGCTTTGAAGAAACAACAGGGTATGTACACAAAGAGGACGATACTCCTCAACCTGAAGTCTTTGCGGAAGAAACTCCTGCTCCTATGCCTGAAGTAGCTGAGCCTGAAGTTGTCAAAAAAGCAACACCAAGTGCTGGTTCAGATATTGCAGACATCGTAAGCAAGTGGGGGGTAAAAGACTAACATGGATAAACTTAAAGCCATACTCAAAGACAACCCTAACTTAGGGCTTGATGAAGATACTCTTGCTGTTGCTAGTGGTAACTTCGCAGGTCAAAATAAACGTATTTCTCTTAGGGGAGGTGTGTTTAGAAAGTTAGTCGGGGGTAAAGAAGTCAGTACGGCTGAAGCCTCTACCATGAATATAATAATAGTCAAGATGGCGCATACGCCGTCAAGGGTGTATTATGAAAGTTCATACGAAGAAGGCAAAAAAGTAAGTCCAATCTGTTGGTCTAACGATACCACGAAGCCTGATGCAGAAGTACCTCAACCTCAGTCTGAGTCTTGTCATGCTTGTCCCAATAGCGTGCGGGGCTCAGGTTCAGGGGGAGTTGGTACCTCCTGTAGAATGTCGTGGAGACTAGCCGTTGTGTTAGCAAACGATCCTGAAGGAGATATTTTACAATTGGTGTTACCTGCAAATTCATGTTTTGGTAAAGAAGAAAACAATAAGTGGCCCTTCAAACCATACATAAAGATGCTAGCGGATAATAACGTTAGTGCAGGTAGAATTGTAACAAAGATGGAGTTTGATCCGAACTCTCCAAAACCTAGAGTTTTATTCTCTCCTGTTGAGGCAGTATCTGATGAAGCATTAGGGTATTGTAAACAGCAAGCTGAATCTCCTATTGCCAATAGTGCTGTCACACTAAGTGTATATCAAGGTGACAATTCTACAGAGAAGCAGGAAGTTAAGTTTGAAAGTTATGACGCAACCAATGAGAAGACTGAAATAGAGTCGAGTAAATCTAATGTAAATGATATAGTAAATAAGTGGAGGAACTGATGCCTAAACCTTACAGTGATAAATTCCTATTGGGATTACAACACGCTGACCCCGATCATCTAGGGGTACAATTAGCAAAGCTTTGTATTAAAGCAAACATACCATATAGCTACGTAGCTACGAGTTTGAATACTACTCGTATGACTTTACATGCGTGGTTTAGAGAAGGAAAGATACGAAAACATAACTCTGAGAAAATCCAAGCTTTTATGGATAACGTGGAACAAGCACTCGCCGACGGTAAATTACCTGCATCTAATTATACTGAAGCTAAGTTGTTTGTAGAAACTTTATCATGACTCGGGAGTTTTATACTCGAGTTTTACCTACGCAAGGAACGTATTGTGTAACAGTAATCGCACCTAACGGAAAACTTAGAAGCCACTTTGTAGATACAATAGATGAACTAATAGATACTATTGAAGCAAAGAAAAATTCTAACAACGTGTATTTTGGACTTGCAGGGTTTGAAGGTGCGAGTAGAAAAAATGCTCAATACTTACGTTCTTTCTTCGTAGACTTAGACGTTGGTGACACTAAGGACTTCAGTAGCAAGGAAGAAGCTATCGAGGCATTAGATAAATTTGTTGCTGACCAACAACTACCCCCTCCATTTAAAGTAGATAGTGGTAATGGTATTCATGCATATTGGATGTTGGATACTGATGTGCCTGCTGAAGAATGGAAACTATATGCCGAGAAGTTTAAACAACTATGTCTAACTAATGGATTTAATATTGATCCTGCTGTGACGGCGGATAAAGCTCGTATACTTAGAGCGCCAGACACATACAACTTTAAGTCTAACCCCCCACTCCCCACTAAAATACTTGACCAAAATGCTCAGGTATATCAGTATAAAATGTTTCAAGACTTTTTAGGGGCGATTGAGAAACCATTTGAAGAGATTATTAAAGAAGCGAAGCTAACTGAAACATCTATGGTAGCTAGTGGATTGACTAACTATAAATCTAAATTTGAGACTATTGCTAATAAAAGTTTAGATGAATCTTCAGGTGAAGGCTGTGCGCAGATACGTCATTGTATACGCAATAGAGCTAAGATAGATGAGCCTATGTGGTATGCAGGTTTATCTATTGCCCAGCATTGTATTGACCGAGACACATACATACATGCTCTATCTGAAGACTATCCAGGTAGCACAAGAGAGAATACTGAGAGAAAAGCAAATCAAACTCAAGGTATGCCTCAGTCATGTCAACAGTTTAATAACTTAAATCCGGGTCTATGTGAAAACTGTAAACACTTTGGTAAGATAACTAACCCGTTAGCCTTAGGAAAAGTATTTGTGCCTTCTGTTCCTACTAAAGATCATATTAGAAGAGACGTTACAGTGACGAACGGCTTACAGTCGGTAGCTACCAGTCTGGTAAGTTTACCACCTGAGTATGCTGCTGAAGGTTATTTTAGAGGGTCTAATGGTGGTATATACTTCAAGCCCAAGCCTGTGTATGACGAGAATGGGCAACTGATAGAACAGAAAGAGAAGTGTGTTACAGTGTATGACTTCTATGCTTTGAAGCGTGTCATTAGTCCTACAGAAGGTAACTGCATATTGATGAAGTATGATCCACCTCATGATAGAGCAGAAGAATTTTATATACCATTTAGTACATTATATGACGGCGCTAAGTTCAGAGAAATAATAGCAAAGTACGGTGTACTATTTGATGCTAACACTAATCAATGGAAACTTATTATGGACTACTTAATATTCTCAGGTAACGTACTTCAAGCAAGTACAACGGCTGAGCGGGTACGTACGCAGATGGCATGGACACCTGACTACGATGCATTTGTCATTGGTAAGATTGAGATCAATGCTAAGGGGGAAGAGAGACCTAGCACTCCGTCACCTAATGTAGATGTAATTACACAGCACTTAAAACGAGCTGGTACATATGAAAAGTGGAAAGAGCTTATGGCAGGTCTTGAGCAAGATGGGTTTGAGATACATTCTTTTGTTGCTTTAGCAGGACTTGGTTCACCTTTGATGTGTTACACCTCAACTCCTGGCGCTACTATATCTTTGATTGGTGATACAGGTGCAGGTAAGACAGGTGCGTTGTATGCAGCATTAAGTATGTGGGGCATGCCTAAAGACTTGTCTATGTTAGAAACTACAGATAATGCATTCATTGGAAGGTTCTTGAGTTTACACAATTTACCTTTAGGTTTAGATGAGGTTGGTAATTTAAATGGACGAGTGTTGTCTAAGTTGATTCACAACATATCTCAAGGTAAAGCTAAGAACAGAATGCAAGCTTCTATCAATGCTGAACGAGCGTATGAACACTCAGCGTCCTTAGTGGGTATCTTCACAACTAATCACTCTTTGGTTGATAAGATATATTCTACTAAGGCACAAGCTAGTGGTGAGATGGCTAGGTTAATAGAGTTTTATCTACACAAACCAAAACCTTTAGCTGATGATCCATCAACAGGTAGAAAAATATTTAATCCTCTACTATCTAATTACGGTTGGGCTGGTCCTGAGTTTATCAAAGCTGTGTGTAAGCTAGGTAAAGAGACAGTAGAAGCTGAGTTAGATAAATGGGTAAATAGATTTAAGAAAGACTTTGGTGATGACACTGCATACCGCTTCTATGAGAATTTAGTTGCTACTGCCTTGACTGCAGGAGTTATTGCATATCAAACAAAGATACTAAACTTTGATGTAGAGAAGATATATAAGAAAGTCATCAGCGAAATGATAGACATTAGAGATAACGTCATTAAGAACGAAGAGATAGACTACGTAGAACTCATAGGTTCATTCCTAACACAGAATAGTAGATCGTTGTTAATCATAAAAGATGATAATGCAGTGTTAGAGCCTCTCAATGGCATACATGCTAGGATTGATGTAGATGATGGAGACCTATCTTTGACTAAATCCGTGTTCAGGAAGTTCTTGATAGAAGAGCATAGCGCATCACCAAAACAGTTTTTGTTTCAAATGAAAGAAGCAGGAATTATTGTAGAAGAGAAACGTAAGAAGATGGCGACAAAGTATAAGCCGGGTCTAGATATGTTTAATGTGAATGCTTATATTATACAGTTGGATTCACTACCTGATAGACTTGTGAAGGAGTTTTTCCCTGAGCCTGTATGAAGAAGTAGTATGGTTGTTTCCGTTTGAGGGTATGGCAATAGGTAGTAGTTTCTTTGTGCCTACTCTCAAAACAGCCCAGATGATTTATGCTATTGAATCAGGCGCTAAACGTGCAGGCATACGAGTCAAATGTTATGCTACTACTAAGGATGATGTGATGGGCGTTAGAACGTGGCGGATAGCTTAAGGCTTCTCAAACTTTGTACCATAAATTCTTTTACGGATGTCTAGAATACCACCAAGTAAATTTTCTTCTTGTCTCTGCAGATTATCTAATTGTACTTTTTTCTCGTCAGCACTAATCATATCTCTAGGCGCTTGTAGGAGTTCTCTTCTTGATGTTCTGATAGCTGTTAAACGCTTCTGTAAAGCATTGATGTCTTTTTTAGCAGAGATAAGTAATTCATTTTTATCCCTAAATTCAGTAGTTCTCTTAAGATCAAATCCATATCTATCTAAATCTTTGTAGACGGCAAATGCGTTATCAACTTGTTGTTTCAATTCAAAGTAATCAGAGGTATGGCGGTTACCATACTCTCGTGCTATAAACGCACTCATACCTGGGATAGATGCCAGTAAGTCTCTGTCTGACTTAGATGGTCTATCGTACTTAAATATATTTGCATCGTCAATCATCGAGTCTACAAACATAACAGCTAGACCAGCCGTATAACCAAAGTACTGTCGTAAGAAATAATCTATTTTAGTTGGTGAAAGTCCTGTAGCTTGGGCTAATAACTTCGCAGTCTCAGAAGTTGAAGCTGTTACTTGTTGTGTTATATCTCGACGATCTAACGATTGAGGCGTAATTGGTCTGCCTGTTCTAGTACTGTAGTTGTACATAAGTTCCATTATAGGTCTAACAGCTTGAGGCATAATATTTAAAGCTACTATTTCAGCAGCGTTTCTTGACAAAGCATCGTAAGTTTTTTGATTGTCTTCAGATTCATATAGCATATTTTGGATTACGTGCTCTGGCATAATTTTACCTAGATATGTAAATATATCAGGTCGTAGAGTCAAATAAGTTCCGTTGCCGAGTAACAGCCTTCTGTCTCTAATTTTAGGATCGAGTTTTTTAAATTCTTCATCGTCCTGCATTAGCATATTGTATATAAGTGTAATGCCTGCTAAAGACCCCCATGCAGTTAAGAATGCTTTTATAGCTTTAGCTTTCTCTTGTGGAGCAACGCCTCCTTCTTTTCCAATTACAGTGGCCATAGCTCTACCTTGAACTGATAGTGCCTGTAGAGCTGCTCCAAAGAAAGGAACAACTTGACGTAATGCAGTTACATTTTTATTTGCCCCTGCTCTTCTAAAGTTAATAACTTCAAATGCTCTTTCAACAGCTAGTCGAGCGTCACCAGTTTCTTTCATGGTCTGTTCATAGACAGCTTGCCTGATAGCATTATCTGATGCCATAGCTATTCTGTTAAGTAGTCCTGATATTGATAAGTTTCTACCTCCCACTCGTATTGCATTACCTTGAGTGATTCCAGGTACTGAACCAAGCCCACGTCTTAGAGCATTATAAAATCCAGGTTTTTTTAGATCTGCATCAGCTGCAGTATCCCCTTGTAAGTAAGAACCAAAACCACCTACGGCTCCAAACTTCTGTAAGTCTTTATGCGTTTGGCTCATATCAATCAACGTTAAAGGAAACTCTTTCAATACTCGAAGAGGAACCATAAGCGGGTTAGATACACCTGATGAAAACATTGCTGATACGGCATCTTGAGGAAGCTGAGCTAACGAGAACAGAGGGTATAAAACAACGTTAGACCGTAAGAAGTTAGCTACATTAGATAAGAACCCTAAGCCGTCTATCATTATATTTTCAATGCCACCTATAGCAGTCGCATAATATGGATTAGAAAATTGATAGTTAACGATACTCTGAGTACCTGTTTCAGGATTAACTCTACTGATTGAAACTGTGTTAGGTCCTCCAGCATTAGGAACTTCTTTAACTTCATCTCTCATATACTCCACAGTTGCATCTATTTTATTAATCGCAGCTCTATTTAAAATACTTCGTTTGATACTGTTACGTATCCATTTGTCCATATTTTCAAAGACATCTGCTACAGGCTCATAGGAACCTTTGATCTTATAAAATTTACCACGGTCTCCTAAACCTCGTTGGTATTGAGCAGGTGCTGGACCGTCTTCTCTAAAGAATGGAACATAAGTATCATCTGGCTGACCTTCAGTGTCTACTACATTCATAAATTCTTCAGCTTGTTGCTCAGACATAATTTCGTTATCTACCATAAATTTGATAGCATTATTTTTAGTCTGTATCCACATGTCGTGAATGTCATTTAACTCTGGGAACTCTTGAAATAATTTTAATGCCTCATTAATTTGGTCTTGAGTCATATCTATTAATACATAGTTTTCTTCAAGTAGTCTCCTAGCTTGATCTGTCTTACCTTGAGATACTAAGTTTTTAGCTTTTTGCTCTAAACGTACATTGTCGTCCATTAAAGCTTGAGCTCTTCTCGCTACAAAGGCTCTTGTAGCTGCTTTTCTCATGGTCTCAAAATTTATACCATTAGCGTCAGCCACACCTCTTAACGTATCCATAATCTTCTTAAAGCTTGGGGCAGTTGTGTCTGCTACAACTTGAAACTTCCCTGCTAATTTATTGTAAGTTATTTCGCCAAACTGTAAAAACTGTTGAGCTACTTCTTCAGCATGTAATGCTTGTGATGCTGATATTTGATTAAGCACTTGTTTAATTTCGTCCCATTTAACCTTGCCTTGTTTCATGGCTCGTTTAATAGCATTGTTAAGAGCAGAGTCAAAAGAAAATACATTAGTAGCCATTTTGTCAAACAAAGATACGTATGGTTTGTTAGGCTCAATCACAGGTTTTTTAGCTTCAGCTTCTTTCTCTTTTTGTCTAGGAGTAGCTGTTCGGTCTAGTATATCTTCAATCTGTTTTTGTTTTGCTTTAGACCTTCTTTGAGGCATAGCACCTAGTCTGCTTCGTTGTTGCTCTTGTAGGTTAGGACCTTGGAATAGCTCTGGTGCAACTGCAATCACATCGTTTAATACAGTGCCTGATATGTCCCCTAATCCTAGTAAGTCAGAGACTGCTTGAACAAAGTCTGACCATAGCGTTGCGATACGAGATGGGGTTGACTCAGGGCTTGGAATACTAGCTAAGAACTTTTGAAATGCAGGATTATTGAAAGCCTCTGTAATAAACTCATCTACAGTATTTAACTCATTTTTAAACTGGCCATTAGTGTCTGCTTGTTTAGCAGTATCAAACAAAGATACTATGCGTCTACCAAGAGCCGTAACACCTTTATTATTTCTTACGTGTTTGTTTATCTGATTTGCTGTCGCTGCGTGAGTTGCTTCGTGTAGTACTGTTTCTACATCGCCACTAGTTGATACTTGAGCTGTATCCATGGTTGGAGTATATAAACCATAGTTACCTGTAGGTTCGTTAGTTTGTGCGTCTTTACGTTGTTCTAGTTTTTCTACTACTTGAAACTTAGTTTTGTTTATATTCTGAAGCCCACTGAGTTTGCTTAACAATATCTTTTGTGGCTCAGTCATTGCATCTCTAAACTTTGTCCCAAGACTATTAAATACTTGCCCTAAAGTTTTGAATGGTTTGAGCGCTTGAATAATCTGACGCTGACCTATCTTGCCCGGTCTAGTTGCAGGTTTCTCGTCTACATCTAAATCTGTTTCTGCTTGTCGTATTTGTTCTGCTTCTAAATCAGACAACGCTTCTTCATCAGTTTGTCTGCGTCTCGGTGCCTTTTGAATTGCTTTTTGTTTGGCAGTTTGAGGTTGAGCTTCTTGTACTCCTAGCCCTTCTAATGTTCTTACTAGCTCAGCTTGTGTCTCTGGGTTACTGTCTTTACCTAAAAAGTTATTAACAGCTGTAAGAAGTTTCTTTTGCCTATTTTGAACTGCCGTCTTTTTAGCTGGTGTGTCTGCAGTAGCGTCAGCTTGTTTATAGGTGTTGTATTGGTTGATAAGAGTCTTAGGTACTTTTTTACCTTGGAACTCTAGTGGAGTGTCGAGTTTTCCTGTTGTATCATCAGGTTGTCTAGCATCTGCGACAGGACTAACCACTCCGTCTCCGACAGATTCTTCAACTGTGGGGGTAGGTTTAACGTCGGGTCGCTTAGGTACTTCAGTGCTAGTTCTAGGTGCTCGTCGCTTAGGTTTATCATCAACAGCCTCCTGTGTTAATTTCTTTTGCTGTTTGTTTAGTTTTCTTCTAAAGCTATCAACAGCTGTATCGTTGACTTTGATTTTAAGATTTTCTTTGTTAAGAATGTTCTTAGCTACTTCTATATTATCAGGATTTGTAAGATCTAGGTCAAGTAATTGCTTACCAGCAACAGTATTTTTACCAATGCCTAATCTATTTAACAATGTATTATCAACATTACCAAGCTCCATTTTAGATATTTCTTTTGCTTCTTCGGCTGCAACTATACCTTTTTGTTCAGTGAGAATGGCATTAATCTTTTCACCTCTAGTTTCAGCAATTTTTTCGTCACTACTAATGTCATCGCTTTTAACTTCTTTAAGCGACTCTAGAGATTTTTTATAATCTTGGTAGCCTTGATATGCTGAGATAGGAGCTTTTATACCACCACCGACAGCACCTGCTGACCAGAACGCTTCAAAGTAAGCTTCTCGTGCTTCATCACTACTGGTATCTACTCCTGCTTGATGAAGCTCTGCCCATGTTTCGATAACTTCAGTTGGAGCTTCTGCAATAAAACCGAGAGTCGCCCCTTTAGCAGCTCGCCCACCTACAACTTTACCTGCGCCTCTTTTTGCAAGTTCTGCGCTAACTTCTTTTGCAATTTTATTTGTACCAAACTTACCTATACCTACAGTAAACTTATCAGCAATAAACCCTATCGGCGCAGTAATTGCGGTCCACTTTGCAGCGCCTTTTATATCTAGTTCTTCAGGAGCGTGTTTAATTAGTCCTTGAGTGTTCATGAAGTTACCAAACTGCTGAGCGCCATAAGTAAGAATACCTACCAGAGGAGCTGCCACTGGAGCTGCTGGACCTGTAACTGCTGCGGTTCCCATAGCGGCTAAAATAGGTCCTACCATCTGAGGTCCTGCTAAAGCTATTTGTTGAGCCATAAATTTAGGTATTTGAGCTCCTGCTGGAATATACCCGCTTTCTTCTGCAATTCTTTGGATATCAGAGGCAGTTAGTGTAGGTAGTTTAGAGGCCTCATCTGATGCCGCTTGAGCTTTGATGATTGCCATCTGCTCTGCTTTCGCTTCATCTCCGTCAGCTAGAACTAGCTCGTATCCTTGTTTAATATCTCCTAAGTTAGCTATACCTTGCTTGAGAGCTTCTATCGTGCCTTCAATAATTCCTACGTCTTCTGGACGTGACATAGGAACAAGATTATTCTCTTGCATAAAAGCATCTATTTCTTCTTGTGTATGTCCATCTTTTAAAGCTTTTTGAACATTATATTGACGAGGAGGAGCTTCTACTGTAGTGCTTTCGGGTTGAGGAGCTTCTGGTTGAGTGGGTTCTTCAAGAGGAACAAGATTATTCTCTTGCATAAAAGCGTTGATTTCTTCTTGAGTATGTCCGTCTTTTAAGGCTTTTTGAACATTGTATTTTCTTTGGGGAACTTCAGGTTCAGAAGCAACAGGTTCAGCTTCATCATAAAAGTTATCTTCTGTTGGTGTATCAGTCTCTAAAGGTTGAAGATTATTCTCTTGCATGAAGGTATTAATTTCTTCTATAGAGTGCCCGTCTCGAAGAGCTTTTTGAACATCATAGGAAGCCATTAGTGCTTTTCCCTAAATTAATTAACTATTGCAGACGCTAAAGATTTATCGCCCCCACCTATACCACCTCTAGTTCTTGGCGATCTAATAGTACCTAGTTTACCACCACTACTTAAAATGGCGTAGTTTTTACGGATGTAATCGTTTAGCTCAGCATCATAATCATCTGGATTTTCTCTAAATCTTGTTATTAAGGAATCTTCTCCGTATTTATTTTTCATTTCTGTTTGCGCAGTTTTTATAGCTTCAGTTCTCATCGTACGTTCTTCTTTACTTAAAGCAGTATCAAGCGTTGCCTTTTTAAGTTTACGGTCAAAGTAATCTTTGAGTAAATCTTTTTGAATACCACGTATTTCTTTTGTTTTCTCGTTGTAGCCTTTTACGTCACCTTGATCTTCGGCTCTTGAACGTAGATTCAATGCTGTTCTTTCTTTACGTAACATGTCTTGTCTAGCTTGATCTTCTTTTTTATCTTGCATAAGATCATTGATAGTTGCGGTACCAGCTTCACCAACAGCTTGACCAAAAAATGGAGATTTAGATGCTGCCATACGAGCACCAAACTGAGCTAGTCTTAAGTTTCTATCGAACGTTGTATTAGCTTTAGCTGCTTCTTCTAGTTTATCTATTCTCTTTTGTTCTTCAGTATAGAAATCTTTATTTAATCCAAACTGTTCTTTAACTACATCTTGTTCAGCTCTGTATTCTTCAGGCGTTATATTAGCTGGCATGCCAAACACATCTTTGATTTCTTCTGGATAAGGGTCGTATGGGTTACGTTGTACCTCAATATCATCAGTAGATAGTTTATATGGTGCGTTTTCTAGGTTAGCTGCTTCAAATAATTTATCCTCAGATTTAACCTCTGTTTTTTCAGATGTAGGTAATACTTTACCTTCTTCTTCAGCTTTTTGTTTTGCCTCTTTTTCTTGTTCAGCTATTCTCTCTTCAATTTTTTTATCTTGTGCAGCTTTAGCTTCTTTGAAAAAACTAGGAATATTAATATCTTCTAAATCTTTTCTTTCTGCAGCTGCGTCTATTCTTTCTTTGAATGCTTTTTCTGTTCTTATTTTGTCCGCAAGATCTTTAGGCATACGTGATAGTTCTTCTTCTGTAGGATACAGTGGTAGCTCTTTAAATCTATCAGTATAAGGTCTAGCTTCAGGATCATACACAGCGCCACCAGGATTAAAAGCTATAATGCCACCACCTGCGTAGTTACCGACGTTAGAACCTAAGTTCATTAGACCGCCAGCTCTAGCATATTGAGTAGGTAATGCTTCTTGTACACCTGCTTGTGCTTCACTAGCTACATCGTCTTTGACAGTAGTTTGGGGAGCTTGTCCGTCTCCTTTACTATATTTTTGGCGTTCCATTAACACACTTAATGCATAGACTTGGCTCTTAGGGTCTTGAGGATTGTTTGCCATTTCCATAAGAGTCTTATCAGTGTACTTGGTGATGTTCTCAAGTTTCTGAGCTTCAGAAGGAGTTGATATAGGGGTAAAGTCTTGATCTGCTATTAATCCGGGTATCCCTGCCATAATGTTATCCTCATTGTTTACCTAGAATGTTATATAAACCTAGACCTGCTAGACCTAGACCACCTAGTTGTGATGCTAAACTTGGTGCTGGAGCGTAAGCCACTTGAGTAGAACCAAGAGCACCTGCAGTACCACGTAGAATATTTGATTGATACTCCAATAGACCTCTTTGATAATCTTGTTGTTCTTTGAACTGTTGATATGCCAAGTTATCAATCTCTTGTTGTAATGCTTGTTTCTCTGCACCTGATGCTGCTTGAGCTTTTAGTCTTTCTAAGTTTGCCATTTGCTCTGTAGCACCTAATTGACCTGTTGCTTTTGCAGTCTCTAACCCTGTACCTAAACCAGCTAAACCTACATCTTTACCAAGACCTGCTTGGAACTGTTGAGCTTGTTGTCCTAGTTGTGCAGCTTGTAGACCAGCTTGTTGATTAGCTTGTGCTGCTTGTAGTTGTCTTGCTTGGTCAGCTTGGAATGCTTGTTGAGCTTGTTGAAAAGCTCTTGAACCACCTTCAGCCTGTATTTTATTTAGTAAGTCTTGTGTCGCACGGTCTTGTTCTGATTGCATTAATGCTTGTCTACCACCACCAAATGTACCTCGCCCAATAGAAGACATAGCTGCTTGAGATCTTTGTATGTCTGCTTGTCTTTGAGCTTCTCTTTTTTGAACATCAACAACAGCTTGTGTATATGGATCCATGTATTGTTGAGCAGTACCAGGTTGAGTAAACTGCCCTGTTTGTACTTGTTGTGGAGTGATAGTACCTGGTTGATATGCTAATGCTTGTTGAAGCCCTGCCTGAGCTGCTGTACCTGCTTGTTGACCTACCGTACCTAATGTACCTGATGCAGTAGCAAATTGACCCGGTGTAGTCATTTGTGAAACTTCTTGTTGAACTGCTTGTTGTTCTGTACTAAATGGAGCTACACGTTGCCCTGTATATGGTTGAAATTGTTTGACACCAGTTACCTTACCTGAAGAATCAGTCTCATAGATTTGTTTACCAGATTGTTTTAGTAACTCTTCGTAGAATGGTTGTGCATATTCAGGTAGGTTAGTTGTAACCGATTTAGATTCAGTTGTACCGCCTCCACCTCCACCTTTGTAGAACGTAAAGAAGTCTTGGTTTAAACCAATAATTGTACTTAATATTTTATGAAAGCTTATCATAATCGTTTTTCCACCATAACATAGGTCTTTTCAAACCCGTATTTAATTTTCCATAGTCTTGCAACAGCTTCAAATGCGGCTCCTCTTATAGCTGTAGCTCCGTTTGCTCTTGCCCAATCACAAAACTGTTCAAAATTTTCTTTCTTAGTTGAACCACCTATTGCAGTAATGAACGCAATTCTGTCATCAGGAAAGTTTAGCCATTCAATTGTCCAAGCAGTTTCTATATTGTTGTCTTTATCCACTACAACTAGTAACGTTTGGGCTCCTTGCACTAGAAACATTTTTAAGTGGTCTAACTTATACTCACCACCCGAATGGTCCATAGCGTTTTGTAAATATTCTTCTACTTTAGGCCAGACTATTTGTATATGATCTGGACTTACAACTTGTACATTACTCAAGCAGGTAAATACCTTTCTGCGTTTGTATTCTTCGCGTATTGTTTGTCATCACCCATAGTCTGCTTTCTTACAGCTTGGATTCTATCTATCATTTCATATAACTTTTGTGCTCCAGCATCTGATGAACCATTACCTAATTCAGATACAATTCTTGCCGGTACTATAAATTCACCATCTGATAATGCAGCTTCTTGCTCACCTTCTATCATAGCAGGAATTTCATCACTTACGCCA
>Ga0099848_1000093_pt1 | contig 34679 bp, 26 predicted proteins | sample CB_VirMetaG_3_FD_78179 | JGI IMG/M metagenome (GOLD analysis project Ga0099848, IMG submission 78179) | Freshwater to marine saline gradient viral communities from Chesapeake Bay - CB_1508_1S Viral MetaG | ecosystem: Environmental > Aquatic > Marine > Coastal | place: USA: Chesapeake Bay...
ATTCCTCCATTGAGTTTCGTCTTTAGTTGCCAAATCTAAATTCATCCAAAATATCCATGTAAATTCTACGCTAGATATTGGGCCGTTAATTATATTTACAAGATCATTATCTCCGTCAAAAGTCCCACAATTACTATTAACCATTTGCAGGTTAATTGCAGCGGGTTTTGAGTAGGTAAGAGGTTGACCTAATACGTCGGTATTACCGTTAGCTAAACGAGGTACTCTAACGTCAATTACTTCTACTTTGAAATAATCTACTTTAATAGTTGTTGAGCTGGTAGACGTAGCAAAGCCCCAATTATGATTGCCCCCAGAATTAATAGTTGCTTCAAAAACAAAAGTTCCATTTCCGTCTATGTTTGCAAAAAAACCACTATTCCCGAAATTCTTAACCTGAAGTAATCCAGAAACATAATCAGAAGTTATTACAGTAACTATGACTTTTTTTCCAGCAGCAGAACCGTAGCCTTCAAAAGCGGCTGTGTTATTACTTGAGGTGCCATTAAAAACAAGCTTGCCGTCTTCAATAAAAACCCCTTCTATAAGAGTCCAGCCTATATCAGTAAAAAAGTCTTCTTCAAAAAGAGTAATGTAATCACTACCACCTTCTTGATTCCAATAGCTGCCATTATCACCATTGGTAATTCTATCATCTTCTACGCGGAAAGTAGAGATTGTAGCATTATTGATAGTACCGTGATAATTATTTGAAATACGGTTGTATACTGTATCAGTAAGTCCATCTTCAAATGAATACTCTATTACGGGTACGTCGTTTTCAATAAATCTAAAATAACCTAAGGTTGCTAATAGCTCTATTGCACTAGTATAGGAAACCCTACCGAGAGCTAAATTGCGAGTAGCTTTGTTGGAATCGTTGTAAGAAACAGTATTGCTGTAAACTTCTATTCCATTGAGAATTATAGTAGCTACTCCGGTAGAACAATTGTATGAAAATTCAATAAAATACCTTGTGTTTAATTCAAGTATTACACCCGTATTTACATTAGTTCCTGTAATTCTAAATTTTAATTCTAAACTATTAACTTCAGTTCCTATAAAAAACCCGGTACTTATCGAATTTCTAAAATCTACTATGTACTGATTTGTGCTAGATATACCACTAAATATTACCTCAGTCTCTATCTTAAAAGTGGTAGAAGACGATAAGGTAGGGGTATATCCTGAATATATTGATTCTACACCGGTAAACTTTAACCCTTGGCCTCTTATGGGTTCACGGGTCTTGTCTACTCCGGGGGTTTCATCAAGTACAAAATTGTCACTTGGTTTTTTTTGATGTAACCAAGCACCAATAAGATCACTTTTGTTTGGAACACCGGGTAATATTGAACTACCACTTGAACCAAATGCAAAAGGTGTCGGTAAAATAGATTTAAACATTACATAGGTGGTTTGGCCAAAAACATAATCTTACCACTAGCTAGTGTAGTACCTTGTCCTGCTTGTAGAGGTAGAATACTGTTAGTGGGTAGTTCAGTTATAATACTTGACCCAGTTGCAAGATTCCCCCCAGAGATAGACAAACCACTTACTTCTTCCAAAACGAAAGCGTAGTTGTAAGTTGTGTTTTCTGGCCAAGAACCACTATTAGTAGAATCAAGTACAAAAGGCTTAACCTCTCGGTTGATTCCCCAACTGGCATCAGCAATTAACCGTAAGATGTTCGCGATTGATGGTAACATTTTGCTGAGTTTTAATCTTTCAACCAAAGATAATTGTAAAAAACTCAAGGTCATTAATGTATTTATTACAAAAGATGTATTATTGCAGTATGAAAACAACTGATTCGACTCACGAAGACATATTTCAAGATTGGCTCGATGAAGCTATTGCAGCAAATATTGTTACTGTTCAAATCAAGCATCCGTTACCTCGTTATGAACTTTGCCCTCAAGTTAAAGTACCATACACTAAACACTTGATTACAAAACAGAAAGAGATCACAAGGGAGTTACTTAAACCTTGGACATATACGCCCGATTTCATTTTTTATTGGAACTCTAATTACTTAGGTAAATTATTTGTACCTTATAATAAGAGATCAAGTATTGATTCTAAGCACGCCTTCTTTTTAGCTAATAAGGATGTAACCGGTGCTTATTTCAGCATTGTTGATGTCAAAGCAAGTATCAATCGTTTTGGTAGGCGTGATTCAGATGTAATATTTCCATTGGCCCAAAAGCAACTGTACAATATCAAAAGACTTTACGTTCAAAAAACAGTTGTAATACCTTTGACAAAAGACGATCCATTTTCTACCTTGCTAGGTGCAACTTGGGTTCCTCAAAACTATAAATCAGAACTTTACTATAAGCGAGATTACAAACGTGATGGTGTTGTTTTAAAGCGCGAGGGTGATTGTAAAGTTCCTTGGGAAATTCGTTCAGTCATCAATTTTATTTGATTACATTTGCTGTAATGAAACCTCACATTGTCATAAACTCTAAAGACAAAGAAAGCCAAATCCGGTCTTTTCTGGATTTGACTAAGGGTTTAACACATTCTCTTACTAAGGCTGAGACAGATTTTGCTGTTGAATTGATAAAAAGGTGCCAAGTTGGAAAACCCCGACTCAATGATTACCTGACTTATGAGATGCGACGATCTATACAGGAACATCTTGGTATCACAGACATCTATTTTAATACAATGCTGTCTCGCCTTAGAGCTAAAAATTTCATAATTAAAAATGGTTCTATTCAAGAAATAAACATATTATATACAATAATCAATCAGCAAAGTGTTGATTTGTTAATTCGATTTGATGCAAAAAAAGATTAAACGAATAATTGAAGAAACATCTAGTAGTATGGGTATATCAATGACTCATGCTCGACTAATGTATGAAGCACCTTTTAGAAGAATACGAGATAAAATTCAACAACAACCTGAAATAACAATTGATTCAACAGAAGATGATTTTGATTATTTTGTTTTGAAACATTTTGGTACATTTAGACTTAGTTTGAAAAGACTCGAAAACTTAAAGCGTAACTTAATAACAAAGAGCGATGGCGAATCTAAAGAGTAAAACCCTTCAAAAAAGACTTCAAAAAGGTCAGGGTGCAAGTGACACTATTCGTAGTGTTGAAAGTCAATTAGAAAAAATGACCGTTCGTGAAAAGATGAACGATCAAATGCTTCATTTGGCGCAAATGAAATACAATTCAAGTTTAACAGACAAGTTTATTGTAAACTTGACTGGTCGTTGGATTGGTTTGGAAATTCGTGAACAAGATTATGAAATTCGTCAAGAAGCGAATGCCGATGTAACTCGTTTCAATACGGCAATTTTTAAAGTAGCTGCTGTTGGTGCTGAAGTTTTAAATAAAGACATTGTACCCGGTTGTTTTGTTTGGATGAACGAAATTGCTTTTGGTGGTGCTGCTAAATCTACACCATGGGGTGATAGACAAGGTTTCTTAGTTGTTGAAGAAAACTATGTGATCGGAGTTGTTGATGGTGACTACGATATCCTTCGTCAAGCAACACCCGAATACATTAAAAAATACAAAAAAGAATATCAAGCCAGAATTTTGGAACATCACAATAAACGTCGTGTTGATTTGGGCTTGGATTCATTTGCTGATTACGACAGTTTGATAGATTTCTTGGAAAATTCTGAAAACAAGAACCAAGTTGAAGCAGCCATGAAACAAGTTGATAAAAAAATCAACGATGAATAATGGTTTGTTACTTAGCTATCAGAAGGGTTTAAATTTCTGGGAACTTCATCCTTATTGGAGAAACATCAAAGAAATTGATCGGTTTTATCAAAAAGACCGAAGCCAAGAAGATGGTAAAACAACAAGGCACAAAAGCTCACGAATTATGTGGGCTTTATTGCTTATGTATGATATGGGTGTTGATAATTTTTATCGACATTTACCTGAAAAAAGGCGTAGAATTGTACTTGCCGAAGAAATAATTCAAGAACCTAAATTTAATTGGTCTGAGTACGAAGATATTGAAAAAATAATTAAAGAAAGAGCTACTACACCTGCTCAAAGACATTATATAACTTTAATGAAAAAATTAAATGAAAGAGATGAGTTTATTAACAATACACCTTATAGTTTAGATCAATATGTTGAAATAAACGGTAAAAACGTATTAGTTAAAGGTACTGCTGATCAATTAGAAAAAATGCTTTCTAGTAGTGATAAAATTTATCAAACTTTGGAAACTATTAATAAAAAACTTGAGTTACAAAAAGTAGCTAAGAAAAACGAAAAACTTAAATCCGCAACAGAAGAAGGTTTGATATGATTAATAATAGCGAGTTTTTAGTTAAAGAACATCCAAATTTAAATCCGATCACGGAAAAACGTGAGCGTATTGAATATTGGAAAGAACAAAAACGTCGCTGTATGGAAGGTTACTGGGTAGGTGGTAAATGGATGCCCGGAGAACTTTACACATTTGTAAATATTTGGAACATTAAATTAAATGATCTCAATCGTAAAAACGCAGGTAAAATTATATCAAGACCTTGGTTGCGTGATCTTGATTGGGAAAAATTTTATATTGCTAGTGAAGCGTTTGGATTTTCTGGTTTTGAAAAAGATTTAAAAAATACCTGTGATATAAGATATGATCCAAAACTTAAAAATTATCATTTAGCAACTAAGGCAATAACTGAAGAAGAAATTAAATCCAAAAAATACATCCCTGCTCGTGATTATTTAAGAATGAATCACGGTGTTAATTTAGGTAAACCTTTATACAAAAATCCTGCAAAAAATGTAATTGATATTGAGGCTCGCGGAGGTGGTAAATCTTATACCGCATCTAGTTTAATATTTCATAATTTTTATTTTGATGGTTCGCATGATTACGATGCTTATATGGAAGCGCGTAAAAAAGGTGAACCTATGACTTCTGAAACTTTGGTTGGTGCTATTCACGCAATGTATAGTACAGACTTGATTGATAAATTTAAAGATGGTGTTGAATTTTTACCGGGTGGTTATGAATACATGGGTGAAAATTATCCAAGCCCATTACTTGTACCAACAGCAGGTAGTTACGATCCCGGTAAAAAAGGCGCTGTTAATTTGTTGTCTAAAAGTAAACTACATCATAGAACATTTAATGAAAGTCCTTTTGCTGGTAATGGTACTCGACCTTCAAAAGCATTTATTGAAGAAATTGGTCTGTTCTTTAGATTAATTGAAACTTTGGGTGCTATGAAAGATACTACTTATAACGGTACTTTCAAATTTGGCACAATTTGGATGTTTGGTACAGGTGGTGCTATGAAGTCTGGTGCAACAGCAGCAGCTCAAAAGGTATTTTATAATCCAGAAGAATACGACTGTTTGTATTTTGAAGACATTTGGGAAAAACGTGGGCGTATTGGTTATTTCGTACCTGCTGACTTTGCAATCAACGATTTTAAAAAAGGACCAAACTTAATTACAGATTTTGAACTTGCTAACGTAGTTCTTTCAGCAGAAAACGAACGTCTTAAAAAAGGAAAAGATCAAAAGCCTTATAACGATAACTTACAAAACAGACCTAGAAAACCTTCGGATGCATTCTTGGTAACAGGTGACAATACGTTTCCTGTAAAAGACCTAGACCTAAATTTAATTAGGATGGCTGAAAATCCAAGAATACTTTCTTCAAACTGGACGGGTTTTGTTGTTTTTGATAAAAATCAACCAAATAATATACGATGGAAAAATACAACTGACAAACCTTTTAGAGAATGGCCTCCTGATGCAATAGAAGGCGAATACGGTTGTGTTGAAATTGTAGAACATCCTAAAAAAATGCGTCAAGGGATACCTTATCCTTTAAGGTATATTGCTGCAGTTGACCCTGTAGATGACGATGGTACGGAAGGGTCGTTGCAAAGCTGTTTGATTTTTGATTTGTATACAGAAAGAATTGTTGCAGAGTATACCGGTCGCACACCAATTGTAGAAGATTGGTATGAAAATACTCGATTACTACTTATTTATTATGATGCTTTGTGTTTGTATGAATCAAACAAAAAAGGGTTTTATGCTCACATGAGAACTAAAAACTCTTTGCATTTACTTGCAAAAATTCCCGGAGTCCTCTCGAACATGGATATTAGTAATTACGACCCAGAAGGTGAGAACAAACAATACGGAGTACCCGGTACAACAGCGATTAACTTTTTTGGAAGAAAGGTTTATGATAGCTGGTTGCGTAGACAAGCTAAAGGTCGTGAAGAAGGTGTAACAAATGCTATGGACATGAACCTGAGGGGTTTAGTTGTTGAAACTAAAAACTATTCTAAAGACGGTAACTATGATAGAGTGTCGGCTGCCGAAAAATTGTTTATTTTGTATGCCGAATATATGTACATCATGGGTGGTGAGGGAGCTGTTTGGGGCGATACGTCTAATTTGGAAATCAAAGAACAACGTAAAACCGAAGAACGAGATGATGTTTACGAAAGGTACTTAAAAAATTTACAGAAGAAAGGATATGTCAACCAGTCACAAACAACCGTCGCTTCGCTATACGGGTATACCCCGGCAAACGATTCCTTCGTCTAAGAAAACTTCTAAGAGTTGGATCGTTAACAACGTAGAAGCTGTTGATGGAGTAACCGGTCATTTGGCTTCTCGTATAAGAGCGCGGATTCAAAATAAAATCATCAATTTCAAACTTTGGGAAGGCGAGTTAGATGAAAATGATATTCTAAATTTAACTGACCCAGATAGAATTTTAGATGGTTCTGCAATCACTAGCTTACAACACCATCCTATTTTAATTAGCAAATTTAACGTATTAATAGGTGAAGAAGCTCAAAGAAGTTTTTTACCTACTGCTGTTTTGTCCAATCCAACGGCTATTTCTGAAAAAGAAGAAGCCATGGCCCAGCAATTAAATGCAAAAATTCTTCAAATATTAAACGACGAAAAAACAAGTGATGAACAAAAAAAGGCTTTGATGGATAAAGAACGTCGTCGATTAAAGACTTCGTTCCAAGATCAAAGAGAAATTCGCGCTAATAGAATTATTCGCTATTTGTATCAAAGATTACGATTGGTTAAAAAATTTAATGATGGTTTTAAGAATGCCTTATTATCTGCTGAAGAAATTTACGACACAGACCCAATAGGTCGTGAACCAAATTTAGAAGTTCTCAATCCGGTAAACGTTATTACCATGATGGATGGAGGTTCTAATAATATTGAAGATGCTGATGTAATTGTTGTTTACAACTACAGAAGTATTGGTCAAATTATAGATCGACATTATCATCGTTTAACAAAAAAACAAATTGAACACCTTGAATCAAATAATATTGGATACGATGCTTCAATTCGAGGTAGTGATTTTGTTGGCCCTAGAGAGCCTTATATTTTAGGAACCGCTTTAGAATCTGATGATCGAATGATGCACAGTACAATTAATTTGTACGAAGCCTTGGCCGGTCATTCTGGTAATCCGTTTGGACCAACTTTCGATTCAGCAGGTAATATTCGAGAATTGAAAGTTTGTATTCGTTCTCGTAAAAAAATGCTTAAAGTCATTTATCCAAATCCTACAACGGGTGAAGAAGAGTGTATTTATATGCCTGAGACGTACATTGTTGATGAATCAAAAGGTGAAAGCGCTAAAGAAGAATGGATTAATTGGTGGTGGACTTATTACAAGATAGGTGACAATATCTATTTTGGATTTCCAAACGAAGTTCAATACACACATCTGGGAAATCCAAGTTTGTCTTCTCCAGGGATCATTGGTTGCATTTACAATACGAACGGTGGTCGCGGTGTATCAATGATGGATCAAACCAAATCGTACCAATATATGTACAACTTGGTTTGGGATAGATTACGCGATGCATTAAATAGCTGGTGGGGTCCAATTTTGGAGATGGATGATTCCAAAAAACCCGACAATTGGAGTTTTGAAAAATGGATGTTTTATGCTCGTAAAATGAAAGTTTTACGGGTTGATTCATTTAATACCAAATCAGAAGGTATCGGTAAGGGTAAGATGGCCGGTAATTACAATACAACAGGTAGAATGTTGTATTCTGATATTGGTAATTACATTCAACAATTGACCAATATTTTAAGTTTCATCGAATTACAAGTTGCTATTGTTACCGGTGTAACCAAACAACGAGAAGGTCAAGTAAAAGAGCGCGAAACTGCAAGTGGTGTTCAACAAAGCTTAATGCAGTCAACTAGTATTACCGAACCTTTGTTTTTGCAACATGAAGAGGTAAAACTTAGAGTTGTCACACATCTTGTAGAACAAACCAAGTTTCTGTGGAAAGATAAAAAATTCCAAGCCCAATATGTATTAGATAATGGGTCTTTAGAAATGTTTGATGTTGATGGTGATGAACACGCTGAGTGTAATTATGACATTCACATTACTAATGGTATAGCCGCTAAAAAGCTTGATAATGTTATTGAACAACTAGGTCACGCATCGTTGCAAAACGAAAAAGCAAATTTGGCTACTATTATTGATTTGTTTGCTTCTGCAAGTATTGCTGAAAAACGCGCTGTTCTTTTGGCTCACGAAGACGAGATGGCTGAACAAGTGCAAGCTAATCACGAAAGAGCTAAAGAACTTCAGCAAATGCAAATTGATGCTGAAAAAGAGAAACGTCTTGAACAAAGAATTGATTCTCGTTGGGAAACCATGTACAAAGGTTCTGTTGACATAGAAAAAGCTTTAATACAAGCTGAAAGTTTCGGTAATGTCGAAAATGATAGAGACATTGATGCTTTGGTTGCAAAACGAAACAAGTTAATGGAAGATATGAAAGACATGGATGAAAAGTTAAGAAACGCCAATCGAGAGCTTGAAAGAAAAAAATCTCAAACTAAAAGCAAATAATCATGGCAAACCGTATTCAAGAAAAACTCAAACGAGTTCGTGAATGGCGTAAACAGATTCATTCCAATCCTTTACAGAATATACCGCAAGATTTTGTGAATGATATTCAGATTTCTAAAGCAGGTCAATCTGAGAAAAAACTGTAAAGGATTTTAACCAACGTCTATCGAATACACCTCGCAATTAGCGGGGTTTATTTTTGTTATGACGATAAATAGACTCACAATGAACAAACCAAATTTTGACATGAATACCGACATTCAAATAAACCTCGAAGAAGTTCTCGGCGTAGCTGCTGAGAATAACGAGGGTAATATGGATGTCGATAACACCAATTCGGCAGGTAACGTTGATAATTTCAATGATTCTAAAATAAACAATCTGTTTGAATCAGAAGAAAAGATTGAGTTACCCGAAGATTTTCAATCTGTATTAGGACAAGACAATTCTGGACAAAGTGAGTCGGGGGTTTCCGGGCAAAACGTTGACGATACTAAACTTTTTGAAGTCGTCGCTCAAGAATACGTCAGCGCCGGAACCCTTAGTCCAGACGATGTGGCAGATGTAATCAAGGACGTTAAAACATTGGGTGATTTTATTACCAAGGTTGAAGAAAAACGCAAAGATTCAAAATTAGCGAATCTGAGTGAAGATCAACATAAATATCTTGAAGCTGTTGAATCAGGATACGATCCACAACTTTTCTTGCAAGAAAAAGATTTACGAGATCGTTACAAATCAATTACTGATGCTCAGTTAGAAAAAACTGATACATCATTAGATCGTCCTCGTAAAGCTTTAGTTGCCGAGCATCTTATTTTGGTAAAGAATATGTCAAAAGAAGATGCTTTAGAACTCGTAGAAACTTACAATCAAGAAAAACTTATCGAGAAATCAAAAGAAGCTCGTACAAGTTTAGCCGGTTTTTACGAGCAAAAATGGCAAGCATCTGTCGAAAAAAATCAAGAAGCGCTTTCTCAAAAAGAACAACAAGAACTCGAAAAAGTCAATAAAGTAATTGAAGCTATCAATACACAAGAAAAAGTGTTTGGTAATTCAATTAATGACACTATTCGAACCAAAATGCAAGAGTTTGCTACCAAGAATTACGGTACTAAACAGGAACCGATAAACTTCTTGCAAAAAGCTTTGAAGGATGATTTTGTAGGTACTACTACTAAATTGTCATATCTCTTGGCTATGACCAACGGTTTGCAAAACATGAATGCTTTGGTCAGTAAATCTGCAACCAAGGCTACAGATGCAATCAGTCAATTGATTCAAGGCAACAATAGAAAACGTGCAACTGGTGGAATTGACACAACACCAAACAATAATTCTGGAAGTGGTTATTACAAAAACTTGCTTCCAGATATTGAAGCTGCATTAAACGAATTTTAATGAAAACTAACACGAAAATTAACCAAAACCAAAACTACTTACCATGAACGTAAGTCCATTTCAAGTAGTAGATGCCAAAGGAATGGCCGGACTTGTCCGAGATACGCATTTCCACGCACTCTACGAAACAACCCCTCAATTCGCCGGTAAGGTGATGAATAAAATGTTGTCAAACACATACGGCAACAATATTGAGGCTTATCTGGATAAATTACCATCGGAAACTTTTGAGTACGATGATGATTATTTCTGGAAGCTTCAAGGCGATCACAATCGCAACATTCCTCTGATTAGTGCTAGTTGGAAAGGCTCTGCCGTTACAGCTAATACTGCAGGTGTTGGTGCAAATCGCGGTCAGTTTCAATTGGTGTTTCCCGAAAAATGGTTTGATGAAGGTCATATCATTGTCGGTGAGAAAAACGAAATCTACCCTATTTATGTAGAGGCTATTGAAAAAACCGGTCAAGAAGAATGGACTTATCATTGCGTTAGCGCATTGGCCAGCCCAGACGGTATTCCCGGTGAAGAACTGGTTAGTGGTAAACTCTTTAGTATTGAGTTTTCTCCTGTAGAAAGCACCATGTCTATTCGCGGTACTGGAATTCGTCGTACAACTCCTATCGAGTTCCGCAACGGATTTACAACTGTTCGTAAAGAAAACACCATCCCCGGTAATATGAAGTCTCGTAAACTGGCGACTGGTTTTCCTAATCCGAACGGTGGTAAACCGATTGTATCGTGGATTGAATACGAAGATTTCATTCTTGAGTACGAGTTCATGGAAGAAAAGGTTCGTGGTATGTATTACGGTCGTACAAACCGTGATGCTCAAGGACGTTCTTATATGCTCGGCCCCTCACAAAATGAGATCAAGATTGGAGCAGGTCTTCGTGAAATGATGGAGATGGCGAATACTTTCTACTATTCTACATTCTCACTCAAAACCTTGGAAGATGCTTTGCTTACTCTTTGTGAAGGTAAGTTAGGTCGTGACCAGCGAGTATTTATGATTCGTACTGGTGAACGTGGTGCAAAACAATTCAGCGAACAAGCTCGTGCAGAAGCAACGGCTTGGACACCAATCTTTGACCAGACTTCTATTCGCAAGGTTGCAAGTAACTTGCACAGCCAAGCTCGTACCGGTGGTTTCCAATTTACCGAATGGGAGTTCTCAAACAGCATCCGCGTAATTATTGAGGTCGATTCTTCTTACAGCGATCAGGTTCGTAACAAGATACCTCACCCAGATGGCGGTAAAGCTGAATCTTATCGTTACGACATTTTTGATATTGGAACCGTACAAGGTTTGCCCAATATGCAAAAAGCGTATGTGAAAGGTTCTGAGTACATCCGTGGTATCGAAGAAGGTTTGCGTTCTCCGTTCTCTGCTGATTCTGGCACGAACTACAACAAAATGGCAAATCGTAAAGATGCTTGGACACTTACGTTATTCTCTCAGTTCGGTGTAATCTTGCGCGATGCAGAACACACCATGAGTTTGATTCCAAACGTATTGGCGGCCTAAAACTTTTAAACTTTTTGTCGTACTATTGTAATTCAAACTCACAATAGTACAGCGATGACAAATCAAGTCAAAAAAGTAACCCAGAAGTCGGATGTCTCTGTTGCAGAGGCTCCGACTTTTTCTTTGCCTAATCGTGCCATAAAAGTTGTTTTGATTAAGCGAGAAAACAAGTTCATTTCTGAACAAAAAACCAAGATCAATCCGTTTAAAAACGGACTAGGCGACAACTCCACAATCGGATATGAACTTCCATTGAGGTCTACTGGAGGGTTTATTAGCCCGTTCACTTCTATCGAAGAACAGCACTTTATTGAAACTGCTTTAGGTTATCCTAAAGGAGCGATGTCTGTTGATAAACGAGAAAACAACTTTTGGAGAAATTATCGTTTGCGTCTAGGTAAGCTAGATCAACGTTGGGATTTATCTGACCCAGAGGACTATTTGAAATACATTGTTTCTTTGACAATGCGTGATTTGATTTGTCCTGAAGATGGCAATCCCAGAGATCGTAGTGGAACTTATCGTTATCAATTGATTGACGAATCCAAAGAAGAAAATCGCGCAATTGAGAGTATCACATTTACTCAAGAAGCCTACATGGAATTTGGTAAGATCAAAGACAATGCTCAATTGTTGCGTTATGTTCTTATCGAAAAAGAAGGCGGCTCTCGATTACCGGTAGGTCAAAGTAGTATTACTTGGCTTGTTACTCAAGTAAACGAGTTTATTCAAGATGACTCTCGTTCTTTCTTGAACATTGTCAAAAAGAAAAATTTAGAACTTCGTGCTTGGTTACATGAAGCCGTTAAAGTAAATGTGCTAGATCGTATAAGTGGCCTGTTCTATACCAAAGACGGAAAGCCTTTAGCCCTCAAGGATCGCAAAGCAGATATGGATGGTGCAATTGAGTTCTTGCTGGAAGACGACAACCAAGAACTTTATTTGACTCTTCAAGAACAAGTTCAAAAATCCAAAGAATAAACGCTGATGACTGCTTTAGAGTTTGATGACGAATTTCGTTTAAACTACCAATATGCCGGGGGTAATAGCGCCCCCGGTTTTAATGCTTACGCTCGAAGTTTATTCTTAACCAGAGCGCAAGAAGAGTTGGTTAAAGATGCATTCGATCCTACTTCAAATAACAAGAACAAAGGTTTTGAACAAAACGAAACTCGTAGACGACAACTCTCTAATTTAGTCAAGCAGTTTATTTTTTATCCAAGTATTGCAGTACCATATGACTTGAATTTAAACATTGACAACAACTCTTTGCTTTATACTGCAGCCTCTGAGTTGAACGTACTTAGAATAATTCACGAGCATATTGTTGTAGACCCAACCATTTGCAAAAAAAATACTTTACCAGTAGTTCCAATTACTCACGACGAGTACAATGATCTGAAAAACAATCCATTTCGAAGACCCGGTATTGAAAGAGCATGGCGAATTGACCAAGGAACAATTGACGATTCAAATAATTATTTGGAAATTGTTGCAGATATACCGTATATTCGCTACGTCTTACGATACGTCCGTCGTCCTAGACCTATCATAGTTGCTGATTTGACTTCAATTAGTAACGCTTCGTACTCTATCGAGGGTCAAACGACGGTTCAAACTTCGGAAATAAACGAAGCTTTTCATCCTGAAATTGTTACTCGTGCAGTTACGAATGCGTTAGAATCAGTAGGTGATCCTAGGCTACAGATGCATTTGTTAAAAGACCAACGAATTGAGTAACAACTAAACCCAAATAACCATGTCTTACTTAGAAGGCCCAGTTTCACGCCACGTCCTAGTGGCCGCAGAGTATAACCAAAATACTTCTGCAGTCGATTTTAACACCGAAATGACTGTTGGTCAAGTCGGTATTTTTAACGTTGATGGTAGCGGATTCGATGCCAGCGACGGAGCAACTGCTGCTAACTCTAAAGGTCGCGGCATTATGGTTCGTCTTTCAACGGATAACGAAGAACCCGGTTCTACAGCAACTTTGGATATTCTTTCAAATCCATTGTTTGCTCGCGATTTGGCAGGTATTGCAGTAAAATCGTTTGAATATCCCAAGCGTCACATTGTAAAGCTTGATATGAGTGCTGTAACATTTGTTGCAGGTGAGCAAGCTTTTCTGAATGTTCGTTTTAAGAACGTAGGTGCTTTGTCTGACAACCGTTTCTTGGACGTTTTTGCTGACCATTTGATTGCATCAGGTGGAACTGGTGCTGCTGTTGTAGGTGCAGCTCTTGCTGCAAATTGGTCAAAGAACTTTGCTAAAAACAAAGTACAAGGTGCCAAGGTTTACATGGGTGCAGCTTTGACTACTTTCACAAGTAAAATCAATTCTGCTTCTCACTTTGCTGTAACAACCGGTAGCAATACTGTTACTCAGTATAACGCTCTTACTGGCGGTGCTACTGTAAACACAACTGCAGGTGCTTTGAGCATTTTGGTTCTTATTGGCGGAGTACCTTATTTAATGACTACTGCCGGTGGTGTTGCTACATGGACACTTGATCGTCCTTATGAAGGAACTGATTCTGCTCGTTTAGCTGCTGCTGCGTTTACTACTTCTGGAGCAACTAATATGTATGTCATTGCTGATATGCAAAATAGCGTGGATTTCAACAATCCTTTGCGCCCCATTGTTTTTGAAGCATCTCTTCGTGCTGATACAAAAGGTCTTTCAGGTCTTGTTGTAAGCACTTTGCAAGCTGGTACTCGTGGTAACGGATATGGTCCTCAAGTAGCACTTGTTGAAGAATTCGCTCTTGCTCAATGGAGTTCTTTGCAATGGAACGAAATTCGCCGTATGCGTACTCGTCGTTTGGAAACCGTTTCCACTAAACAATACGACACCTTGATTGTTACCATGCGTGTAAATACTGAAAAGTATCCCGGTTCTGTTGTAAACAGCGACTACGGTGTTGAAATCTACATTCCTCGCGATGCGGGTTCCAACAAAACTGCTGCAGATATGTTTACTGATCTCCAAGGTTACATCAAAGCCCAAACCATTAAGCTTTAAGGTAAACCTAATCTAAAGCAACGACCCCCTTTTGTCTTAGACATGAGGGGGTTTTTTATATCTTTGAGCAACACAATCGAAAGACTATGGCCTCGCTTTACCTTGAATTCGAAAAGGATTTTTCACAACTGCACGTTATTTCTGATATTGATTTCTCTAAAGATGGCCCTTTAGAAATTTATCACAATAATGTGTTGGTTTATTCGGTGACGATTCCATCAACAAATTACTTACGAACAACATTTGGTAGTCGTTTTGTTTATACAATAATTCCAATAGACATTGATCTGCAAACTTTTGCTGATGGTATTTGGCACGTTTATTTAGCAGGTTTCTCTAAATCAGTTGGTGCTGTAAAGTTTGAATGCCTGTATTGTGGTCTTTCAAAAATGTTAGACGATAAGTGCACAATTAACGATGAAAATATTGTTTGTAAAATAAAAGCATATTTAATTGTAAGTGAGGCTTCTGTTAGAGCTAGAAACTTTATTAAAGCCAAACGAATGTATGATATAGCAAAAATGTATTTGGACCCTTATAACTGTAATTGCTCGTGAGTACAACCATCAACTTAGACAAATCCAAAGAACTTAATATTCTGTGTACTAAAGGGTACACTTTTGGTCCTTTGTTGCTACAAATGTCAGTAACAAATAGCGATCCAAAAGAGTATTATGATATTACACAATGGTCTTTTGAAATGAAAGCTAAAGTGAGTAGTTTTCAATTAGAAGCTAATTTTCAATTTACTGATTTAATTAAAGGTGAAAATGGTCAATTGCTTATTACAAAAAGCGCTTCAGAGATGAATTTAATTCAAGCGATGACATACCTCTATGAATTACGAGCAACTTTACCAAACGGTGAAAGCTATCGTATTATCAATGGTAAGATAATTGTTAAAGACGCAGTAAATGACTGAGTTGTATACACCCGGACAATTATTGGACGCTCACATAGATGTAATCATTCCAGACCCGGGTCAAATTGTTTTTGAAACCAATTTTGAAAATCCAATAACAAGCGGGTTAGAATTTCAGGTTTTGACTGGTTTAGGTAATACTGCTTTAGATTTTCTAAAATTTCAAAACGCTATATTTACAGCTAGTTTACAAAACAAAATAGTATATATCCCTTCAAACGAACATTTAAAATTAATCGACTTTCCCATATTTCCAGATAACGCTAAGTTAATCAATGATGGTATTTATGAAAATGTAACTATTAATGAAAATTATGCATTTCAAAGTTGTTTATTTGGATTAGGTAGAATTACTCAAAGTGATTTTTGGCCCGATCCTAATACAATTGGAACCGTTGGTTCTGTTTTTGATTATGGTGATCCTGAAGTTGTAAATAATCGAATTATATTATCTAGTGTTACAAATATAGGGTGGATTACTTCATATGCTAGTAAAACAGGTATAAAAGAAACCAGAGTGTTTGTAAACAATGGTGAAGGTAATCCTGCAGCTAGTGTTGCTTATTTGTCAGCTATTGGTAATAATGGTAGTGATTATTATATTGACTTAGAAGATGAAAATGGTGATCCTATAGCGGCTACTGTTGTAACAAATGACACTATTGACTTAATGGATACCATTCTAGTCAATACAGGTTTCTTAAATCAACAAGGTGTAAACGTATTTAAGTTAAATCCTACTCGTAGAGGTAATCGAGTTGTTTTAACTACACCATCAGAGTCTTCTAATTTTGAAGTAGGTGAAAAAGTGTTTTTAAAAACAGCAGGTCACTATATTGCTAGATACCCAACAGATCGTGCTTTTACACCATATTACTCTCATGTAGATATAATTGAAAGTATTACAGAAGGCGTTATTACTTTAAAAATTGGTGTACATGATTTAGGTGATAAATTAACTGATCTTGAATTGTGTAAATTTGAAAATCTTAGAAAGAATTTAACAACACATCCTAGCGGTGGTATTAGCGCTCACGCTGTTAAAAATGTGTACATAGGTGGTAATGGTAAATTTATTCAGCATACAAATAAATCAATAATTGCTTTTGCAGGCGGTTGTATGATTGATTGTACAATAGACATTAATGAAGTATACGGTGGTGGTTTCACAACAAATAGTTTTTGCAGAAGTACAGCTAAAATAAAGAAACTTTCTAGTTTTAGTACAATCGTTTCTTTAGCATTGGGTAGTTGTGATTTTAATGTAGAAATAGAAACACCTCGTTTGATAAAAAATAATAGTGATGCTAGTAGTAAAACTTCCAGAAGTATTATATTTCCTCACGAGAATATAGTAAACGGTGTAATTAAAACCGGTGTAATAACAACTAGCTATGATTATGCTTTAGCTATAAATATTTTAGAGTTAGATTGTTTGCGTGTAACAATTGATTATGCTTTTGAAATAAACAAAAATGAACAAGTAGAAACACCTAGTTTTGGTAATTGCATTCAATTGAGAAGTCAAGACCCTCAGTTGTTAGGTAACGCCAGAGGTTATCAAGGAAATAATATCATTAACCAAAGATCAAGTAGTTCACCTTATTTTGCTCAGTTATTAGGTATAGATGATGCTATAAATAATTATGAAGAGTTACCAAACATTTACAACATTGTATATACAGGTGCTTTTGGAGAAGGTGTAATCATAGGTGATTATAGAAACAACCATAATATTTTTTTAAACGTTAAACGATTAATTAGAAAATTAACTGTTTCTAATTTACAAAGTACATATACTCTTGAAAATGGTTATAAAACACTTGTAACTTTTAGTGAAGGCGATACAAAACAATTTTCAGATGGTCAGTTTGTTTCTTTTAAAGATGTTCAAGGAACAGGTTGGTCTGATTTAAACTCAGGAACAAAACAAATAACTCGTATTGTCAACGATACTCAAATTGAAATAAACGTCGATAGTCATACTTATTTTACATATTCACCAGCAGGAACACCGATTATGTTAGGTGCTGAAGGTATATCTTATTATAACGATTCTGTTTTTAGCTACAATAATAAAACAGAAGGTTACATTGATAATAAAGTTGATACAGCAATGACAGGTCTTCTTATTACAAACAGAGGTAATAATGTTGTAAATATTGAAGATGCTAAAAACAGAGTTTTAAAATCAAAAGTTAAAAGAGCTAATTTAGCTAATAGCAATAATCTCAATAACAGTGGTAATTATATTGAAAGACCTAATTCTGGTTATATTGCTACTACTTCTGGTAAAGTATTTGTTGTAGGTGTTACTCCGGGAGGAGATGATATTTTAGAATATCCTAGTTTACAAACAACTAAGTTTTTTTTACCTGTAAGATTAACTTCCAGTAGTTGTTTACTTTCTTCAAACGGCCAAAACATTTTAAAAATTGGCGATACTTTCAAAAAAGTAATAACTGGTAAAATCTACGGATCGTATAGTGGTGTAAAAACTATAATGGATACTTACAGATGGTTTGATACTGCAAACGGTCAAGTAAACATGGTTTTTGCAACAGAGATAACAGGTGGTCAATTTTTTACAATAACATCATATCTTCAATTCACATCGGGAACTCATGTAAAAACATGGTCTATTTTTGATGATGGTGTTTTAATTCAAAGACAAGATCATTCAAAAATAATAGGTGTTCCACAAGCAACTTTTAATAATCATTTAGTTGCGTATTTTGATGCTTCATTTGCACCTGATTTACCATTGGGTAATTCTTGGCAAAATTACGATGATGTCATAGCTTACGAAGCTTTATTTCAAGGAGAAGCTTTTAACAATAACACTTACGATAGAATTGTTATTGAAAGTGTTGAAGTTTTTTACGAACGTAACTATTAAGCCATGCTAATAGATGTATCAGACCAAAGTGTAAATTTTGATTTAGAAGTTTTTATAAACGTCAATACATCTTCAGATAACTCTGGTGAAAACAATACTTCATCGGCTTTTTCTACAGACGTTAGTTTGTTAGAAAGCAGGTTTGGTTTTATAAATAATCCTTCTGCAGATAACTACGTTGCTTTACAAGCTTGTGCGGATTATTGCATAGCTAATAATAAAAGAATGGTTGTACCTTATTTAGGTTATACAATCTATATATCAAAACCAATAGCGCCAGATAGAAAAAAAGGTATAAATATATTTTTAGATAATCCTGTTATAAACATAAATCCTGCTATAGGAATGTCAACCGTTTTTGGTTGTGTTTTTTGGGCCGGGCATATTACGCATCCAATGCAATCGCAAATAGAGGGGCTAAACAATGGCCAGTATCTCCATAGAATAGCAAGTGGTATTACAATAGGTGACAAAGAAGTTGTGGTAGATGCAACACTATACAACGCCGTTGAAGCTGGTGAAATTGTATTAGTTCGCTCAGATTTATTGTGCGTTGACAGGACTGGAGAAGCAATACCTACTGCTGGAGATAGAAGATATGGGGTATACGACTACTCTGTTCTTAATAAAATTGTGGAAAAGAAGCTATCAAGAACAGATGAGTACATTCTTGTTTTTGAGCATCCGTTTGAGGAAACTGTGTACGAACCAAGAATAGTTCGCTTTCCCGTTGGTGACGATACCATTTACATTGATTCGAATTTAGATGACCCTAGGCTATACGTTGGTCCTTGTGAGAACTTTATATTAAAAATGTCTGATAGAGGTAGTGTTGGTACATCCGGTAATCAAGGTTTTATTCAAGCTACTTGTTTGTATAATTTTGAGTTTGAAAATATAACAGTTAGTAATGCTGTAGGAGCATTTATATGTAATTCACTATGTTACGGTACTATAAATACTCTCAAAGGAAATATTAAAGGTCCTGTTTTAGCAATAGCATTTAATTCTACCAATGTAGAATGTAAAAATATACAACCTACGGTAAACGGTCCTGCAGATTCAGCAAATCAACTTGTAAAATTAACAATTGTTGATAATACTAATATTATACCAACAACTACAGCATTATCATTATTTAATCAATTACAAGGAGCTATTGATAATTTTGGTCAATTAGATTATGATTATGATGCTGTATGGTATGCTACAAATAATAGAAAAAATGCAATATTATATAATAAAAATACAAATTCTTGGATATTTTACCAATCAATTTCTGAAATGTGGAGTGTTAATACAAAACCTGTTTTTTTAAATAATGTAAATATTGTAACATCTGGGTGGGGTAATTCTTATTATATACCTCAAGGTAGTATAACCGTTGGTGATTTTGATTACAATATTGAACAAATTTCAAAAGAAAATAGATCAACTATAAACATACATGAAGGTGCTAGAAATATTTATATTGATGGAGTTAATATTTCTACTGCTAAATCGTATGATTATGGTGACACAGATGTAAATCTTGTAGGTAAAGGCTTAACTATAACAAATGTGAATATTTATTCTAACAGATTTGTTGATTTAAATAATGGAGAATCTATTGATTCTGATTCTTTGGTTATAGGTAATTCAATGAATGAAGGAGATATTCCATTTAATGTCAAAAACATAAATGTAACTAATATTAACACTACAGGAAAACCTGTAAATAGTGTTGTTGAAGTTACAGAATGTCCTTTATATCCGAGTAAAGATACCATATCAATTAGATTAGAAGGTAGTTTTGCAGGAAATTTTGATAGAGACTATATTTTAAATATTAATTCTGTATCTGCAGGAACAACTACAATATTAAATTTTGGAAGTATTAATTTAGATTTAAGAGATTTTATATTTAAAGATCAATATATTGTAATTAGTCAAATAAATTCATCAAACGAATGGGTTGTTTTAAATACACATTTAAAAGTAGTAAACGTAACTATTAATACGATAACTGTAAATTATGATAGTACAGGATTAAACGCTGCAAATTATGTTGCTAATTCTGGAATAATATATAAAAATTATTTTAACTACCTTCTTCAAGGAAATAATCCTCAAGATGGTAATATAATACGATCTTTAAATAGTACGGAAAATTTTGAAGATAGATATTATTTATATTACTCAAGTTTTAGGAATGCTGTTTTTGTATTTTCTATAAATGGTTATGCAGGTAAAGGTAAAGGTTGGTATATGTTGCCAACAAATCAAACACCAGTAGAACCATTACTTGTTAATAATAATTTGATAGGTGTAGATTTTTCTAATATAACAACTGTTTATGATGAAAATGATTCTTTTAGTTTTTCAACGTTTAGTTCTGGTACATACGGTGTTTATTTAGGACATGATGTAGAAAGAGTTATTTTTGGACCTTGTAAAAAATTTACAAATGTTTCTGGTGAAACTTTAACATTTATACCAGAAAAACCTTACTCTACATTTACAGGTATTTCTTTTGATAATATTAAATCATATAGAGCTTCTCTTAGAGGAGTTTATACTAAAGGTGGTGTAAGAAATTCTTTTAGAAATATTAATTTTGAAAGATTTGTTCCTATAAATATATTTTCAGAAAATATACCATCATCTAGGTTTTTAGTAGATGTAGAAACAGTTAATGTAGAATATGTAAAAAATAACATATTTGATAACATTATAACAGACGATACTACATACGCTATAATAGAACCAATTAGAAATCAAGGTGTTTTTAATTCATTTACTAATATTTTTGATCAACGTACTTTAGATTGGAAAAAATTAAACAGAAGATATTTTAGACAATCTTCTAGTGCCGATACAAGTCTTTTAAGATCAGCTTTTGATTTTTCACCTCCTTCAGGAGTTTTAATTAATCCTAAAACAGGTAGAATTAAAGAAAACACAACATTTACATTTGATAGTCTTTTATTTGATGGTAGTTCTTTTAGAACTGGTTATGAATTATATATAAGATTTTCAGGTAAAACTCAAAGCACTCCTATTATTGATACAAAAGCAATTACAGCTTTTAGTGGAACAAGTTTAGTTTCTATACTTGAATCAACGTTACCTCAAGACAATGATTTTGAATTAAACATACACATTCAAGTTTTAGACACTCTTTCTGAACCAGATGGTACACCTGCTGTAGGAAGATGGTTTAGTATATCAAATACAATTAAAAGTGCAAATTTACCGATTGTATATTATGAAAACACTAAAATTATTCAATTAAATACAACAGGAGGTGTTAAAAGATTTCAATTTGATGTAATCTGCGGTAATGGTGAACAAGTTGACTTGTTTGCATATATTGTAGAAGCAAAAAGCAATATTCATTGACAGGTGCTAAATCTTTTGATTAAATGACTATCTTTGATACCTGATGAGCGAAAGAACCGACATACTCGCAGTAGCTTTAGACTCAGCATTCGCAGTAGTCGACAAATCTTCTTATGGTGAATTTGCCATTGAAGATGAGCGAGTTATGTTGAAATTCGCTAACTTTTACGACATAAGTGAAAACAGCAGTTGTGACCCCATTTTAAACGTTGAACTAGAATCCTGTACGCAGGATTTTGTTTTTGATGAGCGTTACATTTTTGATGTACAAACCATAGAAGACAATCAAACCATGTACAGAGCAGGATACTATACCTTAAAAACAGGTGCTTCAACATATCGTGCTGTACCTAGCACTTATCAAGAAATTGTTTCAGATATTGAAAGCACAAATCCCGGCAAGTATTTTGAAATTACCGGCGGTCGACCCGCCGCGACTACTCCGGGGGGTATCTCAATTGCACATACGGCTTCTGATGAAATCGCTTGTCATGTGTTTTTAGTAGCTGCTGGTTTAATTAATGGTGTAAAAGATATTACTGGAACAGCTATGACACCTATAGATCAGGTTTTTATAAATGTGACAATAAACATTCCTAGCGTAGACACTACATTATGGGACATTTTCTTAATCAATAAGATTATTGCTCCCGGAACCTACAAATACTCAATGTACTAATGAAAAAGTACACCAATCAATTGAAAATTAATTCTGGTCGTTCTATTGGTTCTCAAGAACCAATTGATGACAGAGTTGTTTGGGCAACTGTTGCAGAATTACAATCTGCTATTACAGATGGTTCTATTGCAAAGTGGTACTTTGGAATGCCTGTTTATATTGGTGAGTTGAATAAATGGTATGTTTGGTGTGATACTGCTACTGCAGTTAGTAATGCAAACATAGATGCTACCACAGCTATTTTAAGTCCGGGTGCAACTTATCCATCTATTTATAGTATTGAATATGCTGGAAAGACTTTTAACTTTTATTCGTTTGCAATACCAGATCACAATCACGACAGTTTATATTACACACAAGCGCAAATAACTGCATTCTTAGCAGCTAAAGCGGCTTTGTCTCATACACACACGGAGTCTCAAATATCCGATCTTGATAAATATTCTAAAGATGAAATAGATACGTTTTTAGCCAATAAAGCTGATGAAACTCATACTCATAGTATAGCGGACGTTGATACTTTAGGTACAGAATTGAGTAATAGACCTGTTAAAACAGATTTAATATTCAACAATGGAAATAGTACAACTTTGCTATTTGATCGTTATGGTTTTGGTAGAACGTACTTTACCCCTCTAGCGCCTACAAATGCATCAGCTTTGACTATCGACGTAACAGGTATTGTTGCTGGTGCAAAAGCTTATGTGTTTTCAAATAGAGTTGCGTCTCCAAGTATTACCGGTAGTTCTTGTCAAATAAGTATCTACAACGGTTTGTATAAAAGCAATTCTCTCAATTTAATTGAAATTGTTTACTTGGGATTGTTTACAGGTACTCATTATTTTGCAGTTAATTACATTACAGCATTTCAAGCATTATCTGTTCAAGACAATCAACTTTCTTATGACCCTTCTACAAACGTATTAGGTTTAAATAAGACACCTTTAAACCTTACTGTTCCCGGTAGTGCATTGACTTGGGAACTAAACACCGGTGTTAATGCTTACGTTAATTTAAGTCAAAATTCAACTTTAACAATTACATACGTTGAAACAGGTGATACTGGTAGATTGATTGTTGCTCAAGATGCTACTGGTAACAGAACACTTACTGTGCAAGGACCAACTACAAGTGAAAGACATTTTCAACCCGGAGGTACTGGTGGTTCAACACTTGTTTTAGATTTAAGTACAGCTCCTAGTAGTGTTGATTTGTTAGAATTTTATTTTGATGGTGCATTCTTTTATTGGAAAAGCACTAAAGGATTTGCTTAATGGATCGTGACAAAATTCTATACAGTATAAAAGAAGCTTTAGGGATTCTTTCAGATGATAGGTCTTTTGATTTACCTGATAGCCTTATCATGTATGAATATGAAATAGCTAGAGCTACTTTTATTGAACAACTGTATTCTAAAGGAGGTCGATACAATGATGTCGATCTCTTACAATTTGTCAAAGTAACTTTAGAGCAAACCAACAATACACCTTGTCCAAACGTTCCTTCTCGTTGCAAAATCCTTCGGAGCAAAGAACCACTACCGAGTTCATTCATCTATGTTCACGGTCGTTCGTTAATTGACAATGTAGGTAGCTCAAATCCTCTTTCAAGAGGTTTTGAAGTTATAGAGTACAATCGTGTTAGAGACATACGAAACACCGAGAGAATCGTTAAAAACAAGGTTTCAGTTTTCGTATTAAACGACTACGTCTACATCTTTGGTGACAACAACCCTTCTTTAGTTACCATGAATGAAGTGGTTGTTTCAGGTATTTTTGAAAGTCCAGATGCAGTAATGCAATCTGGTAGTTGTTACGAAAATTGTAACAACTATCCAATGAAAAACCAATATCATACTTATGTGATGGAGATGATTTTTAACAAGTTGATTTCTAAGTTATCTATTCCAAAAGATGAAGTAAACGATTCAAACAGTAATGTTCAAATGCAAGCGCAAGCGCCTGCTAAAAAACAAAAAGCTTCCAATGATTAAAAGCAAGTTTCACGGTGGCCCTGGTCATCCTCTGAAACGAGATGACAAATACAACGGTATTCCAGAGTATTATCAGGAATATGTCAAAATGTGTAATGATAGAAATATTGAACCTTTACCTAAATTAGTTTTTAACCGATTCAACAACAAACTACTTTTTAACATTCGACAAGAAATAATTGACGAAGGTTTTGAGTGGGAGATGCCTCTAAGTGTTGGTAATATTACGGTTTGTAAGTACAAACGTAAACTAACTCGCAGAAAAGATGGCACCTATGCACTACCAGTAAATCCCAGAAAGACGGCTGCAGTTAGACGACTTGATCCAAACGCAAAACCAATCTATTACACCAATCAGCATACCGGCGGGTATCAAACAAAAATAGTTTGGTCACGTTTGAAGAAATCAACCAAGCATTTGTTCTATTATTCTTTCAATAGTTGTAAGCCCTTTAGATACTTACTTTTCAAAACTATAACCGATCAGACTAAGAGAGTGATAGATAAATACTTTATCTTTGAGCCTCTACATACATCTGGAGAAATCCAATGAGTGATACAACACTAAAAGCTAGACCCATGAGTGGATACAAAAGCTGGTCACATTCTGTAAACAACGATACAGAAGACAAGTCAATTCGTGTAAGACAAGTTGAAAACGGTTTTGTAATTGACGTTGATATTTGGAAAAAATCCAATAAAGATGAATCAATTTGCAAAACTTACATTTCTTCAACAAATCCATTAGAAGGTATTAAAAACGTCAACGAAGCAGATAAACTCGGTTTTGGTAAGCAAGAAATCGACCAAATGGAATTTTTCTTAATAAATTCGTAAAGATGTCTTTTTCTGGTAGATATACGACTATTGGGGTAGTCCTTGATAAAATTAAAGTTCGTTCTGGTGCCAGCATTAATGAATCTGATGCAGCAGAATGGATTGCTGATTTGATGTCTACTTTAGCACCTTATTCTATTTTGCACGTTGTTGTTACAGATGGTAATCCAAACGACAATAATCCACAACCAATAGAAGTTAAAGAATATCGTGCAGAGTTACCTTGCGATATTGTTGAGTTGATGCATATTATTGATTTGAAAACTTTCACACAATTAAGAAGTAGTTCATCACCAGCAAAAATTATTAACTTTTCTAAAAATCCAAACTTCAATTATAAATCAATCAATCCTTCTTCAACCGGTTCACCAGACGCTTATCAGTTGAAAAACGGTTATATTTATACTGATTTTGAAGAAGGTCATTTAGTTTTAGTTTACAGAGCTTGGCCTAGAGATCAAGACGGTAACTTTTTAATACCAGCAGATAGACCAGTTATTGATGCATTTGCTTGGCACATACAAGAACAAATTGATTACTTTCTTTGGCGAAGTGGTGAAATAGCCGATAAGGTTTTTCAAGTAACTCAACAAAACAGTTTGTGGGCTAAAGGTAAAGCTGTGAGTTTCATAAATGCTGAGAGTGATGGTGAAATGTATTCAACTACGAATATATGGAGTACACCTCTTAGCAGAGACAACTTCTTTAGAACCGCTTATGCATCAATGGGTAGACAAATTGCAGAGCGCATTCATTAATGGAAATCGGTCGTAAAATATACGGTAAACTCAATCGTGATTTATCTAAAGAATTGCACGATGAAAATACCTATTACGACGCTCGTAATATGCGCTCCCTATCTGATAATCGTCAGAGTACGGGTGCAATAGCTACTGTTAGAGGTACTGCTTTAAAATTCACAATACCCGACGTATCTATAGCAATTCAAGTTGATCAAGAAGGTAAACCTGTTGTTGTTTTAAATTATGGTTCTGGTGTTTTGCGATTGTATGGTGAACACTACAATCGAGTATCAACAGCACCACCTCAACAATTTCAGAACATTCGTTCTATTGGTAGCGCTGTTGGTAAAAACAGCATTTTTCTTTTAGCAACTGCGGAAACCGGCGAACCCTCGGAGTCATCCATGGGTTCTATTTGGGAGTACAACACGGCAGAAGATACACTTCGATTATTGTACTTTGATGCTCTAAACATCTCACAGAAGTATCCTGTTGAGATGTATTACAATTACGAAAATCAAAACGTTGAAAAACTTTATTGGTGGGGTGATCTAAATTTTGTTCGTCACATCAATGTTAGAGAATCTAACTTATCTGAGAAACCTCTTGATTTCTTAGATGTAGCTCCTTTGATTAATCCTAGTTCTCCAGAGTTAATTCAAACAAATGCTGGTCAAGGTAATTTCAAACCCGGTATAGTTTCATGGGCTTTTAGTTACGTCAACATTAACGGTGTAGAAACACAAATTTCACCTGAGTCAAATCCCGCCACAGTTCAGGATGCCTCCGGGGGTAAACCACAAGATGAAACAGTTGCTGTATCATTTAGTTTGCAAATAGACAATCTTCGTAGTGATTTCGATATGATTCGAATATATCGTATTCATTATACAGATAAGATTGCAGAACCAGTTATTACTCTTATAAAGCAAGATCAACTTTCATCTACATTTTATTCTTTTGTAGATGATGGAACAGAATTTGTTTCATCTTTCGGATTAACTCAATATTTACTATTAGGTACAGAACCGTTTAAAAGTAGTACGGGTGCAGTAAAAAATAACCGATTAATTCTCATAGATAACACTTATGAAGATTTTTTAGTCGAATTAGATACTCGTGCATACGGATTTAATTCTTCTGGTAATATAGCTGAAGTATTTGACAACAACGGTGTTAACTCTTTAATTACACCTTCAAACTGGAATCAATTACCAATTGACCATGATTGCATTAATAAGTCAATTAAAGCAGAAACTGATTTTAATACTGATGGTAATGGTTTTGGTGTTGATCCTTTTTATTACAATTTTTATAATTATAATACTTCCGGTATTAGAGGTGCTGAGGGTCCATATATTAAAATTACTGAAGTTAATGAATTTTCAATTGAAAAAATACCTCAAAGAGTTCCAAGTGAATTAGGTCTTTTTACAAAACCATCTTCCGAAGGTTATAAAAAAGCGACTAATTTTTCATATCAAGGTTTTAAACGAGACGAAACTTATCGTATAGGTATTGTGTTTTTTAACAAATACGGTCAGCGTAGTTTTGTTTCTTGGATTTGTGATTATCGTATTGGTGATCATAAAATCAATCCTTTAACAAATGATCTTGGTGAAATATTAGAAGTACATCTTCACATAGAATTAAAAAGTTCTGCCAAAAGTATTTTGGAAGCACAAGGTGTGTACGGTTATCAGTATGTGTTTGTTGAACGAAATAGTTCTAACAAAACAATCTTGGCTTCTGGTATAGTAGGACCAACAATTTTTAGCATTATTGAAGGTTATGGTGATTTAAATAATAACATACCCCCTTATATGGGTATGCTTGGTTCTGTAGATGGAAATCTTTTGAAACAAGGTTCTTATTTACCAAACGGAGACACGAGAGCGATTGGTACAGGTTTTCTCGGTAATGAATTAGCTGTATTTGTGCCAACTATATTAGAATTTCGTTCTATTGAACTAAATGAATTTTCACCCACAGATGGTTACTTTAAAATAACAAATGCTCAAGCTGTAACCAATCACATTTATCGTAGAGCGTATAACACAAGTTCAGGTAATTATTCAACCACAGAAACATGGACTACTGGTAGACCTTATGCTTTTGCAGATATTAATGACGATTTACACGTCCAATTAGATTCAATATTTGCTATTAAAAACACATTACCTGAAAGCATAAGTTATCCTCTAATTAAACCGGTTACTATTAAATCAAGCTCAAATATTCTTAATTTTCAATCTCTTGATTCTGTAGTTGGTGTGCTTGTAGATAAAGACACAGGTGCTTCACAAAGTATCTCTTCTCGAATAGTTAGACCAATACATTCTGGAAAAGATTCTGATGTTTATACTCACGATGTTTTAATATTTGCTTCAAAATCATTAGGTGATCAAATTCAAAGTTATATTGTTAATTACTCTAAATTAGGAGTAGATGATTATTTATTGCAAGCTGATTACAAAAGATATTTACCTAATCAATATGGAGGTAACACTTTTGCAGATCGTTCAAGAAACAAATACATTCCTTGCAGTAGATTTTTCAAAATAAATGAAACAATTTCATCAATACCTTCTATTGAAAACGTATGTCATGGAGATAGTTTCACATCTATTCATAACTACTGTCGGTCTGAATTAGCTTTTACAGATATTACTGGTAAATCTGGTCACAGAGATATTTATCAGTACATTTCAGAAAGTATTATTGCAGAACCGTTAAGAATGTACTCTGCAATAATTACTCGTAAACCGGGTCAAAAACTAGAAGATTATTACAAGTACAATACAGCTTACGATAGAAAACACAATGTTCGTGAGTTTTTTGGTAAACCTCTTGTTTTAAACACAAACCCTAATCGTTTTAACGAGGTAAAGTATTCTGATGCCAAAAGTCCCGGAGAAACCTTAGACTCTTGGTTAACCTTCGCCCAACTAAACGTCGGCTATCTTGAGGGTTCATTTGGTAAGCCTACTCGTGCTTTGGTTGGTTCTGGTGATGAACTGTTCATTTGGCAAGAAAACGCTTACGGGGTGTATGCTATTGAGCCTTCAGTAACCAATGTTGATAGTGTAGGTAATACGGTTTACATTGGTACTGGTCAATTTTTACATAGCTTCACTTATCTTTCAAAGAAAAGCGGCCTTCAACAAAAATGGGCCATTTCTTCAAGTCCGTATGGTTTTATTTGGTACGATCAACAACGCAAAGCAATTTTCGGATTAGGTCAAGATCGAAATAGATTAGATGTTGATGGTATTACAACTTATGTAAGAAACCTACCAGTTTTCGGTAATAATCCGCTTTCTGAAAATAGTGTACTCGCAGGCCATTCGGCAATTCACAACGAAACCTTTTTGTTCTTTGTTCACAACAATACTAAGGAAGCATGGGTTTTCGATCATTTGAAAAAAGGCTGGTCATATAGAGCAGATGCGGACCCTAGTTTGGTAATTGATTACTACGGTAAAATGTATCTTCAAAAAATGCAGACTGGTCAAGTATATGCGTTTGGTGAAGGTAATCCCGGTAGTATGTTGGGTGTATCTTATCCATCGTCGGTAACAGTTATTGTTTCAGACAAACCCGGTATGGTAAAAATATTGGATAATTTGTTTTGGAACAGCGAAGTATATCTTGGTCAAAATCATATTCACGACGCAACTTTTGAAAAAATTCGCATTTGGAATGATCATCAAGATACAGGTTTAATTGATCTAAACTATCCTGACTTGGTACGTTTACTGCGCGAATGGAGATATGTAGTACCTGATGCTGAAAGACTTGAACGCTTTCAAAGTCAATATTTTTACATTGAGTTATATACTTCAAATTCAAACAATTATGATTTAATATTACAAAGTTTGAAATATCGGTACAGAGTTCATCCTGTACCATTTATGTAAATTACCAATTCTGTAATAAACAGCCTTATTGTTTTGTAATTTAAAGTGCTATCTTTGAATTACACAGAACTATTATTACAATGGCTGTAATGACTAAGAAAGACTTTGAGGACTTACGCTTCGATGAAGATGGTAGCATTATGTACCCCAAGACAACGATTAATTATCTTCTTACTGGCGGCTTGATTGATGAAGACAACGCTGTAGATAAAAACAACAGCCAACGTGCTTCTGAAGAAAGAGCTAGAATGAAAGCCGAGCGTCTCGAAGCTTGGTCTACTGGTATTGGTTTGGTTGCTAATGTTGCCGGAGCTGCTTTTGGAGTACCCGGTTTAGGTACAGCAGCTTCTGGCTTATTTAAAACTTTTACAGGTAAAGCAGGTGAAGGTTTAACTCAACTTGGTCAAGTAGGTGGTGATGCTTTGACTGGTATTGGAAATTTGTTTAAAAAAGACAATGATTCTAAAGTTGATTCTTACGATGGAAAAGTATTCAGTCCTGAGGATGCAGCTACCTTAGGTATGCCCAATCCAGATATAAGTCTTGATTTAGGTTTACAAAACCCAGCACGAAAACCTCAAGCATCAATTGATCCTTATGGTGGAAAGGTATTTAGTCCTGAGGATGCCGCTAAGTTAGGTATACCTAATCCAAATTTAAATGTCGATTTAGGTTTACAAAGTCCTACGCCAAAATCTAAAGTAGAAATTGATCCTTACGAATTTAATTTTAAAGATGATCCTACATTAGGCATACCCGATCCAGATTTAAATCTTGGTAACTTGGTTTTAAAGTACGGTGGTTCTATGAGCAGTTCAAATAGTTCTACTGGATTAACTGAGTTCAAAGGTCTTTCTCACCAATCACCAGAAGGCGGTATTGATATGACCTCTCCAGGTGGACAGCCTACGCTTGTGGAAGATGGTGAAACTCTTTATAACGACTTCGTATTTACAAACTCAAGGGTAATTCCCAAAGATGTTGCATACAAAGCAAAACTTCCTAAAAGTATTGAAGGTAAAACATTTGCTAAAGCAAGTAAGATACTAGAAGAAGACTACAAATTAAATCCAAATAGTATTCAATCGAAACAATCATTTCAAAGAATGATGGAGCGATTGATTAATCTTCACATGGAAGTTGTTCCAGAATCTCGTCCTGAGAATATGGGTCCGGCTGCTGTAAACAATAGTGTTCAAGGTGCAGCTACTTACAAGTATGGTGGTTATTACAAGTCTTTGAAAAAAGGCGGACCGACTAACCCAACACCTAAGGCTAAAGCAAATAGACAGGTTGAATTAACACCTGAACAAAAAAAGCGTCAACGAGAATTAGATGAAAAAGCTATTGAAAATCAAAACATAAATCCTTATGGAAATAATCAAAGAACGTATTTTGATGAATTAAATCCACAACAAAAATCTCAACAATTTGATTATCCATCTTCAGTTAACGATCAAGCTAGTTATAACGATCAATCTGGTTATGATAATGCATTTGATGATTTGTATTCTTTTTCTGACGGTCAGCAAGTAGACCCTGTAAATCCAGAAACTCCTTCACAAAACGATCAAACTCTACCTAGTGATGATCCGTATTTTACTCCAGAAGGTTTAGCTTCTACTGAAGAAGAATATAACAATATAATGGGTGGTACTGATAATGAATATGGTGAAATAACAGAAGCTCAGAAAAAATTAATAAAGGTTTTGGTAAATGATCATGGTTATTCACCAAGAATGGCATTGCTTACGGCATCCGTTTCTTCAAAAGAAAGTAACGGTAATTTTACTGTAAAAGAGGAAGGTTACGGAAATACTTCTAACGAACGAATAAGAGAAGTTTTTACAGATAGAGTTGCCGATCTTTCAGAAGAAGAATTGACATTATTGAAAAAAAATGATGAAGCTTTTTTCGATCATGTTTACATGAATGAGGGTTCTAAACTTGGTAATACTGATAAAGGAGACGGTTATAAATATAGAGGTCGAACTCTTATACAACTTACTGGTAAAGGAAACTACAGAGATTTATCACGGGAATTATTTGGTGATGATAGATTAGTTGAAAATCCTGATTTATTAACAACTGATTTAAATGTATCTACCAAAGTTATTGCTCGGTTTTTAAACAAAGGTAAAACAGCAGAAGCTATTAGTGGTATTAGTAGAACAAACGAAGAATTATCTAAAGAAGATTTTGAGAAATATTTAGATGCGGTTTATGCTAAAGTTGCAGGTTTATCTACAACCAAAAATTTAAATAAACGTAAATTATATCCTGCAGGTATTAAAAAAATGCGTCAATGGGCATCTACTTTTTATGACGATAATGATTTTTGGAATACTGAATTTGATATGTCATATAAGCCATCTACTTATACAGAAAGTTATAATCCAACGAAACCTTCTAAAGGTATAGACCCTGAAGATGTTGCTAGAGCCGAAGAGGTTATTGCAAATCCTGAAAAAGCAGGTAAATCACCGAAGCAAGAAAAGGCTGAAGCTGAAGCCGAAGCTCAAGCTCAAGCTCAAGCTGAAGCTAAACCTGAACTCGACATTAATACACCTGATCAAGAGGTTTGGGAAGAAAACGATTTAAATCAGATATTAAGTTACGAAGAATTTTATAACGATTATACTCCTCCAAAAAATTCTAGATTAGATGACATTTTAAGATTATCACCTGTTATTACTTCAGCAGCACAATTAGCTTCTGCGTTTGCTAAACCTGCTAGAAAAAATCCTTCAATGCTGGACATTAGAAATCCAGATCGAGCAGAGAAGTTCAACGAAGAGCCTGTTATAGCTAGAACTAATGAAGCGTTTGCAAATGCGGAGCAAGCTATTATGCAAAGCACAAGTAATCCGGGTCAATTGCTTGCAGCCTTGTCTGCGTTAAGTGGTCAAGCGGCTGGCCAAAAATCAGCGATTGCCATGGAAAAACAAAAGTTCGAAACAGCTCAAAAAGACCAAAAAGCACAAGGCGATTTGAACGTAGCATCTGCTAATCAAAACTCAAGATTAGCTATAATGAATGCTAACGATGCTGATGCTGCAGCATACTCGGATAACCTCAACAACGCATTAACCGCATTCTCTCAAAATCTTCAAGGTGTCGGTCAAGAAATGCGTAATCGCGAAATTATGCGACTCATCAATCCGTTTGACGAAAACGGTAAAATCATTCCGGGTAAAGAAGGTTTATTGTCATATATGCCGACAATAATGCAACTTCAAGGTTTTTATGGCATGAACACAAAACAAGACAAAGACAAACAAGATGCCGGTTAATCGTTTTAGTCGCCAACGCAATTATGCAACGTTTACTCCTGAGTCTCTGGAGCAAATGTCTATTGTACCCGGAGTATACAATAAGCAATATCAAGATAGAGAGACTGCTAAAAATCTGATGGCTAATTTGGGTTTTAACGCATCACCATTTCATACAGATTACGCTAAAGAACTCAGTCAAAAATGGACTGATCGAATTGCTGAAGACACAAAGCAATTTAACAAATACGGTTTTAGTGATCCAAACGTAAGAGCGCGTATGGATCAATTGGTTTCTGAATATGGTGACTTGCTTAAAACTGAAGTAGCTGGTGTTAATCAATGGAATGCTTTGTATCAAAAGAACATTGCAGAATATGACGAACGTGCTAAAAATGCCGAAAGTGGTGAAGAACAAACTTGGATTTTAGCACAGAAAAACATTTATGCTCAACGAGCATCTACAAGTGCTTTAAAAAACGAAGATGGCACTTTTGCAGTACCGCCCTCGGATAATTTCGTGGGCTGGAGGGATACCCTGCAAGAACTTATGGATTTGATGGAAGAATCTGATATTCTAAAAAACTACAGAATGTCAGATGGTAAAATAATTGATGGTATTACTTATAATACTCAAGGTCCGATTATAGGTGAAAAAACAGAAAATCGTGCAATAAATGCTGGTGTAAGTATAGCTAACGCTTATATTGGTAAACCAGATGTACAACGCTTTTTAATTAAGTTGCACGAAGTTTATGGTGCTGAGAGTGGTATTAAAGTAGACAAAGTTAATGGTAAAGTTGTTGCTAATTTTATCACTGAAGATAAAAACGGTATTCCTACATTTAATACCGACACCGTAATTGGTAGAGATATAGCTGCCGCGATTGAAGCAAAATTTGGTGTTAGTGTTATACCAATTATTCAAACTGCAAAAGGTGGCAGGTCTTCTTATGCTACCATAGGTGGTTCTATAGATTTGGGAGATGTACCTAAAATAAATGTTACAAGTTCTCAATCAAATGAAACCATTACAGATAATGCGTATTCTCGAATTGTTGGTCAAATTAATAAATCTACACAAGATTTAAACAATGCCAACACAATGTTGGAAAGTAATATTTCTTCATTTATTGAAAGTATTAATAATAGTTTTAATGCAGGTATTGTGGTTGATTCTGCTAATAAAGATAATGTAGAAACAAATA